>Ga0209048_10004918_pt1 | contig 12697 bp, 11 predicted proteins | sample FrelakmetCRP12CR_FD_187146 | JGI IMG/M metagenome (GOLD analysis project Ga0209048, IMG submission 187146) | Freshwater lake sediment microbial communities from the University of Notre Dame, USA, for methane emissions studies - CRP12 CR (SPAdes)... | ecosystem: Environmental > Aquatic >... | reverse complement strand
GCCGGGATAAACCGGCATGAAGCAGAGAATGCAAAATTCTCACGAGAAAGGACTAGCGATCTGCTCGGCCCCGAGTCTTGCGCTGCTACCGCGAGGGACTCAGTGAAGCGTAGACAGGGGTATAGGCGGGGTGGGCTATTGAGCTGCGAAAACATACAACCCGGACGCCGACGCGGTTAACATGCGCGGAAGGCAACATGAACAGGGGCGATAGCGCGAGCCTGTGTTCAGTCCGGCGTAGTCGAAGACCCCAGACACGCTTAGAAACTTCATGCACGAGAACCGGGAGACCTCGGAGATGCCTGCGGCGAACGTCCGCCGCAGGACGGCGGGAGAAGGCTCAGGCCACACGGCCCGCGTGTACGTCTCCGAGGAGTCACACTGCGGCATAGTACCGATGAATCATTCGAACAAAGACGGAACCTCGTCGGCGGAGAGTGAGGAGGGAAGGCTGCGGATCAAGGAGAACACTTTCTCATCCGACACGCACCCGACACAGAGCGGGTCTGCGCGTGTTCCACGGGTGGGCGGGTGTGCGGACAATCGGTACGCTTGGCCGCGATTCATCCGAGATAAGAACCGGATGCGCTAATGAGCGCCCGTCCGGGTCTGTGCGGGGGGCACCAGGCAACTGGTGTCCCTACCGCGATCGACAGCCAAAGGAGAGTCAATCGGGTTCACTAAAGTGACCATTGCCCGGTCTGTCTTATTTCTAGCATCTGCCCTCCCCTAGGATTCTGGGCATCCCCTCCAACTTCCAATGGCCGCTATCCTTGACAAATCTGAGAGGCAGATAACAACCCTGCGTTTCCGGTGGGTTCCGTCGTAGCTCTGCCTCTTCGGATGCGGTGAGTGGTCTGGTGGGCCCATCCAAGTAGTCGCAGCGCCCTGACAGCTGAAGCTCAGCGCCTTGCCCATTCGAGGATACCGTGAGCGAGGTCGTCCGATATCGGACCGGTCGCAGTTGTTTCATTTGCGCCATGAAGTCTGCCTGTTTCTGGCGAGTGTTGATCTCTGTGAGTGTTGCCGCTGAGAGAAAATGAGAAACTCGATGATAGCTGCCGCTTTTGACCGCCGCTAAGTAGGAATCGTAAATTCTCGTGAAGTCCTGGACCGTTTGTGCCATAAGCACGCTGCTGCAGCCAAGTATCAGGAGCACGCAGCCAATCAGCGGGCGTTTCATAGCACAGTTTACGTTCAGCCCCGAACTGAATACCAGCAACAGCTGTTGTTATCAGCCATTATCATAACCAATCCGCGGCGGATGACAATTTCATCCCGCCGCATTTATTTTGATGGCATGGCTAAACCCGTTCCCATCGGCACGCGCGGTGAAGTGGAGAAGCAGGTCGAGTTCAAGAACACGCTCACGGCGTGGAAGCCGGAGCTGCCGCCCGTGCTGTCTACTCCCAACATGATCGGCTGGATGGAAGCCGCCGCCTTCGAGGCGCTGCTGCCCTTCTGCGAAGGCGACGAGGTCAGCGTCGGTACGGCAATCAACATCGTGCATCGCGCGGCGACCGGCGTCGGCGCAACCGTGAAGTGCGATGCCGTGCTGGAGGAGTTCGATGGCCGCTTCTACACGTTTCGCGCGACCGCGCAGGCCGGCGGCGAGATGCTGGGCCACGGCACCGTCCAGCGTGCCATCGTGAGCAAGGCGAAGTTCGAAGAGCGGCAGCGGGCCAAGCAGGCGGCGAAGACGTAAGCTGCTTGCGCGGCATATCTCCCGGATTTTGCGGTAGCCTGAACCCACACAATAGACTCAGGTGTGGTGAGCGGAGGAAGGCGTGCTGATTCCGCCGGTGTTGTTGCTGGACTGCTTTGTCGCGATGGTGATGTTTTCCATCGGGCTGCGGGTCCGTGGCGGCGAACTGTTCGCCGTGCTGGGCAACCGACGGCTGCTGGTACGCACGCTGCTGGTCAACTGTCTCGTCATACCGGCGATTGGTTTTGTGCTGGTGCGCATCTTTCCGCTGAGCCCCGACGCGCGCATTGGCATCCTGCTGCTGGCCGCTATCCCGGGCACGCCCATCGCCCTGCAATTCACGCGGCGCGCCAAGACACGGCTGGCCTTTGCCGCCAGCATGACCTTCGTGCTGTCGGTGGTCAGCCTCGCCATGGTGCCGCTGACCATCGAGATCATGCCGGAAATTGCGCAGAAAGATGAGCGGCCACTCGTACTTCTGGTGACGAACATCCTCCTCTATATCGCGCTGCCGCTGGTGCTCGGACTATGGGCGGGGCGCAGCCTGCCGCGCGTTGCGGCCAAGCTGGTGCTGCCGCTGGGCATCCTGGCCAGTCTCACGTTCGTCTTCCTGATGTGGGAGACCCGCCTGGTACGCCGCGAAGCTTTTGAGACGATTCGCGGCGGCGGGAGCGTGGCCGCGATGGCGATCCTGCTGCTGCTATCCATGGCGATCGGCTGGATGATCGGCGGGCCGGACAGCGAATCGCGGCGGGTCGTGGCCACGGCAACCAGCATGCGTAGCGTGGTGGTGGTGCTGTATGTGGCGCGCTACTGCTTTCCCGGGACCGTGGTGTACATGGTGCCCATCGTGTACCTGTCGCTGATGGTGCCTACCAACATGCTCTTCCACCTGGCGTACACGGGATGGCACAAGTGGCGGCCGGCGGCGACGTAGAGCAGGAATCGCTACAATCGTCTGCGATGTCTTTCCGCTTCCAGATTGAGGCCCGCGACGGCGCGGCGCGCGCCGGACGCTTCTCCACCCCGCACGGCGAGGTGCAGACGCCGGTGTTCATGCCGGTGGGCACGCTCGGCACAGTCAAGGGCGTCCCGCAGGACACTCTGGAAGAGCTGGGCGTCCAGATCCTGCTGAACAACACCTACCACCTTTACCTGCGGCCGGGCGTGGAAATGATCCGCCAGTTCGGCGGCGTGCAGAAGTTCATGGCGTGGGACCATCCCATCCTCACCGACTCCGGCGGCTTCCAGGTATTCAGCCTCAGCGATTTGCGCAAGGTGACGGAGGAGGGCGTGGCGTTTCGCTCGCACCTCGACGGCTCATCGCACTTCTTCAGCCCGGAGAGCGCCATCGCCGCCGAGATCGGGCTGGGCGCCGACATCATCATGGCCTTCGACGAGTGCACCGAGCACCCGGCGGAATACGCGCGCACCGAGGATTCCATGGAGATGACGCTGCGCTGGGCGGCGCGCAGCAAGAAGTACTTCGAGGAGCATAGGCAGGAAGTTCCATGGTTTCGAGAGCGCGCCGAGCAGACCCAGACCCTCTTCGGCATCGTGCAGGGTGGAATGTTCCCCGATTTGCGGCGCGAGTCCGCGCAGCGGACGGTCGAACTCGACTTCCCCGGATATGCCATTGGCGGCTTGAGCGTGGGCGAGCCGCGCCCGATGACCTACGAGATGGTTAGCAACGTCATCCGCTTTCTGCCGGAGGACAAGCCGCGCTACCTGATGGGCGTGGGCACTCCCGAGGAGTTAGTGCAGTACGTTGCCCAGGGCGTGGACATGATGGACTGCGTGCTGCCGACGCGGGCCGCGCGCCATGGGCTGCTGTTCACCTCCCAGGGCCGGCTGACCATCAAGAACGCGCGCTTTGCCGCGGATGAAAGTCCGCTGGATCCCAACTGCGGATGCAAGGTCTGCCAGCGCTATTCGCGGGCCTACCTGCGGCACCTGTACGCGGCCAACGAATTGCTGGCACAGACCTTAAACACGGTTCACAATCTGGCATATTACCTTGACACCATGCGCCGGGTGCGGCAAGCTATACTACTTGGGGAATTCGCGAAGTCCCTGTCTGGTGTCCAGCCGCCACACCTGAGCGTTCCTTAACTGCCACTCGCGGTTGAGGTCTGCCATCCCGGATTCCGGCAAGCGCGATACGATAAGAAGCCAGGGGCGTTAGCTCTGGCATCGCGCCGGTACGCTGACTGACAGGCGCCCATTACTCGGCAGCAAGCACCCGAAGTATTCCCTCGGTTGAGTGCGGCGTACAGTGTGGTCCCTATGGGGCTTAGGGAAGAAATTTGCGAAGCTGAGTTCGCGCTCAGCTTGGTCTCGCAGGGTCGGACTTCAGGGTCCAGGAAAGACGGAAATAAATGTTTGGACTAATAGGTTTCTTTGCCCAGGGCCTCGGCGGCGGTTCGGCACCGATCCTGATGATGGTTGCGATCTTCGGAATCTTCTACTTTCTTTTGATCATGCCGCAGCAGCGCCGTCAGAAGAAGTGGCAGGCCATGCTGAAGGAAATCAAGCCGGGCGATAAGGTCATTACCAGCGGCGGCCTCACCGGCACCATCATGTCCGCCAAAGACGATACGCTCGTCCTGCGCGTCCCGCCGGACAACATCAAGCTTGAAGTGGCCCGCTCCTCCATCGTGACATTGACGACCGCAGAGGGCACCGAAAAGTCGTAAACGGGTTGCAGTCTCTCATGAACAAGAATCTTCTCGCCAAAACCGCTCTCATCATCGTGGTGCTGATCGTTTTTCTATTCGGCATCGTCGGCATTCCCAGCAGCCCCACACCACAGGGATTGCTGACCGCCATACAGAACCGCATCCACCTGGGTCTCGATCTCAAGGGCGGCACCCACCTGATCCTGCAGGTCCAGGTCAATGACGCCATTAACCTGGACACGGACCGGGCCGTGGACCGCATGAAGGAAGCGCTGAAGAACGCCAATATCCCCTTCGCGGAGATTTCCAAGCCCGATCCGCAGAACCACCCTGAGCTCATCCAGATCAAAGGCGTGCCGCCGGAGCAGGCCTCCGAGTTGCGGCGCATCGTCAGCGAGCGGCTTCCCGAGTACGACTTGACGTCAGGCGCGGAAAACGCCTGGACGCTGGCCATGAAGCCATCGGTGGCCAACGACACCAAGAAGAAAGCGGTGTCGCAGGCAATCGAGACCATCCGCAACCGCATTGACCAGCTCGGCGTGTCCGAGCCGGTCATCCAGGAGCATGGGCTGGGCGATTACCAGATCCTGGTGCAGTTGCCGGGCGTGGACGACCCGGCCCGCGTGAAAGAGATCATGCAGTCCACCGCCATGCTGGAGATCCGGCAGGTCATCAGCGGGCCCTATCCCAGCGAGCAGGCGGCGATGCAGGCCAGCGGCGGTGTTCTGCCGCCTGACGCCGTACTAATGAAGGGCAGCCCGCTGCATCAGCAGAACCCGGAGGAAACCCAGGGCGATGTCTACTGGGTGACGAGCCGCACCGCGGCGGTCAGCGGCAACGACCTGCGAACCGCCGATGCCGGCCGCGATGAGAATGGGCGTCCCGATGTGAACTTCACCCTGACCGGGGACGGTGGCCGGCGCTTTGCCGCCTTCACCGGCGCCCACGTCGGCGACAAGCTGGGCGTGGTGCTCGATAACCGGGTGAAATCGGTAGCTACCATTCAGGAGCAGATTCACGACCAGGGACGCATCACCGGTTCCTTCTCCGACCAGGAAGTTCATGACCTGGCGCTGACCCTGCGCTCCGGCGCGCTGCCTGCCGGTATCAAGTACCTGCAAGAGGTGACGGTGGGTCCCTCGCTGGGCGCAGACTCGATTCGCCAGGGCGTGCGGGCGGCGATCATCGGCATGGTCGCGGTCATGCTCTTCATGCTGTTCTACTATCGCGCAGCCGGAATCAACGCGGACCTGGGTTTGTTCCTCAACCTGGTCATCCTGCTCGGGTTCCTAGGGTTTACCGGGGCCACCCTCACTTTGCCGGGAATTGCCGGTGTCATCTTGACGGTCGGCATGGGCGTGGATTCCAACGTGCTGATTTTCGAGCGCATCCGCGAGGAATTGCGGCATGGCAAGACGCCGCCCTCGGCGGTGGACCAGGGCTTCGCGCACGCCTGGGTCACGATCATTGACACGCACGTGACCACCATCGTCTCCGCCATCATTCTGTTCCTGTTCGGGACCGGGCCGGTGCGTGGATTTGCCGTGACCCTCAGCTTCGGTCTGGCGGCCAACCTGTTCACTTCGGTCTTCGTCTCGCGCGTGATTTTCGAGTCGATTCTCAACCGCCATCAGCGTGGCGAGGCATTGAGCATTTAAGGGGCTAGCGGTGGAGTTATTTCGTAATACCAATATCGATTTCCTGGGGAAGAAGTGGTACTTCCTTGCCTTCTCCCTGATCTTCAGCGTCGCCGGACTGTGTTCCATCTTCTTCTGGCACGGTATTCCGCTGGGTGTGGAGTTCCGCGGCGGCACGCTGGTTTACGTGAAGTTTGCCCAGACCCCGGACCTCGACCAGATCCGGACCGCGATGGATCACGCGGGTTTGAAGAACCCGCGCATTCAGCGTTTCGGTCCCACCACTGGCAACGAGGTGCTGATCGACCTGGGGATGCAGGAAACCAGCGAGGCGGCGCTCGACAAGGGCAAGAACACCATCATCAACGCCCTGCAGGTGGAGAATTCCAGCAATTCGGGCAAGCAGGACCTGAACAACACCGGCGCAGCCAGCCTGGAACAGTATCTGCTGCAAAAGGACCCGCTGCACCTGGGAACGGACGCCGCGACCCGCTATCACGCCATGGCGCGGCAGATGGAGGACTTCCGCAACAAGGAACGCGGGGGCATTCTCACCTCGGTGGATGAACTGCGCGGCGTGGTGCCGCCGGAGGTCCTCAGCGCCATGCAGCAGGACTTCTACACCTCGAGCTTTGTGGTGCGCAACGTCGAAATCGTAGGACCGCAGGTCGGCGGGCAGCTCCGCCACCAGGCCCTGATGGCGACCCTGTATTCGCTGGCCGGCATGCTGGTTTACCTGTGGTTCCGCTTCGAGCTGATTTATGGTGTGGGCGCCGTCGTGGCCTGTCTGCACGACTCCATCATCACGGTGGGCTTCTTCTCGCTGCTCAACAAGGAAATCAGCCTGACGGTGATTGCCGCCATCCTGACGTTGATCGGTTACTCGATGAACGACACGATTGTCGTCTTCGACCGCATTCGCGAGAACATCAAGCTGTTGCGCCGTGAGCCACTGGCCGACATCGTCAACAAGAGCATCAACCAGACCCTGAGCCGGACGATTCTGACCTCGGGCCTGACCTTTTTGACCGTGCTTTCCCTCTACATTTTTGGTGGCGAGGTGCTGCGCGGATTTTCCCTGGCGTTGGTGATCGGGATCATGATTGGTACGTACTCGTCCATCGCCGTGGCGGCACCGATGCTGGTGGCCTACCAGGATTGGCGGGCCAAGCGGGCGGGAGAGGCCGTGGCCCGCAGCATGAGTACAGGCAGTCCCAAGTCGCGGGAAAAGGTCAAAGTGAAGGCGTAGGAGGCCCGACTTGGACCTCGGATTGCTGCCGGCTGGCCGCAGTATTCCATTTCGCGTGCCGGGGTGTATACTTCGGTTCGCTGTTCTGGAACAGCCTGGCCGGGCTGTTTTGGGTTGCTTCCGCAGGCTACAAATTTCGGGCCGACAGTTTCCATTATCTGGGAGCAAAATCCTGAAATCCGGTGTCTAAGTAATCAAAGCGTTCGACGGAGAACAGGCCATGTTTGAAGACAGCCTTGTGGAATCGGGAGGCCGGCTCAAAAGCAGTCAAAAAGCTACGACCGCCATCTCGTTCGCGCTGCAGATTGTTTTTATCGGAATTTTAGTGTTACTGCCGTTGATCTTTACCGAGGCGCTCCCCAAGCAACAGCTTATGACGTTCCTGGTTGCGCCGCCGCCGCCTCCACCTCCGCCGCCACCCGCCGCGGCCCCGGTTAAGGTGGTGAAGATCCAGAGCGAGCTGGACAACGGGCAATTGCGCACGCCCACCGCCATTCCCAAGAAGATCGAGATGATTAAAGAGGACGAGGCCCCGCCGAGCACTGGTGTCGCCGGAGTAGTAGGCGGAGTGCCGGGAGGCGTTCCCGGGGGCACGATGGGCGGTGTGCTGGGCAGCGTAATCAGCGGTGTGCCGGCAACTGTTCCCAAGGCAGCCACTCCGCAGCGCGTGCGGGTGTCGCAAGGCGTCTCGCAAGGGCTGCTGATCCACAAAGTTCAGCCCGCCTATCCTCCGTTGGCTCGCCAAGCGCGCATTCAGGGTACGGTCATATTGCAAGCTTTGATCGGCAAAGATGGCGGCATCCAGAATCTGCATGTGGTAAGCGGGCACCCGATGTTGACCGGCGCCGCGCTGGATGCTGTAAAGCAATGGCGGTACAAGCCTTATTTCCTTAACGGTGAACCGGTAGAGGTGGAGACCACGATCAACGTGAATTTCACCCTGGCCGGCGGATAGGGCTTGGCTGGATAGCCGTGGTTTCGCATAGCTTTGAGGTCGGCCGCAATCCACGGGATTCCGGCTGGCCTCGGATTTTGAGTTTGCTTCGCTCAGTTGGCGATCCAAGCTCTGTTGGACGCAGAAGTTCGAATCATCAATCGCAGCACCGGTAATTGAAGAATTGGTTTTGCTGTAACCAGAAGTTCCGAGGAGGAAAAGTCTACTCATGTTCCTAGCTAACCTTGCAACCTACGCCCTCAGCCACGTACCTTCGGCTGCCGCCTGGATCTTCCAGGAAGCGGCCATAGGTTGGGATCCCGTCTCTCTCTGGCGGCAGATGGGAGTTCTGGCGAAGATCGTCGTCGTCATTCTCTTCATCATGTCCGGATGGTCCATCGGCGTGATGATCGATCGCGCGATGGCCTATAGCGCCGCCCGCAAGCAATCCCGCTCCTTCGCTCCCGCCGTTGCCGGCGCGCTGCGCGAAGGCAAAATTGACGAAGCCATCAAGGTCGCGGAGCGCAACAAGAAGAGCCATCTGGCCAAGGTGGTCGTGGCCGGCCTTCAGGAATTCCGTGCCCATGGCGAGTCGGGCGACATACCCGGTGAGCAGATCGAAGCCTCGCAGCGCGCTCTCGAGCGTGCCGAAGCCATCGTTCACGCCGAGTTGAAGCGCGGCCTGGGCGGCCTGGCCACCATCGGTTCCACCGCTCCCTTCGTGGGACTGTTCGGCACCGTGGTCGGCATCTTGAACGCGTTTAAGGAAATTTCGAGCCAGAAGGCCACTGGTCTGGGCGCGGTCGCCGGCGGTATTTCCGAAGCGCTGGTGACCACCGCTATCGGGCTGTTCGTCGCGATTCCGGCCGTCATGATGTTCAACTACTTCACCAACAAGGTCGAAGCCTTCGACGTGGAAATGGACAACAGCTCCAGCGAGTTGATTGACTACTTCCTGAAGCGTCGCCAGGTTCACCGGTAGCTGGCGGTCTGCAGCGCGGGAGGTTCTGCGCTGCCGCCGCCGTGAGGGAGGTTGAACGCAAATGGCCCTAGCAAAACGCAACGAAGGCTCCAAGGTCAACTCCAACATCAATGTCACTCCCATGGTGGACGTGATGCTGGTGTTGCTGATCGTGTTCATGGTCATCACGCCCATGTTGCAGCACGGCGTGAGCGTGGACATGGCCAAGGTCAACAGTCCCACGCCCATGCCGGACGCCGACAAGGAAGATTCCCTGCTGGTGGCCGTCATGCGCGATGGGCAGATCTTCTTCGGCAGCGATCGTATTAAGGTCGAGGAACTGACCGCCAAGGTGAAAGACCGCCTGGCCAACAAAACGGACAAGCGGGTCTTCATCAAGTCCGACGCGCGCGCGAAATACGGCGCGGTGGTGGACGTGGTGGACAATGTCCGCTCGGCCGGGGTCGACGACGTAGGTCTGTTGACCGAGCAGAGGCAGACCGGCGCACCTAACCAGAAACCGCCGTCCACTGGCGGGGGCGCGGGCGCCCAGTAACGGGAGTTATTTATGTCCATGGCAATGGGAGGGTCCAGCGGGCCCTCAGCCGATATCAACGTAACGCCGCTGATTGACGTGTTGCTGGTGCTGCTCATCGTGTTCATGGTGATTACGCCACTCACGCCCAAGGGGTTGGATGCGCTGGTTCCGCAGCCGCCCAAAGACAAGTCGCAGCCGCAGAGCAATGACCGCACCATCGTGGTGCAGGTGCTGCGCGGCGGCGGCGACAAACCCGCGCTCAAGATCAACCAGGACGACGTGACCTGGGAGAACCTGGAAGGCCGTTTGAACGACATCTTCAAGACCCGCGCCGAAAAAGTCATGTTCGTGAAGGCCGATCCGGAACTTACCTTCAACGATGTGGCCCAGGTCATTGATGTCGCCCATGCCGCCGGGGTCGACAAGGTCGGACTGATTACGGCCAAAGTCGAAGCCGGCCAGTAGTCGCCTGAAACTAGGAACGTGGTTCGGGCAGCAATTCCTCCTTCTGGATGGGCGGGTCGCCGTGCAGTAACGGCCCCGCCCTCCCTCGGAACCCCGAATACCCGCAACGGAGAGTGATAGCAAACATGAAAACCAGCGGACGGGTACTGACGATACTTGCGGTCGTACTGGCGCTGATCTCGGCGGTCGGTTGCAGCAAGCTGAGAGCGCGCGATCAGCTTAACAAGGGCGTGCAGTCCTATAAGAACGCAAAGTACGAAGAAGCCATCGAACACTTTAAGAACGCAGTGGAGCTGGACCCCAGCCTAATCAACGCCCGCCTTTATTTGGCCACTGCCTATGCCCAGCAATACATTCCCGGCGCCGATTCACCGGAGAACAACCGCTTCGCGGAAGAGGCCATTGACGTCTTCAAGCAGGTGCTTGAGCTGCATCCTCCCAAGGAGCAGACGGTACACAGCCTGAAGGGCATCGCGTCGCTGTACTTCAACATGAAGAAGTTCACCCAAGCCAAGGACTACTACCAGAAGGTCGCGGAACTCGACCCCAATGATCCCGAGGTCTATTACTCCATCGCCGTGATTGACTGGACCCAGTCCTACCAGCGGCGCATGGACGAACGCGCCAAGCTGGGTCTGAAGCCCACCGACGACCTCAAAGACAAGAAAGACTGTGCCGAGCTGCTGAAGGTCATCAAAGACGCCAACCAGCCTGAGGTGCAGGACGGTATCGCCAAGCTGCAGAAGGCGATCGAATTACGGCCTGACTACGATGACGCCATGGCCTACCTGAACCTGCTGTATCGCGAAGAGGCTGACTTGCAGTGCGACGATCCCGACGCTCGCCGGACCGACCTGAAGACCGCCGACGACTGGGTCGACAAGACCATGGCCACCAAGAAGGCCAAGGCCGAGAAGGCCGGCCCCAGCGGCGTCGTCACCATGGAAAAACAGTAGCCGAGCTTACTCGGAACCAGAGCGCCCCTCCGCGGAGGGGCGTTTTTAGTTGGGAGATCTGCCGCCAGTTCCACGTCACACGCCCTTGTGACGCAGCCCCTCCCCAGGCGTGATGCATACAGTAGAATCATGATTTCCGCGCCCTCCGAGGTTTCTCTATGTTCAAGCGAGTCCTGATCGCCAACCGCGGCGAAATTGCGGTGCGCCTCATCCGCGGCTGCCGCGAGATGGGCATCGAATCGGTGGCGGTTTTTTCCGATGTCGATCGCAAGGCACTGCACGTCCGCAAGGCCGATCATGCTTTTCACATCGGTCCGGCAACCGCCAGCGAGTCCTACCTCAACTTCGACAAGATCCTCGACGTCGCGCGCCGTAGTAAGGCGGAGGCGATCCATCCCGGCTACGGCTTTCTCTCGGAGAACGCACGCTTTGCGCGGGCCTGCGCGGACGCGGGCTTCAAGTTCATCGGGCCGACGCCGGAATCCATGGAAATGATGGGTTCCAAGACCCGCGCCCGCCAGAACATGAAGCGCGCCGGCATACCGATGGTGCCGGGCTCCGAGCGCGGACTGAGCATTGACGACGCCGAAAAGCTGGCGGACGAGATCGGTTACCCGGTCATGCTGAAGGCCTCCGCCGGCGGCGGCGGCAAGGGCATGCGCATGGTCAGCAGCCGCGAGGAACTGCGCTCCGCCTACGAAAACGCCAGCAGCGAGGCCCAGCGCGCCTTCGGCGACAGCGAAGTTTATATCGAGAAATTCATCGTCAATCCGCGCCACATCGAAATGCAGATTTTCGGCGACGAGCACGGCAACACCGTGTACCTGGGCGAGCGCGAGTGTTCGGTGCAGCGGCGACATCAGAAGGTACTGGAGGAATCGCCGTCGCCCATCGTGGATGCCGACATGCGCCGCCGCATGGGCGAGGTCGCGGTCCGCGTTGCCAAGGCCGCCAACTATCACAACGCCGGCACCGTCGAGTTCCTGGTGGACGAGCAGCGCAATTTCTACTTCCTCGAGATGAACACGCGCTTGCAGGTGGAGCATCCCGTCACCGAGCTGGTGACCGGGCTCGATCTGGTGCACCTGCAGATGAAGGTCGCATCCGGCGAGAAGCTACCCTTCCGTCAGGAGGACGTCACCTGGCGTGGGCACGCCATCGAATGCCGCGTTTATGCGGAGGATCCCGACAACCAGTATTTCCCATCGCCCGGCCAGATCACGCGGCTCATCTCGCCGTCGGGGCCGGGCATCCGCCGCGACAGCGGCATGTATGAAGGCTGGAACGTGCCCATCGAGTACGATCCCCTGCTGGCCAAGCTCATCGGTTACGGCGAAACCCGGGAGCAGGTCATCGAGCGCCTGCTGCGCGCGCTGCGCGAGTACTTCGTCGGCGGCATCAAGACCAACATCTCGCTGTTTCGCCGCATCCTGCACGATCCGGAATTCCGCTCCGGAAAACTGGACACCGGCTTTCTCGACCGCCTGCTGGAGAGGCCGTATCACGAGACCGACGGACAGCACCCGGTGATGGCGGCCATCGGAGCCGCGATTTTCGCGACCCTCGAGCCCAAG
>Ga0209048_10004917_pt1 | contig 12698 bp, 10 predicted proteins | sample FrelakmetCRP12CR_FD_187146 | JGI IMG/M metagenome (GOLD analysis project Ga0209048, IMG submission 187146) | Freshwater lake sediment microbial communities from the University of Notre Dame, USA, for methane emissions studies - CRP12 CR (SPAdes)... | ecosystem: Environmental > Aquatic >... | reverse complement strand
CAGTGGCTCATCCCAGTCGTGCCCGCCCACTCCGCAAACAGCCCCTTGACATCATTAGAAGCTTCAGTACCGCTCGCCCCGGCGGCGAGGTCGAGCTGGGGAGAACTGAGTGATACACGCCGCCCAGCCTTGGTCGCCGATCGGGCGATCTGCCCGTTCGCGAGCCGAGGTTATGCCCGCGTGATCGGGGACGGTCTCGGGCGCTGACATCGTCAACGAAGCCCGCGGCAGACCCGCCGGTGAGTCAGGAGACGGGAGCAGGACCATCCGATCGGCAACCGGTGTCGCCGGGTTGAGCAGAACGGGCCGGCCGACCCAGCTCCCGGGGTGAGCCGAAGTGCCGTTCTGTGCGGCCTACGCTGCGCGAACGGGGGCGCGGGTACCGGGCTACTTGGTGTTGGTGTTGTGCAGCTCGGTGAACTTGGGCTCAGGCGTGTCGGGGGGGAGGTGCGGCTTCACGACCTCGTTGAACCACGCGTCGTGCTGATCGACCGAGTCCCAGATCTCAATTACCGTGATACCGCCATCTTCCACGATGGCGTAGTGGGCAACAAAGCCCTCGGCCTCAGTCTGGGAGGGGAGGGCTTCAGCGGCGACTTGGTCGTACACGTCGGCGGGCATGCCGGGCGCGTGATGCTGCTTCAGGACCGTCATAGTGAGCTCTCGCTCGGGGCTCGGAAGCCTGGACTTCGAGATGCTGTCACAAAAGAGGTGTCCCCGTCTTCGTGGTGCCGTGCTGCAGGGAAAAGGATCCGCCCGAAGCGGGGGGTCCACGTCTGCCGGGAGCGCGTTGGCGCACGCCGGCTCTCAGTGGACGACTCCCAACCATGCGATCCACGAGTGGAGGTGCGGGTGGACAACCGAAAGGTTCGTCATAGGGGCCATCCCAGAGGCGATCTGAGACGGCGTGTAACGCTCACGCCTCCGACGCGGCCGAGGCGATGACATCGTGCCGAAGTAGTTCGCCGGCCCGCTCCAGGCGTACTGCCTCAGAACGGGCGGGCCCGAGCCCCTTGCTGGGTTTCCCCGAACGCCGGTTCGGCGCGCGCTGGGGTGGCGCGATCCGCGTTCCGGGAGGTCGCGCGCAGCGTGGCGACCGATCGGCAACCTCATCCGAACAGCCTCGGCTCCTCGATCCGAGCTGACGGCCGACTCGAGGGGCTCGTGCTGGATCGTTGCCGTCCCCGCTTCCGAAGCTCGGTCTCGACGAGACGCCCGAGCGCATCTGACACAGGCACGCCGTCGTCGAGGCACGCGCGACGGAACGCCTTCCACTGCTCGTCGGTCACGTTCACTCGCGCCACCTGCTGCTCCACGTCGACTCCACGATCGCTCGACACGCTCCACCTTCCTTACCCCACTGCCGTCCCGCGCTCGCGTCGCGCCATTTCGCCACCGAACTGCTCCATACGGAACATCACCGGGTCGGTGTGCACGGTATTGGCGGGTCATAACCTGGAGACCGAGCGGAAACCGACCTCGCCCCTGCCACCGCCAAGCGTGGAGGAATCGATCGAGGAGGCGCTTGCATCGATGCGACTCGAAGGCCTCGAACCTTCACAGGATCTGCTCGACGACCTCGAACTCGTTCGTGGCGGCATCATCGATGCCGATGGGCTCGTCGCCCGCACGCTCGATCGCTATCCGCCGAAGGATTCCGAACCACTCGAGAAGAGGAGGCGACGGTCGTCAGGCGATACTTAGGCGATTTCTGGGCCGAGTCCCTGCTAGGCTTGCCGCATGGCAACGCAGAAGGTTTCTGTGACTCTCGAGAAGACAGCGATTCAGCGCGCACGCCGCACGGCCGGCCCGCGGGGCCTGTCGTCCTACATCGACGCCGCGTTGGAGGAGAAGCTCGAACGTGACGAGCGACGGTCCGCGTTCCTCGCCTACCTCGACGAGCTCGAGGCAGCTGATCCGACACCCGAGGAGACCAAGGGCCGAGGCGCGCGGCGAGCCGATCGGATCCGGAAGGCAGCGGCCGGGTGAACGACCCGGTCGTTGTGCTCGACTCCGGTGTCATCGACCGCGCGACCACTGACCGACAGTTCCGTTCGGCATTACGGGACCTCGTCGAAGGTGGATGGGAACCGCTGATACCAACCGTGGTGCTCGCCGAGGCAATCACCGGCAACCAACGAGACGCTCCCGTGAACCAGGTCGTGCGACAGCTCGGAACGATCGACACGAACGAGGCAACCGCTCGGCGAGCGGGACACCTGCGCTTCGCCGTCGAACGCGCCGGCGGCCGTCGAACACCGAGTGCCATCGACGCCATAGTCGCCGCCCATGCAGCCAACGCTGGAGCAGGCGTTGTTTTCACCACCGACCCCACCGACCTACGCCGACTACTCACCGGTCATCCGCACATCAGCGTCGAGAAGCCGTAGCACCGGCATTCGTGCCAAGGCCGTGCCACAACGCTGTGGCACGGCCTGGACGGAGCCGGACTGACCTGTACGATGCGGACCGGTTGACCTGCACAAACGTGCGAGAAACCGGAAGGTTGGTCGCGGTGCGACCAGCCTTCCAAGCTGGCTATGCGGGTTCGATTCCCGTCACCCGCTCTCGTGAGGACTTGATCCCACACGCCAGCCGAGCGAACATATGTTCGATGGCTCGCGACGCCACAATCCTGCACGCCGATCTCGACGCGTTCTTCGCCTCGGTCGAACAGCGCGACGATCCCCGCCTCCGCGGCCGACCGGTCATCGTCGGTGGCGGCGTGGTGCTGGCGGCCAGCTACGAGGCCCGGGCGTTCGGCGTCTGCGGGGCGATGGGCCGCCTCCAGGCGCGGCGGCTGTGCCCACAGGCCGTCGTGGTCCGGCCCCGCATGTCGGCCTACAGCGAGGCCAGCCGGGCCGTGTTCGAGGTGTTCGAGCACACCACGCCACTGGTCGAAGGCATCTCGATCGACGAGGCCTTCCTCGACGTGGGTGGGCTGCGGCGAGTGTCGGGCACACCCACTGAGATCGCCATCGGTCTGCGCCGAGCGGTCCTCGAGCAGGTCGGCCTGCGCATCACGGTCGGCGTGGCCCGCACCAAGTTCCTCGCCAAGGTGGCGAGCGGCGTGGCCAAGCCCGACGGTCTGCTGGTCGTGCCCCCCGACGCCGAGCTCGCCTTTCTCCACCCATTGCCCATCGAGCGGCTCTGGGGTGTCGGGCCGAAGACTGCGGCCAAGCTCCACGAGCGGGGACTCACGAAGGTCGGGGAGGTGGCGAAGGTCCCGGAAGACGCCCTGGTGTCGATGCTGGGCCGGGCGACGGGCCGGCACCTGCACGCCCTCGCCCACAACCTCGATCCGCGGCCGGTGCAGGTCGGCCGACGCCGACGGTCGATCGGCTCGCAACGGGCACTCGGGCGGGGGCGACGCTCGCCCGACGATCTCGACGCCGTCCTGATGCAGCTGGTCGACCGGGTCGCGGGCCGCGCCCGCGACGGCGGCCGAGTCGCACGCACCGTCGCGATCCGGCTGCGATTCGACGACTTCACCCGTGCGACGCGATCACACACGTTCCCGCGGGCCACGGCCGACACCAGCACCCTCCTCACCGCGGCGCGCGCCCTCCTGGCCGCGGCGGGGCCGATGATCGAGCGCGAGGGATGCACGCTCATCGGCTTCGCGTTGGGCAATCTCGACGACGCTCGGGCCGTACAGCTGGTGCTGCCCTTCGATGCGCACAGCTCGGGCGCGCTCGACACCGTGCTCGATGTGGTCCGTGACCGCTTCGGCTCGTCCGCGGTCACCCGCGCGGTGCAACTCGGTCGCGACCAGGGCGTGTCGATGCCACAGCTCCCGGATCGACCCGACCCCGAGTCGCCTCCTACCATTCGACCTCGATGAGCGACGTCGACATCACCGGCGTACGGGGCTCGATGCCCATGTACGTGGCCGTTCCCGACGGGGACGGCCCGTGGCCCGGCGTGGTGGTGATCCACGACGCCCTCGGCATGAGCAGCGACCTGCGCCACCAGGCCGACTGGCTGGCCTCCGAGGGCTACCTCGCCGCGGCACCCGACCTCTACTACTGGGACCGCAAGCTCACCTGCCTGCGATCGATCTTCCGCGATGTGTCGCGCGGAGCAGGGCCGGTGTTCGACGACATCGAGGCGGTGCGCTCGTGGCTCGCGAACCACGCCGACTGCACCGGCAAGGTCGGGGTGATCGGCTTCTGCATGGGCGGCGGCTTCGCCGTGCTGCTCGCACCGGGCCACGGGTTCGACGCATCGAGCGTCAACTACGGCGGCCTCCCCAAAGACGTCGAGACCTTCCTCGCCGGCTCCTGTCCGATCGTCGCCAGCTACGGCGAGAAGGACTTCACTCTCCGGGGCGCGGCCGACCGCCTCGAACGGGCCCTCACTGCCAACGACATCGAGCACGATGTCCGCCTGTACCGCGATGCCGGCCACTCGTTCCTGAACGACCACGACCCGGCCGAGGCGCCGAAGGCGATGGTCATCCTGGCCAAGCTGACGAACTCCGCCTATCACGAACGCTCCGCGCTCGATGCCCGTCGGCGCATCGCCGCCTTCTTCGCCGCGCACCTCGGATGACGCTCCGCCGCTGACAGATCTGAGCCATAAGCGTGGGCGGGTTCACCACCACGGCGACCAACCTCTGCCCGGTCGAGACCACGACCACCACGACCGCCGCGCCGGTGGCGGCCGCCGCGGCAACGCCCCGGTTCACCGGCAAATCAGCCGACGATCTTCCCGCCCGTCATCCGCACGAGGCGGTCGGCGGCGTCGATCACCACCGGGTTGTGCGACACGAGGAGCAGCGTGACACCGCGCTGGTCGCGCAGCGAACGAAACAGATCGAGCACCATCGCCGTCGACTCAGGGTCGAAGCTGCTGCTCGGCTCGTCGGCGAGCAGCAGCGGGGGCTCGTTGACGAGGGCCCGGGCGATGGCCACCCGTTGTCGCTCACCACCCGACATCGTGGAGGGCTTCGCCTCGGCCAGCCGGTCGAGCCCGACGATCGAGACCACCTCGCTGGCCCGCCGCAGGCGCGATGCCGTGCTGTGGTGGGTGCCGAGCATCGCGATTTCGACGTTCTGGGCCGCGCTCAGGTGGGGCAGCAGGTTGTGCCTCTGGAACACGACGCCCACCTTGGTGCGGCGATAGGCGTCGAGATGGCGGCCCTTGGCCAGGTCGCGGCCACCGACGACGATCGACCCCGACGTGGGCGCCTCGAGGGCGGCGATCAGGTGCAGCAACGTCGACTTGCCGCTGCCGGAGGGCCCGGCGATGGTCACGAACTCCCCCGCCTCGACCCGCACCGACACGCCGTCGATGGCGCGCTCGTCATTGCCGTCGAAGCCCTTGACCACGTCGGTCACCTCGACGGTCAGGCCGCCTTCGCTGGGCGTGCCCTTGTCCGACCTACTCATGACGGAGCGCCTTGAGCGGGGAGATGCGGGCGGCGCGCAGCGCCGGGTAGAGCGCGCACGGGAAGGTCATGGCGATGGCGAAGATCATCGCTCGGGCAACGATGGCGCCGGTGAAGTCGGGTTCGAACACGCCCTTCAGGTCGGGAAGCTGGGCCAGGGCGTACACCGCGGCCGCGCCCAGGGCCATGCCGACCACCGCAGCGATGACGCTCATCACGAGGCCTCACCCATCACCATGAGGAGGACGCGCCGCCGGCTCCACTCGACCGCGCGCAGCACCCCGAATTCGCGGATGCGTTCGAAGAACGAGAGAAGTGACGTGTTCCTGACACCTGTCGCGCCGATGAACAACGCGAGGATCGAACCGCCGATGTTGGCCGCGCTGATGAGCACGAGGTTGCGGTCGACCCGGCCGAACTCCGACTCGCTCTTGACGGTGGCGACCTGCGGCAGGTTCTGCTCGATGTCGGCGCGCACCGCGTCGATGTTGGCGCCCGGCGCGACCTGAACGAAGACCATCGTCACCAGGCCGGGCTTGCGCTGCCACTCCTGGAACGAGCGCAGCGCGAACATGCCGCCGAGGTCACCGACGTCGAGGCCGGTCGTGTAGAGCCCGACGATCTGGAAGCTACGGTCCTCCACCTGCATGCAATCGCCCACGTCGAGGTGCATGTCGCTCGCCGCCCGGATGCCCAACAGCATCTCGTCGGTGCGTCGGCGGTGTACGAGCGGCCCCGAACGATGGAGACGCCGAAGACATCCTGCTGCTCGGGCGGGATGCCGATCTCGAGGAAGAACGGGCGCTCGTCGCTGAGCTTGCCGGTGTTGATGAGCACGCCGGCGGTGGCCTTCACATCGGCTTCGTTGAGCGAGCCGTAGAGCACGTCCGACACGCCCTTCTGGGCGACGGTGAAGTCGGACTTGCCCGCGTGCAAGATCGAGACGGCCGTCTAACGCAAGGAATGCGTCAGAACTCCCAGCGCCACGACCGCGGTGATGCCGATGGCGACCCCCATCACCGTCAGGGAGGTGCGCACCGGGCGGACCCCGACGTTGTGCACCACCAACCCCGGGAAGGACAGCCGACTGCGACGTGAGGCGATGCCGCGAGCCTAGTGACCTTCGCCCCTGCGCCGAGGGAGGCCGAGCGGCAAGTATAGGCGACGTGACCGTCACCGACCCGAAGATCATCACCCGCTGGGCGACCATGGACGGCAACGAGGCCGCCGCCCGCGTCGCGTACGCCCTCAGCGAGGTCGTAGCCATCTACCCCATCACGCCGGCGTCACCAATGGGCGAGTTCGCCGATCAGTGGAGCGCGTCGGGCGACCCGAACCTGTGGGGAGCGGTCCCCCAGGTGATCGAGATGCAGAGCGAGGCCGGCGCGGCCGGTGCCCTGCACGGCGCCGTGATGAAGGGCGCGCTCGGCACCACCTTCACCGCCTCGCAGGGCCTGCTGCTCATGCTGCCCAACATGTTCAAGTTGGCGGGCGAGCTCAGCCCGGTCGTGATCCACGTGGCCGCGCGCACCGTCGCCACCCACGCGCTGTCCATCTTCGGCGACCACAGCGACGTCATGGCGGCCCGCACGACCGGCTTCGCCATGCTCTGCGCGAGTTCGGTGCAAGAGGCGCACGACTTCGCCGCCGTCGCCCACGCGGCGGCCCTCGAGTCGCGGGTGCCGTTCCTCCACTTCTTCGACGGCTTCCGCACCTCGCACGAGGTCGGCCGCATCTCCCTGCTCGACGACGACGACCTCGAGGCGATGATCGATCCGTCGTGGATCGAGGCGCTGCGCCTCCGTGGCCTCTCGCCCGACCGCCCCGAACTGCGAGGGTCGGCGCAGAACCCCGACGTGTTCTTCCAGGCCCGCGAGGCGGGCAACCTCTATCACGAGGCGGTGCCCGGAATCGTGTCGTCCGCGCTCGCCCGTCTCGCCGAGCGGTGCGGCCGCCGGTACGGCCTCGTCGAGTACGAAGGGGCCGACGACGCCGAGCGGGTCGTCGTGCTGATGGGGTCGGGCGTGGGAGCGGCCGAGGAGGCCGTCGAAGCGCTGCTGGCCAGGGGCGAGAAGGTCGGCGTGCTCAAGGTGCGCCTCTACCGGCCCTTCCCCTCCGATGCCTTCGTCGCCGCGTTGCCGCCCACCGTGCGCTCGATCGCGGTGCTCGACCGCACGAAGGAGCCCGGGGCCGTCGGCGAGCCGCTCTACACCGACGTCATCACCGCGCTGGTCGAGCACGCGTCGGCCGGCGGCATGCCCATCCCCCGCGTGGTCGGGGGCCGCTACGGGCTGTCGTCGAAGGAGTTCACCCCGGCCATGGTCAAGGCCGTGTTCGACAACCTCTCGAGCGAGGACCCTCGCAACCACTTCACCGTGGGCATCATCGACGACGTCACCCACACCAGCCTGGTGTACGACCCCGACTTCACCACCGATACCGCCGACGTGCGCGCCGTGTTCTTCGGCCTCGGCAGCGACGGCACAGTGAGCGCGAACAAGTCGACCGTGAAGATCGTCGGCGAGAACACCGACCTGTTCGCCCAGGGCTACTTCGTGTACGACTCGAAGAAGTCGGGCTCGGTCACGGTGTCGCACCTGCGCTTCGACGACGAACCGATCCGCTCCACGTATCTGGTGCAACAGGCCGGCTTCGTCGCGTGCCACCAGTTCAGCCTGCTCGAGCGCATCGACGTGCTCACCCACGCCGAGCCCGGCGCCACCTTCCTGCTCAACAGCCCCTACGGGCGCGACGAGGTGTGGGACCACCTCACCGCCGAGGTGCAGGCCGAGATCGTCACCAAGGGCATCCACCTCTGGGTGATCGACGCCTACCAGGTGGCCCGCGAGGTCGGTATGGGCGGGCGCATCAACTCGGTGATGCTCCCCTGCTTCATGGCGTTGTCGGGCATCCTGCCCCGCGACGAAGCCATCGCCGAGGTGAAGCGCTCGTTCGAGAAGACCTACGGCAAGCGGGGTCGGGCGGTCGTCGAGCGCAACAACCTGGCCATCGACCGAGCTATCGCCGAGCTCTACGAGGTGACCGTGCCGAGCGCCGTCACCTCCAGCCTGCACACGCTCCAACCCGTCCCGACCGGCTCTCCCGATTTCGTAAGTCGGGTAACGGCTCGCATGCTCGCCGGCGAAGGCGACCTGCTGCCGGTGAGCGCACTGCCCGTCGACGGCGCGTTCCCCACGGGCACGGCGCGGTACGAGAAGCGCATGCTGGCCCAAGAGCTGCCCATCTGGGACCCGTCCATCTGCATCGACTGCGGTAAGTGCGCCCTGGTCTGCCCACACGCCGCCATCCGCATGAAGGTGTTCGAGCCCGCCGCCCTCGACGAGGCACCGGCCGACTTCCTCAGCAAGGACTTCCGCTCGAAGGACCTCCCTGGCCACAAGCTGACCATCCAGGTCGCGCCGGACGACTGCACGGGTTGTGGTGTGTGCGTCGACGTGTGCCCGGCCAAGAGCAAAGAGGTTGCCCGCCACAAGTCGATCAACATGGAGCCGGCCGCCGAGCACCGCGACATCGAGCGGGCCCGCTTCGAGGCGTTCCTCGCCATCCCCGAGATCGGACGCGATGCCCTCCCCCACGACTCGGTGAAGGGGGCGGCCACGCTCGAGCCGCTGTTCGAGTTCTCCGGGGCATGCGCCGGCTGCGGCGAGACGCCGTACCTCAAGCTGCTCAGCCAGCTCTCCGGCGACCGCTCGATCGTGGCCAACGCGACCGGCTGCTCGTCTATCTACGGCGGCAACCTGCCCACCACACCGTGGAGCGCCAACGCCGAGGGGCGGGGCCCGGCCTGGGCCAACTCGCTGTTCGAGGACAACGCCGAGTTCGGACTCGGGCTGCGCATGGGCATCGACTCCGAGAACGAACTGGCCCGCCTCGCCCTGGCCGACCTCGCCGGCGTCGTCGGCGACGCCCTCGCCGAGGCCATCCTCGAAGCCGACCAGACCACCGAGACGGGCATCGCCGCTCAGCGCGATCGGGTGGCCGAGCTCAAGGCGCGCCTGGCCGACGTGCAGAGCCCCGACGTCGCCCGCGCCCGGGTGCTCATGGGCGTCGCCGACGAGCTCGTACGGCGCACGGTCTGGATCGTCGGTGGCGACGGTTGGGCCTACGACATCGGCTTCTCCGGACTCGACCACGTCCTGGCCTCAGGTCGCGACGTGAACCTGCTCGTGCTCGACACGGAGGTGTACTCCAACACGGGTGGCCAGGCGTCGAAGGCCACCCCACGGGGCGCGGTCGCCAAGTTCGCCATGTCGGGCAAGAGCACCCCCAAGAAGGACCTCGGTCAGATCGCCATGGCCTACGGCAACGTCTACGTGGCCCAGGTGGCCATCGGCGGCAACGACCTGCAGACCGTGAAGAGCTTCGTCGAGGCCGAGGCCTGGACGGGCCCGTCGCTGATCATCGCCTACAGCACGTGCATCGCCCACGGCATCGACATGACCACGTCGATGACCCACCAGAAGGACGCGGTGAAGAGCGGCTACTGGCCGCTGTTCCGCTACCACCCCGGGCTCGACGACCACGAACACCCGTTCCGCCTCGACTCGCACAAACCGTCGATCCCGCTCACCCAGTTCGCCCGCGAGGAGGGCCGCTTCGCCATGCTCGCCCGCAGCGACCCCGACCACGCCGAGCACCTGCTGGCGCTCGAACAGGCCGACATCGACGAACGCTGGCGGCTCTACGAGCAGCTCGCCGGGGTCGAGCGCACGGTGGCCCACGAGCCCGAGGTGCTCGACCACGAGGCGGTCGAGGTCGTCGCCAGCTCCAACGACGACGAGGGGGACGCATGACCGATCTCTCCACCCAGTACCTCGGCCTCACCCTGCGCGCTCCGGTGGTGGCCTCGGCGTCACCGATGACCAACGACGATCGCGCCCTGCGCGCCCTCGACGATGCCGGGGTGGGGGCCGTCGTGCTGCCCTCGCTGTTCGAGGAGCAGCTCGAGCATGAGGAGCTGGCCATCGACGCCATGCTCGAGACCGGGGCCGGCGCGTTCGCCGAGGCCCAGACCTTCTTCCCCGAGCTCGACGACTACAACACCGGGCCCGACCGCTACCTCACCCATCTCGAGCAGACCAAGGAGGCCCTGTCGGTCCCGGTGATCGCCAGCCTCAACGGCGTCTCGCTCGGGGGCTGGCTCCGCTACGCCCACCTGCTCGAGCAGGCCGGCGCCGACGCGCTCGAGCTGAACGTCTACCGAGTGGCCGCCCACCCCGAGGTCTCCGGCCCCGACGTCGAGCAGGAGACCCTCGAGCTCGTGACCGCCGTGAGCGAAGCGGTCGGCGTTCCCGTGGCCGTGAAGCTGAGCCCCTTCTTCTCGAGCCTGGCCCACTTCGCCTGCCGCCTCGAGGACGCTGGGGCCGCGGGCCTGGTGCTGTTCAATCGCTTCTACCAGCCCGACCTCGACCTCGAGACCCTCGAACCGACGCCCCGGCTCGTGCTCAGCACCAGCAACGAGCTGCGGCTACCGCTGCGCTGGATCGGCCTGTTGCGGGGCTTCCTCGACGTCTCGCTCGCGGCCACCACCGGGGTGCACACGAGCGATGACGTCGCCAAGGTGCTGCTCGCCGGCGCCGACGTGGCCATGATGACCTCGGCGTTGCTACAGCAGGGACCCCGCCACGTCACCGCCGTGCTCGAGGGCCTGCGGGCGTGGATGGTCGACCGCGAGTACGACTCGGTGGAGCAGCTCAAGGGCAGCGCCGCGGCGGCCACCGGCCCCGACCCCGAGGGCTACGAGCGGGCCAACTACGTCACCACGCTGGCGTCGTACTCGTCACCGTTCCCCCGCTGACGCGACGAGCGCGGGCAGGCGCCGGCTGAGCACCACGCCGGTCAGGGCTGTGGTCAGCGAGACCACGAACACCAACACGAGCGCGCTGCGCGGGGCCCAGTCGAGCGCTTCGCCGAGCGCCACGAGCACCCCGCCGACCCCCGAGCCCAGCGCGATGCCGAGCGTGTCCGAGAGCTGCACCGCGGCCGAGGCCGTGCCCTCCTGGCCGGGGTCGGCCGCCCCGAGCACGGTCACCGAGATCGTGGGATAGGCCAGGCCGATGCCGAGACCGGCGAGGGCCCACGCCACCACGCCGACCACCACCGGCACCCCGGGGAACAGCACGGGCAGGAACAGCCCGGCGGCGCCGGCGAGGATGGCGAAGCCCGCGCCCACCAACGGACGGGGTCCCGTGACGCGGATGCGGCGCTCCTGGATCCACGCCCCGGTCGCCCAGGTGAGCGACGACACGGTGAGGGCGATGCCACCGATGGCGGCGCCCGCGCCCCGGACGCTGACGAGCGCGAGGGGCACGAACGCGTCGGCCACGAAGAACGAGAAGGTGAGGACCCCGCGGATGAGCACGGCCGCGGGCAGACCGGGGACGGCCCGCAGCGTGCCCGGCGGAGTGAGGCGGGCGAAGGCGGGAAGGCCGAGGGCCAGGCCGGCGACGGCCAGCAGCGCCCCCAGCCAGACCCGGTCGTTGCCGAGGCCGGCGAGCAGCAGCGCGGCGCCACCGGCCACGAGTAGGGCGTCGGGCAGCGACGTCTTCCCCGTCACCGCCTCGGGCGGGCCGGGCAGGCGGCGCACCGACGCGACGGCCAACGCACCCCCGGCCACCACGAACGGCAGCAACCCGAGGAACACCCACCGCCAGCCCACGTGCTCCCCCACCACCACGGCCAGGCCGGGCCCGACCAGCGCGGGCACCACCCAGGCCGTCGAGAGCAGGGCGAACATGCGGGGCCGGGCCTCAGGCGGGTAGCTGCGGCCGATGACGGCGTAGCCGACGGCGGGGATGGCACCGGCGCCGAGGCCCTGCACGAGCCGGGCCGCCACCAGCACGGGCATGCTCGGGGCCGATCCGCCGAGGGCGAGACCGATGGCGAACAGCACCAGACCCAGGGTGAAGGGCACCCACGGCGCCATCCGGTCGGCCGCCCGACCACCGACCACGATGCCCACCAGGCTGCCCAGGAAGAACCCGCTGAACACCCACCCGTAGAGGGCCAGGTCGCCCAGATCGCGCTCCACCAGGGGCATCACCGTGGCCACCGCCAACGCTTCGGTGGCGACCAGGGTGATCGACAGGACGAGCCCGGTGGTGAGCGCCCGACGACCAGGCGCCCATACGCCCTGTGCCACCACGGCGGCCAGGCTAAACCAGATCACTCGTGCGTCCCGTCCGACGCGCCTCCGGCAGGATTCGAACCTGCGACCTTGGGATTAGAAGTCCCCTGCTCTTTCCCCTGAGCTACGGAGGCGTGGCCGCCACGCTAGTGGCGCACC
>Ga0209048_10004916_pt1 | contig 12699 bp, 9 predicted proteins | sample FrelakmetCRP12CR_FD_187146 | JGI IMG/M metagenome (GOLD analysis project Ga0209048, IMG submission 187146) | Freshwater lake sediment microbial communities from the University of Notre Dame, USA, for methane emissions studies - CRP12 CR (SPAdes)... | ecosystem: Environmental > Aquatic >... | reverse complement strand
ATCGTCGTAGCGAAGTTGCACCGGGTCGTTAGCTCAGCTGGTAGAGCAGCGGACTCTTAATCCGCGGGTCGCAGGTTCGATCCCTGCACGGCCTACCAATAAAACAGAGGGTTAGCTTAGCGGCTAGCCCTCTGCCTTTTCTGGCGTAGCCAAATCGTAACCGCCAATCAACGAATCAATCCTACCGGCAGCATGTGCGAGATGGTCGGGCGCCAGATGCGCATAGCGTTCGACCATCACCGACGACCTCCAGCCGCCGAGCCGCTGCAGCTCATGCGTCGGCGTCCCTGATTGCCGATGCCATGAGGCCCAGGTGTGCCTCAAGTCGTGCCAGCGGAAATTCCCGATGCCGGCACGTTTCAGGGCCTTTCTCCAGGCCAAGGTGTTGGCATGCCCGAGCGGTTTCCCGGCATAGGTAAATACCCGGTCGCGGTGTTTGCCCAGCTGCCTTCGCAACACGTCCAGCGCCGTGGCATTCAGCGGTACAGCGATTGGCTTGCCGTTCTTGGATTGACTTGCGCCGACCCAGGCATGCCCCGCCGCCAAGTCCACGTGCGACCACTCCAGTCCCAGTACATTGGACTGTCGCAGTCCCGTGGCCAACGCGAACACAACCACGTCCCGCTGATGCGCGGGCAACTCACTGACAAGTGTTTCCGCTTGTGCCACGGTTATCGACCGTTCCCGTCCCGAGCCTTCCTTGAACAGCTTTACCTTTGGCACCTTGTCGATCCACTCCCAATCATCTCGTGAACGAAGGAGGATGGCTCTGACCAGTGCCAGGTAGCGGTTGACCGTCGGCTTGCAAGCCGCCTTGAGCTTCGCGGCCTTGATGGCATCGATAACATCCAGCGTCACCTCGTCGAGCATCAAGTTTCCCAAGAACGGATCCAGCCAGCGAAGCTTCCGCATATCTTCCGGGTGGGTCACCTTTTCCGAGGTTTCGGCAAGCCAACGTACGACCGCTTCCTTCCATGCGCGACGCGGCTTGACGCCGAGCCGTTGTTGCTCCCACAGCGATACCTTCAGCTTGTCGTGGTACTCCTGGGCTTGGGTTTTGTCTTCAGTCCCAGTGCTGCGCTGTATTGTTCTTCCGCCGTGGCTGATCTTGACCCACCAACGCGGTGAGTCATTGCGTTTGTAGAGTGACATGATTCGAACTCCTTACGTTCACTCTGCAACACACGCCGCGGGTATTGTGAGCGGATGTGTTCGATGAGGTCAACGTCGACGAACACCCAGCACTTACCGATCTTCGCGCCGGGAATCTCGCCGGTCCGGGCTTTCTCCTGCAAGGTCACCGGATGGATGTGCAGGAAGGCAGCGGCAGCTTGCAGATCGAGCGTGTTCATGCACGACTCCAGCGGCGTGTGTTGCGATCGAAACCCTATCTACCCAAGTAGACCGCGGTGATCTGCTCGCGGCCGTGGCCCATCTCGTGGCTGATGGTCTCCCGCGCCTCGCGGTCGAGCGCCTTCTGTTGCCGGGTGAGCTGCCGGGATGTCGGACCGCCGCGGGCCGGACACGGCCAGCCGGTCAGTTCCTGGTAGCGGGTCTGGGCGTACAGATGCCGATGCCCGTGGAAGGCGTGAATGCCGACCCGTCCGCACTCGTAGCGAAAGTGCTGCAGGTAATCACGGTAGGTCGTGTAGCCGGGTGCGACCAGGCTCGTGCCTTTGGCGAGCGCCTTGGCCTCGTCGAGGAGTTGCCGCTGCGCCGCGGTGCAGATGGGAATCCGGATCTCCCGTCCGCCCTTGTTCCAGGAAGCCTTGAGCACCAGCGTGTCGCCCCGATCGGCCCACGCCGGGACGATCTTGATCGAGGCTTCCCGGCGCAGGCCGAAGGCAGCCTGCAAGCGCAGCGACATCCGGGCGCAGGGGGTGCGGATACCCTCCAGTTGTTCCCTGCCAAGCGCCTTGGCTTTGGAAATGTTGGTGACGTAGACCCGCTCCGGGATGCCGTAGGCGGCATTGGTGCGCTCGACGATGTTGTCCTTGCCGATCTTCTGGGCCAGCCAGCGCAGCTGGCTCATCCGGTTCTTGATCGTTCCCGGGGCGAGCTTCTCCGCGAGCCAGCGCGCGACAAGCATCTGCACGTGCCGGGGCTTGAAGCCCTGGGCCCGCAAGCCGCGCACGCCCATCTCGTGCAGCTGGTTGGCGACGAGATCGAGGATGTGCGCCCGGTCGGCCTGGGTCGCGTAGCTGCCGTCGCGGTTGTGCCGGCAGAGTTCCTTGAAGTCGTGGTTCAGGTCGCGCATGCGTCATCTCCTATCGGCAAAGCGTTGTACGAGGCGCCGGAGCGCCGTCCTTTAATGCCGTGGTGAACTCCAGTCAGGTAAGTGTTGCTGCTCGCCTGGAGCGCCGTAGCGGCTCCAGCGGATAGCTGCGAGCACGGGACACCACATCCCGTTGTGTGCGGTTGCTTTGCTGCTCGCCAGCGCCGCACGGCGCTTGTGCTGGCGTCGCGCGCCGTTCCCGAGGGAACGGCCCGCGCGAAAGTCCTTGACCCAGGACTCGGGGGGCGCCGGAGCAGGCGCGGGGGACGATCCGGGGGACGGATCCGATGGCGACCGGCGTTGCACCGTTCGGAGGGAGGCGTGAACCCGGCCGGAGAGGCCGTCACGTGGTTTTGAGCGCTGCGTCACGCGAAGAAACGCCGCGGAAACGCAGGCAGGGCGCCAGGGTGCGCGTACGTCACTAGCGGTGACCCGCTAGTAACGACGCGCGCTGGGCCAGCGGAGTTGGCGCAACGAGCCGGCCAAAGGGTGGGCGCAGCACGCGGCTGCGGCACACGATCGGCGGCCGGTCGCGCTTGCCATGATGGACACCGCGGGCGCGCTCGACGACGAACGCCACCCGGAGTCCCACACCCCGACTTGCGACCGCACCGCATGAAGCCTGGTGCGATTGCGCCGGGGTCTGACGAAGCTGCGGCAACGCACAACCTGCCGCAGCGGACCTTTCGACTTGACCTCAGGCCCGGGAGGGCCCGCCGGCTTTCAGAGGCAGGACGGCATTGGGCGCCGATCGCTCGGCAAAGGGCGACGCGTGAGGCGCGTCATTCCGGCCTGGCGTGGCCAGCGTACTGCAACAAACCAAAACGGGCGCCGCCCGTCATGGACGGCATGCTGCGTACTGTCGCTTATGGCAAGCGCCGCTGTACAGCGGAAAACCAACACTTGAACCTGCGGTTTTTCGAGCGCCTGGCCATTGGCGGCGCCGGCGCCCGTGATGGAAGGTCGCCGCCGCCAAGAGCCGCCGGTCGGCGTCGCCGTGGAATTTTCCGGGAAGCAGCCGTTGACGAGGCGACCGGCGCCTGGTGATCGCAGGCCGCCGCCGGGTACTCTGACAACCTACCTTAGCCGCTCGACCTAAACCCTGTGGCCAATGGCCGCTGCCACCACGTGCCGCCGACCCCTGAGACTCCACGCTCGACGAGGGGGCAGGCGTGGACGGCGCGTGCCAGGCCAGGAAGCATGCACCGGGACGCTACCAGCCGTGCCGTCCGAGCGAGAGCGCAAACCGTGATACTTGAGCCGAATTGTCCAGGACATGATATTGACACATTTCCAATTTGACGATAAATTTGAGAGAAAGTGCCTAAATGTCCATGACAATTAGACCGAAAAGCTGTAGTCGTGCTGCGCCGCTCCCGATGAACAGGCGACCTTCCAACTTTCTGGTTAACGGGAGAGCCGATTTGAAGATTGCATCCACTTGCCTTGGCATTTTGCTGTTCGCCGCCGCTGACGCGGCCCGTGCCGAGATCGTGCTGTACGAAAACGACGACTTCAACGGACGCACGTACAGCTCGTCCAATAGCGTCTCGAACCTCGGCGACAGTGGTTTCAACGACAGGGCCTCATCGGTCAGAATTCGCGGCGGCCGGTGGCAACTGTGTGCCGACGCCTACTTTCGAGGCAATTGCGTGACGCTCGGCCCCGGCGAATACCGGTCGCTGCGGGCGATGGGGATGAACGACAAGCTGTCGTCGGCACGCGAATTGGGCTGGACGCCGGACGGTGGCGGCGGCTGGAACAGCAACAACCGCTATGACTACAACAATAGCGGCAGCTACAACAACAACAGCAGCTATGACTCCAATCAGTGGGGCAATGGCGGGAACTGGGGCGCGGGCGCGCGCGTCGTCCTGTACGAGGACATAGGACTGAAGGGTCGAACCTTTGTTGTCAGCGCCAGCGGCGTGCCCAACCTGAAAGGAACGGGATTCAACAACACCGCTTCATCGCTGCGCATCGAGTCCGGCTACTGGCTGTTCTGCAGCGAGCCCAACTACCAGGGAGACTGTCGCACCTTCGGCCCGGGCGACCATAGATCGATGCCGTCGGGTTTCAACGACCGCATCTCCTCCGGCCGCCAGGTATCGAATAACTATCCGTATCGCAGCAACCCGAACTGGAACGGAAACTAGGCGTTCCACCTCGATATCCGGTGGTGACTCGCGCGGCGCGTGCAGCCGATCGCACGGGCGGCCGGGGCATGCCCATGTGCCGCCCGGCATGGCCCGCGAGGCGTCCGACCCACTTGATCCCCAACTTCAGGAAATCGAGAATGAAGGGTCTTGTTTTGATTCGCCAGATCCTCGGCGCAGCGCTGGTGGCGACCGCGATGATGCTGCTGCCGGGATGCTCGGCCCCTACCAAGCCGGCTGAAGCGGTACCCACCGCTTCGGCCAATGCTGCCGGCAACTTCGGTTTCCCGCTCGGCTTCTCGCCGTCGAAGATGGACACCGCGGCCGATCCGCGGCAGGACTTCCGGCGCTACGCGGGTGGTCGCTGGCTGGACGTGGCGAAGATCCCCGGCGACATGCTGGAGATCTCCGGCTACGTTGCAATGACGGAGACGGTCCAGACCCAGCTGCGCGAGCTTTTGCAGGAGGCCGCGCGGACGAATGGCGCGGCGGCGAAGGGCTCGCCAGCGCAGCAGGTCGGTGATTTCTACGGCTCGGGCATGGATGTCGAGCGCCGGAAGTCGCTCGGGGTGAAGCCACTCGCGCCCGAGTTCGAGCGCATCGCGAAGGCTCAGGGACCGACGGTGCTTGCAGGGGAACTCGCCCGTCTGCAATTGATCGCCGGCGACTCGGTGATCCTGGCCGGCCTGGTCTCCCCGCACCCGCAGGACCGCACCCGGATGGCGATCTACGTCGGGGACGCGGACCTGGGGCTCAACGTCGACAACTATCTCGATCCGGCGGCCCAGCGCATCCGCGAAGGTTACGTCGCGAAAGTCGCGGACTACCTCGTGATCGCGGGCGCGACGCCCGAGGCAGCGCGCGCGACCGCGCAGATGGTGCTCGCGGTCGAGACGCGGGTGGCCAGGAAGAAGCTCACGCCGCTCGAAAAGCGCGACCCGGCCAAGCGCTACGTGTCCATGCCCTACGCGGAGGTGAAGCGGCTACTGTCCAACATTGATCTGGACGCCTTCTTCCGGTCGCTGGGACTGCCCACGGGCGGCGAAGTCATCGTCGTCGGCGTCGAGGCGCTGCGCGAGCGCAACGCGATCCTGGCCGAGTACTCGCCGGAGCAGACCCGCGCCTACGTCCAGTACGAGCTGCTGCGGCGGATGGCGCCCTATCTGGCCCCGGACTTCGATCGCCCGAACGGCGCGTTCAGCGTCGTGCTCTACGGCAAGGACGTGACGCCGCCGCGCGAGAAGCAGGTGGCCGCGGCGACGCCGGGGCTGCTCGGGCACCCGCTGTCCCAACTCTACGTCGCCAAGTACATGACGCCTGAGTCGCGGCGGGAGGTCGACGCGATGGTCGCGCGCGTGAAGGCGCAGTTCCGCGCCCGAGTCGAGCGCAACGGCTGGCTGTCGCCGGAGACGCGGGCGCAGGCGCTGGCCAAGCTCGACAAGACCGAGATCCGGGTCGGCTACCCGTCGAAATGGATCGACTTCACGAGCGTTTCGATCCGCCGCGACGACTACGCCGGCAACGCGATGCGCCTGAACGAGTTCCTGGTCCGGCGCGAGTTGGCCAAGCTCGGCAAGCCGGTGGAACTCGACCAATTCGCCGTGGCGGGCAGCACGCTGCCCATCGTCGTCAACGCGGCCTACGATCCAAGCTGGAACGGCATCGAGATTCCCGCGGCGTTCCTGCAACCCCCGTTCTACGACGCCAAGGCCGACCCGGCCGTCAACTTCTGCACGATGGGCGCGGTGATCGGGCACGAGCTGACGCACGGCTTCGACTCGTCGGGGCGGCTCTACGACGCGAAGGGGAACGTCCGGGACTGGTGGACGGAGACCGACGCCAAGCGCTTCGTCAGCGAGACGGCGAAGCTCGCGAAGCAGGCCGACGCATTCGAGATCCTGCCCGGGCTGTATCTGAACGGCGCGATCGAGGTCACCGAGAACCTGGCGGATGTCGGTGGCGTCGCCCTGGGATACGCAGCGCTGCAGGAGCATCTGCGCGAGCACCCGGATGCCAATCGAACGATCGAGGGCTTCACGCCGCCGCAGCGCTGCTTCCTGGCGTGGGCGCAGCTTTGGGCCGACAAGGTGAACGAAGGGGCGCTGCGGCAGATCCTGCCGGTCGACGGCCATCCGCGGGGCATCTACCGGATGGCAGCGCCATCGCAGCACGAGAAGGCATTCTACGAAGCGTTCGGCGTTCGCGCGGGCGACCGCATGTGGCTCGACCCGAACGACCGGGTCACGATCTGGTGAGGCATGACATGAAGACGATGGCAACGCGCTCGCTCGCCGCCTTGGCGATCCTGTCCCTGGCCGGGCAGCTCCTGGCGGCCGACGGGCCGCCACCGCCGCGAAAGGAGCGCGTGACCTTCGCCAAGGGTGCGTCCTCCGTGACGATCAAGGGTACCCTGAAGGGCGGCGCCGACGTCGACTACCTGGTGCGGGCGGCCGCGGGCCAGACGCTGGAGGTGAAGCTCCAGGGATCGAATGTCCAGAACTACTTCAACGTGCTGCCCCCCGGTTCGGCCAACGTCGCGATGTATGCCAGCGATAGGACCGGAGCGCCAACCTGGTCCGGCGTGCTTCCGGCCGACGGAGACTACGCGATTCGCGTCTACCTGATGCGCCCGGCGGCGCGCCGGAACGAGTCGTCGCAGTACACGCTGACGGTGGCCGTGACCGGCAAGGCGCTGCCGCCCCTGTCCGCGGCGAAGGACGCGAAGGTCGCGGGCACGGCATACCACGCGACTGCTGAAGTGAAGTGCATGCTGCCCTACCAGCCGGACGTGAAATCGTGCAAGGCGGGCGTCGTCCGCCGCGGTAACGACGGCACGGCGACGTTCGAGGCGATCGGCCCCATGGACGTGCAGCGGCGGATCCTGTTCGTGCAGGGCAAGCCGGTGGCCGCGGACACGATGGATCCGGTGACGGCCACGCGGCAGGGCGACGTAACGGTGGTGAAAATCAGCGACGACGAGCGCTACGACATTCCCGATGCCCTCCTCAACGGCGGCTGAGCACCCGGTGCGGTCGCGGTCCTCGCCCGGCTGGTCCGGACGGGGCCGGCGCGGGGCGCTTGCCGCTGTCGCTTCGACGGTGGTCGCGGCGGCCGGTGCCGCGCACGCGACCGCGGACGGCCCCGATCACTATCGCGTGCGCGGCGTTTCGCCCGAGCGCCACGTGATCCTGCGGGCGGAGCCGTCGACCGCATCGGCACCCCTCGCGCGCATCCCCTCGGACGCGACCTGCCTGCGCAGTTTCGGCTGCGAGGGCGGGCTCACCTTCGAGGAGTTCACGACCCTGAGTCAGGAAGACCAGCGTCGGCGTGCGGCGGAGAACCCGCGCTGGTGCAAGGTCGACTACCGGGGGACCGTGGGATGGGTGGCGGGCAGGTACCTGGCCGAGGATGGGTGTACGCCATCCGCGACGCCCGGACCGTTGCGCTGACCCGCTCGAGCGTCCCTGGCTTAGGACTGCCACACCCGATCGCCTCCATGCTTGCCCGCCCATCGATTGACCCATTCCTTCGCCGCGCGGTGGCCCTCGGCGCGACGGCGGCGCCGTCCATGCCCAGACGGTTCCCGACCAGGTTCGGTTTAACCAAGAAATGGAGATTGCGGTGATCACACACTTGATCGGACGGAGGGGGCTTCTGGTGCTTGCCCTCGGGCTTGCCGCCTTTCTCGCGGGTCCGCTGAGTGCGGTGGCGCAGAAGCTGCCGCCCTACAGCGCCTCGGCCGGGATGCTGAAAATCGGCAAGGACCCCGAGCGCCCCGATGCCGAGATCTTTCACGTCGCCTACACCCTCAAGGGCGCGAACCCCGCGACGCGGCCGGTCACCTTCGTCTTCAATGGCGGCCCCGGGGCCGCAAGCATCTACCTCCACCTCTCCGCGATCGGGCCGAAGACGATCGTCACGGCGGGCGATGGCAGCTTCCCCGCGGTGCCGGCGCGTCTCGAAGAAAACCCCGACAGTTGGATTACCTTCACCGACCTGGTCTTCATCGACCCGGTGGGCACCGGCTACAGCCGCATGCTGCCCGGGCCCGACGGCAAGCCCGGCGACCCGAAGTCCTATTACGGGGTGGCCAGCGACGTGGACGCCATCGCCGGCTTCATCCGGCAGTGGCTGACCGTGAACAAGCGCTGGGGTTCGCCCAAGGCGATCGCCGGAGAGAGCTATGCCGGACAGCGGATCGCGGCGCTGTCGCGCGTCTTGGCCGAGCAGTATGGCATCAACCTGAACCGCGCGGTGCTGATCTCGCCGGCGCTCAACGTGCCCACGCTCGACGACACGCATGCCTACGATCTGCTGCATCCGATCACCCTGTTGCCCACCCAGGCGGCGATCGCGGCCCACCACGGACTCAGCACGATCAAGAACGATGCCGCAGGCTACAAGACGGCCGAGGACTTCGCTCTGACGAGTTACTTGACGGGACTGGCAACGATCGGCCGGATGAATGCGCAGGAGCAGGCCGCCTTCTATGCCAAGGTCGGGGGGCTGATCGGGCTCGACCCGGCGCTCGTCGCCCTCCATCGCGGCCGGGTTGGCGAGGCGGTCTTTGCCAACAACCTGCTCGCGGCGAAGGGCAAGACACTCGACCTCTACGACGGCACGCAGGCCAGCGACAACCCCACGCCCGAGAAGCGGGACGAGTTCGGCGTCGGCACCCGAACGATGAATGTACTCTCCGGCGTGCTCCTGCCGCCCTTCATGGACTACGTCCAGAAAGACCTGGGCTATGCCACCGAGCGGCCCTACACCGTGCTCAACTTGGAGGCCGCTGCTTTGTGGGACCGCAAGTTGACGCTGGGCGGCCCGGAGGATCTGGCGGTCGCCCTCGCGCAGAACACCGACCTGCAGGCGCTGGTGCTGCATGGCTACCAGGACCTGGGCGCGAACTACTTCCTGTCGAGGTACGTGCTGGAGCAATCGGTCCGGTCGCCCTTGGCGCGCAAGCGGCTCTACTTCGGCACCTACCCGGGCGGCCACATGTTTTATCTGCGCAAGGACAGCCGGGCCGAACTCGCCGCCGACGTGCGCGCGTTCTACGAAAAAGCGCCCTGACAGGATGCCAAGCCCTGGAAGTCGTGCGGTTGGTGCAGCATCGCTCGCCGCGTCGGCCATTCAATTGTCGCTTGCAGTAGGGGGATTCGAGTGCCGAACGTTCTGAACATTCTGCGGGTGTGGCGTCTGCATGCCTGCGTTGTCGTGCTGGGGTGCGGGGCGGCGTTGGCAACTGCGGTCGCCGCGCCGGGCGGAGACGCCGCGAAAGGGCCAGTCCTGGGCTACTCGCCCGACAACATGGACAAGCGGGTGAGCCCGCGGCAGGACTTCTACCGCTATGCCGTCGGCAACTGGCTGAATCGCACCGCGATTCCGGCCAGTGAACCCGACATCGGGGCCTTCAGCCAGCTCGAGATCAATCTCGACCAGCAACTGGTGAAGCTGATCAAGGACGCGGCAGCAGCCAACGCCCCGCCAGGCAGCCCGCGCCAGCAGATCGGCGACTACTGGCGTGCCGCGATGGACTTGAAGCGCCTCGACGAACTCGGGATCAAGCCACTGCAGGGCGATCTCGACCGCATCGCCGCGCTGACGCTCCCGGGAAACACCTCCCTCGGTGAACTGTCCGGGCGGCTGCAGATGGGCTATGGCTTTTCGCCGCTCGTCATCGTTGGCGTCGATACCGATGCCAAGAACAGCAGCGCCTACCTGCTGACGATCTCCGCCGGCCAGCAGTGGCTCGACCCGGACGAGTACGCCAAGCCCGACCGGCAGCGGGTGCGCGATCTGTACCTGTCCTACATCAGCTCGATGATGCGCAGCGCGGGCCTGTCGGCGCAGGACGCCGAGGCCGCAGCACGCACCGTCCTGTCGATCGAGACGGAGATCTCGGCCGCCCAACTGACGCCGTTGCAGTCGATCGACCCGGATGTCACCTACAACATCATGACGCTGGCCGATGCGCAGGCTTTGATTCCGGCATTGGACCTCGCAGCCCAGCTGCAGGCCGTGGGCATCACGCCCCCGGCTACCGTGCAGGTGCGCGACATCGCCGCGCTCAAGGCCGTGAACAAGGTGCTTGCCACGCGATCGGCCGACGAGGTCCGAACCCTGCTGCGGTGGCATGTGCTGACCGGACGCGCGTCGTTCCTCGGCCAGCCCTGGCGCGGATTCGACGACGACTTCAAGCGGCAGCGAATGGAGCTGCAGGCGGACAAACCGCGCGAACGCGAGGTCACGTTCGAAGTTGCCGTCCTGCTGTTCTCGCCTCTGTCGAAGCTGTATGTCGAGGCCTACTTCCCCGAGAGCACCCGGCGCGACATGACGCAGATGGTGGGCCACATCAAGGATGAGTTCGAGCGCCGGCTGCGCAACAACCCGTGGCTCGACGAGCCCACTCGCGCGGCAGCTCTGGACAAGCTGGCCAAGGTGGACATCCAGGTCGGCTACCCGCGGGAGTGGATCGACTACAGTTCGGTCGTCATCCGACCCGACGATTACATCGGCAACGCCGTGCGTATCGGCGAGTTCCGCCAGCGACGCCGGCTGGCCAGGCTGGGTCAGCCGGTGGTGGTAGAGCGCTTTGCCTCGCCGCCGTTCACCACGCCCACGTCGGTCAACGCGGCTTACAGCCCGCAGACCAACAGCATCGACATCACGGCCGCCATCGTGCAGGCGCCGTTCTACCTGCCCGCGGCGGACGCGGCCGTCAACTACTGCACCATCGGCGCGGTCATCGGCCATGAGCTGACGCACGGCTTCGACAGCAACGGCAGCCGCTACGGGCCGGCCGGCAACCTGCGCGACTGGTGGACGCCGCAGGCCAAGGCCGACTTCAAGAAACGCACCGACGTGCTGGTGCAGCAGTACAACGCGTATACGCTGCTGCCGGGCGTGAAGCAGGACGGCGAACTCTCGCTGACCGAGAACACCGCCGACCTGGGCGGCATCACGCTGGCGCATGCGGCGCTGCACCGCGCACTGGCCGGCAAGCCGCAGCCGAAGATCGACAGCCTGACGAGCGACCAGCGCTGCTTCGTAGCCTGGGCGCAGATCTGGGCCTACATGGGCCGGCCGGAGCGGGTGCGCGCGCTGGCGACCACCGACTACCACGCCAACAGTGCCGTGCGCGGCTACGCGCCGCTGCTGCACCTCGACGCCTTCCACGAGGCCTTCGGCGTCAAGCCCGGCGACCCGATGTGGCGGGCGCCCAGGGACCGCGTGGTCATCTGGTGAGGTTGACGATCGGAGCGTCGCCGAGAAACGTTCAAATGGAGGTTCTCCAGCGGGCCGATACACGGCTGCGTTTGCGGAACGGTAATGGAGGTCCAGATCCGCGGGTTCAAGTCCGATCGCGAAAAGAAATGAACCACAAGGCAGAACCCAACATCGCTTGCTGGCGTCGCGGTACGAGCAAGTTCAGCCTGGCCAAGGGGTGCGTTTCGCTGCCGCCGTCGAGGAAGCGACCGCGCGCGCTTTGGCTTTTCCGCTCTCGGGCTCGACGGCAACACCAACTATTCGCCGCGTCATCATCAAGAACTTCCCATTTTCCATCGTTTATCGGCCAGAGGCGGATGGCGTCAACGGCGACGCATGGCGAGCCGTCAAGCGATCGCCAGTTTCAAATGCCCGACGGGCGCAGAAGCCGGCTTCACCTTGATCTCGATGTCGTAGCCGAGCCGATTCAGGCAATCCATCAGCTTGCGCTCGGACAGATTGGAGAAGTCGCCGCGCATCATGTCGGATACCTTCGGTTGGGTGATCCCCATGCGCTTTGCCGCCTCCTGTTGAGTCAGCCCAAGGCGGCGCATGGCCTTCCTGATCTCGATCACCAATCCCGTTTTGATCTTGAGTCGTTCCGCGTCAGGCAGTCCAAGATCGACGTACACGTTGCCGGAGCTGCGCTGCACCTCGATACCGTCAATCAGCCGTTTTTTCACTTCGTAGCTCCTTTGCAAGCGCCTCGGCGACTTTCAGCCTGGCGCGAATGATGTCGATGTCCCCTTTTGGCGTGGCGATCCCGCGCTTGCTCTTCTTCTGGAAGCAGTGCAGGACGAACACGGCTTCCTTGAACTTCACGGTGTAGACGGCGCGATACGTGCCACCGGCATCGTCTTCGACAACCTCGAGCACTCCAGCGCTCCCGAATCCGTGAAGCACCTTCGCTGAATCGTGTTGATCGCCGGCTTGAGCAAGAGACAGTGCGTAACCGAAAAATCGCCGCACGTCTGTCGGCAGCGCCATCAGGTCGCGGTG
>Ga0209048_10004915_pt1 | contig 12701 bp, 8 predicted proteins | sample FrelakmetCRP12CR_FD_187146 | JGI IMG/M metagenome (GOLD analysis project Ga0209048, IMG submission 187146) | Freshwater lake sediment microbial communities from the University of Notre Dame, USA, for methane emissions studies - CRP12 CR (SPAdes)... | ecosystem: Environmental > Aquatic >... | reverse complement strand
GAGGTACAGCTCGTGGTGTCGACCGCGCGGCCGCAGGCCGGCGACGGCGATCGCGGCGTGGAGCCGCTCGATCGTCGGCCGTTCCTCCGCATACGGACCGAGGTGGAGGACCTGGGCGACCGTGCCTTCCTCGAACGTCTCGATCCTGAGGTCGGCCGCGAGCTCCGCCGGCACCTTCGCGCGCCCGCCGGCCAGCGCAGACGCGAGCTCCTGCTCCGAAGCCTCACCGGGCAGCGAGATCAGCAGGCTCCAGCGCCACGTCTCCCGGTCCGGCCCGAGGATCGCGTCGAAGTCCATCGATCCGTCCGCCATCCAGTACAACCCCTCCAGCATCCCGACCCGGCGTTCGACGCCGCGCCGCTTCAATGCGAAGTGGAGCCCGTATGCCGTCGCGTAGAGGCCGGGCATCCGGGGTGCGAAGGCCGCATCGCCCACCTGGCCCTCGCCGTCGATCATGACGGCGAGGACCGGAGCGATCTCCAGGAACCGGATCACGCCGGCTCGTCCCCGTAGCTCGGCATCGCGATCGGCGGGGCGCTCGAATACGACAGTGGGGGTCATCCGGCCGGCCTTCACGCTTCCAGCCGAAGCTCCGGGAGGACCTCCGCGCCGAACACCTCGATGAACTCGGCCTGGTTGCGGCCGACGTTGTGGAGGTGAATCTCATCGAAGCCCATGTCCACGTAGTGCTGGATGTTCGCGAGGTGGACGCGCAGGTCCGACGAGATGAGGACGCGGTTGCTGAAGTCCCCCGGCCGGACGAGCTTCGCCATCGCCGCGAAGTCCTCGGGGTTCCGGATGTCCTGCTTCGGGAAGGGCATGCCGCCGTTCGGCCATTCGCGCATCGCGTTGTCCACGGCCTCCTCCGCGGTGCGCGCCCAGCTGACGTGAACCTGGAGGAGCTTCGGCATGCCGGCCGGGTCCTTGCCGGCCTCGCGGGCGCCCTCGTCGAACTTGCCCCAGAGCATCCCGATCTTCTCGTCGGCCGCGCCGACCGTGATCATCCCGTCCGCGAACCGGCCGGTCTTCTTCGCGTTGACCGGGCCGGCCGTCGCCACGTAGACCGGGACTGGCGTCTCCGGGCGCGTGTAGAGCCGGAGCGACTCCAGCCTGAAATGCTCGCCGCGGTGCTTGACCACGGCGCCGCTGAAGAGCCGATTGATGACTTCGACCGCCTCGAACAGCATCGCGCTGCGGACGCCGATCTCCGGCCACTGCCCGCCCAGCACGTGCTCATTGAGCGCCTCGCCCGCCCCGAGGCCGAGCCAGAACCGCCCGGGGTACATGGCCCCCAGGGTGGCCGCCGCGTGCGCGATCACGGCCGGGTGGTAGCGGAAGCCGGGGCACGTCACGGCGGTCCCGAACCGGAGGCTGGTGCGCTGCCCGAGCGCGCCCATGAAGCTCCACGCGAAGGCGGCCTGGCCCTGCTGCGGTGTCCAGGGCTGGATGTGCTCGGAGGCCATGAAGCCGGCCGAGAAGCCGGCCCGTTCCGCCGCCGCGCACCAGTCCAGCAGGTCCGTGGGGTGGAACTGCTCCAGCATCGCCGCGTAGCCGATCTTCGCCATCCGCCCGTCTCCAGCTGCCGCCCGGCGGACCGCCGCGCGTCGCCGCCACTGTCCCACAATCCGCCTTCCGCGTGGCGCGCCACGGGCCGCACCCGGCCGGCGTCGGCGGCGTCGGCGGCGGGGCTGCGCCGGGACCGGGCGCGCCGCACGCCACCGGCACGCCTGCGTCCGGTCAGGCCAGGCCGCCCCCGTCAACCACGAGCGTGGTTCCGGTCACCCACCCCGCCGCGTCCGAGACGAGGAAGAGCACGCCGCGGGCGATGTCCGTCGGCGAGCCGATCCGGGCGAGCGGGCGGTCGGCGGAGCCCGCCAGGAAGGCCGCCTCGTCCTGGCCCAGCTGGCGCGCCTCCTCGCGGAGCATCTCCGTGTCCGTGTCGCCGGGGCAGATGCAGTTCACCCGGATGTTCTGCGGCCCATGGTCGATCGCCATGGCCCGGGTGAGGTTGACGACCGCGCCCTTCGAGGCGCAGTAGCTCGCCGCGCGGTTGCCGCCCTTCAGGCCCCAGCCCGAGCCGCTGTTGACGATCGCGCCCCCACCGCCGCGAGCCATGACCGGGATCGCGCGCTTCGACATGAGGAAGACCGACGTGACGTTGACGGCCATCACCCTGGCCCACTCGTCCTCGGTGGTCTCGACGACGTCCGCGCGGCGGACGATCCCGGCGTTGTTGACGAGGATCTCCAGCCCACCGAACGATTCGACCGCGGTCTCCACCGCCCTTCGGCAGTCGTCCGACCGCGTCACGTCGCAGGCGACGGCGATGGCCCGGCCACCCGCCCTGATGATCGCCTCCGCGAGGTTCGTCGCGGCCGCGATGTTCACGTCGGCGATCACCACGGCGCCGCCCTCCGCGGCGAATAGCTCCACCGTGGCCCGCCCGATGCCGGAGGCCCCGCCCGTGATGATCGCGCGCCTGCCTTCGAGTGCTCCCATCGGATCCTCCTACGCCGGTTCGACCGGATACGGTGTCTGCTCGGCCCGGCCGGTGATCACGCGGAGATAGCCGGCCAGCTCGCGGTCCAGCGCCGCGTCGCCCGTGTCGACGAGCAGGGGCCGGCCCCCGAGCGCCGCGAGCTTCGCCGGCGTGGCCACCACGATGATCGCGTCCCGGCCGCCGCTCCCGAGGATCGCCCGCAGCACGTCCGGCCCGATCTGCTGGTTGCCCCGGCCGAACAGGAATCCCTGGCCGCCGATCGGCGTGACGACGACGCGCGCGGGCCGTCCATCGACGAGGGACGCGAGTTGCGCGTCGCTGACGTCGCCTGCCAGGAGGCACGGCCGGCCCGCCGCGTCGAGCTCCACGATGTCCACCCCGATCGGCGTCTTCGCGACGCCCAGCTGCTGGGCGACCGAGCGCAGCGTGGACCCGGGGCCCAGCACGTAGCGCGTGCCGGCCACGAGGCGGGCCGCCACCTCGGCGCCGATCGCGGCCGCGGCTGCGGCCTCGCTCGCGGGGCTGGGTGCCTTGCGGGGCTGAAGCCACCGGCCCGCCTCGGGGACCGCCAGCTCACCGAAGAGCCGGGGCGCGACCTCGCCGCGCCGATACGCGGCCTCGTCGAGGTCCAGGACCTCGCGTCGGCTCGTCCGGCGTCGCCCGGGCGGCAGGGCAAGGAACGTGGCCGCCAGCTCGCCTGCCGCCGCTGGGCTCGTGGCGAAGACGGCGGAATGGATCTTGACCCCGGCCGGGATGCCGAGAACCGGGATCTCCGCGGCAGCGGCGACGCTGCAGATGTCGCGCGCGGTGCCGTCGCCACCGGCAAAGAGGAGCAGGTCGATCCCTGCGGCGATGAGCTCGCCCGCCAGGCGGCAGGTGTCGGCGGCCGTGGTCGGGCCCTCGCCGATCGTCCCGACCACGAGCGGCGCGAATCCGGCGCGCCGTGCGGCGCGGGCGCCCATCTCGCCGGGCGCCGCGAGCAGCACGGGCGCGGCGAGCAGGACGGGCGCTGCGCCCACTTCGCCGGGTGCCGGTCGCGCGGCCGCGCACCGTGCGCGGAGCTCCACCAGCGCGCCGACCGCCCGCTCGTTCGCCTGGGGAACCGCGCCCCGTGCCAGCGCCTCCGCGACGATCTCCGCGCCGTCGCTGCCCGCGAGGCCGACCCGGCCGCCGACCCCTGCGATCGGGTTGACCAGGATCCCGACCCGCGGCGCTGTCACCCGAACGTGTCCGCGCTGGTCACGACCCGCCGAGGTGCTTGCGCCGGTAGGCGCGCCACGTGATGGCCCACGCCGCCGGGTCATCCAGCGGCGCGTGGTCGATCCGGTGGATCGTGCTGGCGTGCGGCGCGGACTTCACGTGCTCCGGGTCCGTGTAGGCCTCGTCCGAGACGAGCGCGAGGATCGCAGCATGCTCGTCGAGGTCGGCCCGCGAGAAGGACTCGGTGGGTTCCAGTGTCATCGGCTCCGGGACCACGAACGGGTGGTGGCTGGTCCAGTAGTGCGTCCCGAAGTCCACGACCCGCTGCCCGATCTCGTCCGTGTGGACCCCGGTCTCCCGGGCCAGCTGCTCCCAGCTGTAGCGCACCTGCTCGATCCGGCGACGGCCGGCCGCGTACGGCGCCGACACGCCCCGGATCTCGAGCACCTTCGCCATCAGGTAGTTGTTGTTGAGGACCGCGGTCTCCGCAACCTCGCGCAGTCCCTCCGCGCCCAGGCTCATGATCCAGGCATAGGCCCGCACCAGGTTCGGGGCGACCCCGTACCACGGCCGCATCTTGCCCACCGAGTCCGGCCGCTCGTCGTCCAGGGTGTAGCGATCCCCGGCGCGCTCGACCGTCGGGCGGGGGAGGAAGCGGGCGAGCTCCGCCTTCACGCCGCACGCCCCGGCCCCCGGCCCGCCGCAGGCGTGGGGCGTCGAGAATGTCTTGTGCAGGTTGAAGTGGCAGAGGTCGAAACCGGCGTCGCCGGCCCGGGTGATGCCCAGGATCCCGTTCGCGTTCGCCTGGTCGTAGCACGCCAGCCCGCCGACCTGGTGAACGATCCGGACGTACTCCTCGATCCGCGGGTTGAAGATCCCGGTATCCTCCGGGTTCGTGACGAGGAGCGCGGCCGTCCGCTGGGAGACCGCGGCCCGCAGCGCCCCGAGGTCCGGGTAGCCGTTCGCGTCCGGGTAGAGCGTGATCACCCTGTAGCCGGCGACCTTCGCGCAGGCCGCGTTCGACGGGTGGCTGAAGATCGTCGTGATGACCTCGTCGCGGGTCGCCGCCTGGCCGCGGGCGGCGTGGTACGCGCGGATCATGGAGACGTTCGTCCAGATCGCGGCGGACCCGGCACCGGGTTGGAGCGTCATGCGGTCCATCCCGGAGATCTCGGCGAGCATCCGCTCCAGCCGCCACATGATCTCCAGCACTCCCTGGACGGTGGCGGGGTCCTGGAGCGGGTGGAGGTCCGCGATTCGCGGGTTTCGGACCATCTGGTCGTTGACCTTCGGCGAGTACTTCATCGTGCAGGTCCCCTGGCCCACGTCGACGTTCAGGTCGACGCCCAGCGTCTCCTGCGAAAGCCGGTCGTAGTGGCGGACGACGTGGACCTGGCTCAGCTCGGGAAGCGCAGCGGGCCGCTCGCGGCGGATCCCGGCCGGGAGCGCCGCCGCGGGGTTGCCCACGACCGCGCTGATCGCCGGCTCGGTTGCGGGCGGGAGGATGCCCCGGGCGCCGGGCACGGAGAGCTCGAAGATGATCGGTTCGTCCCAGCGCGCCTGCTGGAAGCGGCGCGGCACGGGCTTCGGGGCGATCGGCAGGCCGGCCGGGGAGCCGGCCACGGCGTCGGGCGCCGCGTGGGCCATCAGCAGGCCGGGCGCGGCAGCGGCCGGGAGCCCCGGAGTCTGCGCACCTCGGGACGTCGGTGCGCTCATGCCAGCACCTCCGCCAGTGATTCCGCGAGCCGGTCGATGTCGGCCAACGTGTGGATCTCGGTGACGCAGACCAGGGCGCTCTGGCCCAGCCATGGTTGCTCGCGCGACAGGTCCGCGCCGAAGAAGATGCCGCGCTCGCGGAGTGCCGCCGAGACGGCGCCGACGGTCCGGCCGGTCGCGGTCAGGTCCACCACGAACTCCTTGACGTGGTGCTGGCCCGCGAACGGGACGCGGACGCCGGGGACCTCCGCGAGCCGGGTCATTGCGTAGCGCGTTCGAGCCATCATCGTCTCGCCCAGCTCGCGCATCCCCTGCGGGCCCATGAGGGCGAGGTAGACGCCGGCCGTGATCCCCCACAGGGCCGCGGCCGTGCCAACCCACTCTTTGCCTTCCTCGCGGACCGCGAACGACGTGCGCTCGTACGCCACGTCGCCGAAGCCGTACTCGCCGGCCACCATGGTGGGAGCGATGCCGAAGAGGCGCGACGGGTACTCCGCCACGAACCGGGGGTCGTCGTGGGTCGCGATGAAGCCGCCGTGGCCGCCGCCGAACTGCTGGTGCATCCCCAGCGGCTGGATATCACCACACGCGATCTCGGCGCCCCAGGTGGCGGGCGGCGCGAGGACGCCGAGCGTCGACGGGTCCACGTTGCCGATCACGAGCGAGCCGGCCGCGTGGCCGAGCCGCACGATTTCGAGGACCTGCGACTCCACGGCCCCGAGAAAGGTCGGGTTCTCGACGAGGATCGCGGCCACGTTCGCACCCAGGCTGGCCCGAAGCGCGTCGAGGTCCAGCAGGGAGGTCGCGCGGTCGACCGCGACCTCGTCGACCGCGAGGTCCGGCGTGACGTAGTCAACGATCCGCGAGCGCTTGTCGCGGCTCATGGAGGCCGGGATCAGGACGCGCGGACGGCCCGTGATCCGGCCGGCCATCCGAAGCGCGGTCCCCGCGGCCTGGAAGCCGTCGTAGACCGGGACGTTCACGACCTCCATCTCGAGCAGCTCGCCCATCATGGACGCGTATTCGAAGAGGGCCTGGAAGCGCCCGTGGTCCTCGTACGGATCGCCGGCGTAGGCGGTCAGGAACTCGGCCCGGCCGTTGATCTCGTCGCAGACGGCCGGGACGTGGTGCGGGTAGCAGCCCGCACCCAGGAAGCTGAGCGTCTCGCGCGTCGAGGTGTTGCGGTTGAGCAGGCCCTCCACGTGGCGGACCAGCTCCGCCTCCGATTCGAGGGGCTCCGGAAGGTCCAGCGGCCGGCCAAGCCGCAGCGAGGCCGGGATCTCCGCGTAGAGATCGTCGACCGTCGCCGCCCCGATGGCCTGCAGCATGGCGTCCCGGACGTCCGGGACGGAGTTCGGGATGTAGGGATGGATCCTCGGCTGACCGTCGTGCATCGTGCCCCTCGATCGCGCATGGGCTGGGGACCCCGCGGTGGTGTGCCCATCATGATGCGGTCCGCACGGTGGCGGGTGGGAGTCCCTGCCGGTGGTGATCGAGCGGTTCGCGCGTCCCCGCGGCTCAGCCCATCGCGGCACCCAGCGGTTCGGAGATCGGCTCGGCCACGCCGCGTGCCTCGTACGCGCGCAGCGACGGCAGCAGCAGCGAGAACGCGAGCCCCAGGCCCATGAACCCGGCGGCCACGAAGCCGACCGTCCGGCCGGCCGCCACGAAGGCGTCCTCGATGGGCCCGACGGCGGCCTGCGAGGCCGGGTCCGACCGCAGGGCGATCAGCGCCTGGCCGGCAGACTCCTCGATCGCGGTGGCGATCGCCTGCTGCTGGGCAGGCGGCAGCCCCGGGACCTGCGCGAGCCGGTCACGCGTGCCGGTGTTCAGGCCAACGAGGAGCACGGTGCCAAGGATCGCGGTGCCCAGCGCCGTCCCCACCTGGCGCATGGTGGAATTCGTGGCCGATGCCAGCCCCGAGCGCTCCGGCGGGATGTCCGAGAGGATGACATTGGCCAGCTGGGCCGTGCTGAACCCGACGCCCATGCCGTACAGGAAGAACGGCACGGCGAGGGTGATCCCCGAGACGGTCTTCGAGAGCAGCAGCGTCACGCCCAGGATCCCCACCGTCTCCAGCAGCATCCCGACCTGGACGGTGCGTCGAGGTTCGAAGCGCCCCGCCAGCATCCCTGCCAGCGGCGCGGCCACGAACGAACCGGCCGCCAGGGTAAGGAAGACCAGGCCTGTCTGGAAGGCGGAGTAGCCGATGACGGCCTGGAAGAAGAGGGGCAGCGCGAAGAGGAGCCCGAACTCGCCGAGCGAGACGATCGTGGCGGTCAGGTTACCGAACCGGAACGTGGGCTCGCGCCACAGGTCGAAGTCGAAGAGGTAGAACAGGCCGGCGCGCTTGCGACGCTGCTCGACGACCGCGAACGCGACGAGGCTGGCCAGGCCAAGAACGACGGCCACCGGGATGATCGAGATCCCGCTGAACGGCCAGGTCCAGCCCAGGAGCTCGAACGGGCGACTCGGGGCAAGCCATCCGAAGCGGTAGCCCTCGATCAGTGCGAAGACGATGGCACCCAGGCCCAGCGTGATGAGGACGAAACCGGCCGGATCGAAGCCGGAGCGAGCCTCCTCGTCGCGCGACTCCCGGATCCACAGGAGCGTGCCCGCGACCACCACCAGGGCGATCGGCACGTTGATGTAGAAGGCCCAGCGCCAGCTCAGGTTCGTGGTCAGCCAGCCACCCAGGAGCGGGCCGAGGGCAGCCATGCCGCCGATGACGGAGCCGTAGATGCCGAACGCGATCGCTCGATCGCGACCCCGGAAGGTTGTGTTGAGGATGGACTGGGTCGCGGGCGCGATCGCCGCACCGCCGACGCCCTGGAGCACGCGGGCACCGATGAGCGCCAACCCACTCGGCGCGAGGCCTGCGAGGACCGACCCGACTGTGAAGATGCCAAGGCCCAGGAGGAAGAGGCGGCGGCGTCCGGCCACGTCGCCGAAGCGCCCGAAGCTGATGAGCAGCGCCGCGAAGACGAGCGGGTAGATGGAGACGATCCATTCCGCGGCCGAGCCGTCCAGCTTCAGGTCGCGCACGATGCTCGGGACGGCCACGTTCACGATCGTGGCGTCGACGACGATCATCGACAGCCCCAGGCTGAGCATCAGCAGGCCCAGCCACCGGCCCCGACCGGTCTCCGTTGGTTCGGGGCGTGCGGCCTGCGCTGTCCGTGAGTCGTTCACTTTCACACCTGTTGTTTTGCGAAACTATTGTGTCGAGATCCTATCGCGTATGCTGGCGGCATGTCAAACGCCCAGCCCGAAGCCGTGCGAGGCCAGCCCGGAGCCGTGGGGGCCCAGCCCGAAGCCGTGCGAGCCCAGCCCGAAGCCCCCGGCCGTCTCAGCGAGCACGCCATCGAGACCGGCAAGCTGATCGTCGAGCTCCTGAACAGCGGCCACGCGACGCGACGGTCCGAAGCCGCGGCGCTGCCAGGGTCGGCCCACGCGCACGTGTCGCCGCACGCGATCCGGGCAGCGATCCATCTCTACCAGCACGGCGAGATGACGGTCGGCGAGCTGGGACGGGGCCTGGGCATCTCGCGTGGCTGGGCCAGCCGCGTGGTCGAGGAGCTGGAGCTGGCCGGCTACCTGGAACGCGAGAGACGGCTCGACGATCGCCGGGTGGTCACGATTCGCCTGCGGCCCGCTTCGATCGCGGAGGTGGAGCGCGCCTATCGTTGGCGGGGCGATGCCGTTGAAGACGCATTGGCGCCGTTCAACGACGCCGAGCGCGCCGTGATCCAGCACTTCCTCCGGCGGGTCGTCGACGAGCTGCGAGCGGCGGCGACCGCGGCGACGATCGCTGCGGGCGAGGACCATCCCGGATTGCGCGACTGAAACGTCTGCCCATGGCCGCGCGGGCGGGCCGGCGCCCAGGGCCGGGCGTGGGTTCGCGCTCGCGCCGGCGCCCAGGTCCGGGCGGGCCGGGCCGGGCCCGACGTCCCTGCGGCATGTCGCCGGCGGCACGTCGCCGGCGATACGGGGCCCGCGGAACGGGGCCCGCGGAATGGGGCCCGCGGCACGTGGCCCGCGGCACGTGGCCCGCGGCACGTGGCCCGCGGCACGTGGCCCGCGGCACATCTCGAGTGACGCGGTTGACCACCTCACCCTGAGATCCCGGTCGGCGAAGCGCAGGCTGGCGGGCGTTGCCCGGGCTGCAACAAGGGGGCCTCGCGGCAGTTCGCCGGCGCTGAGCTCCCCTGCTTTGTTGCCTGGGCCGCAGCAGAAGCGCTCAGCCCAGGACGTCTTGCGCCTCGTGAGCCCGATTTGGTGCACCGTGCGCAACATCGACCCAGTTGCGTGGGCGGGCACCACCGCCGAGGTCGGCCCGGACCGCCGAGGTCGGCCCGGAGCTGGCTGGACGCGCACGAGCGCCGTTCCAGGCGTGGCCGAGCGGGCGCCCCGGGTCTGGCGTGGCCGAGCAGGCGCCCCGGGTCAGGCAGGGCCGCGCGGGCCGGCGCCCCCAGGTCTGGCGTGGCCGAGCAGGCGCCCCGGGTCTGGCGTGGCGGCGCGGGCCGGCGCCCCCGGGCCGAGCAGGCGCCCCTGGGTGGGGCGGGTCAGTCGCTGCCGGTCGTCCCCGTGAAGCGCCAGCTGCCCAGCCGGACGGCGGGCACGAGGACGCTGCCGAGAAAGCCCTTCAGGAGTCGCCGCTCGCTGCTCACGGCCTCCACTGCCGCGAGCGCGTCGAGATACGACATCGTGTAGCGGAGGTTGCGGACCGGCCCCACGATCTCGCCATCCTCGACAAGGAACGTGCCGTCGCGGGTCATGCCGGTGATCACCGCGAGCTTCGGATGGACCGGGTTCGTGTAGTGGAAGCGCGTGACGAACAGTCCGCGCCGCATGCCGTGCAGCAGCTCCGCGCGCGGCGTCGTCCCGGCGGCCATCTGTGCGTGGAGCGGGAACGGGCCGTACGGGTTGGGGGCCGGCAGGCCGTGGCCGGTGGAGTGACGCCCGGCTCGCGCGGCGGTGGCACTGTCCCAGACCACGCCCCGGCACAGGCCGGCGTCCACCAGCGTCACCGGCTCCGAGGCGACGCCCTCGTAGTCGAACGAGGCGGGCAGGCCGGCGGGGTCCCGGGCGTCGTCGCGGATGCTGACAAGGTCGCTCCCGATCCGCCTCCCGGGCTCGTAGAAGGAGCGACCTTCCTCCACGGCCAGGGCGCTGAAGCCCAGGTACCCCAGCATGTCCAGGATGTCCACGACCGCGTACTCGGCGAGCACGACCGGGTAGTCGCCCGGTTCCAGCGCGACCGGCCGCGCGGATCGCCGGGCAGTCTCGGCCGCCTCGCGGCCCAGGGCTGCCGCGTCGATCGTCGTGGCGTCCACGGCGGCCGCCTCCGCGTAGCCAGTGCCGTTCTCGGGACCCATGGAGACCGTGATGAGCTGGCTGCCGGTCCGCGCCTCGGCCGCCCGGATTCCCCGGGAATTGGCTATGGCCACGGTCTCGACCGTCGTGGCGAACGAACCGAAGGCTGTCACGCCCGCCGCATCGGCGGCCGCGATGACGGCCCGGACGCCCTCGGCACGCAGCTCCGGGGAAGCGGTGGCCGTGCCTGCGGCGAACGCGCCCTCCACGAGGCGGATCGGGCCGGGATCCGGCAGGCCGGTCCAGTTGGCCGTCTCTTCGACGAGGTCGCTGATTCGCCCGGCCGTCTCCGCCAGGCGGCCGAGGGTCTCCTCGTCGGTGCGGCCGGTGGTCGCGACGGCAACCCGCTTGCCGCGCACGAAGCGGAGGCTGACCCGGACGTTCGCCTCGGCGACGTTCTGGTGGATCTCCGAGTTGGCGAAGCGCGTCAGGGCGGCATCCTCTGCCATGACGAGCACCTCGGCCTCGGTGGCGCCCGCGGCCTCGGCATGCTGGAGCACGATCTCCGCGATCGCCAGCCGCTCAGCCGGCGTCCCGCCGGTCCGCATCTCCACGGCGCTCACTTCATCACTCCGACCTGGACGTTGCGGAAGCGGGCTCCCGAGCAGGCGTGCCCAACGTGGCCTGTCTGCGGGGGCTCGCCCTTGCCGCAGTTCGGCGTGCCCAGCATCACGTAGCTCGACGCGTCCGCGACGGCGTCGCAGCTGCCCCAGAACTCGGGCGTGATCCCGGTGTAGGTCGCGTTCCGGTAGAGCTGGCCCAGCTTGCCGCCCTTGATCTCCCAGGCAAGCTCCGTAGCGAACTGGAAGTTGAGGCGCCGGTCATCGATCGACCAGCTCCGGTTGTGGGCCAGCAGGAGGCCGTCGTCCGTGTCGGCGATGATCTCGTCGAAGCTCATGCCGGGCTTCGGCAGCAGGTTGATGTTGGTCATCCGGATCAGCGGGATCCGGTTCCAGCCGTCGGCCCGCATCGCGCCGCCGGACTCGCGGCCGATGCGTGGCCCGGTCTCGCGGCTGCTGAGGTAGCCGGTGAAGCGCCCCGCCTCCACGAGTGGCACGGACTGGGCGGCGACGCCCTCATCGTCCCACCCAAACGTGCCCATTCCGCCCGGCGCGGTGGCGTCCGCCACGATGTCGATCAGCTCCGAACCGTATCGGAATCCGGAACCGAGCTTGTCGGTGGTCAGGAAGCTGGTCCCCGCGTAGCTCGCCTCCGTCCCGAAGACGCGGTCCAGCTCGGTCGGATGGCCGCAGCTCTCGTGGACCTGGAGGTAGAGCTGCGAGGGGTGGAGAACGATCGTCCGGCGCCCCGGCGGAAGCTTCGGCGCGGCGAGGAGCCGGACCGCTTCTGACGCGATGCGCTCGGCGTTCGCAGCCAGCCCCAGCGAGCGGACATACTCGTAGCCGGCGCCCTGCCAGCCGCCGCCGGAGTCGGGGAAGCTGCGCCGCTGCAGCTCGTCGCCATCCACCGCGTTCGCCTCGATGCCCGAGCCGACGTGGGTGATCACCTGCTCCGTGTAGCTGCCGTCCGTCGCGGCGAACGTCTTCCACTCGCGCTGGGCGCCATACATGGAGTCGGTGAAGGCGATGCCGTCGACGCGTCGCAGGGCCGCATCCGCGGCCAGCAGGTCGCCGATCTTGTCCTCCAGCGGAACCGTGAACGGGTCCTCGCCTACCGGGGTCTCGAACCGGCCGTGGGCGGGCGGCCGGCCGTCCAGGACCACGGGCCGGCGCAGCGCCGTCGTGGACGCCCGCGCGATCCGCACCGCCTGGGCCGCGACGCGATCCGCCTCGGCCGCCGTGAGGACGTGACTAGCCGCGAAGCCCCACGCCCCGTCGACGAGGACGCGAACACCAAAGCCCTCGCTCTCGTGGAAGGAGACTCCAGCCAGCGTCCCGCTCTTGACGTC
>Ga0209048_10004914_pt1 | contig 12702 bp, 11 predicted proteins | sample FrelakmetCRP12CR_FD_187146 | JGI IMG/M metagenome (GOLD analysis project Ga0209048, IMG submission 187146) | Freshwater lake sediment microbial communities from the University of Notre Dame, USA, for methane emissions studies - CRP12 CR (SPAdes)... | ecosystem: Environmental > Aquatic >... | reverse complement strand
GCGCTCCTCGCAGGCGATCTTGTTGCGCGCGTAGTCCCAGAACGGGTTGGCGAGCGGCGAATCCTCGCGCAGAAGCCAGTCGCCCAGCGGCTTGCGGTACGCGCTGGCGGAGCTGATGAAGACGAACTGGTCGGCCCGGTCACGAAAGAGCCGCAGGTCGCGCTCGATGTCTTCCGGTGTGAACGCGATCCAGTCCACCACGACGTCGAAGCGGTGGCCGGCCAGCGCTCGCTCGGCGGCCGCCTCGTCCCGCAGGTCAGCGACCAGCGGCGTTGCGCCGCCCGCCCGATCCGGTTGGCTGCCGCGATTCAGCAGGAACAGCTCCATGCCGCGCTCCACGGCCAGGCGCGTACAGGCGCTGCTGATCAGGCCGGTGCCACCGATGAACAGGACCTTCATGGACAGACTCCCTGGGTCAGCCGCCGGCGGTGGACGGGTCGATGATCACGAGGCCCGAGAACGCCCGGCGATGGAAACCGCGATCTCGCGTCAGCAGGCGGTCGGCCTGCTCGAGGGCATGGGCGCCGATCAGGAAGTCGGCGATGACGCGCTCCCGGGGCCCGTCCCCCTTTCGGTTGACGCCCCAGGCAGCGCCGGCCCGCGAGGCCGTCCGGGCGTCGATCGCAGAGTAAGTGATCGGGAAGCCGGCAAGCGCCCGGGCGGCGGCCTCGTCGTCCCCGAACACTGCCCGGACCTCGGCCCATACGACGTCGCAGGCCATGACAGGACCCGCCTCGAGGGACGCCCGAAGCGCCTCGATCGACAGCGCGCAGAAGACGGGCTCGTTGAAGAAGATATCCAGCAGGATGCTCGTGTCGACCGCAGTGATCACGATTCGGTGTCGACCGGCCCAGGACCGCGGAGCTCGCGGAGCGTCGCGTCTGTGCCACCCGGCGGCCGCGGCAGGATCCCGATCAGCGCGTCGAGGTGGTCCGCCGGCACGAGCTTCCGGCCGACGAGCCGCCCACCGGCTTCCTCGAAGTCGAGCACGGTCCCGGGTCGGAGCCCAAGACGATCTCGCAGCCGCTTCGGGATCGTGATCTGGCCCTTCTCGCTGACCGTGGTCTTCATACCGACACTGTATGAATTCCGTACATCCGGGTCAAGGCGGCGAGCTGGGGCCGATGGCCGCGAGTGGACTCACCCTGGCTCTCGACCGGCCCGGGCGCCCGGAAGGGCGGGTCGGGGATCCAGTTTCTCCGATGTACGCCCACGGTTCGTGCTCCGTGACAAGCCGGCTCGTGATCGGCGCGTGCTGGGTCCTGGCGGATCCCGCTGCCCCGTTTCTGAGCACGAGGGGGGAGAGCCCGGCCTTACGCGTGGCACCGCCGCCGACAATCTTGCGTAGCACGAACCTCGCGCATATTTCGGAAGAACCAGTTGCAAGGGTGACCCCTGCGACGGGACCGGTGGCCGCGGAGCCGTCGGCCGCGGAGCCGTCGGCGCCGGCGAACCTCGCGGCGGCGCCCGGACGCCCCCCGCCGGCCCCCTGCCGGCGCCGCCGGCGCTGCGCCCGACGCCCCCGCCTACCCCCCGAAGACTCGCTGGACCTCCCGGAGGCCGGCCGCAAGGGCGTCGATGTCGTCCCGGGTTGTGAACACCGAGAAGCTGGCGCGCGCGGTGGCGGCCAGGTCCAGGCGCTCGTGCAGCGGCATCGTGCAGTGGTGGCCGGCGCGCACGCAAACGCCGGAGCGATCCAGAATCTGGGCAACATCGTGCGGGTGGATCGCGGGCAGGTTGAACGCGATGACGCCGCCGCGCAGGTCGGCCGATGGCCCGTAGAGCGCGATCCCCGGTACCTCCCGCGGCAGCACGTCCAGGGCGTAGGCGACGAGCTCGCGCTCGTGCTCGCGTACCCGGTCCATGCCCAGCTCCCGCAGGTAGTCGGCGGCGACGCCAAGGCCGATCGCCGCGCTGATGTCCGGCGTTCCGGCCTCGAACTTCCAGGGGACGTCGTTGAACTCGGACCGGCGCAGCTTGACCTCACGGATCATGTCGCCGCCGGTCATGAACGGCGGCATCGCGTCCAGCAGCTCGCGGCGGCCCCACAGGGCGCCGGACCCGGTTGGGCCCAGCATCTTGTGCCCGGAGAAGACGTAGAAGTCGGCGCCCAGTGCCTGGACGTCAACCGGCAGGTGCGGAACGGCCTGGGCGCCGTCGACGAGGACGAGCGCGCCCGCGGCGTGGGCCATCTCCACCATCTCGCGGACCGGGTTGATGGTCCCCAGCATGTTGGACACGTGGGTGAACGCCACCAGCTTCGGGCGAAGCCGCAGGAGCACCTCGAAGACGTCCAGGCGGAGGAGGCCGTCGTCCGTGATCGGGATGAACTCCAGGTCGCCGTCCACCTCCTGGGCCAGGACTTGCCAGGGGACGAGGTTCGCGTGGTGCTCCATCTCCGTGAGGACGATTGCGTCGCCCTGGCCGATGTTCCGGCGGCCCCAGCTGTAGGCCACGAGGTTGATGGCCTCCGTCGCGTTGCGGGTCCACACGATCTCGTGCGCGGATGGCGCGTTGATGAGCCGGGCGACCTTGACGCGCGCGCCCTCGTACTCCTGCGTGGCGCGCTCGCCCATCTCGTAGATGGCGCGGTGGACGTTCGCGTTGTACTCGCGGTAGTAGCGGTCCATCGCCTCGATGACGACGCGCGGCTTCTGGCTGGTGGCGGCCGCGTCCAGGTAGACCAGCCGCTTCCCGTGGGGGCGCTGCTCCAGGATCGGGAAGTCGGCGCCGAGGGCGCGCGGGTCCAGCGCGCCACGCGGGTCGGCGCTCGCGGGGGCAGCGGGGTCGGCGCTGGCGGGCGTGGACACGGGCCCGGCGGCGCTCGCCGTCAAACCCGGATCGACGCTTTCGAGGCCGGCTGCGGGGCTGGTCGCGAGGTCGGTCATGGTCAGTGCGCCGTCGCCGCCGGCTCGGGGAGCTCGGGCGCGTCCGTCTCGTCCACGTCGTAGCCCGCCTCGCGGAGGACCGGCGCGTAACCCTCGGCCTCCAGGCGGAGCGCGAGGTCCTTCCCGCCGCTCTTGATGATCCGGCCGCGCGCGAGGACGTGAACGTGGTCCGGCGTGATGTAGTTGAGCAGCCGCTGGTAGTGCGTGATGAGGAGGACGCCAAGGTTCGGGTTGAGCATCGCGTTGACGCCTTCGGCCACGACCCGCAGCGCGTCGATGTCCAGGCCGGAATCGGTCTCGTCGAGGATCGCCATCTCGGGCTCGAGGACTGCCATCTGGAGCATCTCCAGGCGCTTCTTCTCGCCGCCGGAGAAGCCCTCGTTGACGTAGCGCATGGCGAACGCCTCGTCCATCTTGAGGAGCGCCATCTTCGCCCGCATGAGCTTCCGGAAGTCGCCCATGCCGATGCCGCCGCGGATGGGATCGGTCGGGTCGATGTCCGGGTTCGACTCGACGCCCTGGCGTTTCGCGTTGAGCGCAGTGCGCAGGAAGCTGGCAACGGAGAGCCCGGGGATCGCGGTGGGGTACTGGAAGGCGAGGAACATGCCCAGGCGCGCCCGCTTGTCCGCCGAGAGCGCCAGGATGTTGCGATCCTTCCAGATCACCTCGCCCTTCGTGATGATGTAGGCGGGGTGGCCCATCAGGGCGTACGCGAGCGTCGTCTTGCCGGACCCGTTCGGGCCCATGATCGCGTGGACTTCGCCCTTGCCCACCACGAGGTCGATCCCCTGGAGGATCGAGGTCTGCGGCGCGGCGACAGGGGAAACGTGGAGGTCGCGGATCTCGAGGTACTGGTCGCTCACGGTCGGGCTGGGCTCCTGGGTAGATGGGCGGGTGAATGCGCCCGTGATGGTCAGACGGGAACGGGGGTGCGCTCGCGGATGCCGAGCTCGATCAGGTGCGGCAGCGGGATCAGGTCGGCGAGGGTGGTGGTGTCCAGGACGCCACTGATAGCGTCGCGGACCTTCACCCACAGGTAGTTCACGGAGCACGCGCCAAGACGCTCGCAGAGCGCGTGGTTGGGATCCTCCGACGCGCAGATCATCGGGGCCAGCGGCCCCTCCAGCGCGCGGAGCGCCTCGCCCAGCGTGATCTCGCGGGGGTCGCGCGCCAGCGCATAGCCACCGTGGGCGCCGCGCGTGGACGCGACGATGCCCGCCTCGCGGAGCGGGATCACCAGCTGCTCCAGGTACGCCCGCGGCAGGGCCTCATCCGTGGCGACCTCCGCAAGTGAGACGGGCACGGGCGACTCCGGCCGCCAGTGGCGGGCCAGCTGGACGAGCATCCGCACGCCGTACTCGCCCTTCGTGCTGAAGGAGATGGCGCCGGAAGGGTGGAAGGTTCGGACGCTCAGGGGTCTGGTCCTCGCGGTGTTGGAGCGGTGGCGTGTCTATCGGCGCGGGCCGGTCGCGGGTTTGCGTCGGTGTCGGCCAATTCCGACCTTTTCAGTCGGAAATGGTACACCCGAGCCCGCGGGAGCGTCAACGCGCGACCGGGGTGTAGACAGAGACCTGCAGAGTTGCCGCGCCTTGGGCTCGGCTAATGGTCGCCGATCCGGCAACATCCGCGGGGGCGGGGGGCGTCGTTTGGTAGGCCACCTGGACGATCATCGCGGGGTGGCGTTCGGGAATACTCTTGCCTTATGGTCGGATCGAGTTTGAGTTTGGACCCGTTCCGGATTCTCGGTATCGGCTAAACGGCCTCGGCCTCAGAGATTCTCGAGGCGCACGCGCGCGGTATGTGGTGGGACAGCTCCGACAATCGTGGGCAACCACATCTACGACGGCGGCGAGCTCGGAATCCTTGTCCGCGATGGTGCTGCCGGACTAATCGAGCACAACCACATACATGGCAATGTCCTCCAAGCCATCCTGGTTGACGGAGCAACCACAGCGCCGACGATCCGCGAGAACAACGGCAATCACTGACGCGTTCGGCGGCCTGCCTGCGCAGAGTCCTGAACCTTGACCGCGACCCAGCGGCCATGGAACATGCGCGGGAGCTGATGAGGAGAGGAAGACATGGACGCGGCGACGATCTTCATGCTCGTGTTCCGGGTCCTTCACGTCGCGGCGGGTGTCGCCTGGGCCGGATCGGTGTTCCTGTTCGTCGTCCTGATACAGCCGAGCGCCGCGGCGATCGGCCCGGCGGCCGGCCCCTTCATGATGGAGCTTCTCGGCCGGAAGAAGCTCGTCTCCTGGCTCCTTTCGCTCGGCGGGACGACCGTCGGGGCCGGCCTGTTCCTCTACTGGCGGGATGCGAACGGCTTCGATGGCCTCGGAGCCTTCGCCTCGTCCAGGTTCGGCCTCGTGCTCTCGATCGGCGCCCTGGCGGCAATCGCGGCGTTCCTGATCGGGCTGTTCGGGACGAGGCCGAACGTCCGAAGGCTGCTCGACCTCGCGTCGCGGGCAGCATCCGGGAACCCGCCGCCGCCCGCAGTCGTGCAGGACATCGCCAGCGTCCAGGCTCGCCTGAAGATGCTCGCCCGGGTGGCGCTGGCGCTCATCGTCGTCGCCGTGGTCGCGATGGCGACGGCGCGCTACTGGTAGGCGGCAGCGTCAGTCACGGGACCGGCTCTCTGCGTCGTCGGGCCGCCTCCGTCCAGGTCCGGCGGGCTCAGCCTTCGGCGATCACGCCGATCGAGATTCGGAAGCCCGCGCGGCGCTGCAGCGCAGGCATCAGCGTTCCCTGGCCGACCGGCGCGTCGCCGGGGAACCAGCGCGCCCATTCGGCATTGAACGCGTCGAACTCCCCCGGGTCCCGCAGCGACCAGTTCGCCCAGACCACCTTCTCGAGCGAGCTCCCCTCCGCCTCGAGCCGCGCCTTCACGTTGCGCAGGCACTGGCTCGTCTGTGCCGTGATCGACTCGCCGACGACCCGCCCGGTGTCGGGATCGACGGGCCCCATCGACGACAGGAAGACGATGCCGCCGGCTCGTACCGCCCGGCCGTAGCCGACGGCAGGTTGTGACGCATCGGGCGCCTGACGCGCCTCCTCGGCGACGATCCGCCCTTTTCCGAGGCGGGCCTTGACCGGCCGCGAGGGATCTGCGGGAGGGATCCCGAACTCCCCGGGCGGCAGCTCGATGCCGTTCTCCTTGAACTTCCCCATGAACGTCGGCCGGATTCCGGTCGACTTGAGGACCCCCTCGATCTTCCCGTCGACGATGCCGGTCTGCTCGAACGCGAAGATGTCCTGGGTCAGGATCTCGTCGTCCTCGATCCCGTAGACCTCGGTGATGTTGACGATCTTGCGGGAACCGTCCTTGAGCCGGGCCGTGTGGACGATCAGGTCGACGGCCGACGCGATCTGCTCGCGGATCGAGCGCAGCGGCAGCTCGTAGCCGGACATCAGGACCATCGTCTCGAGGCGGCGGAGCATGTCGGGCGAGCTGTTCGCGTGCCCGGTGGACAGAGAGCCTTCCTGCCCGACCGTCATCGCCTGGACCATGTCCAGCGCCTCGCCGCCGCGACACTCGCCGACGATGATCCGGTCGGGTCGCATGTGGAGGGCGTTCCGCAGCAGGTCGCGGATCGTGATCTCGCCCTGGCCCTCGAGATTCGGGGGCCGGGATTCCAGCGTCACGACGTGCACCTGGCGGAGCTGGAGCTCGGCCGCATCCTCGATCGTGATGATCCGCTCGTCCTCGGGGATGAAGGACGACATGACGTTCAGCGTCGTCGTCTTGCCCGAGCCCGTCCCGCCGGAGACGAAGATGTTCAGCTTCACCTCGACGCAGGCCTTCAGGAACTCGAACATCTCGGCCGGTGCCGTGCCGAAGCGGATGAGGTCGTCAACGGTGAACGGCCGGGCGGCGAACTTGCGGACCGTGATCACCGGGCCGATGAGCGACAGCGGCCCGATGACCGCATTCACGCGGGAGCCGTCGGGTAGCCGGGCGTCGACCCGGGGGCTCGTCTGGTCGATGCGCCGTCCGATCGGGGTGATGATCCGATCGATGATCCGGAGCACGTGCTCCTCGTTCAGGAAGGCGGCATCGACGCGCTGGATCTTGCCGCTCCGCTCGATGTAGATGTGGTCCGGGCCATTGACCATGACCTCGGTGATCGTCTCGTCGTGCAGCAGCGGCTCCAGCGGCCCGAAGCCTTCGACGTCCGCGATCACCTCCTCGACGAGCCGACGCCGTTCCTCGCGCGTGACGACGAACTCGCCGGCGCTGATCGTCTGCTCGACGATCGCCGTGACCTTGCCGTGGACGTCGGTCGAGCCGTCGGCGTCGAAGAGCGAGCGAGACGCGCCGATGACGTCGTCGCGGAGGCGCAGCCTGATCTCGTGGAGCCGATCCCCGCGCGCTGCGCCCTGCGTCGTCCAGAGGTGGGTCGGACCCGAACCCGGGTCCTGCGGAGCCGGCTTCGGTTCAGCGGGCGCCGGGATCGGGGCGACCGTGCCGGCGTCCCGGGCATCGGCCCCCTGGTGCGACTGCTCGATCCGCTGGAGCAGCGACATGACGAACGCCTTCCCCCGGGCCTGCGAACCCGCCCCCGTTGACCACGATTCCGACGAGCCGACGCGCGCCGCGACGACGTGCGTTCAGCTAGCGCGATACGTAGCAGCACCGGGACCTTGGAGCCAGTCCCCCAATGGGACCAGTGGCGGCCGCCAAAGGTGTGGAGCGGCGAGTGGCGAGGGGTGGGCGGCGCTCAGCGGCGAGCTGCGACGCCTATCGCGCGATCGGCGTCGCCTCGGGCACGTAGTTCGTGATCGTCAGGTGGGTCGCGGCGCGGTCGTTGCGCGACTTGATCGTCCAGGCGTATGTCTTGTCGGCCTCGATCACGTGCCACCGCTCTGACGAGTACAGGGCGCGGATGCCCGGCGTGTCCTTTATGACCAGCATGACGCTCGCCGGAGTCAGTGCGAGGTTATCCCGCAGGCGTCGTTGGTCGGAGGAGGTGAAGGGCCGGTTGTCGTAGTCGCTGAACTCGCTGTCGTAGGGCGGGTCGACGAAGACGAAGTCCTCCGCGGTCGGGCGGGCATCGACGAGGAAGGGCTCGAAGTCCTGGCAGCGGAGCTCCGTGTTCCCCAACCTCGCCCGCGCCGGAGAGCCGAAGAGGAGCGCGGCCTTGCTCGAGAGCGTCTTCCGGTTGTAGGTGATGCCGCCGTACGGAACGTTGAATTCACCCGCGGCGTTGAACCGGAACATCGCCGCGTATGCGAACTCCCGGAGGAAGAAGAAATCCGCGTGCCGGAACGCGTCGAAAGCCGTCGCCAGGCGGGCGCCGTTGTAGCGGCTGCGGATCGACATGTAGAACGACGAGCGCAGGGAACCCTCGATGTTCGCGAGCAGATCGGCGCGGGAGAGGACCCGGCCGAGCGTGCGCTCGATACGGCGCATCCGGTCGAGCTTCGCGAGCAGCTCGCGTTCCACGCGGAGCTCGAGGACTTTCGCGATCGGCGGGCCGGCGCTGTCGACCACCTCGAGCAGCGCCTCGCGCCAGCGCTCGAACGCCACGCCGACGCCGGCAGGTGATCCGGCCAGGAACGCATCGGCCAGGTCCTCGCAGAGCGCCGGCACGGACGAGAGGCCCTCCCATGCGGTTGCGACAGCGTCGATCGCCTCGATCACGCCGGGATCCTGCGCGGCGGCGGCGGCGTAGAGGCCGACAAGCTCGGGGCACGCGTCGTTCGCCCAGGCGGCCACCTCGGGCGGAGCGGCGAAGAGGATCGCCCCGCCGCCGACGAATGGATCGATGAGCCGGCCCGTCAGGTGTGGAGCGAGCGCGGCGATCGCGGGCAGCTCCTGCGCCTTGCCTCCCGGCCACTTCAGGAACGGCGAGACGAGCGGCCGCGCCCCGAGCCGCGGCGGCATGAACGAGGGCAAGGCGAGGTTCACGGCGAATGCGGCAATCGGGCGCTCTTTGGCTTCCGGGCGGGCTCCGACCGTTCAGCCGCCGGCGAGATGCCGGAGGGCGACCGCCGCGTACATCGCCGCGCCGACGGCCAGCGCCGGCTCGTGGAAGACCACCCTGTTCGAGTGGTTGCCCGGAGCCGTGGCCGGGTCCTCCTCGGGCGGGCGGGCTCCAAGGAAGACCATGGCGCCGGGCACGCGCTGGAGCACGTACGAGAAGTCCTCCGCGCCCATGATCGGCGCGAGCATCGGGATCATGGCCTCCGCGCCGACCAACTCCTCGCCGACGGACGCGACGAACGCGGTGAAGGCCGGGTCGTTGATCGTGACCGGGTAGCCGGCCTGGATCTCCAGCTCGCCGAGCGCGCCGTGCGCCGCGCAGATCCCCTCTACCACCTGGCGGACGTTGGCATGGACGGCCGCCCGCGTCGTCTCGGAGACCGTGCGGATGGTCCCCTCCAGGAAGACGGTCTCCGGGATGATGTTGTTGGTCGTGCCGCCGCGGATGTGCGCGATCGTGACCACGGCGGGATCGAAGACGTCGATCCGGCGGGTGACCATGGCCTGGAGCGCCAGCACGATCTCGGCCGCGACCGGGATCGGGTCGAGCGCGGTGTACGGCGCCGAGGCGTGGCCTCCGCGGCCGCGGACCGTGAGCCGGATGAAGTCGGCCGCTGCCATCTCCGGGCCGGGCCGGAGGTTCAGCGTGCCGGTCGGGTAGCTGGTGGAGATGTGGATCGCGAACGCGGCGTTCGCGGCCTCCGCAGCGGGCAGGTCCAGCAGCCCCTCCTCGAGCATGAAGCGCGCGCCGGCAAAGCCTTCCTCGCCCGGCTGGAACATCAGCAGCACGCGGCCCGCCAGCTCTTCTCGTCGGGCCATGAGGAGCCGCGCGCCGCCGAGCAGCATCGCCATGTGCGTGTCGTGACCGCACGCGTGCATCGCGCCGGGAACCTCGGAGCTGAACTCGAGCCCGGTCTCCTCCTGGAGCGGCAGGCCATCCATGTCACCGCGCAGGACGAGCGTGGGGCCGGGGCGCGCTCCTTCGATGACGGCCGTCACGGAGCTGACCGCCGTACCGACCCGCGGCGCCAGGCCCATCCGCTCCAGCTCCGCGACGACCACGGCCTGCGTCGCGGGCACGTCCAGGCCGATCTCGGGCCGGCGGTGAAGGCGCCGCCGAACCTCGAGGATCTCCGGGAGGAGGGTCTCGGCGGCGCTGAGCAGGGCGCGAAGCGAGGGAAGCGCGGTCTCTGTGGTCGTCATGGGCGAAGTATGCGCGGGTCAGCAGCGCTGCGGCCCGGACATGGAGCGGCCGCGCCGGTGACCGGCGCGGCCGCTTCGCTGTGGAGCGCGATCGTCAGTGGACGACGATCGTCCCGCTCATTCCGTCGTGGATCTGGCAGACGTAGTGGTAGGTTCCTGCCGTCGCGCCGGCGAAGCTGACGGTCCAGCTCGACTTGAGGGCCAAGGATGGAACGTCGTATCCAGCCGCCACGGCCGGATACCCGATCAGGCCTGAATCCGAGATCGTCCTGGGCGAGGTCACGCGAGAGACGCCGTTGCCGGGCGCGAACTCGATCTCGTCCGCCGGATGACCGTTGCACGCGAAGTCGAACGGACTCGTGGGCGGGACGACCTTCGGGATCGCCGGGGTGTCCTTGCCTCCCTTCCCCTCGCAGAGGGCCACGTCCGCCGTGTGGAGATCCGCCGGGAAGGTGACCGTGTGTGGCTCGTTCACGTCGAGAGGACGCCAGACGACCGTGTCGCCGGGCTTGATCGTCACCTTCCGCGGGAGCATGTCGAGGACCGCCACGTAACCTGCCGGATCGGAGGTCCCGGCGGTGAGCGTCCAGGTCCTGGTCCCGTTCGGGTTGACCTTCACGGCCGCCTTCGAGGCCGCGGCCTCGGCGGCGAGGCCGGCTGTGACGTCGGCGGCCGTCTGGGCAGCCGCGTCCGCGGCCGCCGATGCGGCCGTCGTGGTCCCGGTGGATCCCGCAGCCACGACGGTGAGGCTGCCGGTCATTGCGGAGTGCACGCGGCAGTGGAAGACGTACGTGCCGGGGGCGGCGGTGATCGTCACGAAGAAGGGCGTCGGGGGTCCGGCGAGCGGCGCGCCCATGCTGACGACCGAGGTGCCGTCGAACACGCAGGGCTGATCTGCCGTCCCGCACCCCAGGGCCGGGACCTGCAGCACCGCGGGGATCTGCTCCACGGTCTTCAGCTGGCCACCCGGGTTGAGGGCCGTGTCGTCGAGGTCGGCGGCCGCGATGCCGTTGACATCCTGGTCGGCGGCGGCGGTCCACGAGGATGGAAGCAGGGTCGCGGTGTGGAAGCCGCCCCCGTTCACGAACTGGAAGGTCCCGCCCTGGGCGATCGTCGCCGTTCGCGGGAAGAAGTCGTTGAACGCCCACTTGTGCCCAGCGGGGATGGCCGCGGCGTTGTCCGCCGCGATCGTGAACTGGGGTGTCGCCGGGACGGCAGCGGCCACGCTGCTCGTCGCGAGCAGGAGCCCCGCGACGAGCGCGACAGCCGGGACGAGACCGAACGCTCTCCTTGCGTTGGTCCCGCCTCTTCGGCGCATGGTTTGGAGACGCATCTGCGTTGAACCCCCCTATCGCGTATTGCGCATGTGCCGCCGCACGGCGGCAAGGGCGCGATGGTAATCGGATCCGCACCGGCCGTAAAGCACCAGAATCCGGCGCCTGAATCCGGCGTCGCGGACCGGTTCCCGAACGGGGCCTCGGACGCCACGTGGCGCCTTCATGGAGCAGCCGGATCGTGCAGAATCGCGGCATGGCCCCGACGCTTCCTGCCGACCCGGTCCTGCCCGGCGCAACGTGGCGGCCACTGGCGCAGAGCGACGCTGCGGCCCTCGAAACGGCCGTGGAGGCCGCGCGGGTCGCGGACGATGGACAGGAGGTCCGGACCCGCGATGACCTCCTCCGCGAGCTGACCGACCCCCGGGCGCCGGTTGCCACGAACACGCTGGCGCTTGCGCTCCACGACGGGAGCCTGGCCGGCTGGGCGGTCGTCCACGAACGGTTCCACGCGCGGCTGGCCCGCCGCGTCTTCCTTGACGGGACCACGCACCCGTCGGTGCGGGGCCGCGGAATCGGGACGCAGCTCCTTCGCTGGGCCGTCGCTCGCGGCGAGGAGACGCTTGCCGCGCAACCCGCGGACCTGCCGCGCTACCTGGAGGCGTTCCGGGACGTGGCCTCGACGAGCGCGGTCGCGCTGCACATCGCGCACGGGTTCACGGCCGTCCGCCACTACCAGGATATGCGGCGCGACCTCGCGGTGGCACTTCCCGCGGAACCGGCCGTGGCCGGCGTCCGGATCGTGCCCTACGAAGCGGCCCACGCCGAGGCGGTCCGCCTTGCCCACAACGAGGCGTTTGCCGACCATTGGAGCTCGGAGCCGGTGCGGTCGGAGGACTGGGACCACGACTTCGTGGGCGACCCCCACTTCCGGGCCGACCTCTCGTTGATCGCCTTTGCGGGCGACGAGGTCGCCGGCTACAGCGTCAACTACTGCAGTGAGGCGGATTGGGCCGCCGGCGACGTCCGCGACGCGTGGATCGGCCAGCTTGGCGTCCTGCGGGCGTGGCGCCCCGGAAGCTGTTCGACCGCGGCACCGAGGACGCGTATGCCGACCCCGGCCGGCCGATGATGCGACCGACGCCGACCGGCGACAACGTTCTCCTGCAATCCGCGGACGGCCATTTCTTGTACCTGAGCGGGGCGGGCTCATCGGCACAGGGCGACCACCCCTTCGTGGACAAGCTGGACCTGCGCACGCTCCAGACGCAGCGGCTCTTCCAGGCCCAGGACCCGTACTACGAGACGGTGCTCGCCGTCCTCGATCCCGCGGCCTCGCGCATCCTCACCA
>Ga0209048_10004913_pt1 | contig 12704 bp, 6 predicted proteins | sample FrelakmetCRP12CR_FD_187146 | JGI IMG/M metagenome (GOLD analysis project Ga0209048, IMG submission 187146) | Freshwater lake sediment microbial communities from the University of Notre Dame, USA, for methane emissions studies - CRP12 CR (SPAdes)... | ecosystem: Environmental > Aquatic >... | reverse complement strand
GGGCCACCGGCTGGTTCACGGGCACGCAAAGTGGGCTACTTGTAAGTAACCCAGAGAACGACCGATGAGCTACCTGGACCATTTCGGCCTCACTGAGGAGCCCTTCTCGAACGCGCCGGTGACGCGCTTCTATTTCGAGTCACCGCAGCACGCGCAGGCGCTGGTCCGACTCCGCCACGCGGTTTCGAACATGAAGGGCCTGTGCGTGCTGGTCGGGGACATCGGGGCCGGCAAGACCACCTTGGCCCGTCGGTTGCTCGACGCGCTTCCCGAGGAGGAATACGAAGCGGCGCTGTTCGTTATCATCCACTCCGGGGTCACCGCCGGCTGGCTGCTGAAGCGCATTGCGTTGCAGCTTGGGGTGGAGAACCCGGCCAACGAGAAGCTGGCTCTGCTCGGTCAGCTCTACCAGCGCCTGATGCAAATCCATGAGCAGGGGCGAAAGGCGGTTGTGCTCATCGACGAGGCCCAGATGCTCGCATCGCGTGAGCTGATGGAGGAGTTCCGCGGGCTCCTCAACCTCGAGGTCCCCGAGCGGAAACTCATCAGCTTCGTCTTCTTCGGCCTCCCCGACGTCGAGCAGAACCTCAGGCTGGACCCGCCCCTGGCCCAGCGGGTGGCGATGCGCTACCGCCTGGAACCCTTCACGCTCGCTTCCACCGAGGCCTACGTCCGCCACCGCATCCAGACCGCCGGCGGTACCCGACTTCCCTTCACTCCCGAAGCGATGGCAGCGCTGCACCAGCTGAGCGGCGGCAGCCCCAGGGTCATCAACACACTGTGTGACAACGCGCTCTTCGAGGCGTACCTGTCGCGCGAGACCCTGGTGGATGCGGCGCGCATCGGCGAGATCGCGCGCTCGCTCTCCATCGCGACCTCGGTTCCCGAACCTGGCGCCGTGCTGCCTCGCTCCACGGCCGTGGCCGCCGAGGAGCGCGTCGATCTCGCCGAGATCGACCGTTACCTCGACGACCTCGAGGCCTGAGGAAGTACGGGTCGTGAAAGGCTCAGGCTCCCGAAAGCTCCTCGTCGCTGCCCTGCTGGTTGTGCTGGCGGCAGCCGGAGGGATGCTCGCCCTGCGCTCTCAGGTGGCGTGGGACCAGCTCTGCACGGTTGCCCGGCGCGAGCTCCCCAAGGCGCTTGGCGCCGAGGTCGGCATTGGCCGCTGCGAAGTGGACGCCGCTGCGCGCACCGTTCGCTTCGGCGGCGTCTCGGTGTATGCCGCAGGCGACGAGGCGCCGCTCTTCAGCGCCGACCAACTGGAAGTGCGGCTCGGCGGCTTTGAGCCATTCACCGGCCGGGTCCTCATCGACCGACTCCAGGTGACGCGGCCGCGCGTCCGCCTCGACTTCTCGCGGCCCGTCCCCGCCCGCGCGCCTGGCGCCTGTCCCTTCCAGGCGCTGCAGTCGGTGAGCATCGACAACTTCGACGTCCGCGGGGGCGAGGCCCACGTGCTGCTTCCTGGGGGGCGGGCGGTCGACGTCGAGGAAATCTCGGTCGGCTGGCGAATGCGGCGCAGGGTGGCCGAGGTCCGCGTCGAGACGTCCCAGGGCTCCTTGGACCCCGGGGGCGGCATCGCCTCCCTTCCGCTCACCGGCCTGCGCGTCGAGGCCGACCTGGCACGGGGAGGACGCGACCTGGAGGTGACACGCGGCGAGCTGTCCGTGGGCGAGGCGGAGCTTTCATTCAGCGGCCGCATCGATGACCTGTGTCATCCGACGCTGGCGATGGATGCGCAGGTCTTTCTGCCCATGCGCGCGGTCACCCGGGCGACGGGTGCGCTGGCGGGCTCGGCCGGTCATCTCTGGGCACGCCTCGCGGTTAGCGGTCACGCCCCGGACCTTCGCCTGAACGGGGAAGTTCTGGCGAAGGGGCTGGACTTGCCTCCGGCGCATCCGGGGGACTTCAGCGCGCATTTCGCCCTCGTGGGCGAGACCCTCACTTTGGCGGACCTCACCCTTCCGGTGGCGCCCGGACAGGTCAAGGTCTCGGGAACAGCCCGTTTGGTGGCGGGCGTTCCCGTCAAGCTGAGGGTGGACCTCGACTCGGCCAGTCTCGCGCGCGTGTTGGAACGGGCCGGCATCCCGGGCGCGTGGGTGGATTTCGCCATCACCGGGCAGGTGACGGCCCAGGGCAAGCTTGCTCCGACGCCACAGCTGCAGGGCGAGGCCACGCTCCATGCGGAGCACTTCGTGTTCACGCCCGACCCCGTCGAGAAGCACCCGCGCGGGGAGCCGCCGGTCCTGGCCTTCCCGGGCGGTGACATTCATCTCGAGTTGCGTGTGTTGCCAGACCGTGTCGAGCTGCGGGACGCCGAAATCCGGGTCGGTGAGGGCCGCGCCAAAGTCAACGCGGCGTTCGGCTTTCAGCCCGCGGTTGGATTGTCCATCTCCGGGGTCATGGACCCGCTCGACCTCCGCGAGGTCGGCCCGCTGGTTGGCATCCCCTGGTCGGGCGTCGGCTCGGCACGCTTCACGCTGGGCATGCCCTGGGGCCAGGTCGTCCGCATCGATGGGGACGTGGTGCTGCGCGACGCCGAATTCCGCCGCTTCGCTCTGGGGACGGTGAAAGGTCCCCTCCATTTCGCCGACGGTGTGCTCAGCTTTGCTGACGTCTCGGGTCTGCGCGGTCACTCGGCATACACCGGTACAGCGAAGCTCGACTTCCGGGGCGAGTCTCTGGTTCTGGAAGCGAGAGCGCACATGCCGGCGGGCAGGGTGGAGGACCTGGTGGAGGTGGTTGCCCCCCTGTCCCAGGTCTGGCAGCCCCTGCGCCGCGTCCTCACCGGGGATGCCAACGGGGATTTGCATTTGTGGGGTCCCTCCGGCGAGCTCGCCGCGGATGTCGACTTCAACGCCACCGACGTCGCCTTTTACGAGCGAAGGATGGGCAATGGCGGCATGCACCTGCGGGTTCGGGGTGACACCCTCGAGCTGTTGCCGTTGACGCTGCGTGGCCCGCTCGGCACGAGCCAGGGCGACGGACGCCTCACCACCGGGGACGTGCTCGACTTCCGCTTTCGCATCGACGGCATGTCCCTGGAGGAGCTGCTTGGGCCCGCCGCGCGGCGGACGCGGGCCCGCGGTGTCCTGACGCTCGCGGGGACGGTGCAAGGGACGTCTGACGTGCCGGACGTCCGCGCGACGCTGACGTCCCCGCAGGCAACGCTGGCGGGGCGCTCGCTCGGACCGGTCCGCCTCGAGGGTCGCCTTCTTGGAGAGCGCCTCGAGGTCTCGGGGCACCCCATCGCCGAGGCCGGCGCCCACATGACCGTCGAGGTCCACCGGCCTTACCCCTTCGAGGCCAGGCTCGACCTGGGACTCACCGACGTCCGGCCCCTGCTCGGCGACGGCTGGCAGGGGGCCCTCCGAGGAACGCTGACTGCGGCGGGCTCGCTGTTGGACTTCGACGCGACGGAGGGAAAGCTTCACCTGGAACAGGTGCGAGTGCAGCGCGCTGACGTCCGCGCCGAGAATGACGGGGTGTGGGATTTCCGCTTCGGGAAGGGACGGTTGGAGACGGCCGGGGTGTCGCTCCGTGGCCCGGAAACCGCGCTCAGCGTCTCAGGCTCCGCCTCGGCGCGTGCGCTGGATGTGAAGGTAGCTGGCACCCTGGACCTGCGCCTGGTGGAACCCTTCACGCGCTCCCTGGAGCGCTTGGCGGGCCGCGTTGAGCTGTCCGGAACGGCAGAGGGAAACCCGCGGCAGCCGTCCTTCCTGGGAAGCGCCACCCTCCTCGACGTCGGCTTCGTCGTCCGCGACACGGGCGTCGAGCTGCGTGGCCTCAGCGGGCGGGTCGATTTCAGCGAGACCCGCGTGCTGTGGACCGACGTCCACGGCCAGCTGAACGACGGAAAGCTCAGCAGCCGCGGGGACCTGTCGTGGGGTGGTTTTGCCGTGACGCAGCTTGAGGCCACCGCACACCTGGAGGACGTCACGTTGCGGCTGCTGGAGGACGCGCCCTTCAGCGCGACCGGCGAGCTATTGCTGACGGGGAAGCCGGGGGCGCTTCGTCTTTCCGGAGACCTCGACGTGGCGCGCCTGCGCTACGTGCGCCCTTTCGGCGTGGACGCGCTCCTGCGCCAGAAGCCTGGCGGTGGCGGTCCTGAGGGAGAGCGCGGCGCGGAGTGGCTCACGCTGGACGTGGCACTTCACCTCAAGGATGCCCGGGTGGAGAACAACGTGGCGCGGGCGCGGCTTCTGGGCGACCTGCGGGTCACCGGGACCAACCTTCACCCTGGCCTGGTGGGCACGGTGGAGGCGGGGGAGGGAAGCCAGGCCTTCTTCCGGGGGAATGCCTTCGCCATCACCCAGGGCGTGGCCGACTTCAAGGACCACCACGGCCTCGAGGGCGTCTTCGATGTCTACGCCGACACCCAGATACGGGACTACCAAATCCGCCTGCATGCGTTCGGGCGCTCGACTGCTCCGCAAGTGCAGTTCTCGAGTGACCCGGCATTGCCGGAGCGCGACGTTCTGTCGTTGCTGACCCTCGGCCTGACCGCGCGCGAGCAGGCTGGCATCTCGGGCACCGCCGGCGCCGGCGCCGGCCTGGCGGCAGAGGCGCTGTACCAAGCCTCCGGGCTGGACAAGCAGGTGCAGCGCTTTCTGCCCAACAACACCGTTCTGCGCGACCCCGCCTTCCGGATTTCCACCCAGTACAGCGAGGGCACCGGGCTGGTCGAGCCCACGGCGCAATTGGAGTCGAAGTTCCTGGTCGATCAGCTTAAGCTCAGCGTCAGTCAGCCTGTGTCCGGCAAGGGTACGCATGCACAGGCCGAGTACCGCTTCGACAACCGCTTGTCCGCACAGGCTCAGTGGGACAACGCCTACAACGACCTCCCCATTGGCAACCTGGGAATCGACCTGAAGCTTCGTTGGGAAGTCGAGTAACGCTCGCCCTGTTGCTTGTGGTCGCCGGGCACGCCAGCGCCCGGGCCGCACAGGCCACGCCCGCCCCGCGGCCAATGGTCACGGCTGTGGTGCTGCACCTGCCTGAGGGCATGCCAGCCGCGCAATTCCGCCCGCTGGTGGTGCTTCAGCCAGGCCGGCCTCTCGACCCCCAGGCGGTCCGGCGCAGCATCGAGTTGCTGTTCGCGACCGGGCGGTTTTCCGACGTGGTGGTTCGCTCCCGTCCGGACGGTGACGGCATCGCCGTCGAGTTCGAGTGCGTTCCAGTCGCCAAGGTGCACCTGGTGGCGGTCACCGGCAACACCGTGTTGACCCGGGGGGACATCCTGGCGGCGGCGCGCCTCACCGAGGGCAGCGACTTCTACAAAGAAAAACTAGACGAGGCCCAGGCCGGCATCGTTCAAGCGTACGCCCGCCGGGGGTGGAACCAGGCCCAAGTCTCCATCACCGTCATGCGGAATGGCCCCCAGGTGGACATCGGACTGACGCTGGTCGAGGGGTTGCCGACGCGGGTGGCCGATGTCCAATTTCAGGGGAGCCCCGGACTTCCAGTGCTTCAGTTGCGGGATGCCTTCGGGCTCCCGAACGGCACCATCCTCGACCAGACGGTCCTGCAGAAGGGGACCGACCGCCTCCGCAGCCTCTACCGAGAGACAGGGCACTTTCGCGCCCGCGTGGGCGCTCCCTCCGTGGAGGACGGCCCGGCCGGCGCCATCGTCAAAGTCCCGGTGGACGCCGGACCGGTTCTCACCTTCGCGGTCAGGGGGAACCGGCGCTTTCCCTCCCGTCAACTCCTCGACGTACTGGACTTCGACCCCGCAGAAACGCTGGACCGGGGTACCGAGGCTCGGCTCGCGCGCCGCCTGGAAACGTTCTACCGCTACCGGGGGTTTGCCGACGTCCGGGTGGCGCCAAGCGAGACTCCCGACCCCGGGGGCGGGCCCACCGTCGTCGTCTTCGCCGTCGACGAGGGCCCAGTGCTCCGGGTGAACGACATTGCCTTCGACGGCGCACGGTCGCTCTCGGAGGCCAGGCTTCGCCGTGTGCTGGCCGAGGTCATCGAGGCGCACACACCACCGTTGCCGGGGGATGCGCGGCTGGTGGATGACCCCATCGACTCGAGAACCCAGTCCCGGAGGACCGACCTCGGGTCTGCGCCGCAAGTCGGTCCCCTCGACGTCTTCGTCGAGGAGGCGTACCGGGCGGGCGCCGAGGCCATCCAGGCCAACTACCGCGACGAGGGCTTTCTGTCGGCCCGAGTGCAGCTCACCGTTCTGGACTGGGACGTCGTGCTCCACCGGGCGCAGGTGCGTTTTCGCGTGGAGGAGGGCGTCCAGACGAGAGTCCAGACCGTTGTCTTCGAAGGGCTTCCCGAAGGCTTCGCCCCGCCGCCCCTGGGACCGCTCAGCCCCGGAGCGCCGCTGTCGACGCGCACCATGGAGCAGCTCCGGCTCGAACTCCTCCAACGGCTCGCGCGCGCCAGCTACCTCTTCGCTCGGGTTGACGTCCTCCCGGGACTGGTGGACGAGGGACGGGGCGCCGAGGTGGTGGTACGGACGCAGCCCGGGCCGGCGGTGCGCGTCGGACAGATTGTCATCCGGGGCCTGCAGCGCACCAACGAGACGCTGGTGCGCCAGAACCTCGTCGTTCGGTCGGGACAACCGCTGGACCCGGAGGAGGTCTACGCGAGCCAGGCCAACTTGCTTGCCCTGGGCATCTTCCGGCAGGTGTCCGTGACGCTGCTGAACCCGGATGCCGAGGAGCCGGTGAAGGACATCCTCATCGAGGCGCGTGAGCGCCCGCTGCTCTCCGGCTCTGGCGGTTTCGGCTATTCGACACTGGACGGGCCCCGCGTGGTGGGTGACCTGGTGTTCCCCAATATTTTCGGTCAGGCCATCGCCTTCACCGCCCGCGGAAAGGTGAATTACGTGGGCTGGAGCCTCTTGCCGCTGCAGCAATTCACCCCTGCCTCGGAACTCCAGGGACTGAACGGCATCGACTTCAACTTCAACGCCACGTTTTCTCAGGCGCGCATCCCCTGGCTGTTGCCGCAGGAAATCAGCGCTCGGCTGACCTTCGTTGCCGAACGCGTTCACCGCCCCTCCTATTTCTTCAGCCGCGTTGCGGCCATTGGCGGGATGGTGTGGCAGCTGACGCGGTGGCTGAGTTTCACCGGGCAGTACACGTTGGAGGGCGTGCTGGTGCGCGAGTACGACGCCCTCTCCGCCCTACTCGCGACGTCGAGCGCGGACATCTCACGTCTGCGTTTCCCCACCGGAAACTACGCGCTTCAGACCCTGAGTCCCGCCTTCACGCTGGACTTCCGAGACAGTCCTCTCAACCCACACAAGGGGGTCCTGTTCACGGTGGTGGGGGAACTCACCAAGGACCTCAGTGCCCAGACGACCGATGCGCTGGGAAACAACCCTGTCCCGGCCTCCATCTTCACCTGGAAACTCTCCGGCGGCCTCACCGGGTACGTCCCCATCTCGGACCGGGTCATCCTGGCCTTGTCATTCCGTGCAGGGAAAATCTTCAACCTCATCAAGGGTGGAGAGGTCATCCCTCCAGAGCGCTTCTATCTGGGCGGAGTCACGACGCTGCGTGGCTTCCCGGAGGATGGCGTCATCCCCCAGGACGTCCGCGGCGTCTATGCGGCCCAGCGCGCCAACTGCGCGTCCCTCGTCTGGTCCGGCGGGTGCACCCCGACGGGCATCGTCCTCAATGAAGGCCGGCAGGTTCCCAGCCAGGGGGGCCTGCTCTTCACGCTGATTAAGACGGAAGTCCGCTTCCCGGCCATTCTGGGCTTCGACCTTGGGGTCTTCTTCGAAGCGGGGAACCTCTGGGCCGACCCCAGCGGGTATCGCCCGTTCGTTCTCCGGCCCGTGGCCGGCATCGGCCTACGCTACGGGACACCCATCGGACCGCTGGCGCTGGACCTCGGGTTCAACCTTGCGCCGGACGCGTCCTTGAACGAGCAGCTCGCCGCCATCCAGTTCAGCGTTGGACTCTTCTGATGAAACGCTAGAGTGCGCGGCTCTCTTCCACCCCGGGAGCAAAACCGCATGGCACGGACGTCGCGACGCAAATTCATTACCGGCACCGCCTTGCTGGCAGGTGCCGCTGTCGTACGCCCAGCGTCCGGGGCGAGCCTGGACGGTGGAACGGCGGCGCCAGAGCAAACGCCCGCCACTGCCGCAGGGACCATCGGTCCCAACACCATCGCCGAGGCGGAGAAGCTGGCGCAGGTGCAGTACTCCGCGGCGGAGCGGGCCCAGGCGGCCACCTCCTGGGACGTCAACATGGGGGCACTGCTGAAGGACCGGCGTGCCTACCATCCGGCCAACTCGGTGGTGCCCGCCAGCCTCTGGGACCCGCGCATCCCCGGTGCGCCACATGGCCCCACCCGCACCCAGACCAAGTTTTCGCGCTCGAGCGTCCCACTCCCGTCGAGTGACGTGGACATCGCCTACGCACCGCTGACGGCCCTGTCCGAGTGGGTGCGCACCCGAAAACTTTCCTCCCGGCGGCTGACCGAGTTGTACCTGGCGCGCCTGCAGCGCTTCGGCCCGAAGCTGGAATGCGTCATCACGCTGACGCCCGAGCTGGCGCGCGAGCAGGCGCGCCAGGCCGATGCGGAGATTGCACAGGGGAAGTGGCGAGGCCCCCTGCACGGAATTCCCTGGGGAGTGAAGGACCTCCTGGACACCGCGGGCATCCGCACCACTTGGGGAGCGGAGCCCTTCAAGGACCGGGTGCCAGCCACGGACGGAACTGTGGTAGCCCGGCTGCACGCGGCCGGGGCCGTTCTGGTGGCCAAGCTGTCCCTGGGGGCGCTCGCCCTCAATGACATCTGGTTTGGTGGCGAGACGAAGAACCCGTGGCTGCTGGCGGAGGGCTCCAGTGGCTCGAGCGCAGGCTCCGCGGCAGCGACGGCCGCAGGCCTGGTGGCCTTTGCCATCGGCAGTGAGACGGGAGGCAGCATCGTCTCGCCGTCGTCCCGCTGCGGTGTGACCGGGCTCCGCCCGACGTTTGGGCGCGTTCCGCGCACCGGCGCCATGACGCTGTGCTGGTCGCTGGACAAGCTGGGGCCGATGGCGCGCAGCGTGGAGGACACGCTGATGGTGCTGGCCGCCATCACCGGGCCCGACGGGAAGGACCTGGGCTGCGTCCCGAGCCACCTGGAGTTTGACGCGACCCAGTCCGTCCAGAAGTTACGGGTTGGCTACGTGCCGGCCTGGCTGGAGAAGCCCGCGAACGACTTTGACAAGCAGTCGCTGCCCGTGGACAAGGCCGTGGTGGACGCGGTCAAAGCGGCCGGCATGACGCCGGTGGCGGTCGACTTTCCTGCGCTTCCGTACTTTGCGCTGAACACCATCCTGAACGCCGAAGCTGCGGCCTCGTTCGAAGAACTCACGCTGTCACACAAGGTCGACGAGTTGAAGATGCAGGTCTTCGACGCCTGGCCCAACCTTTTCCGCCAGGCGCGCTTCCTCTCGGCCGTGGACTACGTCCAGGCGGACCGCCTGCGGCGGCAGGCGGCGGTGGCCATGAATCAGCTGCTCACCCAGGTGGACGTCCTCCTGGTGCCCTTCCTGCGGGACGAGACCCTCACCGGCACCAACTTCACCGGTCACCCATCACTCACTCTGCGGGCTGGCTTCATCGAGGTGGACCGCATCCGCAGCGACTGGCTGCCCCCGCCCGGGCAGCAGTGGCCCATGCTTCCGGCAAAGCACCGGGTGCCCCAGGGGGTGACACTCATCGGGCGCCTCTTCGACGAGGGGACGCTGGCCCGGGCCGGCATGGCGCTGGAGCGTGTGCTCGGGGTGGCCGGCGAGCGACCTCCAGGCTTCTAAACGCTTGGGCAGTCACGGACCGCCTGCGAGACGTCAGGCGACGGTGCGCGCCAGCAGCCACGAGAAAACGTCCGGCTTCCATCCCAACGCGGCGAGGACGGTGCGGCGGAGCCTCGGGCGCCGGGCGAGTGACAGGACGCAGTGGGTCACCAGGGCGTACCGCCGGTACTCGCGTCGGAACGTGGCGAGGTACGGCTGAAAGGCCGCCGGCTCGCCTCCCCGGCGGACGATGTCAGGCAGGCACGTCCCCAGGGCCTCGGCGCAGACCAGCGCCAGCGACAACCCCTCGCCGGTGATGGCGTCGACGTAGCCAGCCGCGTCCCCCAGAAGGGCGAAGCGGGGCCGCACGCGTGCCAGCACGCGACGCTGCAGGGGGCCCGCACCGCGCGGGGTGGAGTCGCTTTCGGCACCCTGGAGTTGGCCGGCCAGCATTGGAACGCGCTGCACCAAAGAGGGCCAGGAGATTTGCGGTGGGACGCGACCGTCCTCCCACAGGAAGGCGACGCCCACTCGCTCCGGCCCCGCCGGCGTGACGTACGCTTCCAGCCCATCGGACAGATGGACCTCGACGCAGTCCGTCCAGGGCCGCATCCGGACGTGCTGGCGGAGCCCGTAGCGGCGCGGCCCCCTGGCGGGGAGGTCCAGTCCCTCGGCAGCGCGTAGAGGCGAGGCCAGCCCGTCGGCGGCGACGAGCACCGCTGCCTCCCAGGTGCCCGCATCCGTCTCCACGTGAATTGCTGTGTTGGCGCGGCGGTGTGCGCGCACCGCGGTGCGCGCGAACACGGAGACTCCGGCTGCCCGCGCGGTGTCCAGCAGGGCCTGGGCCAGCGCCGTGCGACGCACGCCAATGCCTCCGGCTCCGGGCAGTCGCCCCTCCAGTGCTGTGCCGTCCTCCTGCAGGTAGCGAATCCCGCGGATGGGCGCCCAGTCAGCGTCGGACAAAGCGGCCCGTGCACCCAGGCGCTCCAGCGCCTGAAGCCCGGGTGGCATGAGGCCCTCCCCGCAGGCCTTGTCGCGCGGCAACTCCTCGCGGTCGAAGACGGCCACCGAGAGGCCGGCCCGCGCTGCATGAATCGCCGCGGCGAGGCCGGCCGGGCCGGCGCCTGCGATGGCGACATCCACCTTCACGACTCTCGTTCCGCGCGAACCAGGGCCACCGCACTCTTGACCATCGCCCCGGCAAGGCCGAGCCAGCGCACCTTGCGCGGGGGCGTCAAGGTCCCGGTTTGCCAGCGGCGGAGGGCTTCGCGCCGCCGCAGCTTCCCGCTGGAGGTGCGCGGAAGTGTCCCCGGCGCCAGCAGCTCCACGCTGTGGGGACGAATGCCGGTGCGCTCCAGCACGCGTGTCCGGATCCGGTCAGCGAGGTCTGCCGGTGGCCCCGGGCTGAGTTCAACGAGAAGGACGAGGACCTCTCCTTCGGCGCCGGGCGGGATGGCGCCCAGCGCCACGGCGCAGCCGGCGCGGACACCCTCCAGGCCTTCCAGCGCCTCTTCGAATTCCTGCGGCACGTGGTTGGCGCCGCGGAGGATGATGATGTCCTTCGCGCGTCCACACACCACCAACTCGCCATCCGTGACGAAGCCGAGGTCGCCCGTGTCTAGCCACCCGTCGACCAGCACCGCGCGCGTGGCCTCGGGCTGTCCGAGGTAGCCCACCATCACCGACGGGCCCCGGACGTGGATGCGTCCCACCGTGCCGACGGGCACCACGGCGCCGGACTCTCCGCGGACTTCCACGTCTGCCCCGGGCACTGGCCGCCCCACCGAAACCAGGGTGCGTTCGCCCGTCCGGACCTGCCCCTCCGCCGCGAGTGCGCGCGCGTCGATGGATAGCGTGCGCAACGCTGGGCGACTGGGGGCGAAAGTGACGGCCAGCGATGCCTCGGCGAGCCCGTAGGCCGGTACCAGGGCACGTGGGTCGAAGCCGTAGGGGCTGAAGCGCTGCACGAAGCGCCGCGCCACCTCGGCGGAGATGGATTCAGCCCCGTTGAGTGCCAGCGCCCAGGAGGAAAGGTCGACGCCGTCCAGTTCCTTGGCGTGGATGCGGCGAACGCACAGCGCATAGGCGAAATTGGGTGCAGCCGACAGGGTGCCGCGGTGCCGGGACAGTGCGCGGAGCCAGAGCGCAGGCCGTGCGAGGAACTGCTCGGGCCGCAGCAGCACCAGCGGGCCGGGGTAGGCCACCGCACTCACCAGGCAGCCGATGAGGCCCATGTCGTGGTACAGCGGCAGCCAGCTCACGCCGAGTTGCCGTACTCCCTCGCGCACCGGCATGAGTGCCCGGATGGTTTCCACCTGGGCCATGACGTTGGCGTGACTCAAGGCCACGGGCTTCGGGTCCACCGTGCTGCCGGAAGAGAACTGAACGACGGCCAGCGCCTCCCGCGCGACGGCAGCCTGATACGGCGCCTCGCCGGCCTCCCGCAGCGTCGATACCCGGTGGCAGCCGAGCCGGGGACGGGCCGCTGCAACGGCCTGCCCGAGGAGTCGCCCCACCAGCCCGTCGGTGAGTACCAGCACAGCACCGGAAAGCTGCAGCATCCGTGCGGTGGCGCGGTGGTACTCCTCGAGGCGCCCGAGGCGCACCGGCGGGTAGAGAGGGACCGGCACCGCGCCGGCCAGCAGCGCCCCGAAGAAGGCGTCCATGAAGTCGGGCGCGGTCGGCAGGACAATGGCCACGCGGTCGCCTGGGGAGACCCCCAGGCGGCGCAACGCACCTGCCGTCGCACGCGCCCGGGCCCGCACCTCGGACCAGGCCAGCGTCTCCTCGGACTCGGAGGCATCGACGAAGGTGAGCCCGGAGGGGTGCTCCGCGGCCCGGTCCAGCGCCTCGAGTAGGGACGCATGGCGGGGGGGAGGCTGGCTTGGGCCCACCAGCCGCGAGGGGGCATTCATGCCGGGGCCTCGCTGCGCCGCACCACCAGTTTCGCCAGGTC
>Ga0209048_10004912_pt1 | contig 12704 bp, 10 predicted proteins | sample FrelakmetCRP12CR_FD_187146 | JGI IMG/M metagenome (GOLD analysis project Ga0209048, IMG submission 187146) | Freshwater lake sediment microbial communities from the University of Notre Dame, USA, for methane emissions studies - CRP12 CR (SPAdes)... | ecosystem: Environmental > Aquatic >... | reverse complement strand
ATCGAGTAAAGTCCCCAGCCCCGTAACGGCCGTCATAGACTATGCTTCCCCCGAATTCCTGCGGGGCTCCGGAGTAAATCTTTTTTAGATTGGCTCGTTCGGCGCGTAAATCGAGTTTTACTTGCCCCTGGTGGTTAGTGTCCCAGAGCCCTCTGATGTCGGCGTAGACAGAAAAATCAAAATCTCCCAAAGAACTCTGAATCTTTGGAGCCTTTATCTCCAACATTCCCTTTTCATAGGTCCCGTTCAGTTCGCCTTTTTGGATGGTCTGGTCTCCCCACTTGGATGATTCCAGCAGGGCGTGCAATCTGGCCTGAGCGTTCTGAAGCCGGGCGCCTTCCACCGTGACCTCCAACTGCCCGTAAAGGCGAGACTCGGAAGTCTGCGAAGGAACGGGAAGTTGAAGGTCGGCAAACCGGGAAATCAGGTGAATAGCCCTGTCATTTATTGGGTCGGACTCCAACCGCAGAGTCCCTTGAAGATTACCGAGGTTGCTTTTTAGGTCATGGTCAAGAGACCAGCTTCCGGATTGTCTGCCAAGCAGAAGAGATCCTGTGATTTCTTTGAGCTGGGGGAACTTTTTCCGGAGTGCCGGCAGATCTGCTGTGGACAGTTGCATGATTTGGATCTCCAGCGCTCCATCGAAGGGAGCAACCAGGTCCCACCTGCCCTGGCTGGAAAGTTGAGCCACCTTGGGAACATTCAGCTTCAGTTGTGTGAAAATGAGGGTTTGGCCCTTGATTTCCGCTTCCCCGGTCAACTCCCACTCACCGAGCTCGGGAATCTCCGCACAGCCTTGCCACTGGCCAAAATTGATTTTGAGCCTTGGACCATCGCTTCCGGAAACCTCTTCAAACGAAAGGGTGGCATTCACGTCCCGGACGGAAAGCACAGTCTGTCCATCCTGGTATGCTACGATGTTCCCGGAAATGATTCGAATTTGCGGCCAGGGAAAACTGGACCAGGGAAAAGGCCTGCTGCCGCGGGCAGTTTCTGCTCCTTGGGATTTTGCCGCGGGGAGGCGCCAGTGACCTTGCGAATCCCGCTCCAGTTGAAGCCATGGCTTTTCCAGGGAAAGCTCGTCGGGATGAAGATAAGGCCAGTTCCAGGCAAGATGATACCCGAGCTTCGCTTCCTCGCAATCAAGGAAATTCTCACCCGAGGACGTCACCTTCAGGTTAACGAGACGCAGCTCTCCAAAAGGCGACCACCGGAATGACTCGAGCTGAACCCCTATGCCTGCGGAGGTTTCGAGTTTTTCGACCGCCTTTTGAAACAGCTGCTTTTGCACTGCAGGGATGTATAACACCAGGATCATTGACAGGGGAATAATAAAGACGCACAGGAAAACCCCCGCAAAAAGCCTGAGCAGGAAGGATGTGCTCCCAGATTGTTTTCCCCTGACGGTTTTCTTCTGTCGCAGCAAAACAAATCCCCATTTACAGATTCTAAAGCTTGTGTTGCATTATGGAAAAAATTGTAAGACAAATCAACTCGCAATCAGAAAGGAGGTTTCAGAATGAAAAAATGGAAAAACTCACTGCACCTATTCCTATGTATCATGCTTCTGCTCGGGTTATGCTGCTGCCGGACCGCAGCAGGCAGGTCTGCCGGGCAGGTTGTCGATGATCTGAATATCACCACGGTCATCAAGACCAAAATATTCAATGATCCTTATCTCAGCGGTTTTGCCGTCTCGGTGGACACTTTTCAGGGCGAGGTTACCCTCACGGGAGCGGTGGAATCGGAATTCGCCAAAAACCGAGCGACCGATCTGGCCCAATACGTTGATGGGGTGCGCAAGGTAAACAACCTGTTGGTGGTTCGATAGAGTGTCAATCGCATCAAAAGTACAATTCCCTATTGAATTGCTTTGCATTTTTTGAGAAAATTATTGTGAACTTGTTGCCTTCGCTTTGGTTGGTTTATCGCTGAATCTCTGGAAGGTCGTGTTCGCCCTTCTCAGACATCAAAGGGATGTCGAAGCTTGAACGGTAAGACGATTTTCATGAGTTCTTTGTGAGTGGCCGATCATGGCCGTTAGGCAATGTTGGATTCCGACTTCCATCCCGAGGGTAGGAACCAAAAGCTCGGTCTTCCTCCCCTTGCCAAGACGCAAGCTCTTTGCTTGCGCCGGCAGGAGGCCCTGTTTGCATCAATACATCCCTTTGAAGTGCCCCTCTTTTCTTCTCAAGACGGTCAATCAGCATTCTCTAGAAGCAGTTGTCATGTTCGGGCAAGACTCGCAAAACATGAAAACTCGGGTGAGCTCTCATTCTGGCTACCTTGCTGATCACCGGCCACTGGCCGCTGATCACCCTTCACCTGAGGTATGCAGTAAGTGATCATTGATGGGTAGTTTGGTTGTCTTAAGTGGGCTGTTTTAATTCTTAAGAGGAGGTATTGAGATGAATTCCGTATTGGTTTTGATTCTCGCTGCCATTGTGTTTTTCATTGGCTATCGCTTCTATGCAAAAACTATCGACACCAAGGTCATAAAGGCCGACCCGAAAAGAGCCACTCCGGCTACGATGTACATGGACGGAGTGGAATTCATGCCTACCAGCAAGAACATTCTCTTTGGCTACCAGTTCAAATCCATTGCCGGGGCCGCTCCGATTATCGGGCCGATCATCGCAATCCAATGGGGATGGCTGCCTGCAATGATCTGGATTCTGCTGGGGACCCTTTTCATTGGCTGGGTCCAGGATTACACCAGTGCCATGATCTCTGTGCGAAACGAGGGGACTTCGTTTGGAGGCTTGAGCTACAGGCTGATTTCGCCGCGGGCCCGGATCATTCTCCTGTCTTTCATTTATTTTTACTTGCTCTTAATTGCCGGTGCGTTTGGGAACGTTGTGGTCAGCACCGCTGTCAATCTGAAGTCCGCCCCCATGGCATGGCTCTTTCTGACCATCGGAGGAGTACTGGCCGGACAGATGATCTATCGTTGGAAAAAGGATATCATCCTGACCACGGTGGTCACGGTACTGATCGCTATGCTTGGAATATATTTGGGCACCGTGGGACCCTCGGACAAAATCCTCGGCGAAACCCTGGCCAATAGCCGAGTCCTCTGGACCATAGCCGCCTTCGTTTTCTGCTACTTTGCGGCCGTGCTGCCGATTTGGAGGTTTGCTCTGCCGATCAATTATGTAGCGTCTTATATCGTCTTCTTCGGTCTGTTTTTTGGTGTCATCGGCATTTTGGTACTCCATCCGGATTTTACTCTTCCGGCTTATACCGACTTCACCATCAAAATTGGACCGATCTGGCCTATCATGTTTGTAACCATTGCCTGTGGGGCCATCTCCGGATGGCACAGCCTGGTTTCAAGCTCCGGGACCGCCAGGCAGTTGGAAAACGAAATGGATGCGAGACCCGTGGGAGCGGGAGTCATGTTCCTGGAGATGTTTCTCGCGATATTCGCTCTGATCATTGCGGGCACCCTCTATGCTTCCGCGGCTGACTACGGGGCCGCCGTTGTCAAAGGTCCCGGAGGAGTCTTCGCCGCAGGGGTTGCCAAGTTTCTGGGGGCTATTGGACTCCCGGAGGCCATGGGCCGATCTTATGGCAGTGTCATGATGATCGTTTTGGCCATCACGATCATGCAACTCGTTATCCGCTTCATGCGGGTGGCAACTTCAGAACTCCTGGGTGATGTCAGCCCGCTTTTCAAGAATCCGCACATCGGCACCTTTGTGGCCAGCGCCCTCGGCGCAGTCCTGGTTCTGACGGGTTGGTGGCAGTACCTTTGGGTGTTGTTCGGCGGTGCGAATCAACTTATGGCATCCCTTGCCTTAATGCTGGTTACAGCCTGGCTCATGTCCGAAGGGAAGTCTTTTGCATGGACCTTCTACCCTATGATCTTTATGTTCGTCACCACGGTGGCGGCGCTCCTGTATACGTCATATTCCTTACTCAGCAAGGTTTTGACAGGAGCAGTACAGGGAGAGGCGCTGATTGGGAACACCCTGATGGGATTGGTTGGCTTTTTCCTGGTTATCGCTGCCCTCCTTCTGGGTTTCGAAGGTTTCAAGGCTTTCGGTCGGTATCGAACTCTGAGAGCTCAACCGGCCTCGGTTGGGTAAATAATCATTTTGTTGTGACCCGCAGGGTCACGGGGGTTGGGAGGAAAATCTTCATGTCCAAAGACGATAAGGAGCAAAAAAAAGGCGGTATCTTCCAGGCAGTCAAAGAATTTGTCTACGGAGTCGCCGCCCACGACTCAGCCCGGTTCGCTCTCAAGACCCGGGCCAGTATGGAACATCTTTTCATCCTGATTACCATGGGAGACATGCTGGGGGTCCCTATTCTGCCCCCTTATTACTCTCTACGGTTGCTTCCTTACGTGGTGCCGCAGATTTCCACGTGGAAGCGCAGGATGTTGAGGGAAAAAGACCTGACAGATGCTCTGGCATAACTTCACATTCGGAAGGGGGTGATTCGCATTTCTCTGGCACGTATTTTCGAAGAGTATCCGGACCGACACTACATCATGTTCGGAGGGAAAGGCGGTTTAGGGAAAACGACCTTTTCTGCTGCCACCGCTTATTATCTGGCAAAAAAGGGTAAGCGGGTCCTCGTGTTTTCGGTTGATCCTCAGGCCTCGCTCAGCGATATCTTCAAGCAGGATATTTTCGGTAAGGGACCAACAGAGATCATACCGAACCTCTATGCGCAGGAAATTGACGCAGACCGCCGGGTTAAGGAATATCAACAGGAGATTCGCCAGAAGATCCTTGACATGTACGGGATGGAAAAGATCCCGGATGAGATTGAAAGCTACATCCAGGCCGCTGCGGCTGAACCCGCAATGGAAGAGAGTGCGATTTTCGATGAGGTGGTGGATATTGTCGTTAAGGGGGGCTACGATTACTATATCTACGACTTGGTCCCACTGGGCCATGCCCTCTACTACCTGAGCATGGCCTCCGTCTACGACGCATGGATTGACAAGATCACCAACCTGCGGACGCAGATGCGGGAATATGATCAGGTGGCGGCGACCATTCGGCGTGAGAAAACGCTGGACGAAGATGCCATCCTCAATGAGTTGCTCTTCATCAAAGATCGCATCAACAAGTCTTCAAGCATCCTGACCGACAAGAAGAAAACGGCCTTTTTCTTTGTCCTTACCGGCGAAGAGATGATCATCAAGGATACTGTTAAGGCAGCTGAGTTGTTCGCCAAGTTTGACGTCCCCTTGAGCGGGTACATCATTAACCGGGTGCTGCCCAAGGAATTGAAGGATCAGAATATTCCCGAATATCTGAAAAATCGCCTGATCATGCAGGAGCATTACCTGAAGGTGATCGATGAGACGTTTTCCGGTCAGATTTTGGCCTCCGTCCCGGAAATGGAACGCGACGTGACCGGATTGGCAATGATTGAGAAGATGGCTCAGGCCATGTATGGCGACCTCAGTTGAATGGCGGGAGGGGATAAACCGTGATACCGATCACAACCAGTATGACTCAATTCATGAAAGATCATCCCCAACTGAAATATATCTTCTTTGGAGGAAAAGGTGGGGTCGGAAAAACCGTTATGGCCGGGGCCGCTGCTCTGTGGTCCGCCAAACAAGGGAGAAAGACTTTGCTCGCATCAACCAATCCCGTGCACAGTCTTTCCAACCTTTTTGCCCAGGACGTCTTCGGCAAGCCTGCAGTGGTTTGCGATGAAGCTAATTGTTATGCCTTTGAAATCGACACCCGGGAAACCATCGAACGGTCCAAGCGTGAGATTCGCGAGAAGATCAACTGGTTTCTCAAGTTCGCGGACATCACCACGAAAGCCGAGGATTTTATCGAATCCGCGACCATGAATCCCGCTTTCGAAGAATCGGCGATGTTCGAGAACATGATGGACATCATTTTCAGGGATGAATACGAGTTCTATGTTTTCGATACCGCTCCCACGGCTAATGCCAGGCGCCTGCTGGGAATGTCCAAAGTCTACTCCCTTTGGGTCGAGAAGATGCTGAAAAGCCGGGAGGAAGCCAAATCCCTGAGGGAGATGCTCTCTTTCTCCAAGAAAAAGGAGGAGAAGGACCCGCTGCTCGAGTATCTTATTAGCTTTAGGGAGCGGATGGCTTCAGCAAAAGATGTCCTAACCGACAAAGCGCTCACGGCGTTTTTCTTCGTGACCCTGCCGGAGAGCCTCCCGATCGCGGTGATCACCCGCTTTATCAACTGGTTCCATGAATTCGGGATACCGGTTGGCGGGGTAGTCGTTAACGGGCTTATCCAGAAGGATCAGGTTGGGAAAGACGCTGCGGAGTTTGTGCTGAATCGAGTGGAGATGCAGGAAGAACACATGGCGGAGATCGCCGATATCTTCAAGGAAAACGTCCGCGCCATTGTTCCTCTATTCGAAACCGAGATCCAGGGAACGCCAATGCTTCTGCGCTTCATGGACCAGCTGTTCGGGGCCTAATGCCCCCTGCTGCAATTTCATCAGGGGATGTGGCAGCACTTCCTGCTTCTATATCCCCTGTTCTCATCTCGGAGTAATGCCTCAAAGAAGTAGCTATCCGGTCTAGATGATCCCTGCCGAAGATTCGGGAATCCAGCACCGGCGGCTGTCCGCCAGTTCGACGTGTAGCCAGCCTTTGCGCTCTTCAACCAGCTTGAACTCTGCGCCCATGTGCAGAGGTTCCTTGAAGGTAGGCTCAAAGGTTGCGCTGTCACCCTTTCTTCCTATCACCTCCTTTTCCAGAATCACCCCGGAGAGGATGTTGGACTCCTCGTAGGCTTCCACTGCGAGAGAGCCTGAAAGCAGAAGGCTGAGCACCGCGCAGCCAATAATTGCATAGCGGAGCCAGGATCTTCTCAGCAGCAGATACATTCCCGCAAAGGACCACAGCAGACCGAAGATGGCGGTAAACAGCCATGAGCGCGTCGGGCCGCTAAGATCGTAGTGCCAGAAGAAAACCGTGCGAAACACTTGAGTTTGAGGCTTTGGATCGATTTTGTCGACGCACCGGCTCCTGGCATAGTTAAGGTTTTGTTGCAGGTTGATATCGTTCGGAATGAATCTCTCCGCCTTTCGATAGTTCAGGATGGCCTTCCCGGTATCCCCAAGGCGGAAGTAAATGTTTCCGATGTTGTAAAAAAGCCTGCCGTTCTCGATCCCTCCCTCACGATGGATCGCCTCAAAACAAAGGGCCGCCTTCTCAAAAAGGTCCCCGGCCTTCGCAGGATCTGTCCCAAGCAGCTCATTTGCCTGTCTGAAGGACGACTCGCCTTCCCGGTAGAGGTTCCAGACTTCGGCCTTATCGAGCGCATTCAATTCCATGGGGCTGGAAACTGTTTTCAGGATGATCAAGACTATAAGGAAGTATTTTTTCACGGGCTATTTCCCAAGTCTGGGTCCAATAAGCTGTCTTCTGCGTCACCCCCGCGTGCTGTTGGCGGGGGTCCAGGGAGTTTGAAAAAACCTGGATTCCCGCTAAAAGCACGCGGGAATGACGATATGGGGGTCATGTTCCTGCTACCGTCAAATTGCTCGATCCAGAGACCGGATCACATCCATGGCTTCTCTAACCAGTTCATCAAGAGGCTTCGCCAAATCCATCCCGCCATAGCTTCCCTGTTCGCAGGCATCGAAAAGATTTCTTATCCGCTCTGCAGTTTGAATACTGACTCCCCTCCCCTTCAGTCTTCCCTCCACGTCGGCAAAGCTGAGGGCAGAACCGTCGCTTCTCAGCTTATCCCCGAGGTAGGCCCTTATGGCATCCAGCAGAAGGGCGCAAGCGTCATTATTCCGGGAGCCTTCCGCCCCAATGGCGCCAACCCTTTGGTTGAATCTGGAAAAAGCCTTGCGGGACCTTAACCCATGAGGGTCCGCCAGCTGTTTTTGCCGAATACGGGTAAAGATCAGCAGTGTAATAAAGATAAGAAAAGGGAGAAAGGTTACGGCAACCCAAAGAGGCGAGTGCACTATGTTGGAAACCCTATATGGCTGTCGTTCCAGGACCTCAGGCCCCTCATAATTGTAGGCGATCCCTTGAGACCAGTTCTCCAGCTCGCTTTTCTTGACGGCAGAGTCTGCGAATTTTCCTTCCACATCGGCTGAAGTGAGAACCCTGGCCGATTTCACCGTGAGGGCTATGGGGTTGCTTTGAGCGATTTCGTAGCGGCCCGCGTCAGGGTTGAAGTAGGGGAACTTTAGGGACGGAATCGCCGTGACATCAGCGCTCTTGGGTCTAAGAGTTTGGGTAAATTGCCTGGCATCTCCTCGACTGACCCCCGCAGCCATCTCCTCAGGAATCTTGAAGTCTTGTTCGAGTTGAGGATCTTTTGCCAGCGGAGGGAGTTCGACATTTTCAAGATACTCGGGCCCGCTGACAGACACCGTAAGCGTTATCGGGTCGCCGACGCTCACTTCTGTCGGGCTGGCTGAAGTTGCCACATGGAAACGCCCCAACCAACCGGAGAAGCCTGGCGGTTTTCCTTCTTCCGGAAGGGCCAAGGCCGTAAGGACCACAGGATGCGAGCGAGCGACGAAGGTCCTATAGGCCCCTCTCCCTCCAGGTTTGAAGAAGTCGTCGTCAAAAAAGCCGTCAAACGGGCTGCGCTTCTTTTGCTGGCGCCCATAACCGCCCGGGGCCATGCACGAAACCGTTGCCTCGGGTGTTTCAAAGCTGCCGGGTTGCCTTGCGAAGAGCACCTTTCGGAACGATAGCGTTGTGTACTCTCTGCCGTTGTGAACGCCTGTTCCCTTTTCAGCCAGGACGTTAGCTCCTCCTATTTGAATCTGGAAGTATTGCTTTCTCGGGTCCTGGTCCACTTTGGGATCGACGAAACTGAAAGCCTGGTCCTGAAGGATCGGCAGGTTGAAGGTGACGCTTTCGACATCCTTACCGATGTACCAGACAACGGTGAGGATTATTGGCTCTCCGACATAGAAGCTGGTTTTGGAAAATCTCAGTTCCAAATGAAAATCATCGGTCGCCTCGGGTTCAGCCACCTTGATGGTTATGGGCCTCGTACGGAGGATTCTGGACTTTCCCGCATCCATGGGAACCGCAATGGCCGGGATCTCAAGCCTTCCCACCTTTTTTGGAGTGAGTCGATAGGAGTAAATATAGCCGAAGGACTCAACCTTATTCACCTTGCCGTTTATGATGGTGATAGACGAGCTGTTGTTACTCTGCCCACCCAAGTACTCTATGGCAAAATCAGTGACTCCGCTCATATCAGGCTGGTCGGTCCCCGGTGCAACCTCGCTCCCTTCCACTCGAAGTTGCAGCATGAAGGGCTCTCCCACCGACACGGTATCCTTTTCCACCAGCGCTTGCACGGAAACACCGCCCGCCGCCGCAGCCCAGGCTGGGCTGCAGGACGAAAGCGGCAGTCCCACGAAAGCGCCGAAGGAACAAATAAAGGAGACCGCAGATAACAGGGTTGCCTTGGCGATCTGTAAAACGAAGGCGTCTTTTTTTCTGGATTCCCGCCTGCGCGGGAATGACGAGTGAGCGGCTCCCATATCACCAATCCTTCTCCACCGGCTTGTGACCCCCTTGGGGAGCCCGATAAACCTGGAGTCGATTTTCCTTTTCCTCTCGTAAGATATTTTCAGGCGATTCACTGAAGGCAGCGCTCGCCTTTTGCTCGTTTCCTTTTTCCCCGGATTCCTTTTTTCCCGATGCGGGCTTTTCCTCGCTTGACTGCTGCTGTCGAACAGGCTTTGCACCCTTGTCCTTTCCTTCGCCCGACTGATCCGCGGGTGCCGCCTTCTTCTGCTCTTCTTCTCCATCCTGGCCACCCGTCTGAGGATTCGGGCACTGGCCCTGATTGCTCTTGGAATCCTCGGGCTTGGTTAGAGCATCTTTAAGTTGCTTGAGAGCCTCTTCCTGGTCCTTCCTGGCTTCGTCGAGTTGTTGCGTTTCAAGCTTTTCCACAGCGGACCTTTGAGCCTCCTGAGCCTTTTCCATCTGTTCCTGAGCGGGCGATGCGGAAGGCTCGGACTGCTGCTGGGTGCTCTGGTTTTGTTGCTGTTGTGGCTGCAACTCCTTCAGCCTATCTGCAATCTCCTCGGTCTTTTGTCGCGTCTTTTCCTGGTCTGATGCGAGCTTCCGAGCTTCCTTCTCTATTGACTCCCCCTGCTTTTGTGCCGCCTTTTGTTGCAAAGATTCGTTTTCCTTGAGCTCGGATTCCTGCTCTTGGATGACCTCGTCCAGCTGTTTTCGGACCTCCTCGTGCTGTTTTTGCTGCTCTTTAGCGGCTTCCTCAGCCTTCTTGATCCTGTCCGCAAGGTCCTTAATGCTAAGGCGCACCACTTCAATGTTCTGAGCGGCCTCCTTGAGTCGGGGGTCTATGCGAAGGGCTTCCTGGTAGTGGTGAATGCTTTGCTCCCATTGGGAGAGGGCTTTTCGCGGATCGGCCTCGAGTTGCTTTTGTCCTTCGGCAAAAATCGAATTTCCCAGATTGTAGTGAGCCGAAGCTTCAAGGGAAAGGTCCTTTGTCCTGAGGGCTGCAGATTGATAGGCTTCGCGCGCCTTTTCATACTCACCTTTCCGGAAGTAGGCGGCTCCTTCGTTGAAGAAGACCTCACCCGAATCGGGTTGTTCTGCCATTGCCTTTTCATAGGCTTCCAGGGCCTTGTCATAATCCCCTGTCGTATAGAGCTCATTGCCCAAGGTGACAAGGCTCCTGGCAGATTCGGCATTGACACGGAACGGCATAGAAGCGAACCAGACAAAAATGACGATCCCGATTGCAGCTTTCATACCTACTCTTTTAAATACCCTTCTTGCGCTCGCTAATCACCAACTCCATTAAGAGCAACAGGATAGCGGCGCCAAGAAAAATCTGAAACTTCTCCTCGTAGCGGTTAATTTTCACCGATTCGAGATAGCGTTTTTCTGCGTCGGCCACCAAGTCATGGTAGATGGTTCCAAGATCGAATGTTCCCGTTGCCACATTGAGGTATCTTCCTCCCGGGGTGGAGTCCACCATTCTCCTGAGCGTATCGGCATCAAGACGGCTCCAGACTTCCTGCCCTCCATGGCGCAGGAAGGTGCGCTCGCCCTTTTCGCTCACCAGGGGTATCCGCTGCCCTTCACCCTCATCTCCAAGCCCAATGGCGATTAGCCTAATCCCGTGCTCGCCGATCTCTTTTGCGGCTTCAACGGGGAAGCTGTCGTGGTCCTCGCCGTCAGTGATGAGGATGATATCCTTGTAGCGCTTCAGGCGGTCGCTGTAAACTTCATCAACCGTTTTTCTCAGGGCGTCACCGATGAGCGTTCCACCGCGGCTGACGCTTTCCTGCCCGGTATCATCGAGCATCAACCTGAAGAAGCCGTAGTCTTGCGTAAGCGGGCACTTGACGATGGAAGTCCCGGCAAAGGCGACCAGGGCCACACGGTCTCCATCGAGCTTATCCAGGAGGTCTCGTATGGAAAGCTTAGCGCGCTCGAGCCGGTTCGGCTTGAGATCCTCGGCCATCATGCTCCTGGAGACATCGAGCACGAAAACGATGTCTCTGCCCTTGCTCTCTACCTTTTCCGGTCTCGGGTTCCAGGCCGGCCGCGCAACCGAGATGACGATCAACATTGATGCCATGAGGACAAGCGCTGTCTTCCACCACTGCCTTGTGCGGCTGACCGACAGGTTGATTCGCTCGAGGAGCGCAACCTCGGCAAATCTCCTGAGCGCCTGATCCTTCTTATGGAACCTGAAGAGGGCTACGCCCAAAAGCACCGGCAAGAGCCACAGCAGTTGCAGCATATCCGGATTCTCGAAGCGAATACCGTTCATGGAACCCTCCTGAAAAAGGTGCTGATAAGGACCTGCTCCAACACCAGCAACGCGAGGGCAGCCAGAACGAACGGCAAAAACCGTTCGGCATAATCGATATGGCGCACGGACTCGATTTCCGTCCGCTCCAGCCGGTCGATTTCCTTATAGATTCCATGCAGTTTTTCGGCCGATTCGGCCAGCCAGAAGGCGCCTCCGGTCTCATCTGCAATATCCTTCAGCGTCGATTCATCCACACCCGGACCGCCGGGCACGTTGTAGTTGCCGAGGGGCGTTCTGACGGTCACAAAGGATTCGCGACCCCCTATTCCTATGGCGTAAACCTTAATCCCCCACTCTTTGGCCAGGCGTGCAGCCTCAAGAGGGAAACGCTTACCGGCGTTGTTCTGGCCGTCGGTCAAAAGAATCACGACCTTGCTCTTGATCCGATAATCCATTTTCAACACTTCTTCCGCTGTCCTGAGCCGCGCTGCGGCCAGTGCCAGTGCATCTCCGATGGCCGTTCCGTCCTCGTTTTTCCTGGTAACGACCTGAATGTTTTCAATGAAGCGGTCAAGTGCTCCATGACTCAGGGTAAGAGGGCATAGGGTGTCGGCATAGCGAGCAAAGGCAACCATGCCGATGAGATCGCTCGGCCTTCCCTGGAGGTCTTTGCCGTTTCCCAGGACGAATTCCTTGAAGATATTTTTGACGACTTCGAGCCGATTGAGCTGCTTGCCCTCATAGATGAGCTCTTGCCCCATTGAACCTGAGCGGTCAACGACCATTTCGATGGCAATCCCCCGGCTCACCTCCCGCACTTCCGCTGGTTGCGCTCCTGATCTGGTTTTGTTTACGTCGATGTCAAGGCGTAGGCCTTAAATTCTCATCGGTTGGCATAGCCGGGTCATCGGGGTCTTCTTTAAGGACTCGTTTACGCCATTTGCCCTTGATTGTGCG
>Ga0209048_10004911_pt1 | contig 12708 bp, 10 predicted proteins | sample FrelakmetCRP12CR_FD_187146 | JGI IMG/M metagenome (GOLD analysis project Ga0209048, IMG submission 187146) | Freshwater lake sediment microbial communities from the University of Notre Dame, USA, for methane emissions studies - CRP12 CR (SPAdes)... | ecosystem: Environmental > Aquatic >... | reverse complement strand
CCCGGTGTGACGTAGCAGACGGGCAAACGACTCGCACGCAGCGACGCCGGAGTTGATCAGTCCACCCCCACCGTAGAAGATGGGGCGTTTGGCCGCTGCGATCAAGGCCGCGGCTTCGCGCAGCTTGCCCATTGGCAGAGCTTGCTTTCTCTCCTCCGGCGCCCGCGGCGTAGTCGGCGTGCTTGCATGGGAGACGGGCGCCAGCTGGATATCTTTCGGAAAATCCAACAACACAGGGCCAGGTCGACCGCCAGTGGCGATCCCGAATGCGTTGTGCACCGTTGCACGTACGTCATTTGCATTCCGAATCTGACCGTTCCATTTTGTCACCGAACGCGAGAGTCCAAGAGCGTCAGCTTCTTGAAATGCATCGGTGCCGATCAATGCCGTCGATACCTGGCCGCTGATACAGACTACCGGCACGGAGTCCGACATGGCGTCGAGCAATCCAGTGACGGTGTTGCTGACGCCGGGGCCGGACGTGACCAGCACGACGCCGGGCTTTCCGGTTGTCCGTGCATAACCTTCGGCGGCATGCACGGCCGCCTGTTCGTGACGGACCAGTACATGGCGCAGGCGGCGCTCGGCGTAAAGCGCGTCGTATATCGGCAGCACGGCTCCACCCGGATAGCCGAACACGACCTCCACATCGAGCTCGACCAGCGCGTCGATCAACGCCCGTGCGCCGTTGTGCAAAGGCGAATCGGGGACAGTGTCGGCTGTGGATGGGGAGGCCAGGTCGGCGACTGAGGTGCGATCGTTCATTCGAGTAATTTTATAGATCGTAGGCCAGAAAATGTATCTTCTTTTCTGCTATCCAGCCGTCGTAGTAGAATAAATACATACTTGTTACTTCAACTACAGAAGGATTTACCGTTCTTATGGCACTGGACAAATTCGATCTCGCTATCCTCTCCGTTCTTCAAGAGGACGCGCGGGCCAATCTGCAGGAGATCAGTTCCCGCGTTGGCCTGACCAGTACGCCGTGCTGGGCACGCATCAAGAAGATGGAAACCGATGGCGTGATTCAGGGCTATACCGTCCGCCTGGATGCAGCGGCGGTCGGTTTCGCCGAAAGCGTGATCGTGCAGGTAACACTGGAGAGCCACAACGACGAAACGCTGGAGAAGTTCGGCAAGGCACTCGAGGAAATCCCGGAGGTGCTGGAGGCCTATCTGATTTCGGGGGACTATGACTACTACATCCGCATCGCCGTGCGCGACACGCGTGATTACGAACGCCTGCTGCGAGAGCGTCTCTACCGCATCCCGGGTATCAGGCATAGCAAGTCGAGTTTTGTCTTGCGCCAGTTAAAGGAAAGCTATCTGCCGCTGTCTTCGTCGCCGATCGCGGCGGGTGCAAAAGCCGCAGCGAATGGCAAGGTGTCCGCTGCAACCAAATCGACGCGGACTGGCGCGGTGAGTCGCGTGACCACGTCTCGCCGTCGGTAGCGGCCGCTGACATGTGGAACAGATTCGTGCGCGGCACTAGAATAGACTGGATTGATCGTCTCAACTTTGGCGAACACCCCCGTATGTCTATCACTCCTATCAACGAGCGCCAATTGGTCGACGCGGCTGGCATTCGCCACGACGTCGCCTCTGCCACCGCCCGCATCGTATCGCTGGTGCCCAGCATTACGGAGCTCCTGTTCGACCTCGGTCTGACGAGCCAGATCGTCGGGCGAACCGGCTTCTGTATTCATCCACGGGACCGGGTCCGCAAGGTGCCGAAGGTAGGCGGCACCAAGACGATCGATATACCCAGGATCAAACGCCTCGTGCCCACGCACCTGATCGTCAACATCGACGAGAATCCACGCGGACTGGTAGAAGAGATCGCGGCGTTCGTTCCGAACGTGGTGGTCACGCATCCGCGCGGCCCGAGCGATAACCTCAGTCTTTATCGCTTGCTGGGCGGGATTTTCTCCAAAGAAGAGCAAGCCGAGGAATTGTGCCGACGGTTCCAGGCCGCCTTGGACGAGGTCACCACCAGCGCCGCGGTGTGGCCACGACAGAAGGTGCTGTATCTGATCTGGAAGTCGCCTTGGATGACGGTCTGCGCGGATACCTATATCTCGAGGATGCTCGCGACTGTGGGTTGGGACACCATCGCGGTCAACAGCCGCTCTCGTTATCCAACCTTGGACCTGACGAGCGAGACGTTGTCCAAAGTCGATTTTGTCCTGCTGTCGAGCGAACCCTACAGCTTCCACGAGCGCCACTGTGTTGAGGTGCTGGACATGCTGCCTTCGGGAAGCAAGACGCGGGTCGCGTTGATCGATGGCGGCATGACCTCCTGGTATGGGAGTCGTGCCGTGCAAGGGTTGACCTATTTGCGGGAGTTCAGGAGAGACCTGGGCTGATGCCCTAGCGTCACGCTACCTACTCAGGCAAACGGCGTCTTCTTCGGTCCTTTTGACTGCTTCGACGGTTTAGGCGGCTCGGATGTCGGCTCATTTGCGGCCGTCACCGCAGGGCCGGGCGAGCTGGACGAGGAAGTCACCGCCTTTGCCGGGTTGCCTAGTCGCAGTTTTACGTACGATCCCGGCGCGTCTTCGAGCACCTTCAGCTTCCCATCTCCGGGTACGCGCGCGGGTACTTTGCCGCTGTCGAACCCACTGATCCACGCATCCCACTCGTTCCACCACGAACCTTCGTGACGCTGCGCACTCGCCAACCAGTCGTCGGCCGTCGCCGGCATGGCGTCGTTGGTCCAATGACAGTACTTGTTCGCTACCGGCGGGTTCACCACGCCGGCAATGTGGCCCGAGCCTGCCAGCAGAAATTTGACCGGCCCTTTGAGCAGCTTCGCCCCCATGTACGTACTCTTCCAGGGCGCGATGTGATCCTCCAGCGTGGACACGAAGCACGACGGCAATGTGATGCTCGACACGTCGATGGGCTCGCCGCCGACCTTCAGACCCCCCCGCTGGGTCAGCAGGTTCTTGATGTACATGTTGCGAAGATAGAACGCGTGCATCTTTGCTGGCATCCGGGTCGAGTCGGAATTCCAGTACAGCAGGTCGAACGGAAAAGGGTCCTTGCCGAGCAAATAATTGTTCACGACGAAGGACCAGATCAAATCGTTGGCGCGCAGCATGTTGAAAGTCGTGGCCATCTCCGAGCCTTCGAGATAGCCGCGATCTTTCATCTTCTTTTCCAGATTCGATAGCGTGGTTTCGTCGGCGAACACTCCCAGCTCGCCAGGTTCCCGAAAGTCGATCATGGCGGTAAAGAACGTGGCGCTCTTGACGCGCTGCTCGTGTTTGGCCGTCAGCCACGGAAGCAGGCACGCCAGCAACGTACCGCCCAGGCAGTACCCGATGACGTTTACCTCGCGCTCACCGGTGGCCTGTTCGACCGCATCGAGCGCAGCCACAGGGCCTTCCAGCATGTAGTCATCGAAGGTTTTGTGCGCGAAGCGTTCGTCCGGGTTCACCCAGGAGATGATGAACACCGTGTGGCCCTGAGCCACGGCCCAGCGGATGAAAGAATTCTTCTCGCGCAGATCGAGGATGTAGTACTTGTTGATCCATGGCGGAATGATGAGCAGAGGCGTGCGACGGACTTGCTCCGTGGATGGTGTGTACTGGATGAGCTGCATCAAATCGGTCTGGAACACGACCTTGCCGGGCGTTGTCGCTACGTTCTTGCCCAACTCGAAAGCCGAGTAGTCGGTCATGCTGATGGCGAGCTGCCCTCCGCCCCGCTCGAGGTCCTCCAGTAGATTATGCAAGCCGTCTATGAGGTTCTTGCCGCCGGAGTCGACCGTCGCCTTCAGAACGTCCGGGTTGGTGAAGACGAAGTTGGTAGGCGCAAGTGCGTCCACGAACTGCTTGGTGAAGAAGCGTACTTTCCGGGCGGTCTGAGGATCGAGATCTTGCACCTCCGCAACCGACTGTTGGATATTTTGGGCTGCAATCAGGTATGACTGCTTAATGTAGTCGAACAGAAAATTGTTCTGCCAGACCTCGCTCTTGAAGCGGTTATCGGCTTTTCCTGGTTCGGCCACCGACGCGGGCGTCTCGCCCAGGAGGCGCTGTATCGAGCTGTGCCAAAGCCGCGCGTAGTCGTGCCACATGCGCATCTGCGCCTCGGCCAGCTTCATCGGGTCCGACCACATTTTCGCTGCCAGGTCGATGAAGGCGTTGCCCACTCCCACATCATCACTGGGTAGAGCAGTCTTGCCCGCTGCCGTGCGCGCCAAAAACTCATTGGCGATGTTCTGACTGTGCTCGGCGATCTGGGCGAAGGACTTCGCCAACTCGTCGGAATCGAGCAGCTTGGGTTTGCTGGGCTGACTGGGGTCGGTTTGCGTTGCCATGGCGTATTTGCCCTAGAAAAGACCTTTCACCGCTGAGGACGCAGGGGACGCGGAGGAAAAATAACAGGATCCTGCCTCAGCGGCTCTTCCCAGGCGGAGCATACCGCCACCTGCATGACACATTGATTTCCCCTGCGTCCTCAGCGTCCTCTGCGGTTCATCTTTCGTGCTTGGAGCCACTCGGGCGGTCGGCTCAGCGCTGGCGCCGGAAGCGGATCACGCCGTCCGGGCCTTGTTCGGATGTGAGCCGGCCCTGGTGCAGAAGGTGGTTCAGGTGAGCAATGGCTTCACCCATTGCAAAGAATATCTGGTGCCCGTCCAGTTTACGACGGAACAGCACAGGCAGCATGTCGGCGGCACTGGCTGGATGCGTGCAGGCTGTGAGCAGTTCAGCCAGGCGCTGATCGTGATGTTCCGCCAGTTGCGTTGCCCGAGTTCGCAGCCCGTGAAATGGTAAGCCGTGTGAGGGCAGCACCAGCGTCGTGGCCGGCAGCTTGGCATAGCGCGCAACCGATTCGAGGAACAGCCGCAGCGGATCGCCGTTCGGCTCACTTGGCCAGACGCTGACATTGGTGCTGATGCGCGGCAGGATCATGTCGCCGGAGATCAACACACCTAATTCCTCGCAGTACAGCGCGGCGTGCTCCGGCGCATGACCGTAGCCGACGATTACACGCCAGCTGCGGCCGTGGACCGAGATCGAATCGCCTTCCATGATCCGGCGTATCTGCGCGGGTGGATCGGACACCGTACGTTTGTAGGCATTCCCGCGCGCGCCTATCGATGCCAATCGTTCTTCGTCGAGGCCGTGCAGAGCGAATAGCGCTGCTGGTCCCTTCACTCCATAGCCTGCCACCTCGACGCAAACGGCGTGTGCAGTGAGGAATTCACCTTGCGTCATCCACAACTCGACGTCAAAGCGGCGCGTCAGCCAACCCGCCAGCCCGAAGTGATCCGGGTGATAGTGCGTGACTACCACGCGCCGCACCGGTGCGTCTGCGAGGAGCGAGCCGAACAACTGCTCCCACAACTCGCGGGTAGCGTCGGTGTTGAGGCCGCAATCCACGATGGTCCAGCCGTCGTCGTCGCGCAGCAACCAGAGGTTGATATGATCGAGCGCGTATGGCAGCGGCATGCGTAACCAGAATACGCCGGGCGCCGCTTCGATGGCAGTTCCGGGTGCGGGCGCTTCGGCGAACGGAAATTGCAGTGGTGCAGCAGGCTGCTCGAGTGCAGGGACGATGGAGACCGTGTCGTTCATCAGGGGGACGGGTGTTGCCCGCGTTTCTCAAATGAGCGCAAGACTGAGGGCGGCTCGCGGAGAGTTGCGAACCTCCCGACGCGCCGGGGGAAAGTAGGCATGGTAAACGATCCGGCACCTCGTCGCATGCCGGATCGACGTTGCGAACTCTTGCTACTGCTGTGTCGCGTGCGCCCGGTTCACGTATTGCTGGTACGCCGGGAGTGCGATCGCCGCGACAATGCCCAGAATAAAGATTAGCGGAATGATCAACGCCAGGACCACCGCTCCGGTCGTGTTGGGCGGCGGCGGGTTACCGAACCGGTTCGGCCCATCGGTGCCTGGGATTTCCCTCATGTTGCCTGTAGCATCGTTTTTCCGTCCAAAGGACTAGGTCCCATGCCTGGACCACGTTTGGCCGCCCGCCGCCGCCGGTTCCGGGGTACGATTCCATGTACCGCGAACTGGGAATTCGACCTCATGAACCCCGCCGACGCCAAGATGATTACCCGCTACCCCGGCCTGGACTTTGCCCTGGGGGAAACCCTCGACATGTTGCGCGAGACCGTCCAGCACTTTGCGGCAGCCGAGATCGCCCCGCGTGCGGCCGACATCGACCATTCCAATCAATTTCCCATGGATCTGTGGCGAAAGCTGGGCAGTCTCGGGCTGCTCGGCATCACGGTCGAGGAAGAATACGGCGGCTCGGCGATGGGTTACCTGGCGCATATCCTCGCGGTCGAAGAGATTACACGGGCGTCTGCATCCGTCGGGCTGTCCTATGGGGCTCATTCCAATCTTTGCGTGAACCAGATCCGCCGCAATGGCACACCAGCGCAGAAGCGCAAGTACCTGCCCAAACTGATCTCCGGCGAGCATGTCGGCGCACTGGCCATGAGCGAACCCAACTCTGGCTCGGACGTGGTCAGCATGAAGCTGCGCGCGGATCGCAAGGGCGACCGCTATGTGCTCAACGGCAACAAGATGTGGATCACCAACGGCCCCGACGCCAGCGTGCTGGTGGTCTACGCCAAGACCGATGTCGACGCCGGACCCAAAGGCATTACCGCCTTCCTGATCGAAAAGAACTTCCAAGGCTTCTCGACCGCACAAAAACTGGACAAGCTCGGCATGCGCGGTTCGAACACTTGCGAACTGGTGTTCCAGGACTGCGAAGTGCCGGCGGAAAATGTGCTCGGAGAGGTCAATCGCGGCGCGCAAGTGCTCATGAGTGGACTTGATTTCGAGCGCGCGGTGCTGGCTGGCGGACCCATTGGTCTGATGCAGGCCTGCATGGATGTGGTATTGCCGTACGTGCATCAGCGCGAGCAATTCGGCCAGCCCATCGGCGAGTTCCAACTGATGCAGGGCAAGCTGGCAGATATGTACAGCACGATGAACGCGTGCAAAGCCTATGTTTACGTAGTTGGTGCGGCGTGCGACAGAGCTCGTACCCCTGACGCGATTCGCGCACTGCGCAAGGATGCAGCCGCTGCAGTTTTGTTCGCCGGCGAGAAAGCAACATGGATGGCTGGTGAGGCGATCCAGGCGTTGGGCGGCAACGGCTATATCAACGAATATCCGACCGGAAGGTTGTGGCGCGACGCAAAGTTGTACGAGATCGGCGCCGGCACCTCGGAGATCCGGAGGTGGTTGATCGGACGCGAGTTATTCGACGAGACCAAATAGCTCGGATCTGCCCGGGAACACAAGACCCGATGCAGCCGACAGTATTGAAGCGCGACCTACGCTAAGAAAAACGATGGAAGTATTCAGAAGCGAAATCCGCACCGTGACCGCTCTCGCCATTGCGCGAGCGCTGATGGACGGCTTCGACAAACATTACCGCCTCTTTCGCGAGATGAGTCGTGGCGCGAAGGCGCGCTTCGAGGCAGCCGATTGGCCCGCAGTACAGCGTGCCCATGCCGAGCGCATTGCCTTCTACGATCAGCGCGTGAGGGAAACCTCGGAACAGCTGCAACGGGAGTTCGATGCGGAGGCTCTGCCCGACGCGCTCTGGCAGGACATCAAGCTGCAGTACATTGGCCTTCTGACCGACCACAAACAGCCTGAACTGGCCGAGACCTTCTTCAACTCGGTGAGCTGCCGTCTTCTGCACCGTGCCTACTATAAAAATGATTTCATCTTCGTGCGGCCGGCAGTTTCAACGGAGTATATCGAGTCCGACCCGCAGGCTTATCGAAGCTACTATCCGCTCGAGGATGGCCTGCGCCGCGTACTGCAGCAACTGCTGCGCGACTTTGATCTGAAGCAGCCCTTCGCACACTTTCATCGCGACGTGAAATACCTGCTGCGATCAGTACGCGACGTGCTGCCGCGGCCCCTGCGTCTGGAAGCCAATCACCAGATCCAGGTGCTTTCGTCGCTATTCTTCCGCAACAAGCGCACCTATCTCATCGGCAAGCTCATCAACGGCAGCCTGGAACAGCCGTTCGCGGTGCCTATCGTCCACGACCGGGCCCGGGGCCTTGCGCTGGATGCCTGCCTGTTCGATCCGCGTGAGATTGCGCCGATCTTCGCGTTCAGTCGCGCTTATCTGATGGCGGACATGGAGGTGCCCTCCGCGTATGTGCAGTTCCTCGCCAGCATGATGCCGGGGAAGCCGAAAGCCGAGCTGTACACCGCGCTGGGCCTGCAGAAGCACGGAAAGACGCTGTTCTATCGTGATTTCCTTCATCACCTCAAGCACTCCACGGACAGTTTCGTCCTGGCTCCCGGCATCAAAGGCCTGGTAATGATCGTGTTCACCCTGCCGTCGTATCCGTACGTATTCAAAGTGATCCGGGACAGGATCTCCCCGACCAAGGACGTGACGCACGAGATCGTGAAAGAGAAATACATGCTGGTGAAACGGCACGATCGGATAGGGCGCATGGCGGACACGTTGGAGTATGCGGACGTGGCCTTTCCGCGATCGCGCTTCACCGCCGAGCTGCTCGAAGAACTCAGGCGCGAGGCGCCGTCGCTGATCGAGGAAGTGGACGATTCCCTGATCGTCAAGCACCTGTATATCGAGCGGCGTATGCAGCCGCTGAATTTGTACCTCGATGCGGCAGACGAGCAAAAACTGCAAGCGGCGGTGAAGGACTACGGCAACGCCATCAAGGAGCTTGCATCGGTCAACATCTTCCCGGGCGACATGCTGTTCAAGAACTTCGGCGTCACGCGCGGTGGGCGGGTGGTGTTCTACGATTACGATGAGATCGCCTACATGAGCGAGATCAGTTTCCGGCGCATCCCGCTGCCGCAGAACCCAGAACAGGAGATGTCGGCGGAGGCCTGGTATCCCGTCGCGTCCAACGATGTGTTTCCTGAGGAGTTCGGCCCGTTCCTGCTCTCGGGGGAGAAAGTCCGAGAGCACTTCCTCGAACACCATCGGGATCTGCTGACGCCAGACTTCTGGAACGATACCAAAGCGCGTATCGCCGAAGGGCACATCGAGGATGTGTTTCCCTATCCACACGAAGCACGGTTCGAGCGTCGGTTCGGCACCGGCAACTGAGGAAACGAAATGGCAACCCGACTGAAAACGCCGCTGTCGCAGCGGCTACGTCTCGATATTCCGGTGTTCCAAGCGCCGATGGCGAGCGTGACCACGCCCGCTTTGGCGGCGGCGGTCTCGAAGGCGGGCGGTCTCGGTGGTTTTGGTTGCGCTTACACGCCGCTCGATGCCATGCGTCGAGACGTTGCCGCACTGCGCGTCATGACCGATCGACCCTTCCAGCTCAATTTCTTCGCTTCGCCACAACCGGCACCTGTTTCCCCTGAGGCACAGACCGACGCGATCGAGGCTGTCACCGGCTACTATCGAGAACTCGGGTTGCCGCAGCCGGCGCCGGTGGTCGCACCCTATGCGCCGGACCTGAACGCACAGCTCGACACAGCGTTGGAACTGCGCCCCGCCGTAGTGACGATTCATTTGAACGACCTCCCCCAGGAACGTATTCGCCACTTGCAAGCGGCCGGAATTTTGGTAGGCGGGAGTGCAACTTGCGTTGCCGAAGCCAAACGGCTGGAGTCCCTCGGCGTGGATTTCGTCGTTGCGCAGGGAGGCGAGGCTGGTGGTCACCGCGGAACCTGGACACGCGATCCGCTCTCGGCTCTGACCGGGACGTTGGCGCTCGTGCGCATGCTGGTGTGTGCGGTGCGCGTCCCGGTCGTCGCGGCAGGGGGAATCATGGATGGCGCCGGCATCGCTGCCGTGCTGTCGCTCGGTGCACAAGCCGCCCAGATAGGCACCGCCTTCATCCCGTGTCCCGAGAGCGGTGCAACCGAAACCTATCGGGCGGCGCTGCTCAGCGCTACGGAGGACGATACGACCATCACTGATCGCTTCAGCGGCAAACCTGCGCGAGGTCTGCGCAATCGATTCATACGCGAATCGGCGCGCGCTGATTTTCCGAAGCTGCCATTTCCAGCCCAGAGCCAGCTGACGTCGAAGCTGCGTAGCGCGGCGGCCCAAGCCGGCTCGTCGGATTTCATGTCGTTGTGGGCGGGTCAAGCGGTGTCGCTGTCGCGTCGCATGCCTGCAGCGGAATTGCTGCGCACACTGGAGCGCGAGGCACTGGAGACCATCGAGCGAGTTGGGAGTTTGCGGCAGGCGGGAGCGTAATGTACGAGTGGCAGTACATATAGACGTGTGGAGGTTCGGAAATGAATGACCCTATCGTGATTGTCGGTGCTGCACGCACACCAATGGGCAGCTTTCAAGGTGAACTGAAGGAGTTTGCAGCCGCCGACCTTGGCGCGGTGGCGATCCGTGCGGCGGTCGAGCGAGCGGGCATCAAAGGTGATGACGTCGAAGAAGTCATCATGGGCTGCGTGCTGCCGGCGGGTCAGGGTCAGGCGCCAGCGCGGCAGGCGTCCATCGGTGCGGGGTTGCCGCTTGCGACGGGCTGTACCACCGTCAACAAGATGTGTGGTTCCGGCATGAAGTCGACGATGCTGGCAAACGATCTACTGCTGGCGGGCACGAACAAGATCATGGTTGCCGGCGGCATGGAGAGCATGACCAATGCGCCCTACCTGTTGCCGAAGGCACGTGCGGGCTATCGCATGGGTCATCAGCAGGTCATCGACCACATGTTTATGGATGGGCTGGAGGATGCCTACGACAAGGGCCGTCTGATGGGCGCGTTTGCGGAGGAATGCGCTGGCAAGTATGCCTTTACCCGCGCGGAGCAGGACGCTTTCGCCGTGAAATCTCTGGAGCGCGCTCAGAAGGCCAACAACGAAGGCTGGTTCGCCTGGGAGATTGCACACGTTGCACTGAAGTCCGGGAAGGGAGACCGCTTCGTCGACAAGGACGAGCAACCGTTCAAAGCCAACTTCGACAAGATCCCCCAACTCAAGCCGGCGTTCAAGAAGGACGGTACGGTAACCGCCGCCAACTCGAGTTCCATTTCAGACGGCGCAGCAGCATTGGTGCTCATGCGCCGCTCGGAAGCGCAGAAGCGGGGATTGAATCCGCTTGCCGTTATCGTCGGACACACGACGCATGCGCAAGAGCCGGCGTGGTTCGCCACTGCACCGGTGGGCGCGATCCGCAAGCTCTACGAGAAGACCGGTTGGACTGCCAAGGATGTCGACCTGTACGAGATCAACGAAGCCTTCGCCGTGGTGACGATGGCAGCAATGAAGGAGCACAACCTGCCGCTCGAGAAAGTCAATGTACATGGCGGCGCCTGTGCATTGGGCCATCCCATCGGTGCCTCGGGCGCTCGCATCCTGGTGACTCTGCTCGGTGCGCTCAAGAAGTATGGATTGAAGCGTGGTGTCGCTTCGCTTTGCATTGGCGGGGGCGAGGCGACTGCCATGGCTGTTGAATTGCAATAACACCCAACGCAGAGGCGCAGAGGGCGCGGAGGACGCAGAGAAATGCGAGACGGGAGAAGCGCGGTGGGCGATCGACTGCAGTGGGTTTCGGCTCTCTATTTGTTTCCCTCTGCGACCTCCGTGTCCTCTGCGCCTCTGCGTTGAGATTTGTTTTTTTAAGGAATCCAATGGTAAATAAGCGAATCGGTTTCATAGGTGTGGGTTTGATGGGCCACGGGATGGCCAAGAACCTCCACGAGAAGGGTTTCCCGCTGACGGTGTTCGGCCACAAGAATCGAGCGCCGGTCGAGGACCTCGTCAAGCGTGGCGCCAAAGAGGCCAAAGATGTGGCCAGCCTGGTAGCGGCGTCCGATATCGTGTTCCTCTGCGTCACCGGCTCGCCGCAGGTGGAAGACCTGATCTACCGCAAGGGCGGCATTCTGGAGTCGGCGCAAAAAGGGCAGATCGTGGTCGACACCTCGACCAGTCAGCCGCTGTCGACCCTCGAGATCGCAGCGGAGTTGAAGGCTAAAGGAGTGCGCTTTGTCGATGCGCCGCTGACTCGCACGCCGGTCGAGGCGGAGCAGGGGCGACTCAACACCATGGTCGGTGCCGATGCCGCGACATTCGAGGAGATCAAACCCGCGCTCGCGGCGTTTTGCGAGAACATTTTCCACGTCGGCGATGTCGGTGCAGGACATAAGATCAAGCTCATCAACAACTGCGCAGCCATCGGTCAGATGGCGCTGATTGCCGAAGCGCTGACGGCTTGTGCCAAGCTCGGTGTCGACCCGAAGAGCTATTTCCAACTCGTCAGCCAGGGTGCGGCCAACTCGGGCATCTTCCAGATGATGGCCGGCAGGGCGATCGAAGGTGATTTCAACGGTATGAAGTTCGGTCTCGCGAATGCCGCGAAGGACGTGCGCTACTACACGCAACTTGCGACGGAGAGCGGGATATCCGCTCCGATGGCAGCCGCCACGATGCAGACGCTGCTGTCGGCGATAAATCTCGGGTTCGGCGGCCCCGATTCCCTGGTGGCTTCGCTGGTTCCCGCGCAGGCAAAGCTCAATGGCGTCGAATTCCCGCCGAAGTAGCATTGAAGAGTCGATCGTGAGTGAGCGTAAGTTTATTTCGTCTGGATCGAGCTTCGAAAAGGTCGTCGGCTACAGTCGCGCTGTCGTGGATGGGGACTGGATCTTTGTCTCGGATGCCCATTTCAGGGGACAGAACCCCGGGGAGATGGAATCGTTTATCCGATTTATGGATTCAGAACAACAGCGGATGGAACGCTTGGTGATCCTGGG
>Ga0209048_10004910_pt1 | contig 12708 bp, 11 predicted proteins | sample FrelakmetCRP12CR_FD_187146 | JGI IMG/M metagenome (GOLD analysis project Ga0209048, IMG submission 187146) | Freshwater lake sediment microbial communities from the University of Notre Dame, USA, for methane emissions studies - CRP12 CR (SPAdes)... | ecosystem: Environmental > Aquatic >... | reverse complement strand
TTTGCGAGCTCAGATAACCTTTCTGCATGCATCCCTGCCGGTATCGACTTCTCGGGCAGGGGGGGCACCATTGAATTCTATTCCGCCAGGAAGCAGCTCCGGGGGACCATTGAAATCATACAAGGCCTTCCCCTGGAGCGCCAGTGGAGGACATCGCTGAAGAGTCCCTTCATGAGGGTTTTTGTCGGGGATATTGATAACATGGACACCTATAAACTCATGGTCTCCATCCTGCAGCACAGGTATAACCCTTCACTGATGGGGGCTAAGGCTGCACTCATCCCGCCCTGGATGAAAAATGCTCAGGGGGGCCGTATCCTGATACTAAGAGAAGATAAGGGCCTTGTCTTCTATACCCCGGAGCAGTCCCTGGGGCTCTTGTTCAAACCGGGCGCCATTGTAATGATGTCTATAAAAGGAAAGATCCCGCCACAGGCTACAGTAGGGATCATGTCATCGATAAGCCTTATTATACCGGCAAGACCAGGAAAGGAATCGATGGGTTCTTCATGAACTTCTCTGCATAATCGCTCCTGAAGCCAGCCAGGGCACCTTTGCTAACCTCATGACCGATAATGAGCAGCTCAATTGCTTTGTCCTTTATTACTTTATAGATCACATCAATGGGAATTCCCCTCATGACAAGCCTGTGCTTCGTATCGATTACATCACCCACCTGGCTGCAGATCGAATACATCTTGTCTTTGGCTGCCGTTATTACTTCCTCTTCAAGCTTGTCGGTGTTGATGTGGGGGACATAAAAACCCGCAGCATTCTTGATATCGGTGACAGTATGAAGGACAAAGAGCTCTGCATCAATAAGGCAAGAGAGCTGGTATGCATAATCAATAATAAAGGCGCTGTACTTTGCATAATCGATGTAGCAGAGAATCTTCTGGGGTTTCTTCACCTTGGTCTTCTTCATTACCTACCTCCTCAATGCTGTTGTTGTTATAACCTCTTGTGAAACCGATTCTATCACACTCTTGAGTTCCTTGAGTTTGAAGGGCTTTGCAACAAAGGCATTAGCCCCACGCTCAAGGGCCATTTTCTGGGCATCGCTTACGGAAAATCCCGTAATCAGGACAATGGGCACCTTGGGGTACTTTGTCTTGATCTCTCCCATCAGCGTGAACCCATCCATGCGAGGCATATGGATGTCGCTCACCACAACCTGGATCTGCTGCGATTGCATACATTCCAAGGCATCATACCCATCGCGTGCCGTATGCACCTGGTACCCGTACATGCTCAGGAAATCGGCGATCACATGGGTCAGGTCATGGGAATCGTCGACAATCAGGATTTGCTTCGAACTAATCATTGGCCCCCTCACTTGTCAAATCAATAATCTCATAATCCCTTAAGGCCGTGTATCTTTTCGTATCGGCGTTCGTGAGGCTGGCCAGCTTATCCATTACCTTCTTAATGGTAAATATCTGCGTTTCCATGACATGAAGTGTCTCTTGTATCTTGGTATTTCTCTCAAGTTCCGGGCTGAGTTCGAGCATCTCGATGTTGCCCAGGATGATGTTGAGCGGGGTATTTATCTTGTCCGAGAGCGTCACTGCGGTCTTGGCAATGGCGCTTAATTCATGGAGTTTCTTCTGTTCCGTGCCGTAACCCTGCATCTCAATTGCCCTGCGCACCCTCAAAATGAGTTCATTCTCGTCGCAAGGCTTGAGGAGATAGTCGTACACCCCGAGTCTGAGCGCCGCCACCGCGGTCTTCAGGGAACCATAGCCCGTGATCACGATAACCAGTGTCCGCGGTGATATAACCTTGACATTCTCCAGTAACTCAAGCCCACCCATGCCTTCCAGCACAAGGTCGGTAAGCACCAGATGAAAGCTTTTGTTATAGAGGAGTTTGAGCGCCTCCTCGGCGGACCCTACTTCATCCACCTCAAACCCATTGGTTGTAAGGATATTCTTTAGTGAATAACGGACGATCTCTTCATCGTCTACAACGAGTATCCTCTTGGCGCTCATTCTTTAACCTTCCTCGATTGCAAGTGCTTGTGCACAGATTCCCTCAATTCCTTGATCCTGAAAGGTTTCCTCAGATATGTTACCCCGGTGGTCTCAAGGAATTCCTTGACCTCAACGTCATAGGTATCACCGGTAATGAACAAGAACCTCTTTTTTAAACCCGGGTTCTTTTTTATCGCCTCGTGGTAGAATTCCATGCCGTTCATCACGGGCATCCTCAGGTCGGATATAATGAGTTCCCAGGCGTACTCTTCGAGGTTATCGCAGGCCTTTCTGCCGTTCTCGAAGGTGATAACCTTGTAGTGGGGGCTCAAGGCGTCCACCATAAGGTCAAGGAGGTCCGCCTCATCCTCTACCACCATGATCAGGCTCTGCCTCTTCTGGTTTTCATACAGCATGGAGGCAGGCTCATCATCTATACCAGTATCTTTGTCTTTGGTATCCATCTCCATTATGGCAGGGATCTTCATGGTCGCCATGGCACCACTACTTGTATTTTCAATGAACACCTCGCCCTTATGGTCGGAAATGATCCCGTAGCATATGGAAAGCCCGAGTCCTGTTCCCTTGTCCTTTGGCTTGGTGGTGAAAAACGGATCAAATATCTTTGTCTTAACGTCTTCAGCGATGCCTGGGCCGGTATCCTCAATAGTAACATACACAAATTCATCATTGATGAGCGACCTGATCCAGATGGTGCCGGAGCTCTCATCGATGGCATCGATGGAATTGTTGATGAAGTTCACGAGCACCTGCTCCATGCAATTCATGTCTGCCTTAATGTACAGCGGATCTTCAGAGTCCTCGTTGATGATGTCTATACCGCGCTTTTTGATGATTGGGCTATAGAGGTTGATCGTCCTGTTGATAACCTCGCGCATGTCGAATATGTTCTTCTCCGGGGGTTTGTTCCGGGAAAACTTGAGCAGGGATTCCACAATGCCCTTGGCAGCCGAGGCCGAGTTGATGATGATGGAAAGCCTCTTCTGGTCCTGCGGGGTCAGATGATCCGGGTCCATAAGGTCGGCAAACCCCAGGATAGGTGTGAGCTTGTTGTTGAGCTCATGGGCTATCCCGGAGGTAAGAAGCCCGAGCGAGGTGAGCTTCTCTGTCTGCATGGTCCTCTGTTCGATGCGCTTCTTGGCAGTGATGTCACGCATAATTACGAGAATCTGGTCAATATCGATATGCTTGACAAAGAACAGGGCGATGATATCGGCCTTTTCTCCCACCTTCACATTGAGATCAAACTCGGTGGGATGTCCGGTATCTGGCTGGGAGATGGTTTCAAGGATCAAGGAAACGCACCTTTCATCGAAGATATCCGCAATCGCCACTGGCGGCCTTGCCAGAAGTCCCTGCAGGGCTCTGTTGAGAAACAGGACACGGCCTGCCTTGTCGATAATGAATATCATCTCCTCGGAAATATCGACAACCGCCTTATACCTCTCGGTAACGCTTCGTAAAGATTCGTCTCTTTCGCTTAAGAGTTCGGTCATATCTGAATTCTTCCGCTGGAAGACTTCATAGAGCTGCACCAGGGTAAGCATCTGGCCGATGAGCAAGCCCATGAGTTCAAACACCCGAACATAATGGACATTGAAAAAGCCCTTGCTTGAATGGGACAGGTTCATGACGCCGAGCGTTCTGTTTCCCTCCTTAATGGGCACGCACAGCATGGAACCAATGGTTACCTTGGCGGAATCCATCTTCTTGAAAAATTCACAGTCTTGTACATCGTGGACTAGGATGGTCTTTCCACCCTGTGCACAGGTTCCGGCAACGCCCTCTCCCAGGGCCAGGCTCATGTGAGGATTGGCATTATTGATTGTTATGCCGGAAGCGGCCTTGAGTACGACCGAGCCATTCTCCACCATGAAGATGGAGGCGTTTTCACACCTTGACTCCTCGATGAGCACGCCTGTTACATAAGCAAAGAAGTCGCGCTCCGGGGATCCTTTAGAGACGAATTCGGTGATCTCGAAGATGGAAGAAAGTACGCCTACCGTGTGTTCATAGAAGTCAGAGGCCTTACTGAGGAGATCAAGCAAGATCCCTTCACGAGTCGAGGTAAGCTCTGTGGATTCGCCCCGTAGAATATGCAGCTCCTTCACGGCAAACACAATGCCCCTTACCCCAAATTTTCAAATATAACCGTGTTCGTTCTATACCTTTGTCTAATAGTATTTACAAGATCTTTATACTCATTACCCAGGTGGTTTTTGATTCCGACCTCCTGCTCAAAATCTTCCGAGATCAAACCCCTCTCATGCTGCATGACGACCTGGTCCGTCAGATAAACAAGGGCGGATGTACGGCTTATTGGTTCGTGATGATACCTGATCAGCGCTATGACTTCCGGCGGGAAATGCCAGCGCAGAGCAATCAGCTCGCCGATTATTGTGTGGTCCATGGCGAAAACATCGCGCTCTAATGCCAAATCGGGCCAGTAACCAGTGAATTCACAAAGGGGAAGATAGTGTTCAGGGGTCCTGCAGATCAGTATCATCCTGCCGATATCATGGAGAAGCCCCCCGGTAAAGAGACACTCCTTCTCGGCTTTGGAATTCCCAAGCAGACCTGATATATAGGCCACTGCATAGGAATGCCTCCAGAGCTGCTTCATTGAAGGGGTCTGGGGGCCAAAGGTCTCCATCACGGCCATGGACAAGGCGATGCATTTCACCATGTCAAGGCCTATGGTGCGTAATGCCTGCTGGATTCCCACATGCTTTTCGGCATGACGGTAGAACGACGAGTTCGCAAGCTTGATCACCTTGGCTGCCATGGCAGGATCACTGGATATGACCTGCTCAATACCCTCTATGGAGGATTCTTCTTCCTGGAGTACATTAAAGAGCCTCATTCGGCTGGACTCAAGCGTCGGAATACTCTCAATATGCTGTTCAATCTTTATCATAAGACAAGCCTGTTACGTCACACCCTTTAACGGACTTTTTTTTAAATATCTTTAGAGGGAATACTGTTATACATAACCCCAGATTTTGCGTTTAAGAAGAGTAAAAACTTGGTCCGTTAAAATCCTGTCATCTCTTTAGCCTTTGTGGAATGCTAATTTTCTCGGTCCTTCAAGGCTAAAGAGATGCCAGGATTTTAACGGACCTATTTAAAAACAATTCCATGACAACTATGAGTGCTATGCTTAAGGCCACCTTCAGATGCATGCATCACAGAGGGCTTTAGATTATTGTGCCAACGCTACCCCCTCTGATGGTAAACGAAAATAACTCTCATGAATTGTAAACAATTATCCGTTAGTATGATCAGAGTTGCAAGTTCTTTTCGTGGAGTTATAATGTGAGGACAAGGAGAGCGGCTAATACGATGGGTGCCACGCTTGTGATGAAAAAAACACGGGTCCTGATTGTGGATGATGAACAGAAGACCCTTGATCTCATCGAAGAATATCTTTTAGGGCACGATTTTGATGTGACAACCGCCATGAGCGGGGAGCAGGCAGTTGCATTCGTCCAGAAAGACCTCTTTCACATAGCCATTGTTGATCTTCACCTGCCGGGCATGACAGGTTCGGAGTTATTGAAATCCATCAAAAGAATCAGGCCCGATATCCAGGCCGTCATGATTACCGGATACGGCACCATACGTGATGCAGTGGAATGCATGAAGCTCGGCGCCTCGGATTTTATTACAAAACCGATTCTGCTCGACCACCTCCACCTCACCATCCGGAGGATCCTCGAAGAGGTTAGGCTCAAAGAGGAGGCCGAGCTGGCTGACTACTACCGGAACCTCTCACGTACCGACGAACTCACGGGCATGTTCAACTTCCGGCATCTCATGAGCGTCCTCAAGAAGGAAGTTTCAAGACACCTGCGGTACAACAGGACAATGACTCTGGCCATGATCGATATTGACGATTTCAAGATGTACAACGACGCCAAAGGGCATGAAAAGGGCAACGAACTGCTCGTGCGCCTGTCCCATGTGTTCAAGCATAACACGAGAAACTGCGACATCCTAACCCGTTATGGCGGCGAAGAGTTCATTATCCTCTTCCCCGAGACCTCCATTGAAGAGGCCGTGGTGGTGTCAGAGCGTATCTGCAGCACGGTTGAATCAACGCTTGAGGTCAGCGTCACCATAGGCCTTTCTAGCCTGCCGAAGGATTCCAGCAATCCGCACGAGGTCATTAAAATGGCGGATGCGGCCATGTACTGGGGCAAAGCGCACGGCAAGAACCAGATCGTCATTTACGACGATTCGATGTCCACCTGCAAATAGAGGTCCCCTGCCTTTCTTGACGGGCTTGACCTGCCCATCCCCAGGACCCTGAGCATTGTGCCTTGCTGCGTGTTCCTGGGTATTTTCACCCGTATCTTGTGTTTCACGAAGCCCGGCCTGTACTCCAGGGTTATGTATCCCCCGAGCACGGCAATGCTTGTTGGGATGGCAACCCTTTCGTGCATGTCCATGACTGCATGGAACATCCTGTTCAAGCCCTGCGATGCCAGGCGCACCATTGACCGCCTGAGGATTGCACTGGGCGTGCCTCCCACCACAAAGGCCTCATATGCAAGGACCTTGCTCACGTTCAATATGCGGTCAATCCATTCTTTGCGTATGGGCAGATCATCGAAAACATCCCGGAACTCTGATTTGGACAGGATATCTTCGAACACCGTCTCCCGGTTGAAGGAGAATCCACGCTGCAGGTTATATTTCCGCCGCTTGTTCGGATCGATAAGTACCCCGTATGCCTCGGTGATCTCCTTGAAGTGCTCTATGGCCGCCTCATCGGCGTTACGATCAGGGTGATATTGAAGGGCGAGCCTGCGGTAGGTCTTCTTGATCTCTAAAGACGTTGCATCCCTGGATATTTCCAAAATCCGGTAATAATCCTTGGACATGGCCGTTATTCTCGTTTAAGAGGCCTCTGCATGCCTGAAGGACTCTATGAATGTTTCCCCGGGGATCTCTATGGCCGTGAGAACCCCGCCATAGACCGCCCCGGTATCTATGCCGATCTTATCCGGTTTCAACATGGGCCTGGCAAAGGGTGTATGCCCGAAGATCACCTTCTTCTTCATCCCGGTCGGCGAAAAGATGAACTCGTCCCTGATCCAGATAAGGTCATACTTATCCTGCTCTTTCATGGGTTTGCCGGGCTTGATACCTGCATGCACATAAAGATACCCGTCATCCTCATGATACAGCTTGAGATTTGAGAGAAAATCACTATGTTCCTCGGGCAGCCTTCGGGCCACCTGGTCATTGCCGGTAAAACGCTCGGGCTTGACGTAGGACTCAATGGTCTTAAGGCCGCCATTGGCAAAAAAGATGGTCTTATTAGAGCCGAACTCTAAGAAGGTGATAAACATATCCTCATGGTTGCCCCGCAAAAAAACACAGGGCACCCTGCGCGCAAGATCAATAAGGAAATCGATCACCTCGGAGGCGGATTCGCCCCGGTCGATGTAATCACCCAGGAAGATCAGGCTGTCCTTCGGGCCAGGGTCGATAAGCGATATGAGGTCTTCGAGTTTGTCAAGACATCCATGGATATCGCCGATGGCAAAGGTCCTATTCATGGCGTGTGTTCGGCTTCCAAGGCTCATACACGTAACCAGGCTTACTGCCATGTCTTCCTGAGCTTAAGGATTTCAATCTTAAGCTCGGGTATCTTCTCGCCTGCAACCTCGGACTTGGGATTGATCTTCCGGGCTGTCTGATATGCCTCCAGGGCCTTATTCAGGTCATCCATCTTTGCCCGGGGCTCACGTGCGGAAGCCCTGGACTCATAGGCATACCCGAGTGCCACGGCAACGTCGTGGTCCTTATTGTTCTTGAGGAACAAGGTACAGGCATCGATAACCTTGTCCTGGTCCTTCAAACCGACAGCAGCGCTTACAACTCCTTTCAGGTGTTCCTTCTTGGATGTTTTTTTCGCCAGGGATGAATAATACGCGTATGCATTCTTGTACTGGCCCAGCTTCAAAGACAGGCCTGCCGCGCCCTGGAGCGAATCCATATCGCCTTGCTTTATCTGGAGCACTTTTTCATAGGCGTCAAGGGCACCCTTGTTATCGCCGAGTTTTTCGCGGGCAACACCGAGGTTATACCAGAGCACGCTGTCTGAAGGAGAAAGTTCGGCTGCCCTTAAGTAATACGTCACCTGAGCCTTAGTGTCACCCAGCTTACCCATGACCATGGCAAGCTGAGCCAGTGCGTTCTTATCCTGGGGGTAGCGTTGAATGTAACGTTTCAGGAGGTCGAGAGCCTTTTTATACTCTTGCGTTTTCAGCGCATTTTGAATCAGCGGGATAAGGATATCCCTATCCTTGGCGGTATCCGAAGCGGACTGGTACACATCAAGGGCCTGCTGTTTCATGCCTGCCTGTTCATAGGTCTTGGCCAGGTCAACAACCACGGCTTCGTTTTGTTTATCAAACTCAAGGGCCTTTTTCAGGTATACAACACGGTTTTCAAGATCACCCTTTTCGCCTGCGATATAGGCCATACGGCGGTAAATGACCGCATCCGCCTTGCCCGTATCTATGATTTTCTGGCACATGGCAAGGGCCTCATCGTAGTTCTTCAGCTTTATGTAATACGCTGAGAGGTTCAAGTATGCCGCCACATTCGCAGGGTCGGCCTCCACAACCCCCTTATAGATCCCCACCAGGGCTTGGTAATCTTCTTTAGCACTTAAGAGCTTATCAAGCTCATCCAGAAAGGAAGTGTTCTTCGGAAAGGTTGCATGGCCCGATCGCAGCAGCGAGATCTTCTCTTCATCACTCTTGGCTGATTTTATCTGATTGATAAAGTCCTGCTCAGTCAGATCCAATTCAAGGGGGACCTTGGCGATCTTCCGGTCGAGGTAGAAAATATCAATGGGGACCGATTTGATGCCGGCGGCTATGAGCTGATTGCGGATCTCGACCGTATCGATGGGTTCATTCATGTCGTTTGGCTTGCTGAAGCCTACAACATCGGCAGACAGATATGCTTCGAAGAACGTATTCGCATGGATCTTGGTGATGATGATAGTCTCTCCACCCTTGATCTTGAGTGACTCACCCGCCCTTACCACCCTGCGGGCCCCCTCCACTTCGACCTCCATGGAGATGAACTGCGGGGGCTTCCGGAAGATGAACGAGATGGTGGCTTCCCTGAGCTGCCCGACCTTACCGCCAAGGGGTACAATCAAGAACAGGGTCATGGCAATGGCGATGGCGATCACCACAATGACCGCGATAAGTATATTCCCCCTGCTCTGCATGCGCTCCATCTTGTTTTGGTGCGATTATTATCAATATCTCTCCAGGTTGTCCATTGCCATTTTCCAGGGTACTGGCAGATTAAGCCAGATATTGCAATTGAATGTACCCATAAACACTCTAAAGCAATTCGGGTGGCCTTAAGCACAAACTTATTATGAGCATGGAATTGTTTTTTAATAGGTCCGTTCAAACCCTTCTTCTCGCAGCCTTGAAGGACCGATAAAATTATCGTTCGACAGAGGCTGCGAGATGAAGGGTTTGAACGGATCAGGTTTTTACACTTCTTAAACGCAAAATCCGAGATAAATTAAGATAGCTTAGAACTTACCATTTTCATCCCTTGACAAGCACGGGGTTAATGGTATTAAACTATAATTCTGTATTATTGTTGAGTATGCTACCCTTAGTGTTTTGATTTCTATTCCCAGGAATTATCCCTCCTTTCATATGGGCACATTTTATAGTGGAAGGGGTGCGGGATGGAAAAAGGTGTGGGCCTGGTGGAGTTGCTTGTAGGGCTTGCATGCTCATCAATCCTCTTTCTCGCGCTGTATCAGTTCTACCAGGTGTCAGCTGTTACGCATCAAGAAATGAGAGAGGCATGGTATTGCATGCAGTCGCTCCGCCAGGCCTCGATCCAGTTGAATGCAGATCTCGTACAGTGTGGGTTACTTCTCCCGCAGGACCTTAAAATTGCGGTTCAGGGCAGCGAGCTTTTTATTGCAGGGGTGCCTGTCACATCGGAAAATCCCGGTATCAGCATATCCTTGACCAATCCGGCGCCTTACTATGCACTCATCAATTCCTCAGTACAAGGGGTCGCAATACTCGATACCGTAGATATCGACAATGACAGCCATGCAGACTTCTGGGCCGGCCTTGGAATATTATCCGAGAGCGGCCCCTGTGTTGTAGACCACAACTATTCACGGGGTCTGGCTAACAAAAGCATCCCTCTGACATGCGCCATAATGCCTGTACAAGGAAACAGGGCGGTTCCGGCTATCCACTATGAGCTGAAGGGAGACGGCCTCTACCGGAACAACCAACTGCTTGCTGAGGCAGTAGTCCTCTTTCATCCAACGATTTCAGGCAATGATCTGACACTTCACATGAGGTCAAGATACCATGGAACAGAAAAGGAACTCTCTTTATCCACCCCTATCCAATGATCAAGGTTTTATCCTTGCCTTTGTGCTCATGCTCCTTACCGTGATCCTGGGGCTGACCATGGCGTCGGCATCCATAACCATCTACCATATGAAATCGAGCAATGCCTTCTACCGCATCATCAAAGATCAGCTCTTTGCCCCTCAAGGCGCGACTATGCCATCCACAACCAATAAACTACTTGGGGCACCTGAAGGGTGGGATCATATCTGTTTTTCCACCAGGCTGACCGAATGCTCAACGAGCGCTATGCAGTCATATTCCTGGCGCGTGGCGCTAAGGGAACAGTTCCCGGATTGCACGCAAGGCACCACCCGGATTGCCCAGAGACCACATATCATAATCATTATTGATGATTCGGTAACCATGGCTACATCATCCGGTCAAGATTTCTTAGACGATGCGCTCTTCGCAAAATGGACGGCAGGCGGCATATCCCACATCTGTGATATCTGTGAGATTGAGGACACCTACACGAACGCAGATGGTACCTATTTCAAGGGAAGGTGGGGCAACTCATATCAAAGGGCCCCGGCACTCGGCAGCCTGACAGGTGCAATGTCTGCGTGGACAAAGGCGTTGTCCTACGCAAGGTCGCTCTTTGAATCATTGGGTCTGTGTGAAGTGTCCCTTATGAGCACGTCGCAAGGCGTAATCCACCCTTTTACCATTGACTTGCAGAAGATCCTTGAGGGCGTTGACGGCATGTATCCGGCATCCGGATCAGCCCCTTTATCGGAGGCACTGTATAATGCAACAACGCTGTTCCCTTCGCAGTGTGTATCCAGCAAGCATATCATTCTGGTCACCGCAGGTGTTCCGATAAAAGACGGTCACCTCCCCTCCTGGCTGAAGGACTTTGATAACGATGGAAACGCTAAAGACACTGCCTGTGAAGGGGAAGGCTCTCACTGTCTTGATGATGTCTCGTCCTATGCGAGGTCTCTGGGCATCAATGTACACATTATCGGCCCTGACACGGCATATCTGAGAAGCGTGGCTATAAAGGGTGGGGGGCAGTATATGCCGGAACGCGAGATCCTCGTGCCTGAACAGATGCTGGTTACCCAGCCTATGGTGGTTCGTAACGACCAGGAGCTGATACTGAAGAACTTCCGGGCACGCCTCGATCCGCCCTGGCTCAAGACCGACAAATGCCAGTTTTACCGGCCGAGTGTCATTAGTCCTTTAAGCCTGGTATCATGCCCGAATCTTTCCCTGAATGGCCTTACCCATGACCTTGCCACTACACAGACTGACCTGTACTGCACCACATCGAGTGATCAGCTCCTCAAGGTCACCATGCCTGAACACAGCCTGACCTGGCTCATGACAGGTATCGGGGGTGAGGTGTGTCTGAGAGGTGAACGGGTTATAACAGGCCCGAACAGGCTGGGCATCATTTCATGTATAGGCCAAGGACCGCAGATCCTCTGGCAGCATAAAGGGACTTGTGTCGATGCATCCGATTCCATGGCCTATATCAGTAATGGCCCCACGATGCATGCCTACAATCTTGAAAACGGCACAGCGCTGGCTCAATTCGAAGTTAACCATACCATTCATGTAGTACGCTATGACCCGTGCACAGGTGGGGTTTTTGCAGGGACATCCGACGGCCTTGTCTATCTCTTTAACAACAGGCTCGAACTTGTGGGCATCATAAACACCACCACCGATAATGCTATTATGGAGATACGTCCGTTCAGCCGGCGAAAGTCAAGAAGCGCTACAGCCTGCTGTCGCGCGGCGACAAGATCACCCTGTGGGTGATGGCGGGGATCCCGACGCTCCTCGTCGTCTTCTTCATCCTGCTGCCGACAGCCGCCTCGGTCGTGCTGTCGTTCACGAGCTGGAACGGCATCGGCGGCCTCGATTCGATCAAGTTCATCGGCCTCAAGAACTACACCGACCTGTTCACCATCTACCAGCCGTTCTGGCCGGCGGTCTCCCACAACGTCATCTGGCTGATCTTCTTCCTGGTGATCGCGACCCCGCTGGGGATGTTCCTGGCGGTCCTGCTGGACAAGAACATCCGGGGAACCCGGTTCTACCAGGGCGCCCTCTACCTGCCGGTCGTCCTGTCGCTGGCGATCATCGGCCTCATCTGGGACCTCATCTACGCCCCCGACTACGGCCTGCTCAACACCGTCCTCGGGCGGACCGCCCAGGGCGACCAGATCTCCTGGCTCGGCGACCCGAGCATCAACCTGTGGGCGATCCTCGTCGCCGCGAGCTGGCGCCAGGTGGGCTACGTGATGATCCTCTACCTGGCCGGCCTGAAG
>Ga0209048_10004909_pt1 | contig 12709 bp, 10 predicted proteins | sample FrelakmetCRP12CR_FD_187146 | JGI IMG/M metagenome (GOLD analysis project Ga0209048, IMG submission 187146) | Freshwater lake sediment microbial communities from the University of Notre Dame, USA, for methane emissions studies - CRP12 CR (SPAdes)... | ecosystem: Environmental > Aquatic >... | reverse complement strand
ATTCCCATTCAACTTCGTCAAAAATGACTCTATATTGATTCATGTTTGTATCCTGTCAGGTCCGCTCCAGCTCAGCAATCCTAAGTCAGCTTTCGCTGCGGAGTGAGCGCTGAAGCCCTTGGCCCCGACCGTCTCATCAGGGTCGCTCAGCGACAGTCGTCCCGATGAATTCACAGCCGAAAAGCTGACATCCAAGTTGGCCCGCCGTTGGTCACGGCGGGCAGTACCTATTCAAGGCGCATGCTCCTGGCAGCCGAGAAGCATCTTGCGTGGCGCATCGCAGACACTCCGGTCAGAGCCGCTCGCTGAAACGCGGACCTGGTTCACCTCTCGCCCACTGCATCCAGGGACGGCCAATCAAGTAGCTCTGCCAAGCGACGGATGACCCAGCTCGCTTCGTCGTGGCTGACCACAGAGCCTTCGACAAGCAGGCCGCGACGGACTCTCTCGAGCACGTCCTGTTCGGTCACGCCCAACTCGAAGAGCTTGTCCCTCGCATGCTCGATGAGCATCTGAGCCATGTCCTCGCACAGGTCGTAGCGCGCGGCGATGACATCTCTGGTTTCGCGCGGCTTGAATGAGCCTTCGGGGATGAAGAGCTCGACGAACGAGCGCGGGATGATCGTCTGGTTGTCGTCGGACATCAATGGATCTGCAAGAGTCAGGGCCGCAAGAGTCGCACGTGCTCAGCACTGTGCAATAGGTTGGGTCGAAGACGAGGGCCAGGGCAGTCGAACTTTGCCACGGCGCCGGTGAGAGGTTGATGATGGACGCCTTCCATCGGCAGCGGTCGACTGCCCGCCTTCTCGACATTGACTCGTGGTCGTGCAGGCAAACCAAGCGCTGCCCACCCTCGTCAAGTGATACGCGGCAGACTTCGAGTCCACGCCCATCTATACTGGATGCATGTACAGCCGGGATGCCATCCCCGACGGCGCCGCAGTCGGGGCTGATTCGTCCTCCGGGTCACCGCAGCGAGCCGGAAGTACCTCAGCGGCCGGCTTCGGGTCGCCGGGAGCCGATGCGACGGTCAAGCGCATCGACCTCAACGACGCGCTCATCCGGCATCCGCAGGCCACCTTCGTGATGCGCGCCTCGGGCGCCGCGATGCACGATGCCGGCATCGACGACGGAGACGTGCTCCTTGTCGACCGGGCAATCAGTCCTTCCCACGGCAACGTGGTCGTAGCGGTCGTCGAAGGCGAACTCACTTGCCGGCGCCTCTGGCAGCAGGGAGGACTCACCAAGCTGCAAGCCGCAAGTCCGGAACACGCCGACATCGTCCCTGGCGACGGCGCGCAGCTGGAAGTCTGGGGCTCGGTCACGACCGTCATCAAGTCACTGATGGTCTGATTCCAGTGCCTGATGCCATGTTCGCGCTGGTCGACGCCAACAACATGTACGTCAGCTGCGAGCGCGTGTTCCAGCCCCGACTCATCGGCCGACCTGTCGTCGTGCTCTCGTCGAACGACGGAGCCTGCATCGCGCGCAGCAACGAAGCCAAGGAACTCGGCGTCAAGATGGCCCAACCCTGGTTCCAGGTGCGCCATCTCGAGCGTTCGGCCGGCCTCGTGGCCGTTTCGGCGAACTTCGAGCTCTACGGCGACATGTCGAGTCGCATGATGTCCGTGGCAGCGCGCTTCGCGCCGTACCAGGAGGTCTACAGCATCGACGAGTCCTTCCTGGACTTCACGGGTGTCCGGGGTGACCTGAACGGCATCGGCAGAGAACTCCGGGCCACGGTCCTGCGCGAAACCGGGTTGCCCACCTCGGTGGGCTTCGGCTCAACCAAGACGCTGGCCAAACTTGCCAACCACGTGGCCAAGACCGCCGACCGCAAGCCTGGCTCTTACCCAAGAGAGCTCGCGCAGGTCTGCGACTTCGGCACCATGACCGAGGCAGAACTCAACCAGGTCTTCGCTGCGACCGACGTCGGCAATGTCTGGGGAGTCGGTCGGCGCATCGCCCCCAAACTCAACGACGCCGGCATACGCACGGTGCTCGATCTGGTGCGCTGCGACACCGCGGCCATCCGAAAGCGCTTCAGTGTCGTGCTCGAGAAGACCGTTCTCGAACTGCGCGGCACCTCATGCCTGGAGATGAGCGACGCACCGGCGGCCAAGCAGCAGATTCTGGTCTCGCGCTCCTTCGGCAAGGCCGTCACGGAAGTCGCAGGCATCGTCGAAGCGGTCAGCGAGTTCGCGTCTCGCGCGGCCGAGAGGCTGCGCCAGCAGGACAGCGCAGCCGGTGCGGTGTCGGTCTTCTTCACGACGAGTCCCTTCCGCCAGAACGACCGCCAACACAGCGCGAACGTGACGGTGCCTCTGGTGCGCCCGACGGTCGACTCCCGACTACTGGTTGCAACGGCCGTCGACGCGGTACACCAGTTCTTCAGGACTGGCTTCAATTACGCGAAGGCCGGCGTCATGCTGCTGGACCTTCGGCCTGTGGGTCACGAGCAAGGCGAGCTCGAGTTGTTCGCCGCTGCCGATGCGCCACAAGCTCGGCCCAACGTTCGGGACCGGGCCCCGCTCATGGCGGCGATGGATGAGCTGAATCGGCGCTTCGGGCGAGACTCGGTAAGGATTGGGAGTGCTGCCCTGGTGAGCAATGGCGACGAGGTGCGCAGTTGGTCGACGAAGCACGAGCGGCGATCGCCTCGCTACACGACTCGCTGGGACGAGATGCCGACAGTGCGAGCCTGAGCGCAGCCCGTCTCGCCATCCGTGGCGAAAGGTTGGCTTGAAGCGCGGAGGTCCCGCGACAGCCATCACGAGACCGAAGACTGCCCCCTATCGAGTACCCAAAGTCGAGTTCAGCAGCGTCGCCAACCGCGCGCCGGCTTGTGCCAGGCGCAATTCGAGCGTGCGGCCCCAACGCTGGGCGTAGTCAGCTTCGAGCTTGTGCCCGGTCGGGTAGAAGCCCTCGGTCACGACGATGCGACATGATTCCTCGGCCCAATTCGCGGGAGAGCCGCCGGTGTCGGTCAGCGCCTTCTCGGACTCGAGCGCGCCGTGCAAGGCCTGAGAGCCGCCCGGCCATGCTTGGATGAGCCCCGAATCCCAGAGGGCATGCAGGTTCGTGCCGCGGCCATAGGCCTGCAGCTGGTAGCTGTTGCCTCCCCTGTCGTCGGCAAATGCGCCATGGAGCGGCTGGTGCGCGTCGGCGACGAAGTGCACGACGTACTTGAGCGCCTTCAGTCGGGTCTCATCCGGCGCCTTCGATGCCAGTACCGCTGCCTGGCGCTCGATGGCCGCGACGACGCACGAGCCGTCCATGCAACTCCGTGCTGGTTCGTACCTGCAGTCTGCATCGCGAGGGAAGTTGACGTAGTGCCAGGGGGCCGTGGACGGCGAGCGGATCTCGTCCGCCCAGGTCGACACCGACGCCAGCGTGGCGCCAGGCTCGAGGGCCAGGAGGCGATCGACTTCAGCTCTCGCCGGCGCTGAGAGCCGGCTCTCCGCGAACTCGACGACAAGGTGATGCCCCTGCGAACCCCAGGCACTGGTTTGGAGCGGAAGTGATCCCATGAAGGCGGCGACTACGGCACCCAAGAGACGATTCCACTGGCCGCGGATGGACCCGGCAGCACGGTATGGGGAGATCAAGTCGGCATCCTTCAGGAAGGTCTGTCTTGTTTAACTGGTAGACGACACCCGTCAGTGTCGCCGGAGTGCCGAGAGTCGCGGCATCAATGTCGGCAGCCGCAGGGGCCGCTTGTGTCCCTTCGGCCGAGCGCAACTCAGGTCATGCCAGCCTGCTCGATGACCTCGATGACGCCGTTGCTCATGGCCTCCAGTTCGTCCTCAGGGAAGCCGTGATCGTCGAACACCGAGTTCATCGCCGCGAACCCGCGCATCAGGAACTCCCCGAGTCTCTTGCCGTCGATTTCCACGGCACCCCCGCCGGGGTAGAACGACCCGCACACGCACGACGCCAGCAGCTTGATGCTGTCATCAACCTGGTTGAAGAAGAACGCCCAGTAAGGCCACTGCCGGTTGAGTTCGCGCAGGAAGGCGCGGACCTCTGGAATGTCGACAAGCTCTCGGGGGTCGTTGGTGTATCCGTCCACTACCAGTGTCATCTGGCTGCGGTACTTCCAGATGGCTTCAGGCCTGTTGAACTGTGCGAGCAGACGGTCGACGACAGTGGTGACATCGCCGGCTTCGACCTCACGACGTGAAATCATCAGGACAACAGGCTCGATGACACCCCGGCGAAGGTCGATGCGTGGTGAGGTCATGTATCGATTCTCCCGCCGCGGTGATGCACGGGGGAGGGTGGTCGATGCAGTCGGACCGGGATACTGTATAAACATCCATATCATGAGCAATGCACCGCCGCAATGCTGTCGCACCTGCGGGGCGACCAGCTATCGACGCGTCCTCGCGAGAGACGAGCAGGGATCATTGCGGGCAACGGATCTGTATCAGTGCTCGGGATGCAGCGTCGTGTTCGCGGATCCCAAGGCGTGGCGCGAGGGCGGCAGCGACGCACCGCCCATGTCATCGGGCCCGAGCGCCCCGATGCCTCCGTCAAGGGTCACGACAGGGGGCGAGTCGACTGCGGTCCCGAGAGCGCCTGATCTTTCGACCTACGGGCAGTTCCCGGGGGGAGGCGGCTTCGACGGCTGAGGGCGTTGGATGGTCCTGCCGTCGCATTTCTTACGGCGAACCCCACTCGCGAACGATCTGAGGCATGGCAGAGGTGTGGCCGGAGACGCTATAGATAGGGACCGTACCAGCCGATCCACCGCGGGTCCGGGGGCTCACCCCTCCCGAATGCCGCTCGGCCGATCAGCTACAGCCGGAGAAGCTGGCTGTCGACGAGCACCGGCCCTCGGCTGCATCGAGGACGCTCGCGCCCACTGACAGGTCTTCTTCCCTTGGTACAACACTATGCACCGTCACTCGGGCATCACCTAAATGAGGCCGAACAGCGTGCACTAGGGCCGTGCCGAGGCGATGCTCGCCACCCGCCAGACCGTCCTCCACGCCGCATACCTGGTCCATCCAACACGGTTCAAGAAGCGAGCGCCCTTCAACGCAATTCGACCGATCGGCTGATGCGTCGGCCGTATCGAAAGCCGGCTGCTACAGTTTGCGCCAGTCCAGATTCCCTCGATTCATCGGATGCGTGTCGACGAACAGCCCACTCGCACAATCAGCGCGGCACCGGGGCGTGACGCACTCCTCGTCATAGACCAGCGCTGGCTGCCGCACCGATTCGTGATCGAACGACTCGCTGATGCCGCGGGGGTGCAGCGAGCCATCCGCGAGATGTGGGTCAGGGGCGCCCCGTTGATCGGCGCCACTGCGGCCTACGGGATGGCGCTCCAGGCCGGCGCCGATGCCGGCGATGAAGCGCTTCAGGACACAGCCGCCTTCCTCGAGGCGGCGCGCCCGACGGCGGTGAACCTGGCCTGGGCGGTGCGGCGCATGCTACGCCGCCTGCTGGCGGTGCCAAGGGCCGCGCGCGCTACAGCCGCGTGGAACGAAGCCGATGCGATCGCCGAAGAAGATGTGCGGGTCAACGAAGCGATCGGCCGCCATGGCCTCGCGCTGATCACCGAGATCGCCGCACGCCGCGCGGGCCCGGTGCGCGTGCTGACCCACTGCAACGCGGGCTGGCTGGCCACTGTCGACTGGGGTACCGCGACGGCGCCGATCTACCAGGCGCACGCGGCGGGTGTTCCAGTTCACGTCTGGGTAGACGAGACGCGGCCGCGCAACCAAGGCGCCAGCCTGACGGCCTGGGAACTCGGTCACGAGGGCGTGCCGCACACGGTGATTGTCGACAACGCCAGCGGGCATCTGATGCAGCGCGGCGAGGTCGATCTGGTGATCGTCGGCTGCGACCGCGTGACGGGGCGCGGCGACGTTTGCAACAAGATCGGCACCTACCTTAAGGCGCTCGCCGCGCGCGACAACGGCGTGCCGTTCTACGTCGCGATGCCGACCTCCACACTGGACCTCTCGCTCACCGATGGACTGGGCGAGATCCCGATCGAGGAACGGGCAGCGCGCGAAGTCACGCACCTGACGGGGCGGGCCGCGAGCGGGGAGCTGATCGAAGTGCAACTCGTTCCCGACGGGTCTTCGGTAGCGAACCCGGCCTTCGACGTGACGCCGGCGCGGCTCGTCAGCGCCTTGATCACCGAGCATGGCATCGTGCCAGCCGTAGCGGGCGCCTTGCGCGGGTTGATGGGGCAGACATGACCGGCGCACCGGGCGACGAGAGCGATCTACGCGAACAGATCGTGGCCGCGCTGCGACGGCTCGACATGCTCGGCCTGAATCGCGGCAGCACTGGTAACGTGAGCCACCGCCTGGGTGCTGGCATGCTGATTACGCCGACCGGCATGGGCGCCGACGAGTTGCGGGCCACCGACATGGTCTGGCTCGGCCACGACGGCACGCTGCTCGGAGACTGGGAACCCTCTTCCGAGTGGCACTTCCACCGGGCGATCTACACCAAGCGGCCCGACTTGAATGCGGTCGTGCACACCCACTCGGTGAATGCGACCGCGCTGGCGTGCCTGGAGCGCGGGCTACCGGCTTTCCACTACATGGTGGCAGTGGCCGGGGGCGACAGCATTCCGTGTACCGGTTATCACACCTTTGGCACGGAAGCGCTTTCGAGTGCGGTGGCCGAGGCCATGCGCGACCGCCAGGCCTGCCTGCTCGCGCACCACGGCCTTGTCGCCGGCGGTGCTTCCCTGGCGCAGGCGATGAAGGTCGCGATCGAGATCGAGGCGCTATGCGAGATCTACCTGAAGGCGTTGGCAGTGGCCGAGCCGAAGGCGCTGGACGGCGCGCAAATGGCCGAAGTCATCGAGAAGTTCAGGTCTTACGGCAAGACGGCGCTGCGCTGAGCCGCCGCAAGCTTGCGCTGCGTCGAGCCGCCGCTGCTATTCAGGCACGGCGCGATAGGTCGGGATCGAGGCCGACGCATTCGTAGCGGGGCGCCGCGTCCACCAGCGCGGCGATGCCGGGGAAGCGATGCGGATGCAGCAGCAGGTCACGCGCCAGTGCCAGAGCGCCAGCCTGCGCTAGGGCACGCTTCCTCAGGTCCTCAATGGCGAGGAAGTCGGCAACCTGTGCGAAGCCGACGATGCGACGGATCATCTTGATCGCGGCGTAGGCCAGCATGTCGTCGAATATTCGAGCGACGTAGTCGCGCTGAATCAGGGCCAGCCGCGCCTGTCCAGCAGCGCTGGCGAAGTGGCTCGGCGGATAGGCGTCGTTCGACGCCACATGGCCGGACCAGTGACTGCGGAACTGCTGATCGAAGCGCTGCCAGAAAACAACCGCCTGGTCGAGGATCCATTGCCGGTAAGTGCTGCCGGAGGGCACCACTGCATCGCCGGCTTTCGAGTACCAGGCAAGCAACAAGTTGCCGATGAACGCGCCGAGGTCGAAGCCGATCGGGCCCAGCGCAGCGAACTCGCCGTCGATCACGCGCGTGTCCCGCTCGGTGACCATCACCGATCCCGAATGAAGGTCACCGTGGATCAGTGCCTGGGCATGGGTGAGGTAGTGGAGTCGATGGCGCGCGACCACCGTCTTGAGCGCCAGGTCGTTGCGCAGCGACGCCGCCCAGCCGTCGAGCCACGGCTCGACCCAGTGATTGCGCGCGGCCTCGATGTAGGGCTCAGTGAATACCAGGTCGAGCGTGATGCGCTGCAGTGCCACGTTGCGCGAAAAGAGCGCCAGGTCTTCGTACTTGCGCTCGAACCCGTTCGCGAGGTCGGACGTGTGAAAGCACGCAGCGGCCACGTAGTCGGCAACCGCGCGTGCGGCATCGGGAAACACGCGGCCCTTGATCAGACCCTGGCGGAGGATGACGTGTGGCTCGAGCCGTTCCATCACGATGACATGCATCACCGGGTCAAAGTGCAGCCAGCGCGGCGCCAGCGCACCGACGATCGGTTCGATGCGGCGCATGTAGGCGTCTTCGAAGACAGCACGTTCGATCGGCAGCGGCCAGCTGTCGCCGGCCACGCGCAACCAGGGCAACGCCTGCTTCACGCACACGCCGCCGGCCGCTCCGTCGACCAGATAGACCGCGTTGATGTTTCCGTCGGCCACGTCGCGCACGCGCCACGTGCTGCAATCGCCACCGAGCAGTTCGTGCAGCGACGGTTCCCGCGCGAGAAGCTGGACAATTTCGTCCCCTCGAAGCACTCGGTACTCGGACGGCTTCAAGTCATTCATGGTCGTGCGCCTGTGTCTTGGAATTGCGCAGTGGACACTTGGCCGGCAAGTACCGCGCGAATGCGCCGAGAGTGTATTGCGCCTCGCCGCCGTCCAGTGTGAGCCACTGACGAACCGGCGGATCGCAGCGAATCCAGTTTGCGCGTCTGCCGGCCGGCACCGAGCACGGCGGCCGCCCGGCCGCGAAGGCGAGTACAGGGGGCTGTAAGGCCTGGCAGATCGAACTTGGACGCGTGAATGGCCGGGAGAGTCCAGCCACTCGGCCGCAGCTCGATGACCGGCTAACAGATCGTCATGGGCGGCGCGATCAAAGTAGGCTCGACCCGCGGGCCTGGCCTCCCAATCGCCGCGCCAACGCCAAGAAAGAGTGCGTTTGAACGTCTTATCCTCCGCCTTGCCGCGACAAAGCACTTACGCCGCTTCCTGGGACATCAACCATGACTGAGTTTGAAGGAAGCGAAATCGTCCGTTGGTTGGAGTGCACGTTGGCGCTCGAGTCCGCGCGCAAGTCCTGAACTGTCGGCAGATGTGGCAGCTTGCATGGCATCTGCAGGTTGCTGCGTGCGCCAATCGCATCTGGTGCCGCTTCCGCGGCTAGATGGCTAGACAAATCGCCTGCCACTGGCCGCTGAAGGGCAGTTTCCTGGCGTCGAATCTCCCGACTATTAGATCCGCTCGGGGTCGCTATGTATGCGATGAGTAGGGGTCGAACAGGAGCCGCGACAGTTCCGCTTGGGGCATGCGGCTGATGGACTCGTCGGGAACGCCGTCCGTCATCGGACACGGACCGCGCAAGACCGGCCATGAAGAGTCAGTCGCGACGGTCAGCCATGCTGGAGCTCAACTGATCCGGGAGCATCGGCGAAGTGCCGCATCGCATTGCGCGCGACTAAGATGCTGTGCGCTGGCCTGAAGTGTTGCCGCGCGCCGGCTCTCGTCACAGCGTTTGAGCCGTCCGCCATGTTCGTTCCGCCTGAGTTGAAGACGCGAGGAGACACATCATGTTGAAGACCCTGAAGTGGGTTGCGGGCAGCCTGCTTGCGCTGATCGTCGCTGCGGCCATCGGCGCCTTTTTCATCGTGCGTTCCTCCGGGCACCCCCAAGTGGAGGGCAACATGAAGCTCGCCAGCCTCACCGCCCCGGTGAAGGTACTGCGCGACGATATTGGCGTCCCCTACATCTTTGCGGCCAACACCCCTGACCTGATTCGCGCACAGGGCTTCGTCACCGCCCAGAACCGGCTCATGCAGATGGAGTTGTTCCGGGCTACATGGCGTGGCGAACTGGCGGCCACGTTCGGCGCCGACGCACTGCCCAGTGACATCCGCATGCGTGTTCTCGGCATCCGGCGCAATGGCGACAAACATGCAGGCAAGCTCGACCCAGCCTCGCGTGCCTTCTTCCAGTATTACGTGGACGGCGTCAATGGGTACATCGAAGCCTACCCGTCAGACCATCCGATCGAACTGAAGGTGGCGGGTCTGGTGCCCAAGCCATGGAGCGTCGCCGACCTGGTTACCTTGGTTCACTTCGTGTACTACACGCACTCGACCAACTTCAAGGCCGAGGTCGTGGCGCAGAAGCTGATCGACAAGTTGGGCTTCGATCGCGCCCGCGAGATCTTTCCGCTGACCATCAACCCGGACTGGGCGGCACGCACGGCGCTCAACCAACCAGCTGGCGCATCGCGCAGCGACTGGGCCAAGCTCGATGTCGAGTGGTCCGACCTTGCGGTGGCCCCGGAAACCCTCAATCATCAAGGGCTGGGATCGAACAACTGGGCCGTGGGGCCGTCCCGCACCGCCTCGGGGAAGGCCATGGTGTCCAACGACCCGCACCTGGACAGTCGCATCCTGCCCGGCAGCTGGCATCCGGTCGGCTTGTTCTCGCCGGACATTCAGGCGGTTGGAGCATCGCTGCCCGGAATGCCGGGCATCCTGGTCGGCCGCACGAAGCATGTGGCCTTCGGCGTCACGAATGCCTACGGCGACGTGCAGGATCTGTACGTCGAGACCGTCGACCCGACCGACCCGAACCGCTACCTCGATGGCGAACTGGCAGTGCCTTTCGAAGTGGTGACGGAGTCGATTCGTGTGAAGGACCAGGCGGCTGCCGGCGGCTATCGCGAACAGGTGCTGAAGATCCGCTACACCAAGCGTGGGCCGGTGGTCAGCGATCACGCGGGTCTGGGGCCGAAGGGAGACAAGTTGCTGGTCCTGCGTTCGACAGACGCCGAAGTGCTGGCGCCCGTGATCGGCATCGAAGGCTTGTTGACAGCGCCGGACGTGGCCGCGTTCGATCGCGAAGTGCAGAAGATCGACCTGATGATGTTCAACTTCGTGTTTGCCGACGATCAGGGATCGATTGCCCATCGGGCCACGGGCGCTGTGCCCATCCGTTCCGGGGCCGATGGCAGCTTTCCACGCATGCCAGCCAAAGACGGCAGCGACGACTGGACCGGCTTCATTCCGAAGGACCGCATGCCGGGCATGATCAACCCCGCGCGAGCCTGGGTCGGGACAGCCAACAACGACACCCGCCCTGAAGGCTTCCCCTGGTACTACACCAACTACGTCTCGCCAAACTATCGTTACACCCGAATGGGGCAGGTTCTGGGTGCCGCCAAGCAGATGACGGTGGACGACGACTGGAAGCTGATGCGTGACGACCGCAACCTGCAAAGCGACGTCCTGCGTGGGCCGATGGTTGCTGCGCTGAAGGACGATCCTGCGCAGCGTGACCTGGCTGCCATCCTGGAGAAGTGGGACGGCGTGGATCGCGCTGATCAGGCGGCGCCGTTGATCTACCAGGCGCTGTATCGCGAGATTGCGCGGGGCACCTTCAGCGACAAGCTGGACGAGGACACGTTGAACGACATGCTGTCCACCTGGTACTTCTGGCAACAGCGTTTCGACGCACTGGTGGGAACGCCGGATTCGCCGTGGTTCGACGACGTGCGCACGCCGGATCGGCGCGAGACACTGGCCGACGTCATCCGCGCTGCGGCGCCCCGCGCACGTGCCCAGCTCGAACTGGCTCAGGGCAAAGATCCGTCCGCTTGGCGCTGGGGAAAGGCGCACACCTTGCGATTCGTTAGCCCCCTGCGACGCAGCGGCGCGGGCCAAGAGCTGGTGGGAGGATTCACCCTCGAGCGGTCGGGCAGCGGCGAAACGCTCAATCGAGGCGTCTACGACTTCCAGAAGCCCTACGACGTGAACTTCTTCGCGTCGATGCAGTTGGTTGTCGACTTCGGTGACCCGGACAAGATCGAGGCGGTGCTCGCCGGGGGTGTCAGCGAGCGCCACTTCCAGGCACACCTGAACGACCAGGCCAAGCTTTGGGCGGCTGGCGAACGTCGTCCATGGTGGTTCAACCCGACCAAGGTCGAGGCTAACGCCAAGTCCAGCGTGGCTATCTCTCCGTGAGACTCGTGCCAGCGGACAGGGAAGAAGACCTTGTCGGCACCGGCCTTGCACGGCGATGACGCCTCGTCGTCGGCGGCGCCAACAGCAGGAGCACATGGAGCAATAGCGGCCATGGACAAGCCGATTCGGACCGTCCTATTCGACTTCGAGGGCACGCTGGTCGACTTCCAGTGGCAGCTCGGGGCAGCGCAGGCCGAGTTGCGCAAGGCCTTCGCAGAGCTGGGGTACCCTGTCGAGGGCAACTATGCCGAGATGTGGAACGCCGCCGCCGCTCTGGCCGCGCCGCACGGCCGGCTCGAAGCATTGCGCCGGGCGTTGTATCCAGTCTACGACCGCTGGGACGCCGACGCTTTGACGCGCTGGTCGCCAAGGTCGGGAGCGCGAGTGCTGCTGCAGCGTCTGGCCGCTCGCCGAGTCGAGTCGGCGATGATCAGCAACGTCGGGCGTGCGGCGCTCGGCGCCGCCCTCGTGCGTTTCGGCCTACAGCGCTGGCTGTGGCCCGTGCTCAGCCGCGACGATGTCATACACCTCAAGCCCAACCCGGAGGGAGTGTCGGCAGTCCTCGTGGCGATGAAGACGCCGGCGGAGGAGGCGCTCTTCGTCGGCGACAGCCTGGCCGACGTACGCGCCGCGCGCGCCATCGGGATGCGGGTGGCGATCATCCGCGGCGGCGAGGCCGACGAGACCGCCTTCGCCGCCGAGCCGCCCGACTGGATGGCCTGGCGGCTCGAGGAGATTGCCGACCTGACCGCGTAGCCGTCCGTTTCGGCCCGTACGCCAGGTCCGGCAACGATGTGCGAAGGCGCTTCGGGTGAGCCTACGACAGCTGCTGGTTCGATATGCACCGCTCCCCGACAAGGTGGACCTTCCAACGCCGCCGCGTTGTCGCCGCTGCTGACTACGCTCGGACAGCCGAGAACCAGGATGAGCCGGCCCCGTTCGCGTCGAAGGCGTTGCTGGCGGCTGGTTCATCTTTGTCATTCGGCACTACGAGGGCTAATGGAATCAATGACTTGGAGCGGTATTGCGACGCGTATGGCACTACTTTTGTGTAGTGCGGCGTCGCAG
>Ga0209048_10004908_pt1 | contig 12709 bp, 11 predicted proteins | sample FrelakmetCRP12CR_FD_187146 | JGI IMG/M metagenome (GOLD analysis project Ga0209048, IMG submission 187146) | Freshwater lake sediment microbial communities from the University of Notre Dame, USA, for methane emissions studies - CRP12 CR (SPAdes)... | ecosystem: Environmental > Aquatic >... | reverse complement strand
CGAGACCGAGTAGCCGTTGCCGGCCGCAGCGCCGATCGCGGCCGAGGCCGCCTCGGTGTCGTTCGTCGAATCGAGCTTGACCTCGATGACGTTGGCCTGGCCCGGCAGCCGCGCGAGACCGCGCAGCTCCTCGCGGTCCAGGAAGACCCACTCCGTATCGTACTCGGCGAAGTTCGTCCGGAAAACGCGGCCCACCTTGAACCGGCCTGTCCGGGGGACGAAGCGGCCGCCCGACCCGTCCGCGACCGACAGCGTGATCGGATCGCCCTCGCGCACGTCGAGGCGCCGCGCGAGCTCGTAACCGATCGCGACCGACGCGGGGGTTCCGGCCGCGCCCCGCGCCAGGGCCCGCGCCGCGTCGGGAAGGTAGGCGTCGAGCTCCGACACGCGGCGCTCCGCGGCCGTGTCGATTCCCTTCAGGACAGCGTCGGCGCCGTCGGGTGTCGCCGCCGAGGCCGCCACGCCCTGCTGGTAGATCACCGGAGCCACGGCGCGCACCCGTGGCACTTTCGCGAGCCGTTTCGCGACCGCCGCCGGGTCGGCGTCCCCGCCCGGCGTCATCGGGAAGAGGACCACTTCGGCGTTGGCGCCGATCAGCTTTTCGCGAATCTCCGTCCGGTAGCCCGACAGCAGGCCCATCGCGATGACGAGCGCCGCGACGCCGAGAGCGATGCCCGCGATCGAGAGGAGCGACACCGAGGAGACCAGCTTCGAGGGGCGCGACTTCAGATACCGCACCGCGACCTCGAGCGAGAGCGACGTCACTTCCGGGCTCGCTCCATCGCCCCGAGAAAGCCGTTGAAGAGCACGTTGGCGTCGTGGGGCCCGGGCGCCGCCTCCGGATGGAACTGCGCTGCGAGGATCGGGAGCGTGCGGTGCCGGAATCCCTCGAGCGTGCCGTCGTTCAGGTTGCGGTGCGTCGCCTCGATCTCGGCGGGCAGCCGGTCGCCGTCCACGGCGAAGCCGTGGTTCTGGGACGTGATGATGACGTGGCCGCCCTGGATGTCCTGCACCGGGTGATTGGCGCCGCGGTGCCCGAACTTCAGCTTGAAGGTCTTCGCGCCGAGGGCGAGGCCGAGCAGCTGGTGGCCAAGGCAGATCCCGAAGATGGGCTTGCCCGTCGGAACGAGTTTTTCGAGAGTGCGGATCGGGCCCGTGAGCGCGGCCGGATCGCCGGGGCCGTTGGAAAGGAAGATGCCGTCGGGCTTGCTGTCGAGGATCTCGGCGTCGGTCGCCGTGGCCGGGAAGATCTCGACACGGCACGACCCCGCCTGCAGAAGGCGCACGATGTTGCGCTTCATGCCGTAGTCGACGGCAGCGACCCGGAACTTCTTGCGCCCGCGGCCGCCCGGAGCGACGCGGACCTCCTTCGGGGACACGGCGAGCGCGAGATCGTTGCCCACCATCGGCGGCGAGGCGAGGACGCGGCGGTGGAGCTCCGCCGGGTCGTCGATCTCCGTCGAAACACCCGCCCGCATCGCCCCTTCGCTCCGGATCCGCCGCACGAGCGCTCGGGTGTCGAGACCGTGGAGCCCCGTCACTCCGTTGCCCGCGAGATAGTCGGCGAGACTCTGCTCTCCCCCGGTTCCACTCCAGCGCGCCGGAAAATCGCGGGCGATGAACCCGGCGACGTGGACCCGGTCGGACTCGGCCTCGTCCGCGCGCACCCCGTAGTTGCCGATGTGGGCCGCCGTCATGACGACGATCTGCCCGGAGTAGGACGGGTCCGTCAGGACCTCCTGGTAACCGCTCATCGCGGTATTGAAGACGAGCTCGCCGAAGGACGTGCCGGGCCGGCCGATCGCCTCGGCCCGCAGGGCGGTGCCGTCCTCGAGGACGAGGAGCCCCTTCACACCGATCGCCCGACGACCGGCGCGAGGCGCCGGATCTCGTCGACGAGCTCGCGGAACATCTCGGGCAGGATCGCCTGCGGCCCGTCCGAGAGGGCGCGCTCGGGCTCGTGGTGGACCTCGATCAGGAGGCCGTCCGCGCCCACGGCGACCGCGGCGCGCGAGAGCGGCAGGACCTTCGACCGCTTCCCCGTCCCGTGCGACGGGTCGACCAGGATCGGCAGATGCGAGATCCGCTGCACGTACGGCACCGCCGAGAGGTCGAGCGTGTTGCGCGTGTGGTCGGCGAAGGTCCGCACGCCGCGCTCGCAGAGGATCACGTCGTAGTTGCCCTCGGCCAGCAGGTACTCGGCCGCGAGCAGCAGCTCCTCGATCGTCGCCGACATGCCGCGTTTCAGGAGCACCGGCTTGCGCACTGTCCCGAGCCGCTTCAAGAGCGAGAAGTTCTGCATGTTGCGGGCGCCGACCTGGAGACAGTCCGCGTACTCGGCCACGACGTCCACCGTGTCGGTGTCGAGGACCTCCGTGATGATCGGCAGGCCCGTCTCTTCTCGGACGCGCGCGAGGATCTTCAATCCGGCGACGCCGAGCCCCTGGAACGAGTACGGCGACGTTCGCGGCTTGTACGCGCCGCCGCGGTAAAGGCCGGCGCCCCCGTCGCGAACGCGGCGCCCGATCTCGACCGCCTGCTCTTCCGACTCGACCGCGCAGGGCCCCGCGACGATCGCCAGGCGCGCCCCCCCTACGGGGACGCCGCCGATCGAGACCACCGTGTTCTCGCGCTTGGACTCCCGCGACACCAGCTTGTAGGGAGCGGAGACCGGGATGACCTCGCTGACGCCGGGCAGGTTTTCGAAAGCTCCGGGATCGACGGTGCCGCGATTGCCCGTGATGCCGATGGCCGTGCGCTGCGCGCCCGGGATCGGGTGGGCCTGCAGGCCGAGGCCCTCCACGGCGCCGACGACGCGGCGGACGTCCTCCACGGTTGCGGCCGCGTCCATGACGATGAGCATTGGGGTGCTATCATCTTGGGCGGAGCACACAGTGTCAAACGCCGTCCACCCGAGGACGGAGGAGGCCTTCGCGAAAGTGAGAAAGAGCCTGCTACTCGGCGTCTTCGCGCTCGTTTTGGCGGCTGCTCCCGCCTTCGCCTACGTCATCAAACTCAAGGACGGGTCGCTCATCTTCGCCCGGGTCAAGTACACCGTGAAAGGCGACCGGGCCATCATCACGCTCGAAAACGGGACCGTCACGGCGATGAAGCTGGAGAACATCGACGTCGAGGGCTCGGAGAAGTACAACCAGGAAAACTTCGGCAACGTCGTCGCCCTCGACACCCCTGACAGCCGCAAGCCGACCGCGTCCGCTGAGGCGCCGGCGTCGCCGCGCCTGCAGGACTACATCAAGGAGAAGAAGCCCCGCATGGCCCTGCCCTCGCAGGTCGAGAAGCCCGCGGCCGAGGGCTCCGGACCCTCGTTCCAGCAGGTGGATCCAAACCTCCAGTCGGCCTTCGCGAAGGTTTTCGACGGCGCCGGCATCACGCAGTACAAGCTGACGAACTTCCGGGGAAAGACGCGGCTGCTGGTCACCGCAAACACCGAAGAAGCCGTCTTCAACGCCCTGAACGCCGCTGCCCGCGCCCTGTCGGACCCGCAGAGCCGGGGCGTTCCGACCACCATCCAGGTCGTCATGACGAGCTCGTCGGGCGACTCCGGGGGCACGCTCGAGATGTCGCCGGAGCAGGCGAGGCAGCTCGTCAACGGACAGGTCTCGGCCGCGGACTTTTTCGTCAAGAACGTCGCACTCTAAGGGGAGGCCCCATGGCAACCGACCAGCCGCAGTCCTTCAAGAACCACGCCCGGTTCGTTGCGCCGTACCACTTCGTGATCCTTCCGATACTGGCCGTAAACCTGCTCTGGTCGCTCTACCAGCTCGTCAAGGCGCCTTCCTGGCCGACCGTCCTCGCCGTGCTGATGGCCTTCGCCTTCGTCGGAACGGCGCTCTTCGCGCGCCTCTTCGCCCTGACCGTCCAGGACCGCGTCATCCGCCTCGAGATGCGGCTGCGCCTCGAGCGGCTCCTGCCGGCGGATCTCAAGGCCCGCATCCTGGATCTCTCGCCCGATCAGTTCATCTCGCTGCGCTTCGCCGGCGACGCCGAGCTGCCTGCCCTCGTCCGCGAGGCGCTCGACAAGAACCTGACCAACCGCAGCGAGATCAAGGGAAAGATCCGCGACTGGCAGGCGGACCACCTGCGCGCCTAGTCGTCGCCTCCGCTCCGTTCGGGGGTCTGCGCCTTCGGCGCATCGGGGTCCGGCTCGCCCGGATGCGGGCTCGCACGTCGCTCGTTGAGCGCTCGCTCCCGCGGCGCGAGCCTGGCAGTTGCCCTCGCCCCCCGGAGGGGGAAAGGGTCAGGGTGAGGGGGGGACTCTAACTCTCCAGCGAGTCCGGCACAGGCGTCAGGTAGTACCGCGCGTCCTCTCCCACCGTCCGCTTGAAGCGGTCGGCGAAGGACACGAAGTCTCCGGCGGTCTCGTCCATGAAGATCCGCTCGACGCGGTGCAGCGGGAAGAAGACCGTGGACGGCAGGATCGTCACGGTGTCGCGGCGCGCGATCTCGTGGAGCCAGCCTTCGAAGCCCTCGAGAGAGAGCCCGCGCACCGTGACGCCCGAGGGGTCGCGGTCCTTCAAGATCCCCCAGAACTTTTCCTTCGGGTTGACGAGGTGGACGAGCACGTATTCGCTGATCTTCATGGCGTGGTTCCTCCCCCCTCTCCCCGCGGGAGAGGGGCCGGGGGTGAGGGCCGCTCCGACAGTTCGATGAGAACGCCGCCGCCAGCTTCCGGGTGGAGGAAGGCCACCCGCTTGCCGCCGGCCCCGGGCACGCCCTCGCGGTGAATCAGCCGAAACCCCTTCGCCGCGAGGTCGGCCAGGGCCGTGTCGAGGTCCTCGACGGCAAAGCAGACGTGGTGGATCCCGCCCCCGCGCTTTGCGAGGAACTTCGCTACGGCCGAGTCCGGCGAGGTCGGCTCGAGCAGCTCGATGCGGCTCTCGCCGACGGGCAGGAAGGCGGCGACGACCTTCTGGCTCTCCACCGTCTCGCGCTTTTCCTCCACGAGGCCGAGCGCGCGGTACACGGCCAGCGCCTCGTCGATGGACGCGACCGCAACGCCGAGGTGGTCGATCCTGTAGGCCGTCACGACGGCCTCCCCGCCGCGGCCCCGCGCGCGCCGCGAACGAGGGCGTCGAACAGGCGCCCGGCGGCCGAGTACGGGTCCTCGCGCCGTTCCTGGACGGCGCGGACCGCCTCCTCGAGCCCGTCCGGCTCCGGAGCCCGCGCCTCGACGGCCCGGCGGAAACGGTCCTCGAGCAACGCGAGGAGTCTCGACCGCGCCCGCAGCGCCCGCCTGTGCCTCCCCTCGCCCGACTGCGCGAGGTAGGCGCCGTGCCCTTCGAGCGCCCCGACGGCCTCGGGCACGCCCGAGCCACTCGGGGCCGAGGTCTTGACGATGGGGGGGCGCCAGGGCGGATGTCCCGCGAAGTCGAGCATCATGGAAAGCTCGGAGACCGCGCGGTCGGCCCCCTCGCGCTCGGCCTTGTTGACGACGAAGACGTCGGCGATCTCGAGGATCCCCGCCTTGATCGCCTGGATGTCGTCGCCCAGGCCCGGGACCAGCACGACCGCCGTCGTGTCGGCGGCCCGCACGATGTCGACTTCGTCCTGGCCCACGCCGACCGTCTCGATCAGGATGATGTCGAAGCCCGCCGCGTCGAGCACGTCCACCGCGTCGCTGGTCGCGCGCGCGAGACCTCCCAGCGTTCCGCGCGTGGCCATCGAGCGGATGAAGACGCCGGGGTCCGTGTAGATCTCGGCCATGCGGATCCGGTCGCCGAGGATCGCGCCGCCCGTGAAAGGCGAGGACGGGTCCACCGCCACGATGCCGACGCGGTGCCCCGCCCTGCGGTAGGCCTGGGCGAGGCGCTGTACGAGCGTGGACTTGCCGGCGCCCGGCGGCCCCGTGATGCCGAGGATTCGGGCGCGGCCGGTCTGCGCAAAGAGCCGCCGCAGGATGTCGGGCACGCTGCCCGAGTCGCGCTCCACCTCCGAGATCGCGCGACCGATCGCCCGGGCGCGGCCCTCGAGGACCCCCTGCGCGAGCTCCTCGGAGCCCGGGCCCGCGGCAGCGGTCATGCGCCGCTCAGCAGTTGCCTGGCGATGACGAGCTTCTGGATCTCGCTCGTGCCTTCGCCGATCGTGCAGAGCTTGACGTCGCGATAGAACTTCTCGACCGGGTAATCCTTGGTGAAACCGTAGCCGCCGTGAATCTGGATTGCCCGGTCCGTCGCCCGCACGGCAATCTCGGACGCGTAGAGCTTGGCCTGGGCCGAGAGAAGCGTGACCGTCTCCCCGGCGTCCTTGGCCGCGGCGGCCCGCTCGGTCAAGAGGCGCGCCGCGTCGATCTCCGTCGCCATCTCGGCGAGATAGAACTGGATCGCCTGGAACTCGCAGATGGGCTTGCCGAACTGCCGCCGCTGCCGCGAGTATGACAGCGACGCCCGGTATGCGCCCCGCGCGAGGCCCACCGAGAGCGCCGCGATCGAGATCCGGCCGCCGTCCAAGATCTTCATGGAATCGACCCAGCCCGAGCCCGGTTCGCCGAGGAGATTACCGGCCGGCACCCGGCAGTCCTCCATGACGAGCGTGCAGGTGTCCGAGGCGCGCATCCCGAGCTTGTTCTCCTTCTTCCCGACGCGCATGCCCGGGTTGTCGAGCTCGACGATGAAAGCCGAGATGCCCTTGTTGCCCCTGTTGCGGTCGGTGACGGCCATGAGCACGGCGACCGACCCGACCGAGGCGTTCGTGATGAAGTTCTTGGAGCCGTTCAGGACCCACGAGTCTCCGTCGCGGACGGCCGTGGTCTTCGTGCCGCTCGAGTCCGATCCCGCCTCGGCTTCCGTCAGGCCCCACGCCGCGAGCCACTGCCCGGAGGCGAGCTTCGGGACGTACTTCTGGCGCTGCGCCTCCGTGCCGAACTGGTAGAGGTGGTTGGTGCCCAGGCTGTTGTGCGCGGCAACCGAGAGCGCGACGGACGGGTCCACCGCCGCGAGCTCCTCGATGATCGCCTGGTAATCCATGTAGGACAGCCCGGCCCCGCCGTACTTCTCCGGGAGGAGAACGCCGAGAAATCCGAGCTCGCCGAGCTTGCGAAAGACGTCGCGCGGAAACTCCTGCGCCTCGTCCCAGCGCATCACGTTCGGCCGGATCTCCGCCTCGCAGAAATCGGCGAGCGTCCGGAGGATCGCGTGGCGCTCGGAGGATACCGCGGTGCTCATGAGCTCAATTCTATCGTCCCCGGCAAGGGCCTGATCAGCGCGTGGAAGGTGCGGCAGGCGCGGCCACGGTGGAGGCCTGCACGATGTCGATGCCCGTGTAGTAGTGCCGCAGGATCCGGTCGTAGGTCTCCCCCGCGAGCGCCATGCCGAACGCCCCGTTCTGGCACAGGCCGACACCATGCCCCCATCCCCGCCCGAGGAACACGAACTCCGCCTGGCCGTCCGCTCCTTCGACCCGCGACACCGTGAAGAGCATCTCCGGCATCTCGACGGCCTGCCGCAGCTCGAACTTCCTGAAAACGGCCTCGGCCAGGTCCGTCTTGACCCGCATCTCGATGGCGCGCCCGGACGGGCTGCGCTTCAACACGGTGATCTCGCGCACCTCGTTGCCGGCGATCCGCCCCGCCATGCGACGGGCGAGCTCGCGCGCCGGCACCCGGCGCACCCACTCGGTCCACGAAGAGTCGCGCTCGGCCTCGGGCCCATCCGCCTCGAGCTCGACCCAGAGAGCCAGCACGCGGGCCCCGCTGCGCAACCAGCGCAGCCGGTCGCCCGGCCGCAGCGTGAGGGCGCCCGTCGGCGTGTAGAGCGCGCCGATGCGCCGCGCGAGCGGCAACTCGGGATCGACCGGCAGCCCCTGCCGCCCGTCGGGCGTCTTGACCCAGAGATTCGAGCCCTCGCGGGAGAGAAACTTTCCGGAGCCCTCCGTGACCCCGAGCAGCCGCACCGCCGCCGAGAGCAACAGGCCGCCGTATTCCTCCTCGGAGAGCTCGCGGTCCGCGGGCGGGATCAGGTCGCCGGCAAACCGGAAGCGCAGAAGGAACTCGTAGGCACTGCGCGCGGACCCGGTCAATCCGGCGACGGCGGAGGGGTGCTCCGAGTAGTAGCGCTCGTCGGGCGGCGTCAGGTGCAGCAGGCGCGCCTCGGTCAGACCGAAATCGGTGATGAGAGACGGGTAAACCGCCGCCGGCTTCAGGCTCGAGGGCGGAGCGCCCCGCTGCGGCACGCCGGCGAGCATCTGGGCGCTCTCGAGGCTCGCCGCGCGCGGCGCCGCCTTCTTCGGCGTCCGCCGGCGCAGGACGTAGCCGCGCCACGCCAGGCCCCCGCGCGGCTGAGCGCCGACCTCGCGCGACACGGCGGCGCCCGCGATCTCGGTCGGGGCGAGCTCGCCGCACGGAACCGATACGAGATAGGGCACGGGCCCGCCCGAGAACACGTTCTCGACGTTCTCGGTGACGCCGCCGCAGGTCGAGACGAAGAGCGCGTCGGCAAACTGCCCTCCGGACGCGAGCACCAGGCCCCGTGTGCCGTCGACGGCCGCGGTCGAGAGCGGGTCTTCGAGGGCCGCGCCCCCGTAGGCCTGGCACTTCGGGCCCGGGCAGATGTCGTAGCCCTCGCTCTCGAACTGCCCCCGATGGGCCAGGGCGTAGGTGCGCGCCGCGACGGCCTGCGCCTTCAGGCCCTCGATCGCATCGAACCGTTTGGGGCCCATCTCGGCCGGCACGACGCCGTACAGGTACTCCTCGAGGTCGACGCGGTTGACGACATTCAAGAGGCCGCGCGGATTGACCGAGACGCGCACGCTTCCCCGGTAGGTCACCCCGTCCACGGCCACCCGCACATCGGGCGCCGGGGCAAACACATCGACCGGCGCGGGCAGGTCGAGCGGAGCGCCCGATCCGCCCGAGACCGTCACCGATGGCAGCGCCGCCGCCGCGCGCGGTGCTCCCGGCACGACGAAACCGTCCTGGCCTCCGGCCTTCAACTTCGCGAGGAAGGCGTCGGCCTCCGCACGCGAGGCGAAGGCGCCGACCAGAGCGCGGTAGAGCCCGCGGTCCGCCGAAAAGGCGACCTCGCCGGAGGACTGGAAGGCCGCGGCCAGGCGATCGGCAAGCTTGCGCGCGGGCTCCTCCTGCGAGAAGGCCCCCGCCTGGATCTGGAAGGATTGGGCGGCTGCTCCCGGCGCTCCTCCATTCGGGCGCATGGAGAGCGGGCCCTGGACGAGCTCGGCCCGGTCGCCCGACACGACGACCCACACCGTTCCCGCCGACCCGATGCTGAAGTCGGTCAGGTCGCTCTTCAATCCGACCCGGTACAGCACGCCCGAGGGCGCGGCGGCAACGGGCGGCGCCACCCGCACCGGCGGGATGGGCAGCGGCGCTTCCGGCGTCTCGGGCAGCGGCGGGGGCGGCTTGGGGGCCGGCGTCGCGCACGCCACGGCGAGCGCCACGGCGGCGATGGGAAGGCGCGCCAGGGCGCGGGACAGACGCAGGCTCAAAACCGGGACCGGATCCGTGTGCCGAGGACGTCCTTGCGGAAGTCGTTTCCGCGCAGCGCCACCATCAGGCACATCTCGTAAAGGCGGCTGCGCAGGCGGTAGCCGATCCGGTCCTCGAGCCTTTCGCGCTCGCCCGAGCCGGGCTCGATCTCGTCCTCGAAGTTGGACGTGGCCACCGTGATCCGCTTCCGGTTGTACCGTGTGTTGAGCAGGCTGTAGAGCACGTCGAGCACCCAGGGGTGGGGCTTGGACGCTCCGAGCTCGTCGAGGACCAGCAACTCCGCCTCGGCATAGGGCGTCAGGACCGACTCCTTCGAGAAATCCGCGTCCGGGCGAAACGACGTCGTGATCTTCATGAGGAGATCCGAGAAGTCCACGTAGAGTCCGCCGACTCCCTTGGTCGTGACGAGCTCGGAGAGGATCGCGCACGCGAGGTGCGTCTTGCCCCGTCCCGCCGGCCCGACGAGCAGCAGTCCCGCGTCCACGGCCGGATAGGAGTCCACGAACTCGCGCGCGACCGTCTTGGCCTTTGCGAGGCTCGCATTGTTGTCCGAGAAATTGTCGAGCGTGCAGTCGCGGTAGCGCTGCGGTATGCCGGCCGCTTCGAGGCGGGCGCGGGCGATCTCGGCGCCCCGGCACACGCAGGGGTGCGCCTGTTTTCGGCCATCCGAGGAGTCGAGCACCCATCCGGCGCCGCCGCAGATCGCGCAGGTTCCGGTCGAAGCGAGCTCGGTCAGGTCCACTTTCGTCAATTCTCCGGCAAACCGGCCTCGATGAAGATACGCCGGCAGCGCGGTCGCTCGAGGTACGTCTTCAGATCGGCCAGGCTCGTTTCCCAGCCCGCTGCGGCCTCGCCCGTGTAGCGCTCGTACGCCGGGCCGGCGTCGGGCACGTCCTGCGAAACGGTCACGACGCAGCCGCCCCCCTCGTCCTCGCGGAACGTGAGCTCGAGCCGGATGCCCGACAGGGGCTCGCCCTCGCGGGGCTCGTACGAGATCTCCTCCACGAGGAGCCGACGGCCCCGCTCGAAGTCCGCGATCTTGCCGAGGATCGTCGCCTCCGTGACGCCGCGCTCGTTCGTGAACCCGACGGCCCAGTTGCCGCCCGGACGCAATCCGACGAGGGCGCCCTCGCAGAGCCACGAAAGCAGGTCCGAGACGCGCGTGAAGGCGTCGAACGCGTCGGTGGTCGAAGCCCCGACGGCAACCGAACGAACCACCGGCGCGCTCATGCCGGCATTCTAAACCCCAGACGTCCGCTGTCTCGTATACTCGCCGGCCATGCTCGGGCCCATTCGCGCCGCACTTTCCGACGCCGTGCGCGCCGCGGCGAAGGAGAGGCTCGGCTCGAATGTCGACAAAGTCGTTCTCGAGCGGCCTCCCAAGCTCGCGCTCGGCGACTTCGCCTGCCCGGTCGCCTTCGACCTTGCCAAGGCCTTGAAGAAGGCGCCCCGCGCGATCGCTACCGAACTCGCACCGGCGGTCCGCCTGCCGGCAGGCGTGCGCGAGGCTCGCGTCGAGGGGGGCGGATACCTGAACTTCTTCCTCGACCGCGGTCCCATTCTCCGCGCTCTTTGCGCCGAGCCCGCGCCCGCCGCGGCGCGCCCGGAGAAGATCATCGTCGAGCACACCAACATCAACCCCAACAAGGCGGCCCACATCGGCCACCTGCGCAACGCCGTGCTCGGCGACGTGCTCGTCCGCGCGCTGCGACACCTCGGTTACCCGGTCGAGGTGCAGAACTACCTCGACGATACCGGCGTGCAGGTGGCCGACGTCGTCGCCGGCCTGCTGCACCTGCAGCACGTGACGACCGTCGCCGCAACCGCCACCGTCATTGGCGAGAGCGGCTTTCCCGGCGCCCCGCCCAATCCGAAGGGCTTCGCGTACCTGTGCTGGGATCTTTACGCCGAGGTGGGCCGCACCTACGCGGCGCGGCCCGAGACGAAAGCCTGGCGCGACGAAGTGCTCCACGCGATCGAGGCGGGCGACAACGAGATCGCGCGGATCGCGGCACTCGTTGTCGAGGCCGTCGCCTCGGCGCATCTGGCGACCATGGGACGGCTCGGCATTGCCTACGACGTGCTGCCGCGCGAAAGCGACATCCTGCACAAGCACTTCTGGGCGCGGGCCTTCGCGATGCTCAAGGAGAAGGGCGCGATCCACCTCGAAACCGAGGGCAAGCATGCCGGCTGCTGGGTCCTGCGCCTCGGCGAGTCCGAAGAGTTCGCGGGGATGGAAGAGCCCGACAAGATCCTCGTGCGCTCGACGGGCACCGTCACATACACCGGCAAGGACATCGCCTACCAGCTCTGGAAGTTCGGTCTCCTGCCGATCGACTTCGACTACGAGCGCTTCCGGCCGCAGTGGACCTCGGGCTCCGTGCGCGAGACAGAAGTCCCCCGCGCGGTCCTCGACCACCCGGTCTGGCGCACGGCGCATGCCGGAGGCTCTCCCGGCGCGCCATCCTTCGGCCATGGGGCGCGCGTCTTCAACGTCATCGACGTGCGCCAGTCCTACCCGCAGAAGGTCGTGCGCGAGGGCCTGCGCGCGCTCGGCCACGTGAGGGAGGCGGAGCGCTCGATCCACTTCTCCTACGAGATCGTGGCGCTGTCGCCGAAGGCCGCCCGCGAGCTCGCAGAGCGCTTCGGAGAGGAATACCGCCTCTCCGCCGAGGACGAGAAGAAGCCTTTCGTCGAAATGTCGGGCCGCAAGGGTCTCGGCGTCAAGGCCGACGACCTCGTCGAGCTGCTTCTCGAGCGCTCGCGCGCGGAGATCGGAAAGCGGCGCGGCGAGAACGCCGAGGGCGGCGCCGGCGCGGCCGAGCAGGACGCGCGTTCGATCGCCATCGGGGCCCTGCGGTACTTCCTCTTGAAGGTCGGCCGCAACAAGATCATTGCCTTCGACTTCGACGAGGCTCTGAATTTCGAGGGCGACACGGGACCCTACCTCCAGTACTCGCTCGTCCGCGCCGACAACATCTTCCGCAAGCTCGAGGAGAGGGGGATTTCCACCGCGTTCTCCCCGGAGGCGCTTCCGGCCGACGGATGGGACGACGACCTGTGGGCGATCGCCCTCGACGCGGCGTCGACGCCCGACGTGGCCGAGCGGGCCGTGGATTCGCTCGAGCTCGCCGCGCTCGCCCGCCACGCCTTCGGCCTCGCGCAGTCGTTCAACCACTTCTACCACCGCCAGCCGATCCTCCAGGAGGAGGACGCGGCAGTTCGGGGCCGGCGGATCGCCGTCGCGCG
>Ga0209048_10004907_pt1 | contig 12712 bp, 10 predicted proteins | sample FrelakmetCRP12CR_FD_187146 | JGI IMG/M metagenome (GOLD analysis project Ga0209048, IMG submission 187146) | Freshwater lake sediment microbial communities from the University of Notre Dame, USA, for methane emissions studies - CRP12 CR (SPAdes)... | ecosystem: Environmental > Aquatic >... | reverse complement strand
TTGGCGAGGTCCGGGCGCCGATCTGGCGTCCCTGCTCGTCCCGGGCCGGGTGACCTTGCGCACCCCGGAGGGACGCGAGATCTTCTCCGTGGCCGGCCCCCCTTTCCTCGCCTTCCGGGAGCTGTGCGGTGCCGCGTCCCGCCTCGCCGCGGCAGGAGACCACGGGCTCGTCGCCTTCCAGCTCGCGCGCCCGGGCAGGCGTCGCCCCGCCACGGTGGAGGTCGACGCCCGGACCGGAGCCCTGTCGGTGGACGGCCGGTCGGTCGGGAGCTGCGCCCCCCTGGCGCTCGCGCGCGCGCTCCTCGAGGGGACCGCCGACTTCTGCGCCATCGTCGAGGCGCGCGCCTCGGCGCAGGCCGAGAACGCCCACCTCGCCGATCTGCGGGACTCGGCCGCCTCCGCGCTCGCGCACGTGCGGGATCTCGAGGCCGGCGACTTCACCCGCAGCCGGGGAAGACGCCTGCGGATGACGCGCCCCAGGCGGCCGCGGGCCGAGCCCATCGCGGCAGGCCGCCTGCGGCGGGTCTCCTTCCGCCGGGTCCTCGTCGAAGACGTCGGTCTCCCGGCGTCGCCGGCGCTCTTCCTCGCGGGCCGGGCGCTCGTCGCGTGCGGCGGGCAGTCGACGCTCGCCATCGACGTCTCGGACGCCTCGGTGCGCTGGCGCGCCCCGGGCGCCCGGCGGACGGCGCTCTCCGACCGCGCACTCGTCCTGGCCACGGAGAAGGACCTTCGCTGCCTCGAGACCGACGACGGCCGCACGCGCTGGACGTGCCCTCTGCCACCCGGCTCCCAACCACCTCAAGCCGTGGTCGCGGCGGCCGGGGGGCAGCTCGCCGTCCTCGCCGGCGGACGGACGAGCACGGTCGAGCTCGCCTCCGGTCGCCCCGGCTGGTCGTTCGAATCGCCCGGCGCCCTTCGGGTCCAGGCCGCACGGTTCGGCCCGCTCCTCGTCGTCGCGGCCGATACCGGCCTCGTCCATGCTCTCGATCCGGGCGGGCGCGTGGCGTGGCGGCTTCGCGGCCCCGGTCCCCTCGCTTCCGCGCCGGTCCTGGGCGCGTCGAGCTGCCTCCTCCTCTTCCGCACACCTCTGGGAGCGTCCCTCGCCGTGGTCGACGCGGCCACCGGCCGCAGGCGCGCCGAGGTTCCCCTCGACCTCACGCCGACCGGACCGCCGGTGGCCTTTGCCGGTCGGCTCGCCGTGCCGGGGACGGTCGGCGGCGATCCGCTCGTCACCGTGCTCGAGGTCGACGGGACGCCGACCTGGACGAGCGCACCCTCTCTCGGGCCCGGCTCCTTCGCGCTCGCTCCCGACCGCTCGTCGCTGCTCGTCAAGACGGCCGATGGCTCCTGCGCCGCCCTGGGCCGCGACGGGGCACCCCGCTGGAGCCGGAGCCGCGAGGCCAGGGCGCCGACGGTGGGCAACACGGCGCCGGTCCTGGCGCGCGGCCTGGCGTTCATCCCTTCGGAGGATGTCGAGGTCCTCGACGTCGAGAGCGGCGAGCGGCTGGGCCGGCTCCCCGGCCAGGCCCCGTCGTCGATTCTCGTCGGCGAGGACCTCTCGACCTGGGCGCTCGACGGCGAGGGGCTCCTCACCGCGTCCCGGCTGCGCGGGCACCTCTCGGTGGTGGGCTAGCGAGCCCCGCTAGACGCCGAGGAAGAGGCGGCGCCCGAAGTTGATCGCCAGCTCGGCGTCGAAGATCCTCTGCGCGGACGACTCGATGTCGTAGGGGACGCGGATGAACTCGACCGTCCGGGGCTCGGTGTCGTAGACGACGAAGCAGGCCCGGTTGTCGTAGTCGCGGGGCTGGCCGACCGACCCCACCGAGATGATGTACTTGTATCCCTTGCGGAGCCCGAAGCGGCGGGCCGCCACCTCGTGCACCTCGTTGCCCGGGTGGAGGGCGAACACCTTGCAGAGGTGGGAGTGCCCGATGAAAGTCACGTCGGGAAGTCCGGCCAGGTGGGGCACGAGCTCCTCCGCCTGCTCCCTCGCGAAGATGTAGTCGTAGCTCTCGGGGCGCAGCGGGGAGCCGTGGCTGAACCCCACGTCCCCGATGCGGTGCTGGTAGGGCAGCCCCCGGAGCCACTCCAGGTGCGAGGGATCGAGCTTCGCCGCGGTCCAGTCGAGGGCCTGGCGGGCGGCGTCGTAGTAGAAGCTGTAGTCCATCCGCCCGGAGACGGCCGCGTCGTGGTTGCCGAGGAGGGTCACCTCGGCCACCGAGCGGACCGCCGCGCAGCACTCGTTGGGGCTCGCCCCGTAGCCGACCACGTCGCCCAGGCAGACGACCCGGTCGAGCCCCTGGGACTCCAGGACCCGGAGGACCTCCCTCGTGGCCTCGATGTTCGAGTGAACGTCGCTGATGATCCCGATTCGCATGGACCCGTTCGCAGGCGACGCCCCCGCGGCCCTTTCGTTCCCAGCCGCGCGCAGACTAACGGCGCCTCGCCGGTGCGTCAACTGCGGGGGGAGGACCCCTCCAGGATATCGGGTTCCAGGTCCTCGAAATGGGCCAGGCGCCGGAATTCCCCGAAGCGCAGGCGGATCTCGTCCGCGGTCAGCTCGTGCAGCCTCTCCAGGCTGAACTTCTCCACCGCGAAGCTCGCGAGCACGCCGCCGAGGACGATGGCGCGGCGCATGGTGGCGTGGTCGAGACCCCTTGCCCGGGCGAGGTACCCCATGAATCCGCCCGCAAAGCTGTCCCCCGCGCCGGTGGGGTCGAACAGCTCCGGGAGCGGATAGGCAGAGGCGGCGAAGACCTCCTCGCCGGAGAAGTAGAGGGCGCCGTATTCCCCTCGCTTGACCACGATCGCCTTGGGGCCGAAGGAGAGGATGGCGCGGGCGGCCCGGACCACGTTGTGTTCCCCGGCAAGCTGCCGCGCCTCGGCGTCGTTCACGAAGAGCAGGTCGACGCGCTTCAGCGTCTCGAGCAGGCTCGCCCGCTTCGACTCGATCCAGAAGTTCATCGTGTCGGCGGCCACGAAGCGCGGAGACCGGATCTGGTCCACCACCCGGCGCTGGAGATCCGGGTCGATGTTCCCGAGGAAGACGTGGGTCGAGTCCCGGTAGGAGGCGGGCAACTCGGGGCGGAAGTCGGCGAAGACGTTGAGCTGGGTGTCGAGGGTGTGCGCCTGGTTCAGATCGAACTCGTAGCGCCCCGACCACCGGAAGGTCCGGCCGGGGCGGCGCACCAGGCCCTCGAGGTCGACCCCCCGGGACCGGAGAAACGCGAGGTGCTCGTCCGGGAAGTCCTCGCCCACGACCGCGACGAGCCGCACGGGACCGAAGAAGCTCGCGCAGGTCGAGAAGTAGGTGGCCGATCCGCCGAGGACATCTCGACGGCTGCCAAACGGGGTCTCCACCGAGTCCAACGCCACCGAGCCGACCACGAGAAGCGCCATGGGGTCGGTGGTCTACCCCGGCGGCGCTTGCCCCGTCAACGTCCCGTCGGGCCGGGCGCCGGAAGGGGGCGCTTCCGCCGCGGCCGCGAGCTGCCCGCAGGCGGCCGCGATGTCGCGGCCGCGGTTCTTTCGCACGACCGCGGTGACGTTCTGCCGGACGAGGAGGTCGAGGAAGGTCTCGACCCGCTCCGGATCCGGGCTCCGGAAGCCGAGGCCCGGGTTGTCGTTGTAGGGGATGAGGTTCACCTTGGCCGGAATGCCCCGCACCATCCGGGCGAGGCGAAGCGCGTCCTCGTCCCCGTCGTTCACGCCGGCGAGGAGCACGTACTCGAAGGTGATGCGCCGCCCCTTCTTCATCGGGAATGATCGGCAGGCGGCGAGGAGCTCGGCGAGCGGCCAGCGCCGGTTGATGGGCATGAGGGCAGAGCGGGTCTCGTCGGTGGTGGCGTTGAGGGACACCGCCAGCTTGACGTCTGTCTCCTCGCCGAGCTTCTGCATCGCGGGAACGACGCCGGAGGTGGAGACGGTCACGTGCCGGTTCGAGAAGTTCGGACCGTCCTCCGAGAGCAGGACGTCGATGGTCGCCTTCACCGCGCGGTAGTTGTGCAGTGGCTCTCCCATCCCCATGAAGACCAGGTTGGTGAGCGGCCTCGGTGGCTCGCCCTCCCCGATCTCCAGGAGCCGGCGGTTGGCGCGGGCCACCTGGTCCAGGATCTCCCCCACCGTCAGGTTGCGCGAGAGCCCCATGGTCCCCGTCATGCAGAAGGTGCAGCCCACCGCGCACCCCGCCTGAGTCGACAAACAGAGGGTCTTCCGGTCTGTCTCCGGCATGTAGACCGACTCGACGAGCTTCCCGTCCGACGTGCGCCAGGTCCACTTGATGGTGCCGTCGGAGGACCGCTGCTCCGCCGCCCGCTCGAGCGCCGTGAGGGTCGCCTCGCCGGCGAGGCGCCGGCGGAGTTCGAGGGGCAGGTCCGTCATCTCCTCGAGCGTCGCCGCGCCCTTCTGGTGTAGCCAGCGGTAGATCTGCCTCGCCCGGAACGGCCTCTCGCCGAGCGAAGCGACCAGGGCGTCGAGCTCGGCACTCGACAGCGAGCGGAGGTCGGCCCGCGCGGACGCCGCCACCTCAGGCCTCCTGGCGCAGCGCGGCCGCTCCGGCGGCGAGTGGCGCCTGGCGGCGCGCGATCTCGACCCGCGTCACCCGGCGGTCGTCCCCGGCGCGAACGGTGAAGGTGAGACCGTCCCACTCCAGCACCGCGCCCACGTGCGGCACGCGGCCGGCGGTGGCGGTGACGAACCCGCCGAGGGTCTCGTAGTCGCCCTCGTCCGGGAAGCGGAGCTCCGGCTGCGGCTCGGACGCCCCGTCCACCTCCCGGTTCAGGAATTCCTCGAGCTCGCGCAGCGGGACGGTGGCGTCGGCGATCCAGGTGTTCTGGCCGAGCGACTTCACCGGGGCCGCCTCGGCGTCCGCCTCGTCCTGGATCTCGCCGACGATCTCCTCGAGCACGTCCTCCAGCGTCGCGACGCCGCTCGTGCCACCGAACTCGTCGACCACCACCGCGAGGTGGGTCTTGCGGCGCTGCATCTCCTTCAGCAGCCTGGAGATCTTCATCTGCTCCGGGACGAAGAACGCCGGCTTGAGCAGCTTCTCGAACGGGATCGCCTTCAGCTCCCCCTTCTTCAGCTCCCCGATGATGTCGCGCACCATGAGGATGCCGACGATGTTGTCGATGGAGCCTTCATAGACCGGCATGCGGCTGTAGGGGTTCTCGGTGACGACGCGCACGATCTCGTCGGGCGGCGCCTCCCGGTCGATGGCGACCATACGGGTCCGGGGCACCATGATCTCCTTCACCACGCGGTCCGCGAACTCGAGGACGCTGTTCAGGAGCTCTTCCTTCACGGCGTCGAGCACGCCCTCCCGCGTGCCCATCTCGATGAGGTACTCGATCTCCTCGCTCGTCACCGCCGGGCCCTGGGACCCTGGCCCGCCCCCGAAGAGGCGGACGAGCGCGTGCGTCGCGCGGACGAGACCGGTCGAGACCGGCCAGAGGAGCCAATAGAGGACGTAGACGAGGGGGATCGAGAAGACGGCGACCTTCACCGGGTGCCGCTTGGCCACGGTCTTTGGCACCACCTCCCCGAAGAAGAGGATCAAGGTGGTCGCCACGCCGGTGGCGATGCCGAGCGAGGTGGCCGGCGAGAGGCCGTTCGCGGAGGCGAGGCTCGAGGCCACGTCGCCGGCCAGGGCGCCCCCTCCGATGGCGAAGATGGTGTTCGCGACGAGCAGGGACGAGAGCACCCGCTCGGGGTGGTTCACCCACAAGCTCAGGAGGCGGCCACGTCGGCCGCTCGACTCCGCGATCTGCCGGGCCCGGATGTCACCGAGCGCGGTGAGCGCGGTCTCCGTTCCCGAGGCGAAGGACGACCCGAGCAAGACCAGGACCCCGAGAAGCCACTGCCATGTCGCCACTGCTGCCAACGTTGGACCTCCTCCGCGCTTTCGAACTCGTCCGGAATGGGATCCCGGGCCCGATGCGGACGGGCACTATGGACCCAAGGCGAGGTGATCATAAGCGAACCGCCCCGCCCTGGTCCGTTCCGGGGCGGGGCGGCGCAAAACCCTGTCATGGCAGTCGCTTAGCGCTTTCCCTTCCACTCGTAGGGAAAGATCTCGATCTCCGGGAAGAAGTAGGAGATCTCGGTGCGCGCCGTCTCTGGCCCGTCCGACCCGTGCACGGTGTTCTTCTCGATATCGGTCGCGAACTCCGCCCGGATCGTGCCCGCGGCGGCCTTCTTGGGGTCCGTCGCCCCCATCACCTCTCGGTTCTTCGCGATGGCGCTCTCGCCCTCGAGAACCATGAGAAGTGCCGGCCCGCTCGTCATGAACTTCACCAGGTCGCCGAAGAACGGGCGCTGGCGGTGGACCGCGTAGAAGCCCTCGGCCTCGGCCTGGGAGAGGCGCTTCAGCTTCACGGCGATGGGCTTCAGGCCCGCCGCCTCGAAGCGCGAGATGACGCGGCCGATGACACCCTTCTCGACCCCGTCGGGCTTGATGATGGAAAACGTCCTTTCGACGGCCATGGTTCCTCCTCGATCACCCTCTCTTGGTGTTGGGCTTCTTCGCCGCGCCCTTCGCGGCACCGGCCTTCTTCTCTGCGGGCTTCGCAGCGGGCGCGCGCGTCCCCGGCTTGGCCGCGGCGCGCGGCTCCTCGCGCCCCCGCGGCTTCTTTCCCGAAAGGAGGTCCCTCATCGCCTTGCCGAGCAACGACGGGGAGTCGCACACCACCATCCCGGCGTCCCGCATCGCTTCCATCTTCGCCTCGGCGGTGTCCGCCCCGCCGGAGATGACCGCTCCCGCGTGCCCCATCCGCTTGCCCGGAGGGGCGGTACGGCCGGCGATGAAGCCGACAACCGGCTTGGAGAGGTTCTTCTTCGCCCAGGCGGCGGCGCGGGTCTCCTCGGTGCCACCGATCTCGCCGATCATGATGATGCCTTCGGTCTCGGGGTCCGCCTCGAGGAGCTGGAGCACGTCGATGAAATCGGTCCCGTGGACCGGGTCTCCGCCGATGCCGACCGCGGTCGACTGGCCGAGGCCGAAGTCGGTGAGCTGCAGCACCGCCTCGTAGGTGAGCGTGCCCGAGCGCGAGACGACTCCGACGCGGCCGGGACGGTGGATGTGCCCCGGCATGATGCCGATCTTGCACTGCCCGGGGGTGATGACGCCCGGGCAGTTCGGGCCGATGAGCCGGACGCCCGCCTGGTCCTGCAGGAAGCGCCTCACCCGCACCATGTCGAGGATGGGGATGCCTTCGGTGATCGCCACGATGAGCGGCACTCCGGCGTCCGCGGACTCGAGGATGGCGTCGGCGGCGAACGGCGGCGGCACGAACACCGCCGCCGCGTTGGCGCCGGTCTCCCGCACCGCCTGCTCGACGGTGTTGAAGATGGGGACCTGTCCCTGGAACTTGGTGCCACCTCGTCCCGGGGTGACGCCCGCCACCACCTGGGTGCCATACGCCATCATCTGCTCGCTGTGGAAGCTGCCGGCCGAGCCGGTGATTCCCTGGACGAACACGCGGGTACTCTTGTCGACGAGAATGCTCACGGCAGGCCCCTCCGCGCAGCTAGTTCAGCTGCGACTTCACGGCCGCCACCACCTTGCGGGCGGCGTCGCCCAGGTCGGCGGCTGCGATCACGTCGAGTCCGCTCTTCTTCAGGATCTGGTTGCCGAGCTCGACGTTCGTGCCTTGCAGCCGGACCACGAGCGGCACCTTGAGCCCGACCTGCCGGGCGGCGGCAACGACGCCGTTGGCGATGACGTCGCACTTCATGATGCCGCCGAAGATGTTCACGAGCACCGCCTTCACGTTCGGATCCTGGAGGATGATCTTGAACGCGGCCGTCACCTTCCCCTCGTCGGCGCCCCCTCCCACGTCGAGGAAGTTGGCGGGAGAACCTCCGGCGAGCTTGATGACGTCCATCGTCGCCATCGCCAGGCCGGCACCGTTCACCATGCAGCCGATGTTCCCGTCGAGCGCGATGTAGGAGAGGTCGAACTCCTTCGCCTGCGTCTCCTTCGGATCCTCCTCCCCGGGGTCGCGCATCGCCGCGACTTCGGGGTGGCGGTAGAGGGCGTTGTCGTCGAAGTTCATCTTGGCGTCCAGGGCCACCACCAGCCCCGACGCGGTGACGACGAGCGGGTTCACCTCGGACAGGGTGGCGTCCGTCGCCGCATACGCGGCGTACAGGCCGGTCGCGAACTTCACGAAGGCTCCGACGCTGTCGCCCTGCAGCCCGAGCGCGAAGGCGAGCTGCCGGGCCTGGAAGGGCATGAACCCCACCAGCGGATCGACTCCCTTCTTCAGGATCTTCTCCGGGTGCTCGCGGGCCACCTCCTCGATGTCGATGCCTCCCTCCGAGGAGGCCATCACCGCCACCCGCCCGCGCTCCCGGTCGAGCGTGATCCCGAAGTAGAGCTCGCGCGCGATGCGGACGCCCTCCTCGACGTAGAGCTTGCGAACCTCCTGGCCCTGCGGGCCGGTCTGGGGCGTACGCAAGGTCATGCCGATCATGCCATCGGCGTGGATGCGCGCCTCCTCCGGTGACCGCGCCAGCTTGATCCCGCCCCCCTTCCCGCGCCCGCCGGCGTGGATCTGCGCCTTCACCGCACAGATCCCGCCCCCGAGCTGCCGGGCGGCGTTCTCGGCCTGCATTCCCGTGGTGGCGAGGACCCCGCGCGGCGTCTTCACGCCGAACTTCCGCAGGATCTCCTTCGCCTGATATTCGTGGATCTTCACCCTGGCCTCCTCGCGATGGGCGGCCACGGCGGCCCGCCCCAGACCCGATTTGTACGCCCAGGCAAGTCGGGAAGCGAGTGAAACAGCAAGGCCCGCCCCGAGGGGCGGGCCCCGCGCCGTTCGAACTCCGCGCCCGGGGGCGCTGCGGCGACTAGAGCTTCGTCTCGTCCACCGACTTCCTCACGCTCGTCACCGACTTCGCGAGCATCGCCTTCTCTTCCTCGTCGAGGTCCACCTCGACCACGCGCTCCACGCCGCCGGCGCCGATGACCACCGGGACGCCGACGAACATGCCCTTGATCCCGTACTGGCCGTCGAGCCAGGCGGAGCAGGGCAGCACGCGCTTCTGGTCGCGGAGGAAGCTCTCCGCCATGGTCACCGCGCTCGCAGCCGGGGCGTAGAAGGCCGAGCCGGTGCCGAGGAGCGCCACGATCTCGCCGCCCCCCTTGCGCGTGCGGTCGACGATGGCGTCGAGCTTCGCCTTGTCGAGCCACTTCGCGAGCGGCACGCCGCCGATGGAGGAGTAGCGAAGCAGGGGCACCATGTCGTCGCCGTGCCCGCCGAGCACCATCGCCACCACGTCCTGCGGCGCCACGCCGGCCGCCTCGCCGACGAAGAACTGGAAGCGCGCGGTGTCGAGCACGCCCGCCATCCCGACCACCCGGTGCTTCGGGAACCCGGTGATCTTGTACATCGCGTACACCATCGAATCGAGCGGGTTCGTCACCACGATCACGAAGGCGTTCGAGGCGTACTGCTTGATGCCCTGGGCCACCTTGGTGATGGCCTCCAGGTTCACCTTGAGAAGGTCATCCCGGCTCATCCCCGGCTTGCGGGGAACGCCAGCGGTCACGATGCAGACGTCGGCGTCCTTGATGATCGAGTAGTCGGTGGTGCCGCCCCCCGTCACGTTCACGTCGAACTTGAGGACTCCACGGACCTCCTGGAGGTCGAGGGCCTTGCCCTTCGCCACCCCTTCCATGATGTCCACCAGAACGACGTCGCCGAGCTGCCGCTGTCCGCAGAGCAGCGCCATGGTGCCGCCGATTTGGCCGGCGCCGATCAGTGCGATCTTCTTTCGTGCCATGTCAGGTCTCTCCCTGGTTCAGGTGCCTACATGTGCTTGATGATCTCGTCGCCGAACTCCGAGCACTTCACTTCCACCACATCCTTCACGCCCTCGTTCTTCATCAGGCGGGCGAAGTCGTAGGTGACGCGGTGTCCCCCGATGGCTCCGTCCATGCCCTTGATGATGAGGTCGGCCGCCTCGTTCCAGCCGAGGTGGCGGAACATCATCTCGCCCGACAGGATCACCGATCCCGGGTTCACCTTGTCGAGGTCGGCGTACTTCGGCGCCGTGCCGTGGGTCGCCTCGAAGATGGCGTGGCCGGTCACGTAGTTGGCGTTGCCGCCCGGGGCGATGCCGATGCCACCGACCTGCGCGGCCAGAGCGTCCGAGAGGTAGTCGCCGTTCAGGTTGAGCGTGGCGATGACGTCGAACTCGTCCGGGCGGGTGAGCACCTGCTGCAGGGTGATGTCGGCGATGGCGTCCTTGACGAGGAGCTTGCCGCTCGCGAGCGCCGCCTTCTGCTCCGCGTTCGCCGCCTCCTCTCCCTTCGCCGCCTTGGTCCGCTCCCACTGCTCCCAGGTGTAGACCCGGTCACCGAACTCGCGCTCCGCGAGGGCGTAGCCCCAGTTGCGGAACGCACCTTCGGTGAACTTCATGATGTTGCCCTTGTGCACGATGGTGAGGCTCTTGCGCTTGTTCGCGAGGGCGTAGTCGACGGCGGCGCGCACGAGCCGCTCCGTGCCCTCGCGCGACACCGGCTTGATGCCGATGCCGGCCGACCCCGGGAAGCGGATCTTCTTGAAGTCCTTGGGAAATTCCTTCTCGATGAAGGCGATCATCTTCTTCGCCCCATCGGTCCCGGCCTCGAACTCGATGCCGGCGTAGATGTCCTCGGTGTTCTCGCGGAAGATCACCATGTCGACCTTCTGCGGGTTCTTCACCGGCGACGGCACTCCCTTGAACCAGCGAACGGGGCGCAGGCAGACGTAGAGATCGAGCAGCTGGCGGAGCGCCACGTTCAGCGAGCGGATGCCGCCGCCGATGGGGGTGGTGAGCGGCCCCTTGATGCCGACGAGGTACTCCCGGTAGGTCTCGACCGTCTCGTCGGGCAGCCAGTTGTTGAACTTCTGGTAGGCCTTCTCGCCGGCGTACACCTCGGCCCAGGCGATCTTCCTCGAGCCCTTGTACGCCTTGGCGACGGCCGCATCCATGACGCGCACGCTGGCGCGCCAGATGTCGCGCCCCGTCCCGTCGCCCTCGATGAACGGCAGGATGGGGCGATCGGGAACGTGAAGCTTTCCGTTGGTCAGGGTGATCTTCTGCCCGTCCTTGGGGATGACCGGCTTCGCGTCAGACATGCGCAATGACCTCGTCTCGGCTGGAGGGGGAAAGCGGAATGAGCGGAGTTTTCTACCACCCTCCGATCTGGCCTGTAAAGCGAGCGAGGCGCCCTCGCGCCCGATCTGTCGCAGATCAAAATCTGCTTCGCCTTGGGCCGAAAAGCCTGCAAGGCGCGCCCGCCCCACCGCCCCGAGCTTCCGGGAGACCGCGCCCGAACCGCCCTTGATGCCGATCAGAGCCTGGCGAGAAGCTCGACCCCGCTCCGCTCCAGGACCCGCACCGCCCGGGGGTCGCAGAGGGCCGCGAGCTCCACCTCGCGCTCGGCTCCGAAGGACGTTCTCGCGTGCGTCGGGCGATAGCCCGGATGGCACATGAGCTCCGAATCCCCCTCCGGCAGGGCCACGAGCACCGCGAGGAGCCGGTCGGTCGTCCAGCAGGGCCTGAGCCCGGCCTCCCCGAGGAAGTGGTCGACGGCGCGCGCTCCTGCGAGACGAACCTGGTCAAGCATGGCGCCGTCGAGCGCTCGCACCCTCACGCCCCGTGCCGCCGCCCACGGCAAGAGGGCCAGGAGGACCTCCCGCTCGGCGTGGACGTGCCTGTGCCCGTCGACGTGGCTCGGAGGGCCGCCGCGGAGCTCGACGAAGCGCGAGGCCTGGCGCTCGAGCTCCTCCCGGGCGCGCTCCGTTCCGGTCCCGGCCGGGAGCACGAGGTGCAGCCCGACGGCGAGCGTGTCGGGCGCAGCGGAGAGCGCAGCGGCGGAGAACGGCGTGTCGACCATCGCGCTCGCCGCGGTCACGATCCCTCGACGGTGCGCCTCCAGGATGCCGCGGTCGATGGCCGGGTCGTAGCCGAGGTCGTCCGCGACCGCGACGAGTCTGCGCGCCCTGCCCCGGCGCGTCTCGAGGGGCGAGCCGCTCACGCCCCCTCGCCCAAGGCGCCCGGCCTGTCGAACCGGCCCGGCCCTCCGCCCGAGGCCGCCCTGGAGCGCCTCGATCTCAACCCGCGGGTCCCGGCGCCGGAGGGGGCGAGGGGTTTCGCGGGAGCTCGACGATGAAGGTCGACCCGGCGCCCGGGGCGCTCTCGAGCCGGATGGACCCCCCGTGCGCCTCGGCGATCTGCCGCGCGATGTAGAGGCCGAGGCCGAGCCCGCCGAAGTGCTGGGTCGGCACGGCGCGCTCGAACCGGCTGAAGATCCGCTCCCGGTCCTCGACGGGAACCCCGATGCCCTGGTCGATGACGGCGAGGCGCACCGCGTCGCCCGCGTCCTCGACGCGGACCGTGATGGGCTTCCCTTCCCCGAACTTCACCGCGTTCGCGAGCAGGTTCGTGAGGACCTGCTCGAGCCGCACGCGATCGAACATCCCCACCGCTGGGCCCGCGGCCGAGACGACCACCGTCGAGCCCCCCGCGGCTCCCGGGTCCTCGAGGAAGGGGGCCGCCACCTCGCGAGCCAGGTCGGCCACGTCCACGCGCTCGCGCCGCAGCTCCAGCCGGCCAAGCCGCATCCGGGAGAGATCGAGCAGCTCCGCGACGAGCAGAGCCACCCGCCGCGTCTGCCGCTCGAGGAGCTCGAGCCGCTCGCTGATCACAGGCGGGACGCTCT
>Ga0209048_10004906_pt1 | contig 12713 bp, 13 predicted proteins | sample FrelakmetCRP12CR_FD_187146 | JGI IMG/M metagenome (GOLD analysis project Ga0209048, IMG submission 187146) | Freshwater lake sediment microbial communities from the University of Notre Dame, USA, for methane emissions studies - CRP12 CR (SPAdes)... | ecosystem: Environmental > Aquatic >... | reverse complement strand
GGCTCTGGATCGCAGCGGGAGACGGCAGCGGGCCGGTGCAGATCTACCGGGTCGCTGAGTGAGGAAGCGCCGAACCGCCTTGGGCTACGCGAGGACGACGACTCGCGCCGAGGGCGGAGGGCGCGGGCGGGCGAGGAGGCTCGCGGCCGTTGGCGCCGCCTTGCTCACGGTCGCAGCCTGCACGAGCGACACCGACAAGATCGGCGAGAGGCTGGCCAGACAGCAGCTCGCCTCACAGTATCTCGTGGTCCCGCTCATGACGGAGACCTGCGAGTTTGCGCGGAAGCTGGCGCTCCGCGACGCCTCGAGCGGGGCCGTCGCCGAGGAGCGGTGCAAGGCGGCCACCGAGGCGCGAGCGGAGCTCGTGCGCCTCGAGAAGGTGTATCTCGAGGCCTGCCGGGCGTGTGCTTCGCCAGAGCGATGCCAAAACGCGCTCGGGCGCCTTCGTGAGCGGAACGGTAGCCTCGGTTCAGAAGGGGCCTGCCCATAGCCAAAGCCCCGGACGGGGGTCGCGAAGGCTCATCGTTCTCCCTGGAGGCCATCTGTCCTGGGTGTTCGCGCTTCGCGGGCGGCCGAACGGTTGACGGCGCCGTTCCATGGTAACCCCCGTTGGGGTCTACAGGACGTGTGTCGTGGGCATCTGGCCTACTACATTTCAGGCAAAAGGCTTACCCCTCATAAGGGGGGTAGCCCGCCAATGTCTCAGTCGACCGCGCCAAGCTCAGTTGGGGAAGGCTTCGACCTGGAGCAGTACGATCGAATCCGGCGCATCTACGACATGGAGGACTGGGAACGCAGCCAGATCCCGGTGCGAGACTACGTGCGCCACAGCCCCGAGCACGTTCCGTCCATACTTGAGACGCGGTGAGCCATGCCAGGGGGCCGCGCTCCGCCGACGAGCCGGCCCATCCGAAGGCTCTCCCACGAGTTCGATTGACCGGGCGAACTCACGCTCGTTACCTTCACGAACTGGCAGCATGCATAATGGTATCTAATGGTATATACTGTCACCCTATTTTGGGGGACGCATGCCTTACAAGAAGAAGCCCGAGCTGATCGTCGCGATGACCGTGTACGTGCAGCCGGCGCAGAAGGAGGCGCTCGACTCGCTCAACACCCGGTTCGGAATCAGTCGCACGGAGGTGTTTCGCCGGGCGCTCGACTACGCGCTCAAGAACCCCGACAAGGTCCTCTTCGCGCAGGCCTAGAGGCGCGCCTCCTCTCCTTGCCTCGGGTGTAGCGATCGGCGAGCGTTCCACGCGTGAGAAGGATTGAAGCGGAGATCCTGGTTCGCGCACCGGTCGAACGCGTCTGGGACGTCGTCACCGACTTCGATCGGTACGATGAGTGGAATCGCTTCACTCCGCGCGTAACGCTCGCGACGCGGGATGTTCGCGCCGGGGCAGAGTTCGATCTCGACTGTCAGATGGGCGCGAGCGAGATCCTGCGCGACGAGCACGAGGTCATCCTCGCGGTGGACGGAGAGCGTCATGCGCTCTGCATGGGAACTTCGCGCGTTCGGGGGCGGCCGGGGATTCGCAGCCAGCGCTGGCAGATCTGCGAACCTGGCGAGCGCGGCTGGACGAGGTTCGTGAACTGGGAAGAGTTCGGTGGAGTCCTTTCCCCGCTCGTCTATCTGCTGTACGCAAGGAAGCTGCGGGTTGCCTTCGGGAGGTACTGCGAGGATCTCAGGACGCGGGCCGAACTCCTGCACGGGTCGAAATGAGGGCAGGCGCCCAGGGAGGTGAGGGCAGCCCGGGAATGCCTTCCCGGCTGTGAATGAAGAGGGCGCTGCGCCGTCGATCGGTTGTCACTTGGTTCCCCAAGGGGGTCGCCGATGTGCACTGCCATCCTTGCCTTCGGGCTCCTCGCCGCCTTCCTGTACTTGTTCGGCCGCTACCTGGCGTGCGCGACCGGCCGGGCGCGCAGCGGCGGGCCAGCTCACCGGCGTCGGGAACGCTAGCGGAGGCCACCGGCGCGCTCACCGGTGGGCCGCGAAACATGCAGGACTCGGGGCGCGAACTCTAGCCGCCAGGCGCAGGGCGGTCTGCCACGGGGAGAAGAATCGGTCGGTCGCGGCTGGCATCGCTCCGTCGAACCGTTTCTCCTAGCCCGTCTTCCGTTTATGCGCCCGCCACTTCTGAATCTGGGAGATGGCCGCGTCCGGCTGCTCCCTGGCAATGGGGAGCCTTCCCGCGTAGACGATCCCGCCTTCCCCGTCGAGCGAGAGGAATTCTTCCTCGGCGATGGAGCGAGTCCCGAACAGACAGCGGCGTCCGGAGGCGTCCAGATGGAGCGGCCGGCAGTCGACGAGGCAGGCCTTGCCGAGCTCACGGGCCACCACGGCAGCGTGGGAAGTACGCCCGCCGGATATGGTCAGGATTCCCTCGACCACCGGAAACGCAGCGAGGTCGGAAGTCGAGATCTCCTCGCGAACGAGGACGACCGGCTCTCCCGCACTGGCCATCGTCCGTGCTCGTTCCGGGTCGAGGACGGCGCGGCCCACCGCGACCCCGATGCCGGCAGGGGTCGCCGCCCCCAGCACTTCGTCGGAGGCCGCCGCGACGAGCCGTACGCGCTGAACCCCATCCACCTCGACGCCCTCGAGGAGGGCCAGTGCCGCCTCGGGATCGATGATGCCCTCCCGCACCAGGTCGACGGCGATGTGGACGGCCGCCCAGGGCGTGCGCTTTGCCCTCCGCGTCTGGAGCAGGTACAGCGTCCCGTCCTCTACGGTGAACTCGAACTCCTGAACGTCGTGAAATGCCCGCTCGAGCGCCTCGCGCACCTGGGCGAGCTCGGCCGCTACCCGGGGGAGCACCTTCGGCAGCCGCGACGAGTCCCGCCCTGCTTCCCGTCCGGAGACGATGTCCTCGCCCTGGGCGTCGAACAGGAAGTCCAGGTACGGCTGGTTCGCCCCGGTGGCGGGATCACGCGTGAAACCGACCCCCGCTCCGGAGGTCGGGCCCGCGTTGCCGAAGACCATGGCCTGCACGAGCACGGCGGTGCCGCTCGAGCCGTCGATCCCACGCATCTCCCGGTAAGCCAGAGCGCGAGGCGTGTTCCAGGACCGGAAGACCGCCTCCACGGCCTCGGAGAGTTGCGTGACCGGGTCCTGAGGGAAGGGTCGGCCCGCGAGATCGCGGAAGGTCTCCAGGCTCTCGGCGGCCACCTTGTGCAGCGCTTCGGCGTCGAGCTGACGTGGGCCGGCGACGCGATCGGCGTCGATTCGCCCGCGGACGATGCGGTCGAACGGTTCCGGCGGAAGGCCGTGCACCGTCGTCGCGTAGGAGTGGATGAGCCGCCGGTAGGAATCCCAGGCGAGCCGCGTGTTGCCGGTGGCGCGCACAAGCCCCCGCAGCGTCTCTCCGGTTAGCCCGACGTCGAGCACGGTATCCATCATGCCCGGCATGGAAACCGGGGCGCCCGAGCGCACCGACACGAGGAGCGGGCGTCGGGCGCCGCCAAAGGTCTTGCCGGTGACGTTTTCGACATGGCGCACGCCCGCGGCGAGCAGGTCCCGGGCGTGTCTCGAGAGCACCCCGGTCGCCAGGTACTCGCGGCAGAGCGCCGTCCCAAGGACGAAACCCGGAGGCACGGGCAAGCCCAGCGCATCGAGGCGCATGAGGCCGTAGGCCTTCGCGCCCACGAGCTGGGGCGTGAGGGGCGCCGCGCGTACCCATCCTCCGCCCACGAAGTGGAGACCTTCTGGAGGGGTAACGTCGGTGGCGATCATCCCGTCATCACCTCCCCGAGCACGTGGTCCCTGAGCGTCAGGGCGCATCGGGCGAGCGAGTCGGCGGCCTGCTCGAGCGACTGGGCGATGAGCATCACCAGGTTGAGCTGGCGCCAGTCGACCGCGTCGGTGAAGAGGGACGCGGTGACCTCTCGCTGCGCGTCGTCGGTCTGGTGCTCGACCGTGACCACTCGCTCGACCGCCTCGAGGAAGTCCTGCAGGTCCTCCCTGGCTCCTCCACGCCGGACGTGCGCAGCGGCCTCCAGGCACTTCACCCATTCCCTGGAGCCGGTGACGAGCAGCGATGCGAGTGACTGGAGCCGCCCTTCGAATGCGCCGGCGCCGGTCCGGGGGGGGGCGAGGGTGAGGAAGAAAGCCGCCTCCTCGAGGCCATCTGCGACGTTGTCGGCCTCGGTGACGAGCCGCGCGTAGACGGCGGCGCCGGGAGACTGTCGGGCCAGGCCTCGCACCCGCTCGACGAGCCCGTCGGCGCGGCGCTCCCATTCCGCCGATCGCTGAGCGCCCTCGCGCAGGGCGGCCTCTGCTCCGGGTGGACCGAGCAGCCCTCCGTGAACGGCGCCGGCGACCTCGCCCACGAGCACGGCATGCTCTCCGATGAGCGCGAGGAGCCCGTGCTCGAGGGTCTCGAACCGCCCGAGCAGCTCTGCGCGGATTTCGTCCCGGACGAAGCGCTCCGAGCGGCGGCGCAGGAGCCCCTCGGTACAGGCCCGAAGGACGAACTCGAGGAACTCGACTGCAGCCTCCTTCCCGAGAATCTCGTCGAGCCTCTGGCCGTAGCGGATCGGAGAGGGCGAGGCGTGCTCGATCGCTTCGTAGATGAGCCGGTCGCCGCCGAGCTGGAGGAAGGCCCGGTGGCCGACCTCCTGGTCGGCCGCCCAGCGCAAGACCTCGATGCATCCCTGGCCTTCCACGAAGTTCCGCAGGCGCTTGCGGGCGCGGTTCCAGTCGATGAGGAAGACGAGTCTCGACCCCAGGTGATCGAGGAACCGTCGCAGCTCCGCCTCGTCCCGCGCCGCCATCCGCCCGGTGCACTGGTAGAAGGGGTCGCCCTCCTGCGACCACTTGGCATCGCGGGAGCGCATGTCCGACCATTGAACGCCGAAGCCACCGAGGAGCGACTGGAAGAACCGCACCCGCTGCAGGTGAGGGTCGGCGTGCGTCACCGTGCATTGGAGGTCCTGGATCCGCACCACGAGGACGTGGGCGTCGGTCATGCCGATGTCGTTCTGGATGAGAAGAGCTTGGCCGCTGCGTGTGGCGGTCGTGCCCAGGCCAGGGTGATCGAACTTGAGCGCGGCGGTCCGATTCACTCCCGCCATGAAGGCCTCTACCAGCACGCGGTCGCCGCTCGCGAGCCCGTACACGCTCGCTCCGGCGATGGACTCCTGCGAGAGGAACTTCTGGAGCTGATTCAGCTCCCGGTGGAGGTCCATGACCAGACGGTGGAGGCTGTCGCCCCGACCCTCGGGGGCATGAGTTACGACGGCCACGTAGTCGAGCGGCACGCGGTCGCCCTCGAGCCGGGGCAGCGAAGCGAGGAGCGCGCGGAGCCGGTCGCCGTATATGGGTGCCGCGCCCGAGACGCCCGCGCTGGCGGCGGGCATCGCCAGGGGAGCGAGCATCTCCTCGATTCCCTCGGCGATCATCCGGTGGATGCGGGCCGCCTGCGGGATCACAAGGCCGTCGTCGGTGAGGCGGCTGCCGGCGACCACTCCGTCGAGTGACTCGTCGTCGATCGCACCCGCCTCCCGCTCCGCGCGGAGCGAAGGCGCGTCGACGGCTGGGTGGAGCGCGTTCTGCTCCGCGAGCTGCAGGAGCGAGAAGCAGTACTTCACCCGGTCATTTGCGGCGAGGGACCGCCCGACGGCGGCGGGGAGGAGCAGCGACTCCTCTCCGAGTTCCCGGATGATGTCTGGCTTCGTGGTCATGGCAGCCCGGGGGATTCTCGTGCGCGGCGCAGACAAGCGAGAGGCCTCATCTTGGGTCGCTCGCACTGTCACTGGATCGTCACTTCTCATCTGCCGTCGCCGACAACGCGGGAGTCGTCGACGACGGCGATCCTCAGACGCCTGCCGTGAGCAGGTCCGGCTCGTACAATGTTTCGACCGCTACGTATCCCCGTGAGTCCCGGACGAGGATCACTCCTCGCTCGAGAACGCCGTCTAGCAGAAGCGCTTCACGGAACTCGGCCTCCGCGGCCTCCGGCGTCCAGGCTCCCACATACGCCGTCCGCAGCAGGTCGCCCGCCCGAAATACGCACTGAAAGAGCCGTTCGCGCTTGGTGCTCATCGATGTCTCCGTTCGTTTGAAGCCATGCTAGTAGGGTGGCCCACGGCTAGAGGCGCCCTTTCGGGTTCACCTGTCCTCGCGGAGCCCAGGCGCGCGAAGGAGTGCCGCCTTGGACACACCCTTCTTGGGGCTAGACGGCGCAGCGTGCGCCCAAACAGCCTGGGTATGACCAGAAGGCGCGAGCACGGTGACGCAGATCAATTCGAGGACCGTGCGGGCGCGAAGCCCCGTTGATCTCGGTCGTGCGGTTCGACGAGCCGCGCGAGGTTGAGCCTCGTCGCCGCGCTTGGGGTTCACACGCGAAGCGGTCCTCAGGCAGGGAGTCGAGCGGTGCGGGAGTAGGGAGCTCCGCCCATCGAACTCGGGCGGCCTTCCTCACCTTGGCAGGATCGATCACGCGCCGAATTCGATGGAGCTCCGCAAAGGTCGGAGCGAGCGCCGATCGGCCCCGCGCTGTCGAGCTGGAGAGTTGGATGGGCCAGTTTGAGCCCTTTCGAAGCCCTCGGGCACATCGGTCGATGAAGGAAGCGCGCTCGGCTACCGACGCGGGAATCGCGGCGCGACCGCACCTCGCAGGCCGGGAGCGCCGTCCATCGTGTGCGAACCAAACTTGCGCGCCTCCGGATCTGGCAGAGCCGCTTCCCGTCGCCAGATCCCCTCACATCGGGTAGACTTACTCGCAAGCAGAGGTGCGAACTTGTCGAAGCGAGAATCCTTTTTCGAATGCGTGTTTGTCTCCGACAAGAACGAGTACCGGTTCCATTTTCGAGCGTGGACTCCGGAGGATGCGGCAAAGCACTTTCGCGATGCGCTGCGCTCGAACGGAGTCACCTCCACGGGCGCCTTGCTCATTCGCGGCCCCGAGGGCGAACTTCTGCGGCGGGTGCCCTACGACCCCGCTGTTGGGGACGCTACCGTCTGAGTTTCCGGACCGGGCAGGGCTGGAGGCGCGGAGAGCTTGCTCATTTCTTGATGCCCTAGGTCCAGCTCGGCCGGTGCCGTTTCAGCGAAGATCCGGCGCCGGCGCCGCAGCACGGGGCTCCGTCGCGAATGGTTCTTCCGCCGGCACGAACGCACTACGTACGACTCTCAGGTGTAAGACCCGTGTGTGGTCACATGGAAAGGCGCATTCGTCTCACCGCGACGCGGCGCGGGCAGGGAAGGGCACACCGTTCAGCACGCCTGGTGGCGGCGCGTCGGGCGCTCAGGATCCTCAGGCCGTGACGACAAGGAACCTGTCGTCGAGTCGATTTGCGAGGACGGGCCGAACCTCGGACCACGAGAGCCCACCTCCTCCGCAGCCCGGCGCTGGCGAGAGCTGCTCCGGCACGACCTCTCCCGACTTCACTCGAGGAGAGCTGCGATTGAACCAGTCGCGCACCGGAACCTCGGATAGGAAGGCCTCCAGCTCCTCGCGCGTGGGCTAGCGCGCTGGCGGGACCGCTCCGTTCGGCCCTCCGTGACCCCGCCTGGAGCGAGCCAAGAGGGCCATTCGAAGCTCTCGCCGACTCCGATGAACCGCATTAGCCGAGCCCTGCCTGCTCCATTTCAGCCGCTTCCCGCTGTGGCCTCGCATTAACGCGCCGCGCCAGCGATAGACCCGTCTTGGTCGTGACAATTCTAGTGGCGAGCAGTAGGACCCACGGTGACGAGGAATTCACCTCGTGGCGCACAGAAACCTTCCGAGAACGAAAGGCAATCCGCATGAGACTGAACTACCGGTTCGCCAGTTGTCTCGTAGTGATCGCTGCTCTGAGTCTTGGCCGGGTTGCAACCGCGGCGGACCGTCCCTACACCGAGGGGCCGGTTTCGGACGTGACGTCCATCCGGACCGAGCCTGGCATGTTCGACGACTACCTGGGCTGGCTCGCGGGCCCCTGGAAGCAGGAGATGGAGGCACAGAAGAAGGCTGGCATCATCCTCGAATACCGCGTCTATACGACTCTTCCGCGAACCCCCAACGAGCCCGACCTCTACCTCGAGGTGATCTACAAGAACTGGGCCGCCTTCGACGGGCTAGCGGCCAAGCTCGATGCCATCACCGAGAAGCTCGTCGGCTCCCTGCAAAAGGCAAACGCCGAGATGGTGGCGCGCGGAAAGATGCGAAGGATCCTTGGCGACGAGGTCATGCAGCAGCTGATTCTCAAGTGAGGGAAGGCCCCGTGGGCGGCCCGTAGAAGGTGAGTCGCACGGGCGGGTAGGGCGCTCCCACGGGGCTGCGGCAGGCTCCGGGGTTCAGGGGGTCGGAGAAGGCGCGCTGGGCGGTCCCGTCGCGGCAAGAGGTGGCGAAGTCAGCCCCACGGGACGCGCCAATCGGATGGCGCACCAGGTTTGCCCCCCGGAGGTGGAGGCCGCGTCGGCATGGTTTGCCGAGGGACCAAAGCTCGAGCGCGCGAGCGAGGACTGGGCCGGCTTCATCGCCTCATTCCCTGTCAGGCAGGTCAGTGCTCTCCGCCGTTGGCTCACGCCGACCTCAATGACTCCTCCGGGAACGCGGCGGGCGCAGGTGGCTCCGCCGGTGATTGGGCCGGACGAGTGGCTTGCGCTGGTGTTCGGAGCCCCAGATCTCGCGGAGAGTCCGTGCCAGAAGGCAGCGCAGCTGTGCAAAGGCATTTCCATGAAGAAGGCGGAGAAGGTACCCGGAAAGCCTGACTCATCGGCGCTCACCACATGTGGGGTGAAGCAGGTCGAATGGGCTTTGCGCTGGACCTGGAGCGACAAGCACTGTCCCCAGTGGAAGGAGCTTCAGGCCTTCTTCTGGGCGGAAGGGCAAGAGCTGTGTCGTGAAGGGCTGGCTCGCGAGCGGCGTCCCGTCTCGAGCGGTGAGAGACCCTCGGTTCCAGTGATCATCGAGGCCGGCCATGGTCAGGTCTCGAGCCGTGGACGGCCCCTCGAGGATCCCCCCCGGAATCGGCGGCAGCAAAGTTTCCACGCCCGGTAGGCTTGGGAGTAAATTGGCGCGCCATGACTCACCTCGAGGATGATGGCCGCCCGCCCGTCGTGGAACGGCGGCCCTTGCGGATCGCGATGGTCATCGATGCGTGGGACGACGCCAACAACGGCGCTGTGGTCTCGACCCGACGTTTTTCCGAGATTTTCAGGGCGAGGGGCCACACCGTCGAGGTACTCACCACTGGGAAGCCGGCACCGGGCAAGGTCCTGCTGAAGGACTTCGTCATCCCGACGCCGGGCGGCATCATGCAGCGGATGCGCTTGCCGTTCGCCTGGCCGGAGCGGGGCATCCTGGAGGAGACGCTCGCGCGCCAGGACGTCATCCACAACCAGTTTCCGTTCTACCTGGGAATCCAGGCCATCAAGCTGGCTCGCAAGATCCAGGTTCCAGTCGTATCGACCTTCCACGTCCAGGCTGAACACCTGCTGCACAACGTGAACATCCAGAGCCAGACCCTGGTGAACTGGGTCTACCGGTTCTTCCTGCGCACGACCTACAACAGGTCCGACCATGTCGTGTGTCCGAGCGCGTTCGCCCAGAAGGAGCTGCTTCGGTACGGTCTTCGTGCGCCGTCGACGGTGATCTCCAATGGCGTCCCGCCGGAGTACCGGCCGCTGCCCCGCGCCGAGTGCCCACAGTTCGACGGGAGGTTCGTGATCCTGTCGGTAGGGCGCCTGGCTCGCGAGAAGCGACACGAACTTCTCATCGAAGCCATTCGCAAGTCGCGCCACGAGAGCCGCATCCAGTTGGTCGTTCTCGGAGACGGCCCGCTGCGGGAGCGCCTTGAGACCGTCGGGCGGGTGCTCACGCATCAGCCGGTCTTCCGTTGGTTGAAGCCTCATGAGCTCATCCCCTACTACGGCGGCGCCGACCTCTGCGTCCACGCCGCCGACGTGGAGGTGGAGTGCATGTCGGTCCTGGAGGCCATGGCCTGCGGGCTGCCGTGCCTCATCGCCAAGGCTCCGCTCAGCGCCACGTCGCAGTTCGCCCTCTCCGAGTCTTTTCTGTTCGAGGCCGATTCACGCGAGGACCTTACGCGCAAGATCGACTACTGGATCGATCATCCTGAGGCGCTCGAGCGAGCGCGCGCGGCCTACCGCGAGGTGGCCCAGCGCTACACCGTCGAGGCCTCCGCGGAGAAGCTCATCGACATCTACCAGCGCCTCGCGGCCCGTCGAAGTCGGCCAGCGCCCGCTTGACGGAAACAGGCTGCCGGGACAAGCGAGCCCGATGCGGCCGGCAGGATGGGGGCCCGCGGACGCGGCCCCCATCCCCGTTCACGCGTCGGGCGACCGAAGGGGTCCTGTCGCCTCAGAAACTGCAGGCGGCGACCTACCAGCCTATCGCCGCGCCGCCTTGGGAGATGAGGAACACCTCGACCCCAACTCCAAGGAAGACGACACCGACGGCCTTAAGTGCGTACACCCATTGACGCGTCATATGCGCCTCCGGGCGCTTGTATGTCAGCAATAGACAGGTGCATGTATCTGCCCGCGGGCCGCCCCGTGACGACTTGGCAACCGTCGCCAGTTGATGGCGTCAGTCGCTAGTTCAGTGTCCTCGCGCCTACGAGCGGGTTTGGCCCCGCGAAATGTGGCGGTAGGACAGGGGAATCGAACCTAACACGTGGGGTGAACTCTAACGTGGCGATGGCACTTGGCAACTCGCACGAAAGTGGCCCTGAGTTGCAGTTTCCTCACGATTAGGTGACCAGACTTGAAGGGACAAGAGTGGACGCCAACGGACCGGATCCGCGTCACCAACGGCGGCACCATGAGCGCCCGGGGCGGACTCCCCTGTGCATGCCCGGTGGAACTACGTGGCTCCGGTCGCCCACGCTAACTGCGAGAACCGGTTGCTCGAGGGAGTCCGGTCCGCGGCGCTGCGCGCAGCCGACCTGGGCAAGAAAGGCTGAAGGCGCCGGCAATTGAACTCTACTGAAAGTGAATTGTTAACATGGCGACGGCACTCACCATTTCTCGCCAAGCTTTTGGTAGCCAAGCGTTTCTTGTCCGTATCGCTCTCTCGACATGAGCGGACGCCTGTGGACAGCCGTGGACCCACTGCGTGGCACCAGTTTGGCGCCAGCGGGCGGATAGCCGCACCGCGCGAGTCGATTATCCAGCGGATCAAGTGGGCTCCGGGTCGTCTGGTCGGCAACGCCCGGGATCCAGAACCGACCAAAACGGAGGTTCGGTTCGGAGAGCGTTTGCGGGGTTGAAGCTTGGCGCGAGCGGTGCCGTGGGCGGCGGCGAACAGGAGCGGCGCGCCTACAAGTCCTTCGGCGTCAGCCCGGTGTTCTTGGCAACGCGGGAGAGCATGCGCGGGCCGATCTCCTCGCGGTCGTGGAAGGCCCACACGTAATCGGGCCACCCCTCGCGCTCGAGCGTAACGTGGGAGCCGCTTCGGCGCTTTTCGTGCCAACCAATGCGCAATAGCGCGGCGAGTACGCGCGGTGCTCGCGTGGACGGCCAGGAGCTCACGTTACTCGGGCGTTACGCAGCGACTCGGGTGAAGGCCAAGGATACCAAGGCATCCGCCTCGCCGTGCTCAAGGCGCTCCGCGAAGACCCGCAAGGCGAGCGCCTCAGCCCTCGCCACTGCGTCAGCCTCGGTGACTCCGTAGGCGAGGACGCCAGGAAGCTCCGGGACCTCGGCCAACCAACGACCGTCCGTCTCACGTTCCACGTCGATCGTAAGGGTAACGCCCATGCAAAGAAGACTAGTCGCACCCGCCTCCCGAGGGCAAGCTGGCGTTGCCGATCCTCCTGATGCGTGCGGGTGTCGTCACCGCTTGACCCCGTACCATGTCCGACACCGCGCATCCCCTGTCGGCGAGGGTGTCGCTGCCGGACGGCTCCTGCTGGCGGCATGCTGTCGCGTCCCGGCTTCACCTCTCGAAGGGACCACCTGGCAGCTCACCTCGCCCGGCGGGCCGGCGTCGGATTCGAAGGAGGCGAGGCCGGATCCCCCCACCGTTCGCTTCGTAAGCGGCCGCGCCTCCGGCTTCTCCGGTTGCAACCGGTTCACGGGAGCATTCACCCGGGATGGCGACACCCTGACCGTCGGGCCCCTAGCAGGAACGATGATGGCGTGCCCCGAACCCCGGATGGCCATCCAGGAAACCCTTCTCGATGGGGCTCGGCCTGGAAGACGAGCGGCGGCCCGGAGGCGGGGGTCAAGGTCAGGCGGGCGCCGGAGATCGCGACGCGATGCGTACCGGACAGCGATGTAGACGTAACGCATCACGGCAAGGGACCCCCGCGGGTGTTCACGGCCAGGCGACGCTCAGGCCTCTACCTTAACCGGCCTGGCCCCCAAAGGGTGTCGACGGTTGAACGCCCGTTCCACAGAACAGTCGAGGCGATGACCACGGAAGTGAGGTAAGGAACGTGACGATGACCACGCTCTCGCCGAAGGATGCACGCCAGATCGCGAAGGAAGCCTACATCTACGGCTTTCCGATCGTCGACAACTACCGGGTGAACCACTCCTACTTTGTGGACAGGGCGAGCCCCGAGTTCAAGGCTCCCTGGAACAGTCTCAACAACACGGCCCGCGTCTTCACGCCCGATGACAAGGCCATTCAGACCGCCAACTCCGACACGCCCTACTCCCAGCTCGGTACCGACCTGCGGGCCGAGCCGCTCGTCCTGACCATCCCGCCCATCGAGAAGAACCGCTACTTCTCGGTGCAGCTCATCGACGCCTACAC
>Ga0209048_10004905_pt1 | contig 12715 bp, 12 predicted proteins | sample FrelakmetCRP12CR_FD_187146 | JGI IMG/M metagenome (GOLD analysis project Ga0209048, IMG submission 187146) | Freshwater lake sediment microbial communities from the University of Notre Dame, USA, for methane emissions studies - CRP12 CR (SPAdes)... | ecosystem: Environmental > Aquatic >... | reverse complement strand
CGCAGTGCCGTCGGGCGTCGTGCACATCGCCGCCGCGCATCCGTCGACCTGCGGGCTCGATGGCCTGTCCGGAGCGATTACCGTGGAGCCGCTCTGATGGAATGGCTCGCGACCCTTTTCGGATCCGCCTGGCCGGCGATCAAGGTCACCACGTGGACGCTCTTGAAGATCGTGGCGATCGCCATCCCGTTGATCCTGAGCGTCGCCTATCTCACGCTCGCCGAGCGCAAGATCATCGGCTGGATGCAGGTGCGCATCGGCCCGAATCGGGTCGGTCCGCTCGGGCTGCTGCAACCGTTCGCCGACGTCTTCAAGCTGATCTTCAAGGAGATCGTGCTGCCGACCGGCGCCAGCCGCTACCTGTTCTTCATCGCGCCGATCCTCGCCATTGCGCCGGCGCTTGCGGCATGGGCCGTCATCCCGTTCACGGATGGCGTCGTGCTCGCCGACATCAACGCGGGCCTTCTCTACGTTCTCGCGATGACGTCGATCGGCGTCTACGGGATCATTCTCGCCGGCTGGGCGTCGAATTCCAAGTACGCGTTCCTCGGCTGCCTCCGCTCCGCCGCGCAGATCGTCTCCTATGAAATCGCCATGGGCTTCGCGCTCGTCGGCGTGCTGATGGCGGCGAACACGCTGAACCTTTCCGGCATCGTGCAAGGGCAGGAGGGCGGCCTCGCGCACTGGTACTTCATTCCGTTGTTCCCGCTCTTCATCGTGTACCTGATCTCCGGCGTTGCCGAAACGAACCGCCATCCATTCGACGTGGCGGAAGGGGAGTCGGAAATCGTCGCGGGCTTTCACGTCGAGTATTCGGGCGTTGCGTTCGCGGTGTTCTTCCTCGCCGAGTACATGAACATGATCCTGATCTCGGCGCTGGCTTCGGTCATGTTCCTGGGCGGCTGGCTGTCGGTGTGGCCCGCGCTCAACGACCTGACGCTCCCACTGTGGGTGCCGGTGATGGGCGGCACCGCGCCGCTCGGCGACGGCATGCTCTGGCTGTTCGGCAAGATGTCGGTCGTGCTGTTCTTCTTCCTGTGGATCCGCGCGACGTTTCCGCGCTATCGCTACGACCAGATCATGCGGCTTGGCTGGAAGGTGTTCATCCCGGTGACGCTCGTCTGGATCGTGTTCCTCGGCACGATGATGCAGACGCGCTGGGCCGGGCTCTTCCATTGACGGCGACGACGATGCTCCGACGCTCGCGCGAATTCCTCAATACCTGGCTCCTGGGCGAGCTGTGGCGCGGCCTCATGCTGACGGGCCGTCACATGTTCGCGCGCAAGGTCACGGTCCAGTTCCCGGAAGAGAAGACGCCGCAGAGCCCGCGCTTCCGCGGCCTGCACGCGCTGCGCCGCTATCCCAACGGCGAGGAGCGCTGCATCGCCTGCAAGCTCTGCGAGGCGGTCTGCCCCGCGCTCGCGATCACGATCGAGTCCGAGAAGCGCGCCGACGGCACGCGACGGACGACGCGCTACGACATCGACCTCACGAAATGCATCTTCTGCGGCTTCTGCGAGGAAAGCTGCCCGGTCGATTCGATCGTAGAGACGCGCATCCTCGAGTACCACGGCGAAAAGCGCGGCGACCTCTACTACACGAAAGAGATGCTGCTCGCCGTCGGCGACCGCTACGAGGCGCAGATCGCTAGCGATCGGGAAACAGATGCGAAATACCGCTAACTTGAATGTGCGGCGCCCGCCGAGCGGCGAAGCCCTGCCGGCGTTCGCGACGGGTCCATTCCTCCTGCGATGAATGTTCAAACGGCACTGTTCTATCTCCTCTCGGCGATCCTCGTGTTCGCGGCGCTGCGCGTCGTCACGGCGCGCAACCCCGTGCACGCGGCGCTGTGGCTCGTGCTCGCGTTCTTCACGGCGGCCGCGCACTGGCTGATGCTGCGCGCCGAATTCCTCGCCATTGCCCTGGTGCTGGTCTACGTCGGCGCGGTGATGGTGCTGTTCCTGTTCGTCGTGATGATGCTCGACGTCAATTTCGACAACCTGCGCACGCAGTTCAAGAGCTACCTCCCGGTCGGCGCGACCGTGTTCGTGCTGGTGCTGGTCGAGATGGCGCTGGTGCTTCTCGGCAACAAGCCGGTCGGCGTGGCGGTCGCGACGGCGCCGGCGCCAACAGGGGGCAGCAACACGAAGGCGCTCGGCGTGCTCCTCTACACCGACTATGTCTACCCGTTCGAGATCGCCGCGGTGGTGCTGCTGGTGGCGATCATCGCGGCCATCGCCCTGACGCATCGCCGCCGCCGCGAGACGAAATACCAGGATCCCGGCAAGCAGGTGAGAATCCGGGCGCAGGACCGCGTGCGCGTGCTTTCCATGCCATCCGAGAAAAACGACTCATAGCACGCCGTATTCCGCCCCGGGAGCCCCTTTGTCTTTCCTTGCCGCGCCGCCGACGCTGTCGCACTACCTTGTGCTGGGGGCCGTCCTGTTCGCCATCAGCATGGCGGGCATCTTCCTCAATCGCCGCAACGTGATCATCCTGCTGATGGCGATCGAGCTGATGCTGCTTGCCGTCAACCTCAACTTCATCGCGTTCTCGAGCTTCCTCGACGACATGGCGGGCCAGGTGTTCGTGTTCTTCATCCTGACCGTCGCCGCCGCCGAATCTGCGATCGGGCTCGCGATCCTGGTCCTGCTCTTCCGCAACGTCGGTTCGATCGACGTCGAGGACCTCGACGAGCTCAAGGGCTGACGGCGCGACATGTTCATGCAGCAACTCTATCTTCTCGTGCCGCTCGCGCCGCTCGCCGCTGCGATCGTCGTCGGGCTCTGGGGCCCGAGGCTGGGCCGGAGCGCCTCGCACTGGTTGTGCTGCCTCGGCGTCGCCGTGTCGATGGTCGCCTCGTATTTCATCTTTCGCGACGTCATGGCCGGGAACAGCTTCAACGGCGACGTCTACACGTGGCTGCAATCGGGCGACCTCAAGCTCGCGATCGGCTTCCTGATCGATCCGCTGACGACGACGATGCTGCTTGTCGTCACCTTCGTTTCGCTGATGGTGCACGTCTACACGATCGGCTACATGGCCGACGACCCGGGCTACACGCGCTTTTTCAGCTACATCTCGCTCTTCACGTTCAGCATGCTGATGCTGGTGATGAGCAACAATTTTCTCCAGCTTTTCTTCGGCTGGGAGGCGGTCGGGCTCGTGTCGTACCTGCTCATCGGCTTCTGGTACGAGCGGCCGACGGCCATTTACGCCAACCTGAAGGCCTTCCTCGCCAACCGGGTCGGCGACTTCGGCTTCGTGCTGGGGATCGGACTGGTACTGGCGCATTTCGGCACGCTCGACTATGCGAGCGTATTCGCGCGGGCGCCGGAGCTCGCCACGACGACCGTCAATCTGCTCGGCAAGTCGCAGTGGATGCTGATGAGCGTCATCTGCATCTGCCTCTTCGTCGGCGCGATGGGCAAGAGCGCGCAGATGCCGCTGCACGTCTGGCTGCCGGACTCGATGGAGGGCCCGACACCGATTTCCGCGCTGATCCACGCGGCGACGATGGTGACCGCCGGCATCTTCATGGTCGCCCGGATGAGCCCGCTGTTCGAGCTCTCGGATACCGCGCTCGGATTCGTCACGATCATCGGCGCGACGACGGCGCTCTTCATGGGCTTCCTCGGCATCGTCCAGAACGACATCAAGCGGGTGATCGCCTATTCGACGCTGTCGCAGCTGGGCTACATGACGGTCGCGCTGGGCGTCTCGGCGTACTCGGTGGCGATCTTCCATCTGATGACCCATGCGTTCTTCAAGGCGCTGCTGTTCCTCGGCGCGGGGTCGGTGATCATCGCGCTGCACCACGAGCAGGACCTGCGACGAATGGGGGGCCTGCGCAAGTTCATGCCGATCACGTACTGGACCGCCTTGATCGGCTCCCTCGCGCTGGCCGGCATCCCGCCCTTTGCCGGGTTCTACTCGAAGGACCTGATCATCGAGGCGGTCCATTTCGCCAACGTCCCCGGCCACGCCTACGCGTATTTCGCGGTGACGGCTGGCGTGTTCGTCACCGCGTTCTACTCTTTCCGGATGCTGTTCCTCGCATTTCACGGCGACGAGCGATTCGTGGCCGACGCCCATCACCACAATGCCGCGCATGCCGGCGATGATCACCACGGACTGCCGCCCGGCGAGAAGCCCAAGGAAAGCCCGTGGGTCGTGACGGTACCGTTGATCCTGCTTGCGATTCCCTCGGTGTATGCGGGGTGGTCGTATGTCGAGCCGATTCTGATCGGCGGCTACTACGGTGATTCGATCACGGTCGCGCTGTCGCACCCGGCGATGGAGAAGCTCCGGGAGGAGTGGCCTGGGGTCGTGCCGTTCGTGGTGCATGCTTTCACGAGCGTTCCGTTCTGGCTCGCGGTCGCCGGCATCGCCGCCGCATGGTACTGCTACCTCCTGAACCCGGCGCTGCCGGCGCGGATCCGGAAATCGGCGGGCTGGCTCTACACGCTGCTCGACAACAAGTACTACTTCGACCGGTTCAACGACTGGTTCTTCGCCGGCGGTTTCCGCCGCATCGGCACGTTCCTGTCGGACGTCGGCGACAAGTCGATCATCGACGGCTTTTTCGTCAACGGGACGGCACGGACCGTCGCGCTCGCAGCCGCGCTGCTGCGGCACATGCAGTCCGGTTACGTCTACCACTATGCCTTCACGATGATCGTCGGCCTCTTCGCGCTGCTGTCGTGGTGGACGCTGCGCTGAGGCAACGACCGCGATGCACCTTCTCTCCCTCGCCATCTGGGTCCCGATCGTCGCCGGCGTTGCCGTGCTGACGGTGCGGGGTGACGCCAACGCCCGGCATGCCCGTTGGCTCGCGCTGCTGGGCTCGGCGCTGGGCTTCCTCGTCACGCTTCCGCTGTGGCTGAATTTCGTGCCCGACACGTCGGACATGCAGTTCGTCGAGTATGCGGACTGGATCCCGAAGTTCGGCATCTACTATTTCCTGGGGGTGGACGGCATCTCGATGCTGTTTGTCCTTCTGAACAGCCTGATGACGCTCGTCGTCGTCTGGGCGGGCTGGGAGGTGATCGAGTCGCGCGTGTCCCAGTACATGGCCGCGTTCCTCATCCAGTCGGGGCTCATCAACGGCGCGTTCTGCGCGCTCGACGGCATCCTCTTCTACACGTTCTTCGAGGCGATGCTGATCCCGATGTACCTCATCATCGGCATCTGGGGCGGGCCGAACCGCGTCTATGCGGCGATCAAGTTCTTCCTCTACACGCTGCTGGGTTCGCTGTTGATGCTGGTGGCGCTGATCTACCTCTACAACGTTTCGAACTCGTTCTCGATCCTCGCGTGGTACGAGGTGCCGCTGGCGCTCAACGTGCAGATCCTGCTTTTCGTCGCGTTCTTCCTGTCCTTCTCGGTCAAGGTGCCGATGTGGCCGGTGCATACCTGGCTGCCCGACGCGCACGTCGAGGCGCCGACCGGCGGCTCGGTGATCCTGGCGGCGATCACGCTGAAGATCGGCGCGTACGGCTTCGTCCGCTTCATCCTGCCGATCGTGCCCGATGCCTCCAGGTACCTGTCCGGATTCGTGATCACGCTGTCGCTGATCGCCATCGTGTACATCGGCTTCGTGGCGCTGGTCCAGGGCGACATGAAGAAGCTGATCGCCTACTCGTCGATCTCGCACATGGGCTTCGTCACGCTGGGCTTCTTCCTGTTCAGCACGCTGGGAATGGAAGGCGGCCTCGTGCAGATGATCTCGCACGGCTTCGTCTCGGCTGCGATGTTCCTCTGCGTGGGCGTGATGTACGACCGCATGCACAGCCGGCAGATCGCCGACTACGGGGGCGTGGTGAACACGATGCCCAGGTTCGCCGCGTTCATGATGCTGTTCGCCATGGCCAATGCGGGCCTTCCGGCGACGTCCGGATTCGTCGGCGAATTCATGGTGATCCTCGCATCGGTCAAAGTGAACTTCTGGCTCGGCTTCACCGCGGCGACGATCATGATCCTCGGCGCCGCATACACGCTGTGGATGTACAAGCGCGTGATTTACGGCGCGGTGGCGAACGAGAACGTCGCCAAGCTGACCGACCTCAACCGTCGCGAGTTTTGGCTCCTTGCGAGCGTGGCTGCGCTGGTGCTGTGGATGGGCGTGTGGCCGAAGCCGTTCATCGACGTAATGCACGCGTCGGTGACCGACCTCCTGGCGCACGTCGCGCGCGTCAAACTGTGATCGCCCCATGCCCACGATGAGCACGCTCAATTTCCTGTCCGTCCTGCCCGAAGCGATCGTGCTGGGCGCGGCGTGCGCGATCCTGGTGCTCGACGCCTTCCTGCCCGACCGCCTGCGGCACTTGAGCTTCTGGCTGACGCAGCTGGCCCTTCTTGTCGCGGCGTGGCTCGTTTACGCGACCGCGGCGGGCGAGCCGGTGCGGGCGATGAACGGCATGGTCATCGACGACATGCTGTCGGACGTGTTCCGTTTCTTTACCTGCATTGCGGTGTCGCTCACGCTCTTCTATTCACGGGGCTATCTCGAAGCGCGCGGACTCTTCCGCGGCGAAACCTTCGTGCTCGCGCTCACGACGCTGCTCGGGATGATGGTGATGATCTCGGCCGGCAACTTCATCACTCTGTACATGGGGCTCGAGCTGCAGGCGCTGTCGCTCTATGCGATGGTCGCGATGCACCGGACGTCGAAGCAGGCGTCCGAGGCCGCAATGAAGTATTTCGTGCTGGGCGCGCTGGCGTCGGGCATGCTGCTCTACGGAATGTCGATGATCTACGGCGCGACGGGCTCGCTCGACCTCGTGCAGGTGGGCGTGGCGGTGCTGTCGCACCAGGGCAATCCGATGATCCTGCTCTTCGGCCTGGTGTTCGTCGTCTCGGGGATCGGCTTCAAGCTGGGCGCGGTGCCGTACCACATGTGGGTGCCGGACGTTTACGACGGCGCGCCGACCGCGGTGACGCTGCTGATCGGCACGGCGCCCAAGCTCGCCGCGTTCGCGTTCATGATGCGGCTCCTTGCCATTGCCCTCGGCGACCTCGCGATCGACTGGCAGGACATGCTGGTCGTGCTTTCGCTGCTCTCGATGGTCCTCGGCAACGTGATCGCGATTGCCCAGACGAACATCAAGCGGATGCTGGCGTACTCGACGATCGCCAACATGGGCTTCATGCTGATGGGGTTCCTCGCGGGGAACCTCGATGGGTTCACGGCGGCGATGTTCTACTCGGTGGCGTACGTGCTGACGACCCTTGCCTCCTTCGGCATCGTGATGCTGCTGTCGCGGGCGGGTTTCGAGGCCGACCAGATCGACGACTTCAAGGGCCTCAACCGCCGGTCGCCGTGGTGGGCGCTGATGATGCTCATTGTGATGTTTTCGCTGGCCGGCATTCCGCCGACGATCGGCTTTTACGCGAAGTTCTCGGTGATCATGGCCGCCGTGGGCGCCGGATACGTGTGGCTCGCCGTCGTCGCGGTCCTGTCGTCGCTGGTGGGCGCGTTCTACTACCTGCGCATCGTGAAGCTCATGTATTTCGACGAGCCGACGGATCATGCGCCGATCGTCGCCCGGCTCGACAACCAGGCCTTCCTTTCGGCGAACGGGCTCGCGCTGGTCTTCCTCGGCATGTTCCCGCAGCGGCTGGTGGAAATCTGCTTTGGCGCGCTCGTGTTGTCCGGATTTGTCTAGCGGCCGCGTGCTAATATTTGCCGCTCGCGGAAACATCCCTCGCCCGAACGGTACCCGCCATGCGCGTCGGCTTTTTCGTCACCTGCCTCGTCGACCTGATGCGGCCCTCGATCGGCTTCGCGGCGATCGAACTGCTCGAAGCCGGCGGTGCGCAAGTCTTCGTGCCGCCGACCCAGACGTGCTGCGGCCAACCGGCGTACAACTCCGGCGACCGCGCTGACGCGAAGGCCCTCGCGGCCAAGGTCGTGGCGGAATTCGAGGGCTGCGACTATCTCGTCGCACCGTCCGGCTCCTGCAGCGGCATGATCAAGACGCACTATGCGGACCTCTTCACCGACGACCCGGCGATGGCGAAGCGCGTCGATGCGCTGGCCGCGAAGACCTGGGAGCTCACGGCGTTCCTGGTCGAGAAGCTGGCGTTGGACAAGGTTCCCGGCCGCTTCGACGGCACGATCACCTATCACGACAGCTGTGCCGGCCTGCGCGAGATGGGCGTCAAGAGGCAGCCGCGCGCGCTGCTCGCAAAGATGCCCGGCGTAACGCTCAATGAGATGGCGGAGTGCGAAGTCTGCTGCGGCTTCGGCGGCACGTTCGCGATCAAATTCGGCGAGATTTCGTCGCGCCTCGCCGACAACAAATGCGAGGCGGTCGTGGCGACGCATGCTGACGCGGTCGTTCTGGGTGACCTCGGTTGCATGCTGAACATCGAAGGCAGGCTGCGGCGGCGCGGCGATACGAAGACCAGGGTGCTCCATGTGGCCGAAGTGCTTACCGGCAAGGCCAGCTGATGCAAGTCACCTCGATGCACTTCAAGGAGCGCGCGCACGTCAAGCTGCACGACGAGCGGCTCCAGCACAACCTGAAGAAGATGCAGGGCAAGTTCGTCGCCAAGCGGCGCGCGTCGCTGGTCGAGCTCGACGACTTCGAAGGCACCCGCGACGCCGGCAAGGCGATCCGCAACCGCGCGCTCGAGAATCTCGACGTCTGGCTCGAGACATTCGAGCGTAACGCGACCGCGCGTGGCGCCACCGTGCTGTGGGCCGAGACGCCCGCGGACGTCAACGCGCTGGTCCTGGAAATCGCCGCGAAGCACGCGGTGAAGAAGATCATCAAGTCGAAGTCGATGGTCTCGGAGGAGTCCGCGCTCGACCACGCGATAGAGGGTGCCGGCATGAAGGTCGTCGAGACCGACCTCGGCGAGTACATCCTGCAGATCAACGACTACGAGCCGCCGTCGCACATCATCGGTCCTGCGCTGCACAAGTCGAAGGAGGAGGTCGCCGATCTCTTCCACAAGGCGCATGGCACGCCCGTAAAAACCGGCATCGACGAATTGTGCCTCGAGGCGCGCGGCGTCTTGCGCCAGCACTACCTCAGCGCCGACATGGGCATCTCGGGCGGCAATTTCTTCGTCGCCGAGACGGGCTCGGTCGTGCTTGTCACCAACGAAGGCAACGCCACACTGACGACGACGCTGCCGAAAGTGCACGTCGCGATTTCCGGCATCGAGAAGATCGTGCCCACGCTGGAAGACGTCGCCACCCTGATGCGCCTGCTGCCGCGCTCGTCGACCGGACAGTCGATCTCGAACTATGTGGACATCCTGACCGGGCCGAAGGGCGCAGGCGAGTTCAACGGCGCCGAGCACATGTACTTCATCCTCGTCGACAGCGGCCGCACGACGGTGCTGGCGAGCGACCTGCGCGAGGCGCTGCGCTGCATCCGCTGCGGCGCGTGCATGAATCACTGTCCCGTTTACCAGAACGTCGGCGGCCACTCGTATGGCTGGGTCTATCCTGGTCCGATCGGATCGATCCTGACGCCGATGTATGTCGGACTCGACAAGGCGCAGGACCTGCCGGCGGCATCGACGCTTTGCAACCAGTGCGGCGTCGTCTGCCCGGTGCGGATCCCGCTGCCCGACCTGCAGCGCAAGCTGCGCGAAAAGGCGTTCGAGACGGGGCTGCGGCCATGGTCCGAGCGGGCGGGGCTGGCGACGTGGTCGTGGGTCGCGCAACATCCTGCGCTCTATGGATTTGGCACAAAGCTCGGCGTGCGCATGATGAAGTGGTGGGGCGGCCGCGACGGCATGATCCACAAGCTGCCGTTGGCGAGTGGCTGGACCGACGGCCGCGACCTGCCGGCGCCGGCGGGCAGGACCTTCCGCGAGCTCTATCGCGCGCAAGAACAGGCGAAACAACGATGAATGCCCCGCACAGCCTGCATGTTTCCGTGCCACCGTTGTCGCGCCGCGCGGAATCGCTCGGCACCGAAAACGCGTTCGTCGTTCTGGCGGAGGTCAACGCGCTGGTCCGCGAAGGCAAGGACATCGTCTCGTTCTGCATCGGCCAGCCCGATTTCCCGACGCCGGTGAACGTGCAGGACGCCGCCATTGCGGCGATCCGCGGCGGCAAGCACGGTTACACGCCGTCGGCCGGCATCGACGAATTGCGCGCGGCCGCCGCGAAGGACATGGGCGCGCGGCGCGGCATCGAAATCAAGGCGGAAGACGTCGTCGTCGGCGCGGGCGCCAAGCCGTTCATCGCCTATACCATCGCGTCGGTGACGGACTATGGCGCCGGTGACGAGGTGATCTACCCGGTGCCGGGATTCCCGATCTACGAATCGCAGATCCACGCCAACGGCGCGGTGCCGGTGCCGATCTACCTGCGCGAGACGCGCGATTTCGCATTCGACCCGGCCGACCTCGAAGCGAAGATCAACGAGAAGACGAGGCTGCTGATCCTCAACACCCCGCACAATCCGACGGGCGGGATGCTGCAGGCGGCCGACCTCGACGCCATCGCCGAAATTCTGCGCCGCCATACGCAGGTGTGGGTGTACGCCGACGAAATCTACTCGCGGCTCGCCTACGCCGGCGCATTCGATACGCTGGCGCGCCGGCCGGGGATGCAGGAGCGCACGATCATCAGCGACGGCGCGTCGAAGACCTGGGCGATGACCGGCTGGCGGATCGGCTTCACCGCCAACCGCACGCTCGCCCCCGTGTTCACGCGCTGGATCACCAACACCGACTCGTGCGCGTCGCAGATTTCGCAGTGGGCGGCGGTCGAGGCGATCAACGGCCCGCAGGATGCCGCCGACGCGATGCGCGCGAGCTTCCTCGAGCGGCGCGACCTCATCGTCGGGCTGCTGAACAAGGTCCCCGGCATCGCGTGCAAGGTGCCGGGCGGCGCGTTCTACGCGTGGCCCAACGTCAGCGAGGCCTGCGCGCTCACCGGCTGCGCCGATTCCGAAGTCTTCCGCAAGCGGCTGCTCATGGAAGCGGGCGTGGCCGTGCTCGCCGACATCCATTTCGGGCGCCGCGTCCCCGGCGACGGCCAGCACATCCGCTTCTCCTACGCGGCGTCGCCGGCGGCGATCCGTGAAGGCGTTGCGCGGCTCGATGCGTTCGTGCGCCGGCAGATGAAGGACGGCGGAAAGAGCGCGGCAGTGCGGAAGGTACGGGCATAGGCCACCGAAATGGCGACCGACCTGACCTCGAACAAATCCGCGCGCGACGCCGTCCTCGGCCGCGTGAAAAAGGCGCTTGGCGTGACGGGCGACCGCGCGAAGGCGAATGGCGATGCGCAGCAATACATGGCCGCCCATGCGCACGGCCCGCGGCCCGCGATGCCGGCGGACCTGCTGACGAAATTCATGACGCGCGCCACCGACATGGAAAGCACCGTCGAGCGCATAGCGGATCGTGCCGCGATTCCCGCCGCCATCGCGCGCTATATCGACGCCCTCGTGCTTCCGCCGCCCATCGCGTCGCAAAAATCGCACCAAGGTGTTTGCTGGCCGGAATTCGCCGACCTCGACTGGAAAGGCGCGGGCCTCGACATCGAGGTGCGCCCGACGCTGGGCGACGACCGCCTCGGTATCACCGGCGCGTTCTGCGCGATCGCCGAAACCGGCACCTTGGTCGTCCTGACCGGCGCGGACTCGCCGACCGCGACCACGCTTCTGCCCGACACGCACATCGCCATCCTGCGCGCCGACCGCGTCGTGTCGGGAATGGAGGAGGCGTTCGCGCTGATCCGCAAGGAGCGCGGACAGACGCCGCGCGCGATCAATTTCATCTCCGGGCCGTCGCGCACCGGCGACGTCGAGCAGACCATCGTGCTCGGCGCGCACGGGCCATTCCGCGTGCATATTCTCGTCGTCGGATAGCGCGGCGTCTGGCCGTCAATCGCAAGGCTGTCCCGAAACGCGAGCAGCGAGGAACCCGATGTCGAAACTTCGCGTCCAGAGCTTCGCGATCTCCATCGACGGCTACGGCGCCGGGCCGGACCAGGATCTCCGGAATCCGCTCGGCATCAGGGGCCCCGAGCTGATGGAGTGGTTCGTCCCCACCCGCCTTTGGCGGAAGATGCACGGCAACGACGATGGCGAGACGGGCGTCGACAACGAAATGGCGGAGCAGGGCTTTGCCAACCTCGGCGCCTGGATTCTCGGGCGCAACATGTTCGGCCCGGTCCGGGGCCCGTGGCCGGACGACAGCTGGAAGGGCTGGTGGGGCGACGAGCCGCCATATCACACGCCTGTCTTCGTGCTGACGCATTATCCGCGCGCGCCGCTCAGGATGGCGGGAGGCACGGAGTTCTTCTTTGTCACGGAAGGCATACGCGCCGCATTGGAGCAGGCCACCGCTGCCGCGGGTGGCCGCGACGTCCGCGTCGGCGGTGGCGTGTCCACGGTTCGGCAGTATCTGCGCGCCGGGCTCCTCGACGAGCTGCATCTCGCCTTCCGTCCGGTGTTGCTCGGTTCCGGCGAGCACCTGTGGCATGACCTCGACCTGCATGCCCTGGGCTATGAATGCGCGCGCCATATCGCGGGTGAACGCGCGACCCATGTCTTTCTGCGCAGGCGCGCTTGAACGCTCCGGCCCGGCTGCTGAGCGCGCGGTTCCTGAGTCGGAGGAAATCCGGATCCGGTGTGCGGGCCAGACCCACATATAGGAGGCGCTGATGAAACGAGTCACGGGCATTGGCGGAATCTTCTTCAAGGCCAAGGATCCGGTCGCCCTGCGCGCCTGGTACAAG
>Ga0209048_10004904_pt1 | contig 12716 bp, 9 predicted proteins | sample FrelakmetCRP12CR_FD_187146 | JGI IMG/M metagenome (GOLD analysis project Ga0209048, IMG submission 187146) | Freshwater lake sediment microbial communities from the University of Notre Dame, USA, for methane emissions studies - CRP12 CR (SPAdes)... | ecosystem: Environmental > Aquatic >... | reverse complement strand
TACGCTCGGCACCGATACCGGTGGATCGATCCGGCAGCCGGCGGCGTGCTGTGGCGTGGTCGGCCTCAAGCCGACGTACGGTCGAGTCAGCCGGTACGGCGTCATCGCCTATGCGTCGTCGCTCGACCAGGTCGGTCCGCTGGCGAAGACCGTTACCGGGTGCGCACACATCTTGCGGGTCATCGCCGGCCACGACAGGCACGACTCGACGTCGGTCAACCGGCCTGTTCCCGACTACGTGGCGCGCCTCGACGGATCGGCAAAGGGCTTGCGGGTCGGTATCCCACGCGAGTATTTCGTCGAAGGCATGCAGCCCGAAGTGGAGCAGGCAGTCCGCGCCGCCGTGGGCACCTTTGAAGCGCTCGGTGCGACCGTCGCCAACGTCTCGCTGCCGCACACCGACTACGCGATCCCCGCCTACTATTTGATCGCCACCGCCGAGGCGAGCTCGAACCTGGCACGCTACGACGGCATCAAGTATGGCCTGCGTGCGGCCGAGTCGGAGGGCTTGCTCAGCATGTATCAGCGCACACGCGCCAGCGGCTTCGGCACCGAGGTGAAGCGACGCATCATGCTTGGTACGTACGCACTCTCGGCGGGCTACTACGATGCCTACTATCTGAAGGCGCAGAAGATTCGCACGCTGATTCGTCGCGACTTCGAACAGGTTTTCGCAGCGCACGACGTCATCGTCACCCCGACCGCACCAACCACGGCGTTTCGTATCGCCGAGAAGACCAGCGACCCGCTGCAGATGTACCTGTCGGACATGTTCACCATCTCGGTCAACCTCGCTGGATTACCAGGGCTTTCGTTGCCCTGCGGCTTCGACCAGGCGGGGCTGCCAATCGGCTTGCAGATCGTCGGCCGGCCGTTCGAAGAGGAGTGCGTCCTGCAGGCCGCATATGCGTACGAGCAAGCCACGGAGTGGCACGAGAAGGAAGTGACCAGTAATAAGTGATCGAGCGATCACTGATCACTCTCCCCATGGACTACGAAGCCGTCATTGGATTGGAGGTGCACGCCGAGCTGCTGACGCAGTCGAAGGTGTTCTGCGGGTGCTCGGCGAAGTTCGGTGCGCCGCCGAACCAGAACACTTGTCCGGTGTGCCTCGCAATGCCGGGAGCGTTGCCGGTGCTGAATCGCCGTGCCGTCGAGTTCGGCATACGCGCCGGTCTGGCGACGCGTTGCACGATCGCAAACTATAGCCGCTGGGCGCGCAAGAACTACTTCTATCCCGATCTACCTAAAGGCTATCAGATCACTCAGTACGAGCTGCCGCTGTGCCTCGGCGGCTCGATCGACATCACGACCGCCGCGGGCTCGAAGAGCGTCCGGCTGACGCGCATCCACATGGAGGAGGATACCGGCAAGAACATCCACGATGCGCACGGCGACGCCAGCTTGGTGGACTTCAATCGCTGCGGTGTGCCGTTGCTTGAAATTGTCAGCGAGCCGGACATCCGCTCGGCGGAGGAGGCCAGCGCATACCTGCGCAAGCTGCGGACGATTCTCCAATACCTGGAGATCTGCGACGGCAACATGGAGGAGGGCAGCTTCCGCTGCGACGCCAACGTCTCCATCCGCCAGCGCGGCGCCACGGAGCTTGGCACCAAGCTCGAGATCAAGAACATGAACTCCTTCCGCAACGTCGAACGCGCGATCGAGTTCGAGCTGCAGCGCCAGGCGCAGGCACTCGATGAAGGCGGGCGGCTGGTGCAGGAGACGCGGCTGTGGGATCCGGACCGCGAGGTCACCCGCTCGATGCGCTCGAAAGAGTCCGCGCACGACTACCGCTACTTTCCTGAACCCGACCTACTGCCATTGCTGGTCAGTAACGAGTGGATCGACGAGGTGCGGCGCGCGCTGCCCGAATTGCCCGACGCGCGGCGCACGCGCTTCGTAGGCGACTATGGGTTGCCCGAGTATGACGCCGACGTGCTGACGATGCGCAAGGACGTTGCCGACTTCTACGAAGCGACGGTGCGCCACCACCGCAACCCGAAGGCACTCAGCAACTGGGTGATGGGCGACGTCTTGCGCATCATCAGAGAGCGCAAGCTGGACAACGCATTGGTCATTCATGACTGGCCGGTGGCTCCGGAGCGTTTGGCGGCCATGGTTGAGCTCATTGACAGCGGTGAAATCAGCGGCAAGATCGCCAAGTCGGTGTTCGAGGAGATGGTGAACACCGGCAAGACGCCAGTGCAGATCGTTGACGAGCAGGACCTTAAGCAAATCTCCGACGAAGGCCCGATCGTTGCCGCCGTTGAGCAGGTGATCGCTGCCAACCCCGAGAAGGTCGCTGAATACCGCGGCGGCAAGGACAAACTGTTTGGCTTCTTCGTCGGGCAGGCCATGAAGGCAACGCAGGGCAAAGCCAATCCACAGAAGCTGAACGAGCTTCTGCGCGCGAAGTTGGGCGCGTAGGGCCTGCGGCCCGCGTCATTTCTATGGCCCGCTCCCCGTTGGGTCGCTCCGGGCCGCAGGTCCGACAGGCTGCTAAAAGAGCGCAGGCAGCGGTTGCGCGGCGTTGCGGGGCGCGCCGCGAACTGGCCTGCCGGACGAGTCGAGAGACGGGGATCGCAATGCTGCGGATCGGAAGCGTTGGTGCGGCACTCGGTATCATCGCGCTGACGCACCTTGCCAGCGCGGCACCGCTCTCCCCGCGCATCGCCAATTACCATATCACCGCCACCTACGACGGCGGCGCGCACACGCTCACGGGGCGCGAAACCCTGACGTGGCGCAACACGGCGCGGGAACCGGCCGTCGATCTGTACTTCCACCTCTATTTGAATGCCTTCGCCAACAGCCAGTCGTCGTTCATGCGTGGTGTCGGTGACGCGTGGGTCGACTGGCTGCAACGGCATCCGAACGGCTGGGGCTACATCACGGTCACCGCGATCCGTATCGGCGGCAGCGACGTCACGGCGCGCATGCAGTTCGTCCATCCGGACGACGACAACCTCGACGACCGCACCGTCTTTCGCCTACCGCTCGAGAAGCCGTTGCGGCCGGGTGCGACGCTCGAAGTCGAAATCGAATTTGCGGCGCGTCTGCCGAAGCTCTTCGCGCGCGCAGGGTACGCCGGACCGTTCGTGCTGGTCGCCCAGTGGTTTCCGAAGATCGGCGTGTATCAAGACGGCGCGTGGAACTGCCACCAATACCACTCCACGACCGAGTTCTTCGCCGACTTCGGTGTCTACGACGTGACGCTGACCGTGCCGCACGACGGCGTGGTTGGCGCCAGCGGCGTCCTGCGGGAGCAACGCGACAACACCGATGGCACGCAGACGCTGCACTTCGTCGCCGAGGACGTGCACGACTTCGCCTGGACGATCGATCCGCGCTTCCACGCAGTTGAGGAGACGGTTGGTGACACGCACCTGCGGCTGCTCGTGCAGCCGAACCACATAGGTCAAGCCGAGCGCTACATGGCTGCCGCGCGCACGGCGCTCCAGCACTATGAGGAATGGATCGGACCGTACCCGTATCCGCAGCTCACCATCGTCGATCCCGGGCCGGGTGGCAGCCGGGCAGGGGGCATGGAGTACCCGACCCTGATCACCGTCGCGACGACGTGGTGGATGCCGCGTGCTCTGCGTCTACCTGAGTTGGCCACGGTCCACGAATTCGGCCATCAGTACTGGTACGGCATGGTCGCCAGCAACGAGTTCGAGGAAGCCTGGCTCGACGAGGGGATCAACTCGTACCTCGAAGGCAAGATCATGGACGCGGCGTACGGGCCCGCCAGCAGCGTCGATGTCTGGGGCGTGCGTCTCGACCGAGTCACGCTCGAGCGCCTGCGTTACATCATGTCGGCACAGCACGATCCAATGACTCGGTACGCGTGGCAGTTCCTTGACCGTTCGAGCTACAGCGCCATCTCATACAGCAAGACGGCGCTGGTCTTGGATACGCTCGATCGCACCCTCGGCGGCGAGCGCCTGCGCGCCGCGCTGGCCGTGTACTTCGATCACTGGCGCTTCCGTCATCCACGCGGCGGCGACTTTCTCGCCAGCGTCGCGCAGAGCGCTGGCGAGGATCTCACCTGGTACTTCGATCAGGTGGTGACTAGTACCGAGCTCTTGGATTACGCCATCACGCGAGTCACCGCTGAGGAGGCGGAGGAGTTCAGCGGCTATGCGTTCAAAGACGGTCACCTGGGCGCGCTCGCAACGCCGCCGCTGGCCGAGCAGAAGCGCTATCACAACGAGGTCGTCGTTGAACGCCTCGGATCGGTGCATATGCCCGTCGACGTGCAGATTGTCTTCGATGACGGCAGCGTAACCAATGAACATTGGGACGGGCGTGACCGGTGGCGACGCTTCGAGTACACCGGACCGCAGCGGGTTGAGTGGGCGCTGGTGGATCCCAACCGCACGATGCCGCTCGACTTCAATCGGCTCAACAACTCGCGCATGCGCGAGAGCGGCACGCGCGGCATCGTGCGGATCGCCAGCCGCTGGGGCTTCTGGTTTCAGAATCTGGTCTACGCCCTCACTGGACTATAGGCATGGGGCAAGCGCTCGGACTGGGCCTGCTGACCGCACTACGCCGGTGGCCGGTGGTGCTAGTGCTCTTCATCGCGAATCTCGTGGCGGGCCTCTGCTTCACCGGTGCGGCTTGGTCCTGGCTGTCCGAGTCGCTCGACAACTCGCTGGCAACGCGCACGCTGCTCACCGACTTGGATTGGAATGTGTTCGTTGATCTGGTCGCGCATCACGGGGACAGCCTGCAGATGCTCCTGGCCGCCGGCGTTTTGCTGGCGCTCCCCGCGTTGCTGCTGGGCGTCTGGCTGAATGCTGCGGCAGTCGTTGCCGTCGGTGAGGACGGTAGCCTCGGAGATTGCCTGCGACGCGGCCTGACCATAGCGCCAAGGTTTCTCCGCCTGAGTCTGCTTTCGAATTTCCTGATCACCGCGGGCATCGCGGCGGCGATGCTGGCTGGCCGCTGGGTGACGCGCTGGACCGCAGAGAGCACGTCGGAGCTCACCTTCTACGTCATCGTCGGGACGGGGACAGTGCTCACCGCGGGTCTGCTCGTGTTTCTCGTCACCGTGCACGACCACGCGCGCGTCCGCAGCACGGCACGCGGCAGCGGCGCAATGGGCGCATACAGTTGGGCACTGCGCTTTGTGGCCCGGGTTGAGTGGCGCGCCCTGCCACTGGCGCTCGTCTTGCTGTCCACCAGTTTCCTGCTGTGGGTCGTGTACCAAACGGTGGGCATGCTGGTGACGACCGATTCGACCCATGGCATCGTGATATCCCTGGCGTGGGGAGAGGCGCTGCTGTTCGCGCGCATGCTCCTGCGCGTCTGGTCCTTTGCCGCCGCCACCGAGTTGCAGAGTCTTCGCCAGTAGCGCCGTCCGCGGCTATTCAGAACATGAACTGTCTGCTCGGTCTACGGGAAGAGACCGGGCTCACCGGTGTGGGCCTGCATCCGTAACGCCAGACGGCGTCGCCGCCTCGACCGCTGTCGCGGACGACTCCCATGCGCGCGCGTCACCGCGGCGCAGGCGCACACGGAATGTGGATCCCGCGCCAACGTTGCTGGTGACGCTGACCTCGCCGCCCAGGGCGCGCACCAACTGCTTGACGATGTACAGTCCCAGGCCCACGCCGCCGTGCCGGCGCGTGCTCGACCCGTCGACCTGGCGGAACATGTCGAAGATCACCGGCAGCGACTCGGCACTTATGCCGATGCCGGTATCGGCGACGACGAACTCCACGCAGCTGCTATCCACTGCCACATTCACCGTGACGGAGCCGCGCTCGGTGAACTTGAGCGCATTCTGAATCAGGTTGCGCAGGACTTTCTTGAGCTTGCCGCGGTCGGATCGCATGATGATCGGACCGCTCGGCACATTCCACGTCAGCACCACATCGCCCTTCAGCCAGTTCGCCGGAATGCTGTCCTGCAGGTCATCGAGAAACTCGTGCACCGTGAACGTCTTGAGGTCGAGGGGGAGCAATCCGGCTTCGAAACGATTCACGTCCAGCGTCTCTTGGATCAGTTCCAGGAGCTGGAGCGCGTGTTGCCGCACGCGCTCCAGAGCGTCGTGCTGCTCGGCGTTCAACGGACCCATGTTGCCTTCGGCGAGCAAGTCCGCGTAGCCGATTACGACGTTGAGGGGCGAGCGCAGCTCATGCGACATGGTGCCGATGAACTCCGACTTCAATTGACTGGCAGCGCGCAGGCTCTCCACCAGGCGCGCGTTCTCCAGCGCGAGCGCCGCTTGATGCGCGATACTCCGAAACAAACGCTGCTCGCGCGCCGAGAAGGGACCGGAGCGCTCATTGAATCCGGCAGCGAGCACGCCCACCGAGGCGCCGGCACGTTGCAGGTCGGAGCACAAGAACGACGCCACCTCCCAGCGCTCCAGCAGCGGGGCAGGGAAGAGTCCGGAGCCACGATCCTCGACCGCGACCATTCCCTGCTGCGCCACAGCCGCAAACAGCGGCGCGCTGGTGGCGGGAAACTCGAAGCTGCGCACCTCCTCCAGCATCTGACGGTTGGTTCCTGACACCGCCGCCACGCGGTACACGTCGCGTGGTTTGTCGTGCAGCAGCGTCACGCTCCACTCGCACCCAAGCGCCTGCCGGATGACCTCGTTCAGGCGCTCGATGATCTCGTGCGGCTCCAGCGATGTCGTCAACGCCTGCGCTGCACGGAGGAGCGCGCCGGAGATCGCGGCCTCTTCCTCCAAGCGCAGGTTCGACTCATTGAGAGACTCCGCTGTTGCCGCGAGGTCGACGTTCTTCTGCGCCAGATGCCGCGCGTAGAACAACGACTGACTCGCGATCATAAAGAAGATGGCCGGGGGCAGTACCCCACCCACGGACGCCAGCTCGCCGTTCTGCAGCCACAGCAACAGCAAGTGACCAATGCTTGCCTCTATGGCGATGACCACACCGCATTCCCATTCGATCAGGCTCGCGGGGACCACCACGAGCAGCAGGACGAAGTGAGACAGCACGGCCGACTGGGTGATGAATCGCAGGCCGACGAGGATCGCCAGCGTATCGGCCGTCAGCTGCACGTATGCCAGCAAGCGCAGCTGCCGGCGCGCGCGCAGCCACCAGTGATACAGCACCGACGGCGCCAAGTCGGCGGCACACACCAACACAATCGGTATGAGTTGCACGGAGGGCGGCGCCACCCAGCGCAGGAGCGTCGCCAGAATCAGAATGCCGGCGATCGATCGGAGCCGCGTGATCCACAGCCAATAGTTGAAGCGCGCGAAATCTTCTTCTCGAAGAAACGCCGCCCCGAACTGAGCACGTGCCGCCATAGAACGGCGCGACGCTATCAACTTCGCTCGGGCTTGCAAAGCTGCCGTCGGGCATGACCCAGACGCCACAAGAAGCCGTCCTGCGGGCCAGGATCGCGCCGTGCGCGCGCCACGGTGAATGTCTGATAAGATATGTTATGGAAAGTAAGACTTATCCCTTGAGCGCCGTGATCTTGGCTTGCACAACCTCGATCTCCGGCGCCTGGGAGAACTCCTGCGCGAAGCGCTCGTAGAGCGTCCGTGCCTTGTCCTTCTCCCCTGCTTGCTCGCGACAGCGGGCTTCGCCCAGAATTGCGGTCGCCGTGTACGGCCCTTCGGCCGCCGACGCTTGGGCGTACTGCTCGGCGGCCGCCGCCGCGTCACCTTTGCGTTCGAGCACCGACCCGAGAGCGACCAGCGCTTGCTGCCGGAGGTACGATGATGGCTGGCCCGCGGCGACGACGTCCCGCAGCCGTGTGCTGGCGGCATCGACGTTGTTGGCCTTCGCCTCGGCTTCCGCCGCATACAGCGATGCGATGTGGCCGATCGGTGTGGACTGCCAGCGATCCGCCACGCCGGCGAGCTGGCTCGCAGCTTCAGCGTAGCGTGCCGCTTGGAATCCGGTCAGGGCTTGGGCCAGGTCTTCATTGGCCTGCCGAACGCGCGCGGTGCGCAGCGAAAAGAAGCCGGCAATGGCGAGAACGGCGACGGCGAAGCCGCCGGCGGCCCAGGACAAGGTCTGGACGTTCCCACTGGCCCACTGGATGAAAGCGCGCCCGCGAGTCACGAACTCATCAGGGCGTTTGAGATCTTTACGGCGAAAGCGCTGGCGTGCCATATGCTCCGATTATCCGTGTGATTGTAGTGACCCGCGCAGCTGCGGCCGGGAGGTGAATTACATCTTGTACTTGAAATCGTCGGGTGACATTTTTTCCAGGATCTCGGCCCACTTGTCGCGCGAGACGTTGGAGAGATTCGTATCGTTTGCGTCCTCGCTCTGCTGCAGAACGCTCGACGTTTCGATCACCCGCTTGTCGACGTAGATCGGGCTCTTGGTGCGCAGTGCCAGCGAGATCGCGTCACTCGGGCGCGAGTCGATCGTCCGGCGCGCCCCATTGATGAGCAAATGGATGAGAGCGAAGTACGTGTTGTCCTTCAGATCGGTGATCTCGATGCACTCGACGGTTGCGCCGAGCTCCGCCAGGACGTTGCGCAGCAGGTCGTGCGTCATCGGCCGCGCCATTTTGATGCCTTCGAGCTCGGTCGCCATCGCCGTCGCCTCGAGCAAGCCGATCCAGATCGGCAGGTTCAGCTTGTTGTCACGATCCTTCAGGATGACGATCGGTGTCTTGGTGACCGGGTCGAGTGTGAGCCCGCCAACGCTCATCAAAATGGAATTCTCTAGGCTCATGAACGCTCCCCGCCCCGCATTGCGCCGTCATTCTGCCCTGAAACGTTTCATGAGGTCAATCCCCTTTTCCTCAGCGGACGAGGCGATCGATCACGCGATACAACTGATTCAGGTTGCGGCATTCCTCGACGATGTCGCAGTACGGCAGGTAGCGATCCATCTCACTGTCACCGAAGCCCCACGTCATGCGGTTCTCCGGATTCAACCAGATGAGCTGCTTGGCGCGCTGGCGAATTTCTTTCAGCACCCACTCGTGCGGCAGGTTGTAGTTGTTGCGCGCGTCGCCCAGCACGATCACCGTGGTCTTGTTGTTCACCGCCGCGATGTAGTCGCGCTGGAAGCTGCGAAAGGCGCGACCGAAGTCCGAGTGTGCGAAGACGTTGATGATGCTGCCCGTGAGTGACTGCTCGATCGCTTGGTTGATGTCCTGCTCCTCGAACAGCTGCGTGATCTCGCCGATGTCACTGACGAAGATGAAGCTGCGCACCCGCGAATACAGATCCTGCAGCGAGTAGACGAACTGCAGCATGAAGCGCGACACGTTGCGCACCGAGTCGGAGACGTCGCACAGGACGATCACTTGCGGCTTGTCGCGCACCTTGCGGTCGAACTGGATCTTGAAGGGCACGCCGCCGTACTGCAGGTTCTTGCGCAGCGTGTCTTTCAGGTCGAACTTGCCGCGTTTCGCCTGGCGGCGGCGGATCGCCACGACGTTCTTGAGCCGTTGCGCCAACTTCGCCACCGCCTCTTTCATGCGGCGGATCTCATCCTCGGAGAGGTAGTAGAAGCTCTTCTCGGCGAGGCTCTGCATGCGCTGGTTCTCGCGCAGCGTATGGTCCTGCTTCTCCAGCTCGGCGCGCACCGCGCGCTTGATCATGTCGGTGAGGTCTTGCAGTCGTTTGTCGATCAAGCGCTGCAGCTGATCGCGCAGCGCCGGATCGATGTCTGCCTCCCCGAGCCGCTCCTTCAGCGCGTCCAGTTCCTCGGCGAGCGCGCCCAAGCCGAGCGTCTGCGCCATCGCGTGGCTGTAGCGGCCTTCCTGGAAGGAGCGCTGGATGTTCTGTAGCTGCGCTGCGCCAGCTGCCTCGCGCAGCATCTTCTCCATTTGTCCGGTGTTGTTACTGAGGAGGAACTGCGCCAGCTCCGACAGGTCGATGTCGAGCTGCTCCAGAATCTGCGCCAACGAGTCGAGCAGGCGCTGGAACCCCGCTTCGTCGAGCTGCATCTGCCCCATCAACGACGAGGCGCTGTTCTTGATGATCTCGCCTAGGCCGGTAAAGTAAAGGTCGAAGATCTCGTCGTAGGTGGCAGCGTCGACTGCCCGCTTCACCATCGTGGCGCGCAGCGCATCCTTGAAGACGCCGCGGTCACTGAATCCCAGCAACTCGAGGGCATGGAAGCTGTCGATGTTCTCCGCCATCGACACGCGCAGACCGTTCTGCCGCAGCAGGCTGGTGAACGCGATGATCTTGTCGTCCATGTCGTTTCCTAGTGCTCAGGGTCGCGCGGCGATTGCCCTGGCCGCAACTTCAATCCGCGATCGCGCCGAGCGACCCAACGGGGAGCGCCCCGTCGAAGGGCCGCCGGGCGCAGCCCTTAGTGGAGGAGGTCTTTGTCGCTTTCGACGGCGCCACCGTCCGGCCGTTTCGCCTTCTGCTTCTGCAGATAGTCCTTCAGCTCGTCCTGCGCCTTGCGGATATCCCCCTCGTACTTGAGGATCGTGTTCAGCGTGTCGTTCACGGTGTGCTCGTCGAGGCGGTCGGCGTTGAGCAGCGTCAGCGCCTTGGCCCAATCGAGCGTTTCGCTGATCGACGGCGCCTTCTTGAGGTCGAGTTGGCGAATGCGTTGGACGACGGTGACCACCTCTTGCGCCAACGTCTCGGCGATGTTCGGCACCTTCAGGCGCACGATCTCCAGCTCCTGGCTCGCGGCCGGGAAGTCGATGTACAGGTGCAGGCAGCGGCGCTTCAGCGCGTCCGACATCTCGCGCGCGTTGTTGCTGGTGAGCACGACGAGAGGGATGTGCTTCGCACGCAGCGTGCCGAGCTCCGGAACGCTGACCTGGAAGTCGCTGAGCACCTCCAGCAGAAAGGCTTCGAACTCGGTGTCCGACTTGTCGATCTCGTCGATCAGCAGCACTGTCGGCGTCGGTGCCGAGATGGCGCGCAGCAGCGGACGCGGCAGGATGAAGCGTTCAGAGAAGAAGACGTCGTCCTCGCTGGCGATGCGGTCGACTGACTCTTTCAACGACTTCGCCCCGCCGATCACCTCGCTGATCTTGTCTTTGAGGATCTGGGTGTAGAGCAGTTGCTTGGCGTATTCCCACTCGTAGAGCGCCTTGGCTTCATCGAGGCCTTCGTAGCACTGCAGGCGAATCAGCTCGTGGCCAAGCGCGCCCGCCAGCACTTTTGCCAACTCGGTCTTGCCAACCCCTGCCGGGCCTTCAACGAGAATCGGCTTGCCCAGATGGCTCGCCAGGTAGACCACCGTCGCGATGCGCCGGTTACAGATGTAGTTCTGCTGGCCGAAGCGTTCGATGACGTCTTCAATGGACGCAAACGTTCCGTCAGGTGAAGGCATAGATGCGCGACGCTAACACAGCATCCCCGCCAAGACAATTGAGTCTTGGCGCTCAGGCGCGCACATGGCTCGACGTTCGTGGGGGACCCGGCGTCGATTGCCGCACCCCGCGGTGCTGCCTATACTCGCGCGCGTGTGTACCCTGGCCATATACTTCCAGGCAAGCGACGACTTCCCTGTCGCCGTGGCTGCCAACCGTGATGAGTTCTACGCGCGTCCGGCCACCCCCCCCGCCGCACTCGGCGAGGCTCCCTGGATCGTCGCTGGTCGGGACCTTGTCGGTGCGGGCACCTGGCTGGGCGTTAACGCCCACGGCTTGGTCGCCGGGATCGTCAACCGTCGCAGCGCTCGGGCGCCTGATCCGATTCTCCGGTCGCGCGGCCAGTTGTGTGTGGACGTCTTGCGCCACGCCTCGGTGGCGGCGGCACGCACGCGCGTCGAGCGCGATCCCGGCACGCTCTACAACCCATTCAACCTCCTCATCGCCTCGCCACTCGCCGCGTGCGTGATCGGCAACGTGAGCGGGGCCATGACGTCCACGGTGCTGGCGCCCGGGCTGCACGTGCTCACCAACCTCGAGCTCAACGACTTCGAGTGTCCGCGCCTCGCCAAGTCGTACGGCTTTTTCGACGCCGCCCGCCCGTATCTCCGCCGTGACGCGCTCCAGGAGCTGCTGCCCGCGTTGCGCGTAATTCTGGCGGATCACTCGACGCCGCTCGACCCACGCAGTGACGGTCCGCCGAACAACCTCTGCGTGCACACCGAGCACTTCGGCACGCGCTCATCGAGCATCGTCCTGTACGTTGCGGCGGAGCGCCGCTTCCGCTTCTGGCACGCCAACGGCGCCCCATGCAAGGTCGACTTCGCCGAGGTCACGCTCCCGGCGGCCGACGGATTGGACAAGCCTGGCGTAAGTCGGTAATCTCGCCCCCGATGACGCGGGGCTGGCATGTGTGGGTGACGCGATCTGCCACTGTCCCTTGCACCCTGCTGACGCTGCTTGCTGCGTGTACACCCGCGGCACGGATTCCCTCCGGCGCTGGCGCTGCTGGTGCCGCTCCCCTCAACTCAGCGACAGGTCCGTTCGAGAGCGGTCGCTCGTATGCCTTCGGCCAGATGCTGGCGCGCGAACAAGAGCGCAACGCCGCGCTGCAGCAGCAGCTCGAAGAGCGTGGCCGGCAGATCGAGCAGCTGCAAGCGGAGGTCCAACAGCTGCACCAGCAAGAAGGTGAATTGCGTGCCGCACTCGAGCAGGGCGCGGCCAGCGGCGCTGGCCCTGCGGCTGCGCCGCCAGCTCCACAACCAGCACCGGCGGAAGCCGCGGAGGTCAGCCCGCCACCCGCGGAGGTGGCCAGCACGCCACCCGCAGAGAAGGAGGAGCAGGAGGCCGTGGCTGACGGCGCTCAGCATGACGCGGATGCGGCCTCGCCAACGGAGGAGCAGGGAGAG
>Ga0209048_10004903_pt1 | contig 12718 bp, 11 predicted proteins | sample FrelakmetCRP12CR_FD_187146 | JGI IMG/M metagenome (GOLD analysis project Ga0209048, IMG submission 187146) | Freshwater lake sediment microbial communities from the University of Notre Dame, USA, for methane emissions studies - CRP12 CR (SPAdes)... | ecosystem: Environmental > Aquatic >... | reverse complement strand
CGTGCCCCGGCGTGAGGAAACTCACCAGGAGGTCCGCCTCGCCGTATTCCCGCACGGTCAGCACAATGGCCGGGGTCTGCCGCTCAGCCATAATAACGTGGTCCTGAAATACCGGCTTTTCTGAAAGCCCCTGGCCGCCTCCGACGAACCCGGAAGGCTGGGGAAACTCTGCCGGCGGTGACGGCTCCCCGCAACCTCACTCCAGATGATACTTGTCCCGCAGACGGTGCGAGACCTCCTGGAGCCAGGCATAGGCCTGGGTCACGGTTTTCTCCCGGTCCGGGTTGATGAGGCAGCAGGTGGCCGGGCTCAGGAGACTCTGGGCCAGCAGTTGGTCCCGGTCAATGCCGGCTTCGATCAGGCTGGGCCAGAGGCCCTCCAGGTGGGCGATGAGATGGTCCTGGGACTCCTGGGTAAAGGCCTCAAAGCCGGTGGGGACCAGACCCCAGGCCAGCACCCCGCCCCGCTCCAGAAACCGGCGGATGGCCTGGCCGTAGCACCGGAAGATCTCAGCATTGGTATAAATGTCCATGGACAGGATGTCCAGATCCCGGTTGAGGAGAAACTCCCAATCGGGGTTGCCGCACAGGTGGATGCCCCGGGGCCGCTCGATCTGCGCCAGAAACCGGTCCAGGTCTTCTTTGGCCCGGCTGTCGGTGTAGCCGGAGACCGAGCTGAAGATGAACTGCAGCCCCGGCTCATCGATAAACATAAAGGCCCGGGGGTGCTTGGCCTTGAGGCGGTTCAGCTGGGAGGCGACCCGGCGGGCCATGAAGTCCATCAGGGTGGGCCGCACCTCGTCATTGAAGATCAGCGGCCGGTCGTTTTCATCCAGGACCTTCAAGCCGAAACTGATGGGGCCTTCCAGCTGTCCCCGGATAGCCACATAGCCGCTGAGGTCCATCTCCAGAAAGCGGTGATACACCACGGAATATTGGGGGGAGATGTCAAAATAGGCCAGGTCGTCCCAATGCTCCAGGAGCTCGGGCAGGCCCTCGAAGAATTTCTCCGTATCGAATCGGATACGGTTTTCTTCCGGGAAAAGCAGGATGCCGGGGAAATGCTCCGCCGCCTGGACATACATGTCTTCGTAATAACTCAAATGCGGCAGTTGGGGCCAGAAGGGGATGTCCAGGGAGAGGGCGAGGGCAAGGGCCGGCTCCGCCTGTTCGTGGGGCAGGATGGCCATGGCGGTGGTGTGGAAATTACCGGGGATCAAGGCGGGCATGACGAGGCTTTCCTGCCGTCGGGAAGAGATAACGTCGCATGGTCCGGTTCGGGAAATTACCGATGGCGATTTCCCTATTTCCCTTTGCGGAAATACGTATATCTACCGATATCATGTTTAGGGGGAAATAGTAAGTCTGTGAGTGAAGATATTCCACTCAAGGGTTGACCGCAAAATGAGCTCCCCCCGCAGACATCACCGGCCCGAGAAAGATTCCGAGACTCACCCGGAACCCCGGGGCGAGGCTAACGGTAAGGCCGAAGCCACGCCGTTTCCTTATGAAATTTTACTGGTGGATGACCATCCCCTGGTCCGTCAAGGGATCAGAACCATCATTGCCGGGAAATCCGAATTGGCAGTCGTGGGGGAATTGCCAGACGGGCTGGAACTCCTTAATTGCTTGGATACCATGCTCCCCCAACTGGTTATCCTGGACATCTCGCTGCCGCATCTGGGGGGCATCGAAGCTACCCGGCTGATCAAGTCGAGCCATCCGCAGATCAAGGTCCTGATCCTGACCCTGCACAACCGCCGGGAATATGTGCAGCAGGCCAGGTTGGCAGGGGCCGAGGGCTATCTCCTGAAAGACGAAGTGGATAAGCAGCTCTTGTCGGCTATTGAGATCCTCAGGCAGGGGGGCACCTATCTTTCGCCCCTCCTGAGGGATTAAGGCCCAACCGGTCCCTCTCCCTGACCCCCAGCCCCATCCGGAAACCGGGGTTACGGCATTTCATAAGGCATGAAATAGGGCGCGGTGTACCACTGACGCAGGGCCGGGTCAGCGCTTTGAAAGGCGGGCGGGACGGGGCTGATGTAGGCATCAGCGGACCCGGCGCCCCGATAGGTCCCCCCGGCGGCGCACCCGGCCAGGAACACCACCGGCAACCACAGCAACAGTCCAAATACTCCCCGCCAACGCCATGTCATCGGTTTCTCCCTCACGGGTCAGGCCAGATCGTGCCTGCTTCGCTTCATAGCCTCACAACATCAGTATTTATCGGCCAGGGTAAAGATCGCCCCAAGCGGTAAAGATGGCGCGGGTTTGGTCCAGCGCCGGGCCGGCAGCCGGCCCCCTAAGGTTACGTCCTCAGCGGCGCCGCCAACTCCATCCTGAGGGCGCCGCTTCGGAGCCATCCTTACATACCGCCCGGACCCCGTCCTTGACCGGCGCCGGGACCCATACCGCGACCCTGACCCCCGCCGGGACCACGGCCAGGTCCCTGGCCCATGCCGCGCCAGACCGGAACCCCCTGATCGTCCCGGAGTTTCAGGATCTTGCCCTGCACCGTGACCTCCCGGGCGATCAGGGCCGGCTGGTTGTTCAGGGTCACTTTGGACCCGGTGGCCTCCAGCGTATCCCCGTCCTTAACCGCGAACTTTTGCTCGTCCAGATACCAGGCGGGTCCCAGGTGCACCATGAGGCTTCCCTGATCCGTCTTCGTGAGCACGCCCCGGTACTGCATGCCCTGGCCGGCGCCGCGTCCCATGCTGGGCAGATCTTCCACCTTCTCCACCTGGCCTTGAATGGTGGCGACGGTCTCAGGGTTGTAAAGCCGGGCGCCCATCCCTCCCATGCCCATACCGCCTCCGCCGGGCTGGGCCAGCGCCGGCCCGGCCAGGGCCAGGGAAACGACCATTATCACCAATACTTTGATTTTTTTCATGTGGTTAACTACCTCCTGCGGGGATTTCAATTCCGTGGTGCACGGGTGCTGTTTAAAGCACGGGAATCGGTATTAAGCGGCCGTGGACTGTTGTTTCTTCACCTCGAAGTGCCACTTCCACAGCAGATAGATGGCCGGGTAGATGAAGAGCTCCAGGAGAAATGAGGTAATCACCCCGCCCACCATGGGGGCGGCGATGCGTTTCATGGCTTCGGAACCGGTGCCGGTGCCCCACATGAGGGGCGCCAGGCCCACCAGGATAGCCATCACCGTCATGAGCTTGGGCCGCAGGCGCTGCACCGCGCCTTCCATGACCGCGTCTTCCGTGTCCCGGTAAGTGAGGAGCCGGCCCTCCTTTTCCGCCCGGTGGTAGGCGATGTCCAGGTAGAGGAGCATCACCACCCCGGTTTCGGCGTCCAGCCCCGCCAGGGCGATGAGACCCACAACCACTGCCACGCTTATATGGTAGCCCAACAGATAAAGTAGCCAGATGGCCCCCACCAGGGAGAAGGGCACCGCCAGGAGCACGATGCAGACCTTGGCGATGGATTGGGTATTGATATAGAGGATGAAAAAGATAATGGCCAGGGTGATGGGGATGATGATGGTAAGGCGCTTCCGGGCCGTCTCCATGTATTCGAACTGGCCGCTCCAGAAATAGCTGTAGCCCGGAGGCATCTTCAGCTTATCACTGATGACCGCCTGGGCCTTCTTGATATAGCTGCCCACGTCGATGTCCCGGATGTCCACGAAGATCAGGGTGGCCCGGCGGGCGTTTTCACTGAAGACCATGGGGGGCCCCTGGCGGATCTGGAGGTCGGCCACCTGTTCCATGGGGATCTGGGCCCCGGTAGGCGTAGGGATCAGCACCCGGCGCAGGGCCGGCAGATCATCCCGGAAATCCTGGAAGTAGCGCAGGTTTACTGGGTAGCGCTCCAGGCCCTCCACCGTGTAGGTGAGGTTCATGCCCCCCAGGGCGGTGAGGATGACGTCCTGGACGTCACCCACCGTCAGGCCGTAGCGGGCCGCTTCCCGCCGCTTAATGTCGAAATCCAGGTAATAGCCCCCGGTGGTGCGTTCCGCGAAGGCGCTGGCGGTCTCGGGGATGCTCTTGAAGAGAGCTTCGGCCTGCGTCCCCAGGCGGTTCAGCACCTCGAGGTCGGGACCGGTGATTTTCAGGCCGATGGGGGTCTTGATGCCCGTGGACAGCATGTCGATGCGGATCTTGATAGGGTAGCCCCAGGAGTTGGAGAGCCCCGGAAATTTCACCGCCTCGTCCATCTGCCGGATGAGGTCTTGCATGGTCAGGCCAGGCCGCCAATCCTTGGGGTCCTTGAGGCGGATGGTGGTCTCGATCATGCTCAGAGGCGCCGGGTCGGTGGCGGTTTCGGCCCGGCCGGCCTTGCCGAAGACATTTTCCACCTCCGGGAAGGTACGGATGATGCGGTCCGTCTGCTGGAGGATGTTTTTCGCTTCGGTAATGGAGATGCCCGGCATGGTGGTGGGCATGTACAACAGGTCGCCTTCGTTGATGGGCGGCATGAATTCGGAGCCCAACTGGGAGAAGGGGTACGCCGTGATCGCCACCAGGACCACCGCCACGCCGATGGCCAGCTTGGGAAACCGCAGCACCCCCTCCAGGAGCGGATGATAGATGGCCTGGGCCACCCGGTTGATGGGGTTCCGGGATTCCACCGGGATTTTACCCCGGAGGAAGGCCAGCATCATGATGGGCACCAGGGTGATGGCCAACAGCGACGCCCCGGCCATGGCAAAGGTCTTGGTGTAGGCCAGGGGCTTGAAGAGACGGCCGCTCTCGGCGCCCAGGGCGAAGATGGGCATAAAGGATACGGTGATCACCAGGAGCGAGAAGAACAGCGAGGGCCCTACTTCCTTGGCCGCCTCCAGGATCAGGGGACCCCGGGGCGCGTCCGGCGGCGCGTGCTCGATGTGCTTGTGGGCGTTTTCGATCATAATCACCGCGGCGTCCACCATCACGCCAATGGCCAGGGCGATGCCCCCCAGGCTCATGATGTTGGCGCTGATGCCCGCCTCATACATGATGCCTAAGGAGATCAGCACCCCCAGGGGCAGGGTGACGATGGCCACCAGGGAACTGCGGAAGTGGAGCAGGAAGAGGACGCAGACCAGGGCCACCACCACCATTTCTTCGATGAGCTTGCGGGACAGGTTGGAAACAGCCCGGTCGATCAAGTTGGCACGGTCATAGGCCGGGGTGATAATCACTCCCGGCGGCAGCCCCGTTTTCAGCTCCTTCAATTTCTCCTTGACCCCTTCGATGACCGCCCGGGCATTCTCTCCGAAGCGGGCCACGACGATGCCACCGACGACCTCGCCTTGGCCGTTGGCCTCGGCCAAGCCCCGGCGCAACTCCGGCCCCAGGCGCACGCTGCCGATATCCCTGATCATCACCGGCGTGCCGTTGCGGTCCGCGCCCACCACGATATCTTCCACGTCCTGGATACTCTTGATGTAGCCCAGCCCCCGGACCATGTATTCCGTTTCGGCCCGCTCGATCACCCGCCCGCCCACGTCGTTGTTGGAGCGCATGATGGCGTCCTTGACCTTGCCCAGGGGGATGCCGTAGGAGGCCAGGGTGTTGGGGGCCACCACCACCTGGTACTGCTTGACGAAGCCGCCGACGCTGGCCACTTCGGCCACCCCGGGCACGGTCTGGAGCTGATAGCGCAGGTACCAGTCCTGGATGCTGCGCAGTTGGGCCAGATCATGCTTGCCGGTGGGGTCTTCCACCATGTACTCATAGACCCACCCCACGCCGGTGGCGTCGGGGCCCAGGGCCGGACTGACCTCCTTGGGGAGTTTGCCCCGCACGAAGTTGAGGTACTCCAGCACCCGGGTCCTGGCCCAGTAGATGTCGGTGCCGTCCTCGAAAATGATGTAAACCAGGGATTCGCCAAACATGGAGTAGCCCCGGACCACCTTGGCCTTGGGGACAGCCAGCATGGCGGTGGTGAGGGGGTAGGTGACCTGGTCCTCCACCACCTGGGGGGCCTGGCCGGGATAGTCGGTGAGAATGATGACCTGGACGTCGGAGAGGTCCGGGATGGCGTCCACCGCCAGATTGTAGGTGGCATAGAGGGCCCAGGCGGTGACCAGGATGGTGACCAGCACCACCAGGAAACGGTTCTTGGCGACTAAATCGATGATCCGGGCAATCATAGTCTACCTTTAATGCTTATGCCCGGGCGGCATCGCGGCCGGGGGAGCTTCCTTCTGGCCTTCCAGCTTCATTCCCGACGGCATCGCGGCCGGCGCCGGTGCGGCCGGGGGTTTCTCTTCCATCTTCATCCCCGGCGCGGCCGGCTTGGTCTCAGCTTCCTTCTTACCCCCCATGTCCATGCCCGGCATCATCATCTGCACCGCCTCCCGAAAGCGGGATTCGGAATCCAGCATGAATTGCGCCGAGGTGACCACGTCTTCGCCGCCTTTAAGGCCGGCGAGCACCTCACGCAGGCCGTCATTGCCCAGGACCCCCAGCTTAACCTCCCGGGGCTCGAAGCGGCCCTGTCCCAGGGCGATGAAGACGTGCTGCTTGAGGCCGGTATCGATGACCGCATCGGCGGGCACTACCACGGCATTGTGGACCACCGGGGACTCGATCTTCACCTGGGCGAACATCTCGGGCTTGAGCTTGAGACCGGGGTTGGGGAAGCGCAGGCGGACTTTGGCGGTGCGGGTGGCTTCCTTGAGGTAGGGATAGATATAATCGATCTTGCCCTGGAAGGTCTCGCCGGGCAGATAGTCCAGGGTCATGGTCACCGGTTGCCCCACCTTGATCCAGGGAAGTTCATACTGATAAATATCGGCGTCCACCCAGACCGTGGCCAGGTCGGCCACCTCCAACAGCGGCATGCCGGCCTGGACATACATCCCCTGAGTGACCATACGCTTGGTGACGATGCCGTTGGCCGGGGAGGCCAGGGTCAGGTGCTTTTTGACCTGGCCGGTGCGCTCCAGGTCGTTGATCTGGGCCGGGCCGATGTCAAAATACTCCAGGCGGCGGCGAGAGGCCTCGGCCAGGCGCTTGGCCCCCTCCGCCAGCTCTTTCACCGGGCTTTGCTTCATGGTCTTGAGGTTGCGCAGGGCCAGGAGGTATTCCTCCTGGCTCGAGACCAGCTCCGGACTATAGAGGCTCAGCAAGGTCTGGCCTTTGTGCACCGGGTCGCCGGTGGCGTTGACGTAGAGACGCTCCACCCAGCCGTTCACCTTGGTGGTGATGCTGGCGAGGTTGCGTTCATTAAAATTCACCAGGCCCACGGCCAGGGTGAGGCGGGACAGGGGCCGGACCTCCACCTTGGCGGTCCTCACCCCCATGGACTGGATGGTGGCCGGGGATATCTTGATGGTGCCCGGGGCCTCCTCGCCCACTTCCTCATAGACCGGCACCATGTCCATGCCGCAGGGGGCCTTGCCGGGTTTGTCCCGGACATAGCCGGGGTCCATGGGCGACACCCAGTACTTGATCTTGCGCTCTTGTTTGGCCGCGGGGGCTGGGGCCTCCTCCTTTTGGAGCGGCACCAGGTCCATGCCGCACTTGGGGCATTTGCCGGGGGAGTCCTTGACGATTTCCGGATGCATGGGGCATTGCCAATACTGGGTTTTGCCTTCCGGCTTGGCGGTGGGAGCCACCGCGGGGCCCGTTGCGGGGGGCGGGCCTGAGGCCGGGGTGGCATAGACCGGCACCAGTGCATTGCCTTCGGGGTCCTTGCCGGGGGCCTCCTTGATATAACTAGGATTCTTGGGCGAAACGTAACAGAGGGCTTTCGGTTTGGCTTGGCCCAAGTTCAGGTGCAAGACCCCGGACAGATACAACACGCCCAAAATTCCCAGGACTAGAACAAGTCCCAACCCCCACCAGCCTTTGCCTGGCGACGCAGGCGTCATGTCTTCCCTCCCGGCGGCCGGGGCAGTTCGGCGCCCACCAGCCACTCCAATTCGGCCCAGTTTTCTTCAAAATCTTTCAGATATTCCTGCATCGTCAGCTCAGCATTATAGGCGGCGATCTGGTTTTGATAGAGCCGTTCAAAGCCCAAACTGCCCACCTGGTAGGACGCCAGGGAGGCTTCCGCCGCCTGCCGGGCCTGGGGCACAATCCCCCGGTGGTAGAGGATGATTTGTTGCGCCAGGCGCATCAACTTGGCATGGCGGTCCTTAATGGCCGCCGCCAACTGATTCCAGGTATTTTGCACCGCTGACTCGGCCGCGGCCTGGCGTTCCTGCTCCTCCCGAATCCGGGGCCTGATCTTTGAGGCCTGCCAGATGGGGAGATTGAACATCACGCCGCCGGTGAACATGTCGGCCTGTTTCATATTCACCGGTGGCCCCAGGGTTTCCCGGAAGCCGTACCCCAGGCTCACGGTAGCATCGGGGAAATAATCCTTCTTGGCCAGGTCCACCGCCTTCTGTTGCTTGGCCACCAGGGCTTTGAGGGCCTGGAGCTGCGGCCGAACCTCCGCCTGGGCCAGCAAGTTGTCTAATTTGAGGGTGAAAGGCCGCGGTTTAAGGGGTTGGGGGTGCCCGATGGGGGTTTGAGGCGGCTGGGAACGCAAGGCGTTCAGGTCCGCCTGCAAGGATTCCTGCCGCTGCTTCCACTGGAACAGCCGATCCAGGTAGTTCCCCAATTCCACCTGAGCCTGGAGCACGTCCGCCTGCATCCCCTGGCCCACCTTATAGCGGGTCTCGGTCACCTGGACCACCTGGTCCCAGAATTGCTTGTTTTTTTGGACAATGTCGAACCCGGCATAGGCCAGGGACAGGTTCCAATAGCCCATCACCACCTTGGCCCTGATCTCGTTGGCCTTGTCCCGATACGCCAGATCATCCGATTTGGCCTGCTCCGCCGCTACTTCCGAACGGAGACGCCGCTTGCCGGGAAAGGGGAATTTCTGGGAAAGCTCGAGCATTTTCTGGGTCATGGATTCTTGATTCAATCGCCAGGTGTCGGTGGGGATATTGGTCATGCCGAAGGATACCGTGGGGTCCTCCAGGGCTCCCGCGGATTTGATGGTTTCCTTGGTGGCGCTCGCCAGAGACCCCATTTGCTTGATTTCGGCATTGGCGTTGAGGGACTCAGCGATGAGGCCCTGCAAATCGGGGGGTAAATTGGCATTGCCCTGGGCCGGCGCTGGCGACGGCAGGCTGAGGGTTACGGCCAGATACATGATCAGGAAGAGTGTTATTCGGAAAAATCGCCTTTGGTAAGCCATCTCCCCCCTGCCTTTATGAGAATATTTAAAACTATAGACATCAGTTAGGAATCAAGCAAGTTTTAAAGGCGCCTGAAAAATTTTTTGGCCGATTAGCCGGCTATTTCCTGCCAGGAGTCTTTTCCAGAACTACCAACTCGAACTGCTTAGGATTCATGCGGCTCCTTGATTGCCTTGGTAGCCAGGCGGGCTTCCAGTTCCTTTTTTAGGTCAATCATTCTTGCTTGCCCTTCAGTCATGTATTTCACGGTGCTGATTTCGGTCAGATTCTGCAAGGAATCGATTACCGCTTCGATCTCCCGGGAAGCTTGCTTGATTTTTTGCAATTGCCTCTGGAACTCTGGATCGGCGATGTGCTTGGAAAGATGGGCGCTGAATCCTCCTATCACCATATTCGAATTACGTATGTAGTGGGCCAGCGTGACCATCAAGTCCCGCAGGGTTTCCAGGGCCGCCAGCCGCTTCTGAGACTCGATCTTTTCCGCCATCCACCGCTCTTTCTGGAGGTGCCAGGCCCCCAGAAAGAGCCCGGTCGTTCCTCCCATGAAGGCAAAAGCCACACCCATGGCGATCATACCAGCGCTGAAGGACAGGTGAATCTGGTGCCCCCAGATGGAAATATCCATGGGAGCATATGGGTTCTGAGGGCCAAGGGTATAGGCCAGCATGGCAAATGGGTGCATCAGCAGGTAGCCCACTACTACCCCAGCGAGGGTGAACCATATTAATCGACCGTAACCCATATGCACCCATCAGTGTAGGGGCGAGATCATCCCGCCCCTACTTTTTTAGTTTTAAGGGGCATCATGCGCAGTTTTGGAGAGTTACCCGGGTTTCACAGGAACACGGATTCCCGCTATTTTCCACCGGGACTCTTTTCCGGGATCACCCCCTCCTGTTGCATACGTTTCAGGTAAGCCTCCGGGTTCTTATTGAAGATGGGTATGCAATCCTTACAGCAGAAGTAGATCCGCTGCCCCTTATAGTCAACATAGAGATCTTGGTTGATTTTGCCGTGCTGGACCGGGCAGGCGACCTGAGTCTTGCCTACCTGAGGCGCGTCCATCATCGGGGGAGGTGCGGCCCACCCCGCCCCAGCCAGCGAAAACGCCATCACCAGCGCCAGGATCGTAATCGTTACCTTTTTCATTGCCTTGCTCCTTAGGGTAATGCAGGGCGGGCATTACCGCCCTGCTCTATTTGGTTATTGGTTATGCATTAGTTAGTGGCCCATGTGGCCGCTATGCCCGGAAGCCGTGCTCCCCTGTCCCGTCATCTGCCCGTAACCGCCGGTATTCTGCGTACCGGTGTACCCGGAGACCGGGGGCGAAACCGGAGCGACATAGCCGGAGGTTGTGGCGTTCGGGTCCGGTTGGACCGGGGCCTGAGTGCCGTACATGCCCATCTGGCCGGAAGCTCCCATCCTTTGTTGGCCGCCCATATTTCCGGAATGATCGCCGCCGCACTGCGCCAGCGCCCCAGCGGGGTTGAGGCCCGTCATCAGGATGGTCGCCAAGATCAAGGCCAAAATGGCCGATTTGCATTGATATATCTTCAGGGCAAATTTCTTATGTTTAGTCATGTTACTGGTTCTCCTATTCGGATTATTTAAGGGTCATCCAGGGGGTGAGGACATTTCTCACCCGTTTTCCGCCTGCAATGGCCGTCAGTAGGCGGAAGACACCCCACCGTCCAGCCGGATTCAGGCCATGATGCAACGATTAATTAGCCAACGGATTGAGGCGTTAAATGGAGAGGAGAAGACTGCTTTTGGGGGGATGAAAGACGGCGTACAAAATTAATTCCGGGACCGGGTTGCTTCCGGCCAGGATAAAGGGTGAGGAAGGCCAGATTGAAAGGGTTGGAAAATCGCCCGGCACCGCTAAAAGGCCGATGCAGAGGCAAGAGAAGCCGGCGTGGTTCACCGGTAAGCTATTCTTCGGGCAGCAGGAACCGCCGCCGCACTGGGACATTCCGCAATGGCAAGCGTCACCGGAGGAGGCGGCTACCTCGCCGATGACCACCAGAGCCAACATAAGGGCACAGAAAAACGCTATTGTCTTGAAGAGCAGATGTCTCACAATTTTACCTATAGCTTACTATACTAATTAGATATAGATAAGTCAAGAGCGTTAAGTCCTCCTCGCCCATATAATTATCGGAATAAAAAATGGACTTTAAATTTATCATAGCTATTCTCAAAGCGTCAGGATCAGCGGCAGGATCATGGGGCGGCGCTCCAGACGCTTGAAGAAGAGTTTCCTCAGGGCCTTGCTCACCTGGGTCTGGACCTCTAACCAGTCCTGGGTGGGTTCGGTCAAGGCCCGGAGCACAATCTCCCGGAAGATCTTGCGGGCCTGTTCCAAAAGGGGCGCCTGTTCCGCTTCCAGGGTGAAGCCCCGGGTGATGAGGTCCGGCTCGGTGACGATCTTTCTGGCCCCCGGGTCCACCGCCGCGTAGGCGATCACCAGGCCGTCCGCCGCCAGGTGGCGGCGGTCCCGGAGCACGATACGGCTCACGTCCCCCACTCCCTTGCCGTCCACGAAGACTCGGCCCGTGTCCACCCGGTCCTCAAAGGTCGCGCCCCGGGAGTCGAACCGGACCTGGTCGCCGTCGGTGGCCAGGAGGATGCCGTCCTCGGCGATCCCTACGGCCCGGGCCAGCCGGGTGTGCTTGATGAGGTGGCGCATCTCTCCGTGGATGGGAATGAAGTAGCGGGGCCGGGTGAGGTTCAACAGCAGCTTCAACTCCTCCTGGGAGGCATGCCCCGAGACGTGGATGTCCGCTACCTCCTGGTACACCACTTCGGCCCCCAGACGATAGAGGTTGTTGATCAACGTGGTGATCGCCCGCTCGTTGCCGGGGATGAACTTGGAGGAGAGCATCACCAGGTCGCCGGGCTGGATGTGAATCTGTTTGTGAGCCTCCATGGCGATGCGGGCCAGGGCGCTCAGGGGCTCCCCCTGGCTGCCGGTGGTGACGATGACGGTTCGGGAGGGAGGTAAGCGCTCCAGGTCCCCCACGGTGATCTCCAGGCCGGAGGGGATGCCAAGCAGGCCCAACTCCTTGGCCAGCCGGGTGTTGACCACCATGGACTTGCCGCTGAACAGCACCTGGCGTCCGAACTTGGCGGCGATGTTGATGATCTGCTGGAGCCGGTGGATGTGGGAGGCGAAGACCGCGATGATCACCCGGCCTGCCGCTTCCCGGATGAAGCCCTCCAGGGTGATGCCGATCTCCCGCTCGGACAAAGTGTAGCCGGGCCGCTCGGCGTTGGTGGAGTCGGACATCAGGGCCAGAACGCCCTCTTCGCCGTAATGGGCGAAGCGGTTCAGGTCCATGGCGCCGCCGGTGACCGGGGTCTGGTCGATCTTGAAATCGCCGGAATGGACCAGGAGGCCCTGGGGGGTGCGCACCACAAACCCGACGCCGTCCACGATGGAATGACACACCCGGATGAATTCGAAGACAAAAGGCCCCAGGGTCAGGAGCGCCCCGGGAATGATTTCCCGCAGCTCGGCGTCCGCCAGCAGGCCGTGCTCCCGCAGCTTCTCCCGGAGCAGGGCCAGGGTCAGGGG
>Ga0209048_10004902_pt1 | contig 12721 bp, 4 predicted proteins | sample FrelakmetCRP12CR_FD_187146 | JGI IMG/M metagenome (GOLD analysis project Ga0209048, IMG submission 187146) | Freshwater lake sediment microbial communities from the University of Notre Dame, USA, for methane emissions studies - CRP12 CR (SPAdes)... | ecosystem: Environmental > Aquatic >... | reverse complement strand
GCGGCATGGGAAGGGCATATGTCAGCCTTAAAAAATATGAACCGGCGCTCGAAGCATTCAATGCACTTCTTGACCTCGCTCCCGGCAATGGAGAGATTCTTTTTGAGAAAGGACTTGCCCTTTCAGTCCTGAAAAAACAGGAAGCCGCTCTTGAAGCATTTAACCGGTGTATTGAGATCGGTTTTTCCAGCCCCCGCGTTCATGCAGAAAAAGGACTGGTACTGGTTGAACTGGAACGATATGAAGATGCCATAGCGTCGTTTGATCGTGCACTGGAAATTGATACCAATGATGCCATCCTGCATCTGGCAAAGGGAGAGACTCTCTTAAGGCTCAACCGTCATGAAGATGCAATTACCGAGTTCGATGCCACCCTTGCCCTTGATGCGGAAAATGCAAGGGCACACCGGGGAAGAGGGGTCGCCCTTGCAAAACTGGCCCGGTACGAAGATGCGGTTATCGCCCTGGACCGGGCACTGGAAAATGAGTCGGCAAATCCTGAGATCCTGGCCTGCAAAGGGTATTGCCTCTACCGGCTGGACAGATTAAAAGAAGCAGTCGAGTCATTTAAAAAGGCACAAAAACGAAAACCACAGGACTCCTTCAGCCTGTTCTATCGCGGCAAAGCCCTCCTGCGTCTCAAGCGATTTGAAGAAGCGATCTCGAGCTTTGAAAAGCTGCTGTCCCTTGATGACAAGAATGCTGTTGGCTTGTATTACCTGGGACAGGGGTATGCACAAAGGTCCCTCAATGACGATGCCCTGGATGCATTGGACCGGGCACTCCTCATCGATCCTTCCTGTGCAGTAGCGTGGTATACCAGGGCCGGAGTACTGTGCAGCCTCGACCAGTTTGAAGAAGCGATTCTTTCTTATGATCGTGCTCTCGAACTCAAACCCGGTATGCAGGATGCCGCTTATAAAAAAGGACGGGCACTTGTACACCTCGGACGGTACGAAGAGGCAGTGGCAACTTTTTCTCTGGCACTCAGCCTCGGCACGGGAAGTGCAGCGCTCCATTATCACTATGGACTCTCTCTTATGGCAGCAGGGCGCGACAGTGAAGCACTTGCATCTCTCGACCGTTCACTTGAACTCATGCCAGATAATGCTGACACCTGGTTAGCGAAAGGAGAAACACTGTTCCGTCTCGAAAAATTCGACAACGCTGTTACTGCATTTGATACAACACTCAACCTAAATCCCCGTGAGGCTCATGCAGCATTTGGCCGGGGCCTGGCTCTCTCTGTACTCGGGAGTGACAAGGATGCAATAATTTCTTATGACCAGGCACTGGCACTCAATCCTGCCCATACTGATGCAGCGTTTAACAAAGGCCTTTCCCTTTTCCGTACCGGCATGTATCCCGAATCCTTAAAAGCGTTTGATTATACACTGGAATATGTTCCGGACCATGCTCTTGCACATTACCATAAAGGACTCGTATTAAACGAGATGGGCAAGTATGAAAAAGCAATCCGTTCATTCAACCAGGCCCTTGCTCATAATCCTGACATTATCGATGCCATATTCCAGTCCGGGCTCTCGTATTTCTCCCTCAAGAAATATGAAAAAGCCCTGCAGGTTTTTGACAGGATGCTGGAACTGACACCGGAAAACACAACCGTCCTTTACCAACGGGCACTGGCACTGGTAAAACTCCACAGGTTCGAAGAAGCGCTTGTGACCCTAGAGTCCTCACTGAATCTTGAAAATACTCATGCCGACACCTGGCTGCTTGAAGGAAGCGTGCTTTTTGAACTGGCCCGGTTCACTGAAGCTCTTGATGCATTTGAACGGGCAATTGCTCTCGAACCAGTAAATACCACGGCCTGGTACCGGAAAGGAAAGACTTACTCTGAGCTTGGCAACCCCACAGATGCAATCACCTGTTTTGAGCGGGTAATTGAAGACGATCAATTATGTGCATTGGCATGGTTAAGGAAAGGGAGCATGTTGCTCTCTCTCAGCAAGTTTGAACCCGCTCTGGATGCCCTTACCCGTGCCCTTGAATTGAAACCCGGTTCGGCATACGGGTGGTATGACCGGGCAATTGTCCTCATGGAACTGGGACGATACGAAGAAGCAGTTGCGTCATATGACCGGGTGCTTGCTATCAACCCGAAATACGCAAACGCGTATTATGATAAAGGTGTGGCTCTTGCAAAACTCGGGAAAGATCGGGATGCAGTCGATGCTTTTGAACAGGCTACAACCCATGACCCGAAATTTGTCATTGCTTTCTATGATAAGGGTCTGGCGCTGGGCAGGCTTGCCAAAAATACAGAAGCGATTGCTGCATTCGACCGTGCAGCGGCCGTTGATTCATCTTTTTCACCCGCATATTTCCAGAAAGGACTGGTGCTTAAGAATATAAAACGATATGAAGAAGCACTGCTGGCTTTCAGTGCTGCGCTCAGCCTTAATTCGGGAAGTTATGAAGGATGGTTCAATAAAGGTCTCGTCCTGACCTCCCTGAAACGATACGAGGAAGCCCTTCCTGCACTGGAATCTGCGCTGAACCTTGAAAACACTCATGCAGACGCATGGCTGCTTAAGGGAAGCGTGCTTTTTGAACTGGCCCGGTTCACCGAAGCTCTTGAGGCATTTGAGCAGACGATTTCTTTAGAACCCAAAAACTTTTCTGCCTTGTACCGGAAAGGAAAGACCTACTCCGAGCTTGGAAACCCAACGGATGCAATCACCTGTTATGAACGGGTTATTGCTGATGATCCATCATGTGCAACAGCATGGTTACGGAAAGGGAGTATGCTGCTCTCTCTCAGCCAGTATGAACCTGCCCTGGATGCCCTTACCCGTGCCCTTGAACTGAAACCCGGTTCGGCATACGGGTGGTATGACCGGGCAATTGCCCTTCTGGAACTGGGACGATACGAAGAAGCAGTTGCGTCATATGACCGGGTGCTTGCTATCAACCCAAAATACGCAAACGCGTATTATGATAAAGGTGTGGCTCTTGCAAAACTCGGGAAAGATTGGGATGCAGTCGATGCTTTTGAACATGCTACAACCCTTGACCCCAGGTTTGCCATTGCATTCCTCGAAAAAGGACTTGCTCTTTGTCGGCTTGAAAAAGATCAGGAAGCAATCGCAGCTTACGACCGGGCAATTACTGTGGATCCGTCCTTTGCTTCGGCATATTTCAATAAGGGGCTCTCCCTTAAAAAACTCAACCGCTTTGATGATGCCCGGTTGGCATTCGATGCAGCCATTAACCTCGATACCGGAAGGTACGAGACCTGGTTTAACCAGGGCATGGTATTATATGCATTAAAACGATTTGAAGAAGCAAAAACTGCGTTTGACCGGGCAATTGCTCTCGACCAGAATTCCTATGCTGCAAATTTTGAAAAAGGATTAACGCTCTCCAACCTGAAGAGGTTTGATGAGGCCATCACTGCATTCTCACAAGCCATAGCCCTGAATGACAAAGACAGGAGCGGGCATTTTGAACTGGGACTCGCGTATGCAAAACTCAACAGGTATGAAGAGGCTGAATCCGCATTTTCTCGATCCCTTTTCCTTGATCCCGATTTTGCTGACGGTTACTTTAACAAAGGTCGTGCTCTTGAAAATCTCGGGCGGTACGAAGAAGCAATTGAGGCATTTGACAAGACAATATCTCTTGTTCCCGAGCTTTCACCAGCATGGCTCCACAAGGGCATTGCCTATGAAAAACTCGGAAAGGACGCAGAAGCAGTAGAATCGTTTGATAAAGCAAAACAGTACGATCCGCATAATATCTCCCTGCTCTTTTCGCTGGGATGTGCACTCGGGCGGCTTTTGGAATATGAGCGAGCAATTAGAGTTTTTGATAGTGCACTTTCCGAAGACGTCAGTAATGGTGAGGTCCTGTACGAAAAGGGGAGGGCTCTTCTCAGCCTGAAAAGATACGAGGAAGCCCAGGAGGTTTTCGGGCGTGCCGCCTCGTTGCTCCCCGGAAGGTACGAACCATTCTATTTCCAGGGGTTATCGCTGAGCAGGCTCGAAAGGTATGAAGAGGCTGAACAGGCTTTTGATTCTAGCCTTGCCCTCAATCCAACAGATCCCGATATTCTGTTTGAGAAGGGTGTAGTGCTCATACACCTTGATCGTGCCGAAGAAGCCATTGCCTCGTTTGATTCAAGTATTGCCAGCCGGCCACAACATACCGGGGCATTTTTAGAGAGGGGCAGGGCTTTTGCTATCATTGAGAAATTCAATGAAGCAATCAGTTCTTTTGACCGGGTACTGGAACTAAAAGCGGAAGATACCCGGGCGCTGCACGAAAAAGGTATTGCCCTATTCCACGTCGGGAAATTTGAAGATACGATCGATATACTGAAAAAAGTGCTTGCCACTGAACCAGACAATACAGATGCTCTCTATTATTGTGCAGCAGCGCTTGCAGCGATTGGCAGAAATGATGATGCAGCAGAAGCATTGGCACATTTGCTGGTCCTGACTCCTGATAATATTCAGGCATGGTTTGACCAGGGTGCTGTCTATGCAAAACTCAACCGTCATAAGGATGCGATAGCGGCATTCGATAACGCTCTTGTGCAAAAACCGGATTATTTTGATGCATGCTTTAACAAAGCACGATCGCTTGACAGCATTGGACAGACAGACGATGCCATTGCCATGTACAACCGGGCACTCGAGATCGATCCATCCCATACACCGGCGCTTCACTACAAAGGTGTTGCACTGGGACAAAAAGGAAGGTACGAAGAAGCGGTCAAAGAGTTTGACCAAGCACTCGAGATCGACCCCTCGTTTGCAGAAGCCTGGTGTGACAAGGGTAAAGCCCAGGCATCCCTGGGCATGTACCGTGAAGCCGTGAGAGCTTTTGACAAGGCACTCAGCCTTGAGAAGAATTATGCCGAGGTATATTTCCACAAAGGACTTGCACTTGCAAACCTCGGGCGACAGGAAGACGCCATCATCGCATTCAATAAAAATATTGACCTGGATGCCGGCAATGTGGAGGCATACTACAACAAAGGATTGTCCCTCGATGCAATTGGAAGGAAACTGGATGCCATTGAAGCGTTTGACCGTGCTTTGAAAATTACTCCTGCTTCCGTTGAATTATGGCTTCACAGGGGTAAAGCACTGGCTGATCTCGGCAGGTATAATGATGCAATTGAGGCATCAGTAAAAACACTCGGGATAGACCCCACCAATGCAGATGCCTGGTTCCTGAAAGGCACCGCACTTTTTGCCCTGGCCGGATATGAAGATGCAATCGAAGCCTTCAGCAAGGCGCTGGAGATACGCCCGGGTTTTGTAACGGCATTCTATTACAAGGGGCGGTCGCTCTTTGAGATGGGAATGAATAACGAAGCGGTAGTCTGCTATGATAATGCGCTCGCAACCCAGCCAAGATACATCGAACCACTGTATCATAAGGGGGTAGCACTCACCCGGCTCACGCGCTACGAACAGGCGATTTCATCCTTTGACCAGGCATTGCGTCTCCGGCCCACGGCCTCATTTGCATGGACGGGCAAGGGAATTGCCCTCTCATCACTGGGGCGGGATACAGATGCCATCAGTTGTTATAACAAGGCAATCAGTATCGATACAAAAGATGCCCGGGCCAGCTATTACCTGGGGGTTTCCCTGTCCCGTCTTGGAAAGTACCAGGAAGCCATCAGAAACTTCGAAGCAGCACTGGTCCAGCAACCAAAATGCTTTCAGGCATTCTACCAGAAAGGACGTGCACTCATGAACCTTTCCATGTATCACGAAGCTATCAGTGTCTTTGACCGGGCTCTCCTTGATAGTGTCGAGTACGCTGATGCATGGCTCTATAAAGGGATTGCAGAGGCACACCTGGGCAGCTATGACCGGGCGCTGGATTGCTATGACCGTGCAATTTCTTTGAATACCACCTACGCGTTACCCCACCTCCAGCGGGGGATTGCGTTAATTTACCTGAACCGGCACGATGAGGCACTCCGCGAATTTGATGTTGCGCTTGCTCTCCAGCCTGAATATCCGGAAGTGTTCTATTACCAGGGGATCGCATTTATCCAGCGTGAACGTTTTGACGAGGCCATCACGGCATTTGATCAGGCGCTGGTATTCCATGACCATTACGCAGAGGCATACCACAACAAAGGAATTGCACTGGCAAAGCTCGAGGAATATGATGATGCGGTCAATGCATTTGACGCAGCACTTCGCATAAATCCGGAATATCCGGATGCGCTTTACGAGCGGGGAAGGGCCCTTATGCATACCGGCAAGAATAAAGATGCAATTGTGTCGTTTGAGCGGGTACTCACCATAAATGCCGGGTATGTCCAGGCAATCTACGAAAAAGGCAGGGCCCTCCTTGCCCTTGGGAACCAGAACGATGCAATTGGCGCATTTGACCGGGCACTGGAGATGAACCCCTCGTGCCACGAGGCGTTCTTCTGGAAAGGCAGGGCATATTTTGAGATGGGCAATTTTGATGCCGCGATCACGGCATTTGACCATGCACTTGAAAACACCTCCGGAACCGCCGATGTTCATTACTACCGCGGCAGGGCTTTTGCCGCTTTGGACCAGCACCGGGAGGCAATACAGTCCTATGACCGGGCCCTTGAACTCAATCACAGCGCCGAGGCACTTGCCTCTAAAGCTGTTTCTCTTGCTGAACTCGGTATGTCCCGGGACGCACTGGATACCTTTGATAAAGCACTGGAAGAAGACAGCAATCTTGCAGAGGCATGGATTGGCAAAGGGAACGTACTCTTCGATCTTGGAAAGCATAAAGAAGCACAGGCTGCCTATGAAAACAGCCTTGACCTGGACCCGGAGAATGCTGTCGGCTGGACGCGTCACGGCATGGCACTTGCGGCCCAGCAACAGAGCGAGGCGGCAATCGAATCCTATGATCGGGCAATAGTAATTGACCCCACGTTCTCTATTGCATACTTTACTAAAGGCACTGCATATATTGCGCTCAGGAAATATCGTGAAGCGATCGATGCTTTCAGCATGATGATAACGATCCAGCCCGATTTTGTTGACGCGTGGATCTATAAGGGACAGGCGTTAAAAGAGCTCGGGAAGTACCAGGAAGCCCTGACAACCTTTAAACGTGCACTCGAGATCGATCCAGGCCGTAAGGAAGTATGGAATGATATCGGCAGTATTCTTGAAACTATCGGGAAACATGAAGAAGCCCGGATTTGTTATAAGAAGGCAAAGTAATATTTTTTTGATGTGCCAACCGCAAAATCATTTTTGAGAACCTTTTTTTTTATAAAAATGTGAATAATCCTGATCTATCTCCGTGAGAGATACCTGTTTCATATGATGCAACCCTTCCTAATGAGATCGCCCGGCCACCTTTGCGGTGAACTCGCTGGCCAAAAAAATTATTACAATTCATATTCTTGAATAGGAGTTATTCGTTAACATTTATGAAAGTGGGAAGGTGTTCAGGAACTAAAAAAACTCCTTGCCCTACCATGACCTGGAGAGGCCCTGAGGCGGATAAAACTCGTCATTACGAACCAACAAATGGACTGCCACGAACAAAAAAATCTAGTATTTTTTCCGGACAGTCATAAACCACACAATTGCACCGATTATGAATATGCCGGTAACAACGAGTGCCGGTCCGTATTTTACATAGAATGGTGTGACTGCATCGTGGTTCTGCTCTACAATACGCCGGTTAGCCTCAAGATTCGGAAATGCTGGATCGAGTTCTTTGACTTTATCAAACGCTGCAATGGCTTCATCATACCTTTTCAGGCCGGCGAGTGAGTAACCCTTGTTAAACCATGCAGCGGCACTCCTGGGATTAATCCGGATAGCGGTTTCATAAGCATTCAGTTCCTCATCATACCTGCCGAGATTATAGAGAATATATCCCCGGTTTATCCAACCCTGGACATAATCGGGGTTCAATGCAATTACCCTGTCGGACACAGCGAGTGCTTCGGTAAAATTTCCTGCCCGGTTAAGTGCATCGGCTTTGCCGTTCCAAGCCTCAAAAAATGATGGTTCAGATGAAATTGCATGGTCAAACGCCACCACGGCATCGGTATAACTCTTATTTTTTATAAGCGCAGTTCCCTGGTCGTACCATCCGGTTGCATTACTGGAATAAGCAGAGACAGGAATGCACACACAGGATAGTATGATGAGTGCCAGGAGTGCCGCTTGTATTTCGGTCACTGGTTTCATGGTATCCGGAAATATCTGGTACCAGGACCACATAAAGAATGCTTCATGTATGAACCAGTGGTGATCAGGAACTCAGCACGAGTACCCGGCGGGTCAGGCTTTTATGCACCCGTTGTTCATGGTGCTGCAGGATTGTCATATGAGCCGATGCAATTTCAGAGATATCCTGGTGAGTAACTACCACTGCACGGTTTCCGCTTTTCAGTACACGACGGATTTCATCAAGAGAATCCGCATAGAGATGGGCCATGGTGTCAGTTTTTTTGATGCAGACCGATTGCCCGTAGGGAAAATCCGTTACTACGGCATCGAGGGACTGGTTACCAAACGGCAGGCATGTGGCATCAGCAAGCAGGAGATCTGATATGGTCACGTTCTGCCGGCTTCCATTAATCATCATTGGGTCAAAATCGCTCCCCATCGTTTGCAGACCCAGGAGCTCGGCTTCTATTAATATCCCTCCGGTACCACAAAACGGGTCAAGGAGTGTGTTCCCTGGTCGTGCAAGACTTAAATTGATGAGGGTCCGTGCCATTCTTGGCATCATCACGCCCGGGTGGAAAAAATCCCGTTTTCCGGGGTTGCGGAGATCATAAGCACCGCGATTGATACAAAAGAGCACTTTTCCAAAGTAACACCGGTCTTCAGAAATGATAGCCCGGTATTCTGTCTCCGGGTTGTCAAGCGAGACCGGGCCTGATATCATTGTACCGATCAATCTTTCAAACTCTCTCTGTGAACAGGGATTTCTTTCATGACACCCCCCATGAACTTTTTTGGCCCGCCCGGCAAAAGACTCCCGGGTTTCGATGGCAAGGTCTTTGAGGAGGTTTTCGAATGCCGGCAGCGTGGGTTCGCATTCGCCGAGATACTCCATTACGACCTGCGTCATGGCAAGGCGGAGGGTATCGTAAGGATTTGGCACTTCGGCAACGGCTACCTGGAGACGGCTGTCAAGCACCTTACCTACGCAATCAAGTTCAGCGAAGGGAAGGGTCGGGTTTTCACCGGACAATTCAAAAAGCAGTCTCATCTGTATTTCATTGATCCCCGTGGTTAAAAAAAAGTGTGCAACACTGGAGAAATATATCTGTGTAATAGAGATGAAAAGCGAGATTTGGTCACTTTTTACCTTTCTTTTTTCCCATAATTCCGGAGAAGAATCCGCCAGAACCACTATTTGAGCCTTCTAATTCGGCGAGTTTTGCATAGAGTTCTTTTTGTTCATTGCTCAGGGATTTTGGGGTGACAATTTTTACCCGGACCAGCAGGTCTCCATGATGCCCACGGCGCTTCACTCCTTCTCCCCCAATCTTTAATGCGGTATTAAATTGAACACCGGCAGGCACCCGCAGGTCGATATGTCGTTTATCGATTGTTTCGATCTCTACTGATGTGCCTAGTACTGCCTGTGCGGGGCTGATCTCAATGGTGATTTCAAGATTGTCCCCGACCCGGATAAACCGATCATGGGACTGGACGTATACTTCGATAAACAGGTCACCATTCGGTGCACCAAAATCACCTGCCTCGCCATATCCCTCCATGCGTAGCCGCATACCATTATCGATTCCCGCAGGGATATGCACCGAGACTTTCCGCTTAACCCGTGAATGTCTTGTCCCCCTGCATACTTTGCAGGTTTTTTCAGGAATTTTTCCTTTTCCACTGCACAGGTCGCAGGTTGTCATGCGGACAAACTGGCCAAAAGAAGACTGGACCGCCTGACGCATCTGCCCGCTTCCCCCGCAGCGGGGACAGGTATTCAGCTTTTTAGTTTCGCTTCCGGATCCATTGCACGCGATACACGGTTCATTGTGCATCACTTCGATGTCGCGATCCACTCCTGAGACGGCTTCATCGAGCCGAATCTGGATCCGCATGAGCAGGTCTGCACCGGGCTGGGGACCGGCCCGCCGCTGACCTCCGCCAAAGAAATCAAAAATATCCCCGAACCCGGAGAAATCGGTATTGAACCCCCCGCCTCCATAACCGCCTCCTCCGGTATACGAACCTTTTGACGCATTGGTAAACGTTTCATGGCCCATGTTGTCGTATTGTGCTCTTTTCTGCTCATCGGAGAGCACGCTATAGGCCTCGTTAATCCCCTTGAACTTCTCTTCTGCACCCTTCTCCTTGCAGACATCCGGATGGTATTTCCGGGCGAGGTTGCGGTATGCCTTCTTGATCTCCTTGTCATCAGCATTCCGTGGTACTCCAAGGATATCGTAGTAGTCATCCGCACTCATTTTTTATGCTCACTCTTTTTTCACGTTAAAATCTGCATCGACAACATTATCGTCAGTTTTTGTATCCTGTTGCGCTGCAGCACCGGCTCCGGGCTGCTGTTGTGCAGCCTGCTCTGCCTGCATCTTCTGGTAGAGTTTGGTTGTTGCTGCATAGACACTTTCGGTGAGCGCTTCCATGGTCTTTTTGATCTCATCGATGTTGTCATCTGCAAGGGCTTTTTTTGCTGCAGCAATGCCTTCCTCAACTTTTTGCTTGTCAGCTGCTTCAAGCTTTTCCCCGCTCTCTTTGATCATCTTTTCGGCAGTGAATACGGCAGTATCTGCCTGGTTGTGCAGCTCAATCTCATCTCGCTTTTTCTTATCTTCTGCCTCGAACTTTTTGGCTGCATCCATCATCTTTTTGATGTCTTCTTCTGAAAGTTTCTTGTCGCCTTTAATCGAGATTGCCTGCTGGTTACCCGACCCCATATCCTTGGCCGACACATGAATAATGCCGTTAGAGTCAATATCAAACGTGACTTCGATCTGGGGTATGCCACGGGGTGCCGGCGGGATACCGGTCAGCTGGAACTTGCCTAACGTGAAGTTATCTTTTGCAAGAGCACGTTCACCCTGTACCACATGGATCTCGACACTCGTCTGTCCATCAGCTGCTGTTGAGAATATCTGGCTTTTACGGGTGGGGATAGTTGTATTTCGTTCGATGAGTTTGGTTGCAATCCCCCCGAGGGTCTCAATTCCCAGGGTGAGCGGCGTGACATCAAGCAGGACAATATCCTTTGTCTCACCGGTGAGGACGGCTCCCTGGATTCCTGCACCAAGAGCAACGCACTCATCGGGGTTGATACCCTTGTCGGGCTCTTTTCCGAGGATCTTTTTGACAGTTTCCTGGACAAGGGGGACACGTGTTGAGCCCCCTACGAGGAGGACGTGATCGATATCCTTTGGCTCGAGCTTTGCATCGCTGAGTGCCTGCTTCACCGGACCGACCGTGGATTCGACCAGATCACCGATAAGCTGTTCGAGTTTTGAACGGGTAAGATCGATGTTGAGGAATTTGGGACCGCTTGTGTCTGTTGTGATATATGGCAGGTTGATGTTGGTAGACTGGCGTTGTGAGAGTTCGATCTTTGCATTCTCTGATGCATCACGCAGTCGCTGCATTGCATACGGGTCATTGCGAAGGTCGACTCCCTCTTTTTTCCTGAATTCCTCGATAAGGTAATCAGTAATGAGTTTATCGAAGTCATCTCCGCCAAGATGGTTGTTACCAGCGGTAGATTTTACCTCAAAAACGCCATCGCCAAGGGTCAGGATAGAAACATCGAAGGTACCGCCACCAAGGTCATAGACGAGGACAGTTGCATCCTGCTCTTTGTCGATCCCGTACGCCAGTGCACTTGCGGTGGGTTCGTTGATGATACGCATGACATCAAGACCGGCAATCTTACCGGCATCCTTGGTTGCCTGACGCTGTGAGTCATTGAAATACGCCGGAACCGTGATAACCGCTTTGGTAATTTTTTCGCCTAAATATGCTTCAGCATCGACTTTCATCTTCTGCAGGATCATAGCCGATATTTCCTGGGGCGTGTAACTCTTATCGTCAATTTTAATTTTCTCAGTCGATCCCATCTTACGCTTGATCGACTGAATAGTCCGCTGGGGGTTCGTGACCGCCTGGCGTTTGGCCAGACTGCCGACAAGACGTTCACCGTCTTTGGTGAATGCAACAATGGATGCGGTTGTCCGCCCGCCTTCTGCATTCGGGATCACGATCGGTTTTCCTGCCTCCATGATGGACATGCAGGAAAAGGTTGTTCCCAGGTCGATTCCTAAAACCTTCTCTTTTGCCATTTTTTTATACCTCCTGATTGTTTTTGTTTCCTTTCGATACTGCAACTTTTGCGTACCTTATCACTTTGTCATGCATACGATACCCGCGCGAGATTTCGTCGACAATGATGCCTGCCGGTTCATCTGATGTGACATGGACGATGGCCTCATGTTCTGCGGGATTGAATTGCTTTTTCTGTGCATCCAGGGGAGTTATACCATTGCGCAGCAACTGGGTGTTGAGGAGCTGTTGAATCTGAAAAATACCCTCACGCAGGTGGGTATTATCCGCTTTTAAAGCCCGTTCAAAGTTGTCCACCACTTCGAGGATGTCAATAGCGAACCGTTCATTTGCTAGTGAAATATAGGACTCCCTTTCACGGGCGCTTCGTTTTTTGAAATTTTCAAAGTCTGCAGCAAGCCTGAGGAGCTGGTCGTTGA
>Ga0209048_10004901_pt1 | contig 12724 bp, 11 predicted proteins | sample FrelakmetCRP12CR_FD_187146 | JGI IMG/M metagenome (GOLD analysis project Ga0209048, IMG submission 187146) | Freshwater lake sediment microbial communities from the University of Notre Dame, USA, for methane emissions studies - CRP12 CR (SPAdes)... | ecosystem: Environmental > Aquatic >... | reverse complement strand
GACCGCCGACGTGAAGCTGCTCGCCCCCCGGCCGCTGCGGGGGGGGCTGCGGGTGGACCGAGCCGCGGGGATGCTGCGGAACAAGCCGCTTTCCATCGATGTCGCCCTGGACCGCTTCCACGAGGAGTGGGCGCGACGCACCTCGCCGTGACGTGCTAGAAAAGCCCGATGCAGGCGCCGTCCCGATCCCCATTCACGCGAGCCCTGGCGCTCTTCCTCTGCGCACAGCCGGCCTTCTGGATGAGCAACGTCGCGTACGCGCAGACGGTCGAGCAGGGCTTCGAGATGCAGCGGGCGGATCCGCGGAACCAGCAGGGGCAACAGGTTGACCCGCGCACGGGCCAGCAGCAGCCCCAGTTCCAGCAGCCTGGCACGGGGTCACCGTTCACGCCGGGCGGTACGCCCACCGACCAGGACACGCTCCGGGTGGAGCAGCCGAAGATCCCGCAGCCCAGCTCGACCGCGACCCCGGTGGACGAGCCCGTCGACCCGGCCCGGTACATCCTCGGCCCGAACGACGTCCTCGAGCTTCACTTCTGGGGCGTGGAGAACTTCCGGACGCGCGTGACGGTCGACCTCGAGGGAAGGGGATTCGTTCCCAAGGTCGGCTACCTCGTGCTGCAGGGGAAGACGCTCTCCGAGGGGCAGCAGATGCTCCGGGACTCGGTGGCCCGCTTCTTCCCGAAGCTCGGCTTCGGCGTGACGCTGGTCGAGCCGCGGACCTTTCTCGTGCAGGTGGTGGACGACGTCGAGCGCCCCGGGTCCTATCCCGCGCGCGCCATCGAGCGCGTGGCCACGCTCATCACCCGCGCCGGGGGTTTCGGCCCCAACGCGTCTCGCCGGCGCATCGAGGTGAAGCGGCGCGACGGGACGATCGTGAAGGCAGACCTGCTCCTCTACGCGATCACCGGCGACGTGAAGCACAATCCGTACGTCCTGGACGGCGACGCGATCCGGGTGCCCTTCCAGTCGCTCGTGGCGAGCATCGGGGGCGCCGTGAACCGTCCCGGGCGCTACGAGCTCGTGGGGACCAGCGACCTCGCCGAGCTGGTGGAGGTCGCGGGTGGTCTCACTCCTGGTGCGACCACGGGGCTCCCCGTCCAGGTGGTGCGTCGCGCGCCCGAGGAGAGGCTCAAGCGTCTCTCCTTCGACTTCGCGCCCGAAGGGAAGCTGCCCGCCGTGGCCATGGTCCGCGAGGACAGCGTCTGGATCCCGAGCTTCACCGAGTTGCAGCAGTCGGTGACCGTGACCGGCGCGCTGGCCGGGGTCGCCCCCACCGCCGGCGTGGCCGGTACCACGACCGCGCTCGCGACCGGCGGGGCCAGCGCCAGCTCCGCGAGCAACGCGACCAGCGACGACGGCGGGGCCACGCGACGCCTCCCGTTCGCACAGGGGGACACGGTCCGTAGCCTTCTCGAGCGGGTGGGGGGCGTCGGGCCGCTCGCCGACCTCCAGGGCTCCTACATCCTGCGGAACAACCAAGCCGTGCCGGTGGACCTCTACGCGCTCGTCATGCTCCGCGACCTCAAGGCCGACCGTCCCGTGGAGCTCGGCGACACCCTCGTCGTCCCCTTCAAGCGCCCGAACGTCCTCATCGAGGGAGCGGTCTTCAAGCCGGGCCCGTATCCGTACAACCCCACCTTCGGCGTCGCGCAGTACCTGGCCCTCGCCGGCGGACCCAACCGCTTCGCCCAGAGCACCGACAACGTCTACCTCGTCACCCCGACCGGCGAGATGAAGGAGTTCACCCCCGATCTGAAGGTGGAGCCGGGGGCTTCGCTGGTCGTGCCGGAGCGGAACTTCTCGCGGAGCGAGGTGGTGGCGATCATCCTGGCCGGTGCGGGGTTGCTGCTCAGCGCGGCCGCCATCTTCGTCACGTTGCGCAAATGAACGAGAGATCATCCCTGGCAGCCGATCTGTCCTTCGTCCGGAACCGCGCGGCGCAGAGGAGGATTGCGGCCGGAACCCTCTTGCTCGCCCTGATCGGGGGGCTCTACGGTCTCCTGGCGCCCAGCTGGTACAGGTCCGAGCTGGTGCTGGTTCCGGGCAAGTCGCAGAAGTCCGGCGGACTCTCGAGCCTGCTGGGTGGCGACCTGGGCGGCCTCGCCGCGGGCTTCGACTCGTCCCTGGGCGGGGGAGGCGCCGATCCGGCGCGGATCGCGGCGGTCCTGAAGAGCAATGCCGTCACGGACGCCGTCATCGAGAAGTTCCACCTCAGGGCGCGATACGACGAATGGTTCTTCAGGACGGCGAGGTACCAGGAGGTCGCGCGGGAGGCTCTCTGGAGGCACTGCAGCGTGAGGGTCCAGCCCAAGCCGAACCTCGTGGAGCTCTCGTGCGAGGACAAGGACCCGCGCTTCGTCCAGGAGATGCTTCGCTACTTCGCGGAGTTCGGGAACGACGTCTTCCGGCGGGTGAACGTCGGTTCCGCGTCCGAGGAGGCCAGGTTCCTGGAGAAGCGGGTCGCCGATCTCCGGCAGCAGGCGGACGCGACTGCAACCCGGATGCGCGAGTTCCAGGAGACGCACCAGATCGTCGACCTGGATTCCCAGGCCAAGGCGGTCGTGTCGTCGCTGGCCGTGCTCCACGGCCAGCGCATCAGCAGGCAGATGGAGCTCGGATACGCGCGGAGCTTCTCGTCGCCCGAGGAGGCCGGAGCGCAGCAGCTCAAGTCGCAGATATCGGTCGTGGAGGAAATGCTGCGCGATCTCGAGGAGCCGAGGGTGGCGAGCCCCAAGGGCAGGACCGGGATGTTCCCTCCGGCGCTGGCCGTACCCAAGCTCAGGGCGGAGTTCGAGAAGCTGTACCGCGACCGCAAGGTGGCGGAAGCCACCCTCCTGTTCGCGCTCGAGCGGCTGGAGGGCGCCAAGGCCAGCGAGGCCAGGGACGTCTCGACCTTCCAGGTCCTCGACCCGCCGACGCTCCCCACCAAGAAGTCCCGCCCCAGGACCCTGGAGACCGCCCTGTTCGGCGCCCTGCTGGGCCTCGCCGCCATGCTGCCCGTGGAGTGGTGGAGGAGCCGCAGGAGCCGGGGAGGAGAAGGGGCGACGCCCGGGGTGGGGTGATCAGGCCCGGAAGGCCTTCCGGACGATCCCGATGACCGTGTCCTGCTCGTCGCGGCCGAGCGAGCTCGAGCTGGGGAGGCAGAGGCCCCGGCGGTAGAGGTCGGCGCCCACCTCCCCGCCGTAGCGGTCGCACCGCTCGTACAGGGGCTGGAGATGCATGGGCTTCCACACCGGCCGCCCCTCTACGTTCCGGGCGGCGAGCGCGCGGATGACCTCGTCGCGCGAGGCCCCGGAGCGGGGCTCGTCGACGAGGAAGCAGGAGATCCACCGGGTGTGAACTCCGGACGGCGCCTCGGGCATGGGCTCGATCCCGGGCAGGTCGGCGAAGGCCTCCCGGTAACGTTCGAAGACGCTCCGGCGCTGCCGCACCCGCTCCTCGAGCACCTCGAGCTGCCCGCGGCCGATGCCGGCGAGCACGTTCGACATGCGGTAGTTGTGGCCCATCTCCGTGTGGTGGTACTCGACGCGCGGATCCCGGGCCTGCTGCGACCAGAAGCGGGCCTTCTCCACCCACTCCCGGTTCGGGGAGGCGAGCATGCCGCCCGAGGTGGTCGTGATGATCTTGTTGCCGTTGAAGGAGAAGACGTTGACGTCGCCGAAGGAGCCGGCGGGACGCCCCTTGTAGAGGGTCCCCACCGCCTCGGCAGCGTCCTCGAGGACCGGCACCCCGTGGCGGCGGCAGGCTGCCAGGATCGGATTCATGTCCGCGGCCTGCCCGTAGAGGTGCACCACCACCACCGCCCTGGGGAGCTTGCCGCGACGCGCGCGGTCGTCGAGTGCCCGCTCGAGAAGGGCGGGGTCCATGTTCCAGCTCCTGCGCTCGGAGTCCACCAGGACCGGCTCGGCGCCGAGGTACCGGATCGGGTTCACGCTGGCCACGAAGGTCAGGTCCGAGACCAGCACCTCGTCGCCGGGCCCGACACCGAGAAGCCGGAGGCCGAGGTGCATGCCGGCGGTGCCGCTGGAAAGAGCCACGCAGGGCTGGCCCACGCGCTCCGAGAAGGCGGCCTCGAAGGCGTCCAGGTTGGCTCCGACCGTGGAGAGCCAGTTCGAGGCGAAGGCCTCGTGGACGTATCGCTCCTCGGCCTCGCCCATGTGGGGCACGGAGAGGTAGATGCGCCTGGACGAGGTCATTCCGGTCACGCTCGGTACGAAGGAAAGTAGGACTCGCGGGGCGCCCAGGTCCCGTTCCTGGCCTCGTGCGCTCGCCGGGCGTCCACGAGCTGCGCGTAGCCAGCCACGTCGTGGATGGCGCGCCCCACGCGAAAGGAGACCTCGCCCCGCGGCGCGAAGGCCAGCTTGTACCTGAACACCCCGTCGGGTCCGCCGAATCCGCCGCCGAGGACGAACGCGGACAGCCCCTCTCCGATCCCCCACTCGACGATCGAATGCTTCAGCAGGTCATTCGGGCGCATCTCGAACGCGTCCGCCAGCGTACCGCCCAGGAAGGAGTAGATGCGACGCGCCGAGCGGAGCACGAGCTCGGTGGACACGATCCGGTCGCCGGCCCGGACGTGGGCAAAGAGGAAGCTCCCGCGCATCTCGCGAATGATGGTCTCGAAGAACGTCCGGGTGAAGTAGAAACCTTCGGCTGCGTTCCGCCGGTCCATGGTGGCGGCATAGATCGCGAGGAAGTCGTCGAGCCCCCCGCCGGTGGCGTCGAGCTCGACGCGCAGGCCCGCCCGGCGCGCCGTGTTCACGTTCTTCCGGACCTTGTGTGCGTAGTCTCGCCAGACCTCGTCGACGGTCAGGTCGAGCCGGCGAACGACGTTCGGCATGTTGACGCTGACCTGGCCACGAAACTCGAGGAGCTGCTCCGGGAACAGGGACAGGCGCGCGAACGACGAGACGACGCGGCGTGCCAGGAACCACTCCTCGAGCTGCGCCCAGAACGGAGTGGTCAGCCCGGAGACGTCGCCCCACGCGAAGGGGCCGCCGTAGCCGTAGGGGGTCGTGGCGTCCCAGCGCCCCTCGCCGGGACCTGCCCAGGGCTCCAGCGCCAGTGGACGTAGGACGAGCGGGTACAGGACCCCCGCGGCCTCGTCGCCCGCCACGGCACAGACGGCGCGACCGGACGGGTCGGCAAACAGCTTCACGTAGGCGGGGTGAGCCATGGGCTCCCGCTCGGGCCAGGACCGCCAGCGCCGAAGCCACTCCTGGTGACCAAGGGCGTCCGACGCCTCGAGGACGCGAAGCACGTCAGCCATCTCGCCGCCCCACCTCGTGGCGGCGCTCGTCGTCCAGGTCCGCCATCGCCGTGTCGGGCGCGACCACGACGTCGCGTCCGGTGAACACGGCCGCGACGGTGGAGAGCAAGATCCGGAGATCCAGCGCGAGGGAGAGCTGCTCGACGTACCGCACGTCCATCGAGAGTCGATCGTCCCACGACGCCAGGTTGCGGCCGTTCACCACCGCGAGGCCGGTGATCCCGGGCCTGACCCGGAATCGCACGCGCTCGCCTTCCCGGAAGTAGGGAAGGTACCTGACGAGCAACGGCCTGGGCCCGACCAGGCTCATGGAGCCCGAGATCACGTTGAGCAGCTCGGGCAGCTCGTCGAGCGAGGTGCGCCGGAGCAGCGCCCCCAGTCGCGTCACGCGCTGCTGATCGGACCGGGCCGCACCCTCGGGGCGCATGGTCCGGAACTTCACCATCCGGAAAAGGACCTCGTTCCGCCCCGGGCGCGTCTGGAGGAAGAATATCGGTCGGCCGTCGACCAGCCAGACGGCGGTCCCCACCAGGAGCCCCACCGGGGAGAGGAGGACCACCAGCGCAGTCGCCGACACGAGGTCACAGGCGCGCTTCAGGCAATTCACGTAGATGGAGCTCAAGATCGCTGCCGACGCGCGGGGCATCGAGACCTTTGGAATGGGGCAAGGAGGTGTTATCTAACGTCTTTCCCGCTCGCCCGCCAGACCCCGAAACACCATGCACGCGACGCAATCCCACGACGCCGTGCCTGCCGATGCGGGCCAGATCGTCCACGTGATGAGGCAGGGCTACGACCCGGCGTGGCTGGACGTCATGCTCTACGGCTGCGAGGGCGTGGAACACCACGTGGAAGCGCAGATACGGCTCGGCAGGGCGTCCCAGTACCGGTACAAGGTCCATCGGCAGGATGGACGGATCGTCGGCGTCGCGGAGTTTCGCATTCACGGGAAGACGCTCGAGCTGAACAACATCGTGGTCCTCCCCTCGGGGCAGGGCGGCGGGGTGGGAAGGACGCTCCTGCGGGAGATGGTCGGCGAGGCGATGCAGCAGGGACGGCGCACGCTCTGCCTCGACGTGCTCGAATCGAACGTCCGGGCCATGGACTGGTACACGCGCCTCGGGCTGGAAACGACGTCCGGGCTCGGCTACTGGCGCGGGACGCTCCCGAGAGCGGCCTCGCCCGACTCGTTCGTGATCCCGGACCTTCCCCAGGCGGACGCCGTCCACGCCCGGTTCGGGTTCTCGGAGTTCACGGTCGAGGGACAGGAGAGGAGCGTGAGGGTCGGCAGGCTGGGAATGCGCTATTTCCGCCTGCTCGGGTGGCAGTCCGCCAGCGACCGGAGCCTCACGGCATTCCTGGGCGCCCTGGATCCCGGGAGGCGGCTGCTGGCCATCATCGATTCCAGCTCGCCAGGGGAACCGACGTGGCAGCTGGCCGCGGTGGCGAAGCAGATGAGCGCGCCGCTCGAGAGCCTGCGCCTCGGCTAGATGATGGCACCCCTGCAGATGCTCGCCGTGGCCCTGGCAGCGCTCGTCCTGGCGTTCCTGGGGGGCCGTCTCCAGCGCGGGGACGTGGGCATGGCGAGCGGGCTCATGGGAGGCATGCTCCTCTTCCTGGCGGTGATCTTCCGGCCCAGCGCGTTCGCCGACTACTGGCCCCACGTCTGGATGGTCGATGGGCTTCACGGCGTCGGCCTCGGCGAGCTGCTCGGCCCCGAGATGGTGAGCCGGTCGCTCCTGGCGCTCTTCGGCCGCCTGTTCATGCGCTCCGAGACGGCGGTGGACGCCATGGCGACACTGCTCCTGTTCGGCTCGCTGCTGGGGCTCGGCCTCCTCGCTCGCAGGTGGGCCCCGACCCCGGCCAACCTGGCGGTCGTCGTCGCGCTCTTCGGGCCGCTCCTGGCCTTCGTCCTGTTTCGAGCCTCCTTCGCCTACCTGCTCGTCGCCTTCGTGATCCTGCGCGGGCCCCGGTTCGACGGAGTGTCGGCCGGGGCCATGCTGCTGGCCCTGGGCTTCCACATGTCCGCGCTCCTGGTGCTGCCCGCGCTGGCCCTCCATGCCATCCTCCGGGTCACCGTGGCGGACAGCTTCCCGCGGTTCCTCTGGACGTGCGGCGCCGTGGCCGTCCTCTCGCTGCTGGCCCCCATCGCCCTGGCCTCGTACCTGGGGTACGGGACGGAGCTCCTGGCCGCCAATCCCGAGATCTCCCGCGCAGCGGAGGTGAGCAACTACCTCAACCCCGAATTCCTGGCCCGCAGCATGGGGCACGACCTCTACCTCCTGGGGGTGGTGGCCCTGGGACTCCTCCTGGCCTGGACGGATCGCCACTCCGGGGACCTGCGGCGGCGGACGCTCTTCCTGGCGTTCTTCGCCGTCTTCGCCTTCCTGCAGGTCTCGCCGGTGGCGGCCTTCCGCTTCTCCCCCTATTTCCTCATCCCGCTGCTCCTCGAGACCGATTTTCCGACGGCGCTGGCCACCCGCTTCGGAGCGCCCGCCATCGCCGTGGGCCTCGGTCTCGGCTCCGGGGTCGTCTTCCTCGTCGCGTTCCTGGGATGCCTGGCGTGACCGGCCCGGGCAGAGGCTGCCGCAGATGAGCGCGCCCGTCGTCTGGGTCGTCTCGCCATTCTCCGATCCATCGCCGGAGGCGGAGTTCGACCGCTATCGCTTCATCTGCGCTGAATTGACTCGCCGTGGAGCGAGGGTGTGCCAGTTCGTGTCGTCCTTCGATCACGGCCGCAAGCGCCACCGGACCGGGCACCCGGCGGCGTGGCGGGTCGTCCCGGTCCCGGAACCAGGTTACTCGCGGAACGTGAGCGTCCGGCGGCTGGCATCCCACCTCGTCTTCGACGCGCTGGTGATCCTCTACCTCCTGCGCGAGATGTTCCGGGGCGGGCGACCCGACGTCATCCTGTCGGCCGTTCCCCACAACGGCGCGGCCTGCGTCGCGGGCGCGCTCGCACGGATCTCCGGTGCGCGCTTCGTCGTCGACGTGCACGACACCTGGCCCGAGTCGCTCCTCGGCGTCACGCGGCTGCGCGGGCCGATGCGGGTCGGCTACCGGATCTGGAAGGCTGTGGCCGACGCGGCGCTCGTCGCCGCGGATCAGGTGTTTGCCGAGTCGAACCGGTACGCGCTCCGGGCAGACGAGGTCCGCATCCCACGAGGGAAGTCGAAGGCCCGCGCCATCCTCCTCGGCGGGGATCTCGCCTACTACGACGCCATCGCCCCGGCCGGGAGATTGCCCGACGGGCTCGAGGGCGCGAGGTTCGTCGTGGCCTACGCGGGGACGCTGGGTGCGAACTACGACCTCGACTGCGTCCTGGAGGCGTTCTCCCTCCTGGCCGCCGACCAGCCCGATTCCGCCCTGCTGCTCCTGGGGCGCGGGGAGCGGGAGGAGGACCTGAGAAGGGCCATCGGGCGCGCAGGTATCCGGGCATGGGTCTCGGGCCGGATACCGCATGCGTCCCTCGTCGCGCACCTGAAGCGCAGCCACGTCGGGCTCAACGCATTCCAGGCGGGCGGGAACGTCGCCTACTCGTACAAGCTGAACGACTACCTCCTCTCGGGACTGCCTGTCGTCAACAGCCTCCCCGGCGAGTCGGCCGAGATGCTGGAGGGGAATGGCCTTGGCTACAGCTACCGCGCCGGCGATCCCGTGGACCTCCTCGCGGCGCTGAGGGCCGCCCGGCTCCGATGGGACGCAGATCCGAAGTGGGGATCGGACGTCCTCGCCTTCGCCCGCCGCCATCTCGATCGCGGGACCAGCTACGACGATCTCCTCCGCTGCTGCCTGTCGGGGCGTCCGGCGTGACGCGTCCGGCGGCAGCCACCCGTGATCGGGCATGATCCGGTCGCCCATCGCGAGAAACGCGGGGCTGCTCATCGCCGCCAAGGTGGCCGGCTACGTCTTCCCGCTCATCATGCTGCCGCTCCTCACGCGGCCCCTGGGACCTGCAGCGTTCGGGGAACTGGCCTTCGCGACGTCGCTCGTCGTCTTCTTCTACCTGCTGACGGAATACGGGTCCCAGGTCACGGCGACCCGCGCCATCTCGATGTGCCGGGACGACGAATCGAGGACCTCCGAGGTCTTCACCCGGGTCATCGCCTTCCGGCTCCTGCTCTGCCTGGTGGGCTACGGGCTCCTCTGGGCCTACTGCGCGATCCAGGGCTACGCCGGTGACCGGTTCCTGAGGGTCTCCCTGGCCTACCTGATCGCGATCGGCGAGGCCATCAACCCGTCCTGGTACTTCATGGGGCGGGAGATCCCGCTGGGCCTCACCGTCAGCTCGCTGGGCGCTCGCGCCATCACCCTTCCACTCATCCCGCTGCTCGTCCGGTCGAGCGGTGACGCGACCATCGCCGTCTTCCTGGTGACCCTTCCCTGGTTGCTGGGGGGAGCCTTCTCCCTCGCCTGGGCGCTGCGGACCTTCCGGTTCACGTTCGTGCGCCCCACCATCCGGAGCCTCGGCGCCGAGCTCCGGGGAGGCCTGAGCGCCGCCCTCTCCAGCGGGGCGGCCAGCGTCAACCAGCCACTGACCGTCGTGATCCTGGGGGGCGCCGCCAGCGGCTTCGAGGTGGGCACCTATGGATCCGCGGTGACCATCATCGCCGCGAGCAAGCAGGTGCTCATGCCGCTCAGCCAGCTGGCGTATGCGAGGACCAGCTTCATGGAGGCGCGAGACCCGGAACGGGCCCTGCGGGCGAGGACCGCCGCGGTCCTCTGGATCTGCGCAGGTGGGCTGGTCGTGTCCGTGGGGCTCTTCGTCGCGGCGCCGGTCGTCACCTCGATCCTCTTCGGAAGGGCCTACGCTTCCTCCGCCAGCCTCATCCGCCTGATGTCGCTGGTCCCCTTCCTCTTCGTCGCCGGGCAGGCCCTGAGCACGCAGTTCCTGTTCTCGTCCGGCCGGGGCCGTGCAGTGGTCATCTCCATGTTCTGCGGCAACGTCGCCTGCGTGGGTGCCTGCCTCGCGCTCGTCCGGATGTCAGGCGCCACGGGCGCATCGCTGTCGCTGCTCCTGGGCGAGGCGGTCGCTGCCGCCTTGATGGCCTGGGCCGGCGTCAAGGCCCGCGGCGACCTCCGAAGGCTGGAATCGCCCGGCAGCCGACCGGGCCCGTCCGGATCGGAGGCGTGAAGGCTCGAGCAGGGCTCGGCGCCCTACCGCTTGCCCGGGAGCGGATCGAGACCGAGCCGCTCGTGGATCTTCAGGACCCTGGCCGGGGGGACCCGCGCTCCTGCCTCCAGCTGCACCAGGCGCAGGCGAACGAAGCCGTCGGCGCAGGCCACCAGCGCGCTGCCGTCGGGAGCCAGCTGCTGGACCTGCCCCGGCAGGCCGAAGTACGGCGCGCTTTCCACGAGTTCGGCCGACCACAGGACGAGCTGGCGGCCACCGGAGAACGTGAAGGCACCCGGGTAGGGGTCCCCGACGGCCCGGACCAGGGTCCAGACCTCGCGCGCGGACCGGGTCCAGTCGACGAGCCCGTCGGCCGCCGTGCGCCTCGCGCAGTAGGACGCCCGGGCGTGATCCTGGCGAGTCCGGCTCGCCGTTCCGCTGGCGAGCCGAGAAACGACCCGAGCCAGCATGCGATCGAGCGCGCTCTCGTGCTTCGAGATGAGGGTCGCCGCGGTCTCGTCCTCCGCGACGTCGAACAGCTCCTGTGCCAGCAGGTCGCCCGAGTCCATTCCCTCGTCCATCCAGAACAGGGACGACCCGGTCGTCCGCCGCCCCAGGAGGATCGTCCAGGGAATCACCGCCCTTCCTCGCAACTCGGGAAGCGGAGCGGGGTGGAATCCGATGGCACCCCGGGAGGCCAACGCCAGGAGCTCCTTGCCGACGATCTGCGACCAGCCGATCACGAACAGGTGGTCCAGCCCTCTCCGGGCCAGATCCGCCACCACCTCCGGGGCGTTGATCTGCGCCGCCTCGGTCCACTCGACACCAGCTTCCCGGGCCAGGGGACGAAGGTCGACGAAGTCGGAGTGCCGTGCCGACTTCTCGAGCGGAAGCGTGACCAGGATCTCGGGAGGATGGCCGGCCCGGACGAGCGCGCGCAGGACGAGCGCCGTGCTCTCGACCGCACCCACCAGCGCGCTCCGCATGACGCCCTGCCTCCTCTCCACGCTGCCGTCGCTGCACGGAGCCACGGGCTCCGATCGTCCATGGTCGATGTACCACACGTCGACGGGGTTGCCAGGTGTCCGCGTGGATCTGCGGAGTGATATGACTGCGTGGGGAGGAGGTACCCGTGCGTCTTGACGTGTCGGCCAACAAGGCACTTCGAGCGGTCCATTCCGTCATCTCACCGCTCCTCGAGACGGTGGCGAGGCCCTTTCTCGAGGCCCGGTGCAACCTCTGCGGCGGACCCATCCTGAAGCGAACATCGAGGCCGCGATGCCTGGGCTGCCTCTCCGCCCCGACGCACCGGGGCGTCGGCGCCGTGCTGCAGGCCAATGGCCTGACCGCGGAGTCGACGGTGTACGAGCTCTCCCATCACGGCGCGCTCTTCGCCTTCCTGAAGAGGAAGGTGGGGCCCCGTCTCGTCACGTCCGAGTACCTCGGCGAGGGCACTCGTGGGCAGGTCATCCACGGCGTCCGCTCCGAGGACGTCCAGGACCTGACCTTTGCCAGCGAATCCTTCGATTTCGTGACCTCGACCGAGGTCTTCGAGCACGTCCCCGACGACCTGGCGGGGATGAGGGAGGTCTACCGGGTGCTGAAATGGGGCGGCGCCTTCGTGTTCACGGTTCCCCTGGACATGAACATGACGACGAGGGTGCGTGCACGGAGCAATCACGGCGTGATCGAGCACCTCCTCCCGCCCGAGTATCACGGAGACACGCTCAAGGGCGGTGGAACGTCGCTGGTGTTTCGCGACTACGGCCGCGACATCGCCGAGCGCCATGCGGCGACCGGCTTCCTGGGAACGATCGAGATCGTCGACGACCCCGCGTCGGCGGTCTCGAGCTTGCCGGTGTGCCTGTTCCGGAAGGTGGCCCGGTAGCTCAGCGCAGCTGCCGGAGGCACACGAACGCCTCGGCCGCGGCCATGTGCTGCTGCGAGCCGCGCCACACGGCGAGCGCGCGAACCGCATCGATCGACCGCGCGTCGGGCACGGGCCGGATCTGGCTCTCGTAGCAGGCGAGCGCGCGCAGCTTGGCGTCCAGGTATGCGCCGATGTCGACCCAGCTGTTCGGGGTGAACCCGGCCTCGAGGTACGGTGCGTTCAGGTGGGTCTCGGACTGGACCTCGTAGCAGTAGACGGCCTTCACGGATCGACCGGCCTCGGAGGAGGCCCGGTAGGCGACGCTCGCGGCGTGGAAGATCTCGCGATGATCCTTGTGGAGGTCGAACGGGAAGGGGACGTACAGGATCCCGGGACGCACCTTGTCGACCAGGCCCCGCACCACCGCGTTGAGCCGATGCACCGGCTGATCCGCGACGAGCGCCGCCGG
>Ga0209048_10004900_pt1 | contig 12727 bp, 11 predicted proteins | sample FrelakmetCRP12CR_FD_187146 | JGI IMG/M metagenome (GOLD analysis project Ga0209048, IMG submission 187146) | Freshwater lake sediment microbial communities from the University of Notre Dame, USA, for methane emissions studies - CRP12 CR (SPAdes)... | ecosystem: Environmental > Aquatic >... | reverse complement strand
GTGCATTCTCAAAAACGGTCATTCCTGCGAAGAGTTTAGCTGATTGAAAAGTTCTGGCCACTCCCTTCTTGCAGATTTGATGCGGCTTCAGGCCGGTTATTTTTTTACCTTTATATCTTATTTCTCCTGCTGTCGTCGGGAGAGAACCGGATATCAAATTAAAAAGGGTTGTTTTACCAGCCCCGTTTGGACCGATCAGTCCCACCACTTCGCCTTGGTTGATGGCGAAGTCGACATTTTGTAAAGCGGCCAGCCCTCCAAAGTGTTTCGTAACCTTTTCTCCTTCAAGGATTCGCATTCTGCCGCTTCAAACCTCCTTTCCGCCACTTTTGTACCAAGCCCACCATGCCATGAGGCAGGAACAAGATCACTACGATCAGGATACTGCCGAAAAGGAGCATATAGTAGTAAGGGAACTTTGTTGTCAATATTTCTTCTAAGTAGGCAAGAATGGCGGCGCCGAAGACAGGACCATAAAGTTGCCCTGTACCACCAAAGGTAGCCATCAGAACCGGCAAAAAAGAGAGGAGGGGATCAAAGGCAATTCTTGGGTCAATATATTTCCATTTTGTCGCCATGATAGCCCCGGTAGCTCCCATAAAGAAGGCGCTGATCGCAAAGGTGATCGTCTTCACCATCGTTGCATTGATGCCGATGTGAGTTGCCGCCTCCTCTTGTTCCCCGATACTTTTCAAGGCTAACCCAAATCTGGAGCGTCTAATGAGGTAGGCGGTAAGCAGTGCCATCACAAAAATGACAAGGATGATGTAATAAACAGTTGTGTGGTCCACCATGATCACCCACCTGCCAACCGTACCCGTCATGTTCGTCTCCCACCACAGAAGGAAATTTCTCATAAGCTCACTGATCGAGAAAGTGAATATGATGAAATACATGCCTCGAAGCCTCAGGGTTAGCAGGCCAATAAAAAGGGCGAGTATAAAACTGAATAGACTACCCGCGACAATAACGACAAGCAAGGGTAATGACTTCCCTAATAGGGCGGAGGTATATACGCCGACCCCGAAGAAGGCGGCGGACGCAAGTGAGATGTAGCGGGTAGGTCCGGAGAAGATGGTCCAGCTTACAGTGATGATGATATACATAAAGATGGTGGTCAGTAATATGACAAAATAGGGCTGGACATAGAGAGGGATCGTTGCTAATAGGATTAAGGCTAAGAAAAGTAACCCCAAGGAAAAAGGCCTTTTAAAGATAACTCCGACACGATCCATAATTCTACCCCGTTAGAAAACCCTCACCCTTCATGGGTCAAAGCCCAGACCCGTTGGAAATTCTATTAACCCCGTTAGAAATCTACCTCCCCGAGGAGTTAATGGCATCCGCTCAGGGAGACTTATTTCTAACGGGGTCTATTTCCCCAAAATACCTGTTGGCCTTATCAGGAGCAAAAGTATGAAGATAATATAGTAGGCAATCAACGATAGACCTGGATCGAAATAGGTCACGATGCTGCCAATAAGGCCCAGTATAAACCCCCCGATTAAACTGCCGGTGATACTTCCCAATCCACCCAGGACGACCACGATGATGGCGATGATGGTATACTCGAGGCCCATCGTTGGTTGAATTTCGTATATCATGCTGATCAGTGAGCCGGCAAAACCAGCCATCAACGCTCCAAGGCCAAAGCATATCGCCAACACCCGATGGATGTTTACTCCCATCACCTGAGCCGTCGCTGGGTCTTCAGCGGCTGCCCTAATCCCTTTCCCTAACCGTGTCCGCGTTAGAAAGAAATAGAAGACTGAGCTTATGACAACAGCAAACAAAAGTGCTACTAAGCGATTTGCCGCAAATATGGCTCCAAGGATACTCACGGAGGAGTTTAAATAGGAGTACCCTCTTATGTCAGCTTTCCATATTAATAACGCCACATTCTGAATGATGAAGAGGAGACCAAAAGAGGCAAGGAGGGAACTATCGGCAAAAGCGCCGATTGATTCTGACTGGCTTCTCAGGTATTGAAAGAGAGTCCTGTGGATTAGAAAACCTATGATGAACAGAACAGGGCCGCAAATAATCAGAGAGACCAGAGGGCTAACCCCCAATAATGTGTACAGAGACCAAGTGGCAAAGGCCCCAATCATAATAAACTCACCATGAGAGACGTTCAGTACTCGTCCAACACCGTATTGAAGGCTGAGTCCCACGGCGATGAGGGCGTAGATACCACCCATGATTAAACCGCCAATGACTACATCTAAGACGGTTGTAAACACAATCATTCCTTTTTCAGCAACCAATACTTTGCAGGCTGCCCAGAGAAACACAAACAACTGGACAGCCTGTTCGGAGGAATGGTTAAACACCCTTGTGTTGGAAATTCTTCATTGCACGGCCAAACTGCCGACAATGCCTATTGCGGCCACGGGGGTTTAGGATAGATAGGTTGTGCGGTACGCTTTGCCTTAGCCGCTACAATTTCGAATGCCCCATTCTGCCACTGGCCAACCTCGCCGGGTGATTGTACATTGATTTGATTCTCATATCTTACCGGACCAATCACTGTGTTAAATGTGTTGCTGGCAATGACCTTCCTTATTGTTTTTCTGTCGAGTGTTCCCGCCTTCTCTATCGCCTGCTCCAGGACCTGAACTGAAGAGTAAGCAAACGCGTTCCCATACCAGTCAACCTTTCCTGCGCCTACGAACTGAACCATCCTATCCCAGAATTCCTTCGCTCCGGGATAAGGGACTTTCGGGTTCCAAGCGCCGGTGCCCATAACCCCCTCCACTACGTTGGCACCAAAGGTATCTCTATAGGCGGCGAAAGCTGTGCCAATACTCATGTAAAATAGCTTCGGGTTCAGGCCAATCGCCTTCGCCTGCCCAGTAATAAGGAATGTTTCAGGAGGATAAGTGAATGCAATGAACGCATCCACGTCAGCAACCTTAACCTGTTTCAGTAACGGGGAAAGATCCTTAGCACCCATTGGATAGGTTTTGTACATGACTACGTCGATCTCATTTACGCTCAACTGGGGTGCCACATAGCCGGCAAACTCTATACCATGCAAGTCCGCGTGATGGACCACCGCTGCCGTCTTGACTCCCAGCTCTTTTAAAAGCGGTACGATGGCTTCCGCCTTCACCGGAGGTTGGTTCAAGTGAACGAAAAAGTAAGGTATGGTGGGTGCTATTTCCTTAATCTTCATTGAATCAACGGTGACTCCCAATACTGGATACTCATATTTAGTGACGATTGGCGCTATGGCAAAGTTCACAGACGTACCCCAAGGGGGCAACAAAAGGTCAACCTTATCATCCAAAATCAACTTTTCGACCAGTTTCACTGCGGTTCCAATGTCACTCTTATCGTCGTATCTGATGATCTCTACAGGCAATTTCTTGCCATACTTTTTGACAAATATTCCACCTTTCGCATTGACCTCCTTGACCCACATGTCATAAGGAGCTATCTGTGTCGTGATCGCCCCCGGCGCATAAGGACCTGAAAGAGCGATGGCATTACCGATACGGATTTTGTCCTTTGCCTGAGGATAACCAACGCACGGGAGAATGAATACCATCAGTAAGGTTAAACAAGCTATAATTTTTAAGTATTTCAATGTGCTATCCATTTTTTCCCTCCTTTTGTAAGATTATAGATCTCCGCAAAAGTAATGCAACTCTGACTTTCACAGAATGCCCTTCAATTAAGGTGCCTGGGGTGTGGCGCTTGTTGCATTACTTATGTTATTGTCAATATTAACGAGTCATTGCTCCTATCATCCCCGCAAATGCCTATCAAGCGAAAATTTATAGCCACCACCTCCTTCTTACCACAAACCTTATTTTTCATCAATACCGCTAAAAGTGTTATCTTTGTGGTTTTTTAGACTTACCAATGAATAACTTGCAGGCTGTCTAAAAAGTTTATTTCTGTTTCCAGACAGCCTGCTTGTTAGAATTACGCAGAGACCTCCAACCATTCTTTAGTCCAACTTTTTCATTGGCGGCGGCACATTGGTGAATGCATGCTATTTCCATGGAGGTTTCGGAAATACTGGGGCTGCAGTACGTTTCTCTTTAGCAGCTACGACTTCAAACTCGCCCTTTTGCCATTGTCCAATCTCTCCAGGAGATTGGACATTGAATCCACCCGTGAATTTCACTGGGCCGATGACTGTAGGAAATGTCTCTGTAGCAATAAGGTCCCTTATTTTGGCTCGGTCAAGAGCTCCGGCTGTCTCAATCGCTCGCTCCAGAATTTGAACCGAAGCATAGGCGAATGCGCTTCCCCAACGATCAGGTTCTGTTTTCCATCGTTTGACGTGTCTTTCAAAGTACTCTTTTGCACCTGGATAGGGGAGTTTCGGGTTCCATGCACCGGCGCCCATGATCCCTTCAACTACATCGGGACCACCGAACATCTGTTTATAAACAGGGAAAGCCACTCCAACGCCCAGATAGAAGAGTTTCGGGTTAAGTCCCACTTCCTTGGCCTGTTTCGTAATCAAGAAGGTATCGTCGGGATAAGACATACAAAGCACAGCATCTACTTTCGCCGCCTTAATCGTTTTTAACAATGGAGACAGATCCTTAACACCGAGTGGATAACTTTTCAATAGAACCGTATCCAATCCTGCTATCCCAAGGGCAGGCGCGACCACGCCTGTCCACTCGATGCCATAGGCGTCTGCCACGTAAATGAGTGCCACTTTTTTAGCTTTGAGTTCAGAAAGAAGGGCTACAAGGGCGGGTCCCTGCTCCCGAGGCATATTTAATATTCCAAAGAAGTATGGAATGGTAGGCGCCACTTCCCTGAGCTTTTCTGAAGAAATAGTGGGCCCAATCAAGGGATAGCCATATTTATTGGCTACCGGCGCCACAGCAAAGTGCATCGCAGTGCCCCAGGGCGGCAACAACAGATCTACCTTCTCATCCAAAATCAATTTTTCCATCAACTTGACCGCTGTGCCGATATCACTTTTATCATCATATCTGATGATCTCGACGGGTAAACGTTTGTCATAACTCTTAACGTATATCCCACCCTTCGCATTCACTTCCTCAACCCACATATCATAATTGGGGATCTGTGTCATGCCGGCACCGGGAGCATACGGCCCTGAGAGGGAGATGACGTTGCCTATACGAATTTTGTCCTTCGTCTGAGAAAAGGCAGTAAATGGAAAGACTGTAAAGAAAACGAATAAGCTTATGCAAGCCATTAATTTCAAATATTTTGCCTTCATTTTTCTCCTCCTTTCACAATTCCGTTGTCTGTTGATCTTTTAGCATTAGAAACTTTAAAATAGCTAATGCCCCACTCCATCTCCTTCATCTCCTCGATCCGGGAAATACTGACACCCCACCTCCTTTCTCTCCCCTGACCCTTTTTGATACAGCGTCTCTCTGATGGTCTATTTGCCATATCCCAGTCAACCCCGTTAGAAAGTCTGTAAGGAATTGAAGCTTTGTCTATGCCATCCCTGCCATAAATAGCCGGGTTTTCTAGCGGGGTAAATCATCAAGAGACTATGTACAAGACCCCTAAATTCTATTTCCCCAGGATATAAACAACACCTCGGTTGCCATCCACTCTTACCCTCTGGCCGGTCTTAATCTTTGCCGTACCCTCCAAACAGCCAGCGACACAGGGAATGCCAGACTCGCGAGCCATGATCACTGGATGAGAAAGTGCACCTCCACCATCTGTGACGAGCCCCTTGATGATGCAGAAGGCAACCGTCCAGGCTGCAGAGGTCCCAGGGGCAACTAAGATCTCTCCCATTTGGATTTCCGATAACCTGTCTGCGCTCATGATCACCCGTGCAACCCCTTCTACGAGCCCGGGAGCAGCGGCAGCACCATAGAGATCCGCCTTTAACTCTTCTCTGATAATAGGAAGCTGAGTGGATACCGATAAGGTCGCATCGCTCCTCAACACCGCCTGCGCTTGGCTGATGTCTCCAAAGAAAGGTGCTGGCTCCGATCGCATATTCTCCTCCCAGGCTTTCTTTCTCGGCTCCACGTAGGGACGAAGGTTGATCCTTCCCATGGGAATGGCTGCCTTTCTTATCTCATTAGGATGTAAAAAATGGATATCTTCTGGGCTATCAATACATCCTGCCTCGGCAAAACGCCGCCCGAATTCAATGACAATCCACCTTCCCATGGAACCTATGTAGAAATCACAAAAATAGGTGTGGTCTTCGCTCCAATAGCCAGATTTCTGGGCTGCTCCCATCAAGACCCTAAAGGCGTCTCTTTGTGCTTCAGGAACCTTGGCCAAAACTTCTTGCTCCATTTTCTTTCGCTCCTCAATCACTCGGCCTTTCTCGGCATCCAGCGGAAAGACATCCTTCGTCATCAACATCCTCACCTGGCCAATACCCAGACTCGGTTTTTCAATCCATGCAGGTGTGTCATAGGCATGCATCCGCTCACATCTCCAGCCGTGTTCCTCTAAGAATGAACGGTATTCGTCCAACCACTGGGCCCCTGCTTTAGTCCCTTGCAACTCTTTAATGACTCCCTCGTCATCGTTGGTTTTGAAAACATCTCCTAATCCCAATTCGACAGCTCGCCTGCCAAGACGCCACAGTTCCCTGACGACCTTTACATCTTGACTTTCATAGCCAGCCATTAATTTATTGAAATTCGGGTCAATGGGGGCCTCGGTTCCAAAGAGCTCACGCCACATCTGTTGGAACAGACCGCTGATGTAATAAGTAGCCATTAACATGATGAAGTGGGTTTCGCCTTCTTTTCGATTAATAATGTAGACAAAATCCAAAAAGAAAGAGAGGAGATCGACATTGCTGAGTTTTCGTATGTCTTCCCATTTCTTAAGGCCTCTTGATTCCTTGGCTTTCTTATACGTTTCCATCAAGGCAGCCTTCAGCGGATTCCAGACCCCGTCAAAATCTTCGATAAAGGGCTTGATCTTCTCCCTGAAGAGCGGTTCACGTGCCTTGGCCTCTGCCTCAGTCGTCCTGATCGCAGTAATATAAGGATAGCCCTTGACAAACCTCGAATCCCAGCCATGTGTAGTGGGTAAAAAGAGCGTTTCCGCCCCATAACGTATGCCATGGTAATACCAATACCAACCGATTCCAGTGTAGAGAGGCTTCATCGGAGGCCTGCCGTGAACCACATCACACAAAAGGACGCCATAGCTCTTAGGGTCATTTTCATCATCGAATTCATAAAAACTTAAGTCATAAGCCGGTAACAACATGATTGTCTCCTTTCTGTTTAGGATGAATTCAATACGGATTCACAACCTACATCGCCTTTACCCCGTTAGAAAGCCCCGCTGCTTGCAGCGGGGATGAAAACTATTCCTTTTTCAGCGAACACGGGGTTTAATGCCCCGGGTGAGCCTCCCCGTTAGAAAGTAGAAGACTTTCTAACGGGGTTTACCTTCTATACGTATCCGGCCCAATTGCAATCAAAACGTTTTCAGAGGTTGTCACCCATCCAAAGGTGGACCGAACATTGAGAATGGTCGCATCTTGGGTGATGTTTGAGCCCATCTGGCTGACGGCGTCTGAAACAAGGATAGGGAAATAATCCAGAGAGAAAGCATGTCTGAGTGTCGATTCCACACATATGTTCGTGGCTGCTCCGACAAAGAACAGGTACTTGGCCCCGAGGGTTCTTAGAATGATGTCCAGGTTTGTTCCAATGAACCCATCGTGCTTTTGCTTCTTAACAACGATATCCCCTTCACGAGGCTTCAGTTCTTCGATGATCTCCGCTCCCCAGGTACCATAGATGTAAAACTTGTCTCCCCATTCAGGGTGCTCCTTCATCATAGACAAAACCCTGGATTTGACCGAACTGGGCGCATCGGGTGAACCCCTATCCGAGAGATCTTGGCTGCATCCCATCTGGAGATAGATGATCCTGATGCCCGTGGCGTGGGCAGAATTGATGACCTTCCTGCAAGGTTCAATAATTAGTTGGATAGGTGTTATGTCTAAGCCCACCAGATCGAAATAACCCCCTTTGTGTACAAATGCATTCTGCATATCCACGACGAGCAGGGCTGTTCTTGCAAGATCTACAAGGATCGGCTGTGGCTCGGCCTTAATTGTTATCATGTGGCTTCGCTGATCACTCATTGAATCTCCAGATAGAATGTATCTGGCCTGTCAAGGCATCCGTTTCATCCCTGCCGAGAGTTGCTTGAAAGTTTCTAGGTCGCGCCTCAGGATGTCGTCAGGGGTCTGAAGGGAGATCTTTCGCGAAGGCCCACGTTTATCTTTTGGCATTCAATCTCCTTTCCCCCTTTTTTTATCATCCCCTGTATTCCGGCTTTCGTTTCTCAGCGAGTGCTCGAAGTCCTTCCTGATAATCTTCTCTTTCAAGCATTTCCTCGAAGAAGGCTAGCTCCAGGCTTAGTCCGTCCTCCAGAGCCATGTTTAGCCCTCGAGTTATGGCCTCTTTGGCTCTCTGCACTCCAGGGGGTGCCTTTTCAGAAATCTTGGTTGCCCACTCCTTAGTTGGTGGCAAAAGCTGGGTTAAGGGAACTACCTTCACTCTCTCCTTTCTCTATCTTGTTTCGAACAATCATAATCCCTCAGCCTCATTACTTCCTCAAAAGCATTTACTATTGCCTGGGCAAAAATTGGGTCATCAATATTGGCGTCCACCTCTCTTACTTCAATCTCTGCTTTCAGCTTCTCTTTTAGCTTATCAACAAAGGCCTGAATGTTCTGCGGATCATAGAAGTTGCTACCTTCTTTTTCAATAGAAATCCAACCTCGTTTGGGGATGAGGAACTTAGTCGGCCCCACTGCCTTGTTGAGCTTCTCAGCGTAGATCGATGCCATCTCCCCTAATTCCTTGGTATTCAACCACACGGTTACCCTTAGTTCTTCCATAAAATAATGTTTACGTATCTTGAGCTCAGGAGCTAATTCTTCAGCGGTAAATCCGACCCGGGAAATGGTGTTCACCCCAGCTGGGGCTACTACCTGAGGAATACCCTTTTCCCCGGCCACCTCTAACCTTCTTTTCCAGGAAATTCGTGAGCCATTAAATTTCTCATTAGTGATACTAGAGGGCACTAAGTCGATGACGCCGCTGAAGAAGCCTTCCTCGATAAGCTTCTCCATAGTTATCTCAGGCATGCCCGTGGCGTGGAAGCGGATAAGCTCGTATTTCCCTGTCAACGCTTCGTTGATGTACCGCGCACAGTTTTCCACATATCCATAGACAGACATGGCAACCATCGGCTTGTGTTCTCCAGGGCTGGGTTGAGAAATCTCATCTTTCACCATGCCGCAGATGGCGCCAGCTGCTCTACTTAGCTGAGCTTTGAGCAGGCTATTAAGGCCACCTACATCAACCAGGGAATGCATCATGGTTATCCCCGTAGGACCAAAGAAGCGGTTGGAGCCTGGCATGGAGGCAGCGCTGGAGACAATGAGTTTGGGAATGCCATAGGGTATCTCTTTCATGATACTGGAGGCCATCACCGTGCTGGTCATGCCGCCGATGGAAATCATCCCTTCTACCTCTCCTGTCCGACAAAGAGCAGCCAGTTTGCCTACTGCTCCCTTAATCATCACCTCGGTCACTTTCTGCCTTTCACGGGAATCCCATAGCTTTTCTATCTCTGTACCCGCTGCCCGGGCCACTTCGGTAGCAGTAATGTCTGCCTCCAGTCTTGCCTTTCCCCCAGCGCCGATGTCAATGATAAAAGGTCGGTGCCCTCGCTTAAGTATGAGTTCCTTTAGATAGCCGATCTCTTCGCCTTTGGTGTCCAAGGTGCCAATAAGGACGATGCATTTCTTATGCACCATTCTCTCCTCTTTTCTTATCATTTGCTGTAGCAGAAATTAAGTTTTCCCCGAAGTATTAACTTTCTGGGAGTGGAGAACCCAGGGAGCCGTCCTGTTACGAATTCCGTGTGCTCCTTTTCCTATTTCAGGATGTAGACAACCCCCAAGTTCCCATCCACCCTTATTCTTTGGCCGGTTTTGATCTTCGCGGTGCCTTCGAAACAACCGGCAACACAGGGTATCCCATACTCACGAGCCATGATCACAGGGTGAGAGAGGGCCCCCCCACCATCCGTGACGAGACCCTTGATAATGCTGAAGGCCACCGTCCAGGCAGCAGAGGTTCCGGGGGCTACTAGAATCTCCCCCGTTTTGATTTCCGATAACTGATCTGCGCTCATAATCACGCGCGCAACACCTTCTACAAACCCGGGGGCAGCGGCGGCGCCATAGAGATCTGCCTTCAGCTCTTCTCTCACGATGGGAAGTTGGGTGGATACCGCCAGGGTAGGATCGCTCCTTAACACGGCCTGGGCTTGGCTGATGTCTCCATAAAAAGGTGGTGGATCTATGGTAAGGTTCTCTTCCCAAGCCTTCTTTCTTGGCTCCACATAAGGACGAAGGTTGATTCTTCCCATGGGTATGGCAGCCTTTCTTATCTCGTTCGGATGCAAGAAATGGATATCTTCCAGATGATCAATACATCCTGCCTCAGCAAATCGGCGTCCAAATTCAGTGACAATCCACCTCCCCATGGAACCGATGTAGAAGTCGCAATAATACGTATGGTCTTCGCTCCAATAGCCCGATTTCTGGGCTGCTCCCATCAAGATTCTAAAAGCTTCTCTTTGCGCTTCCGGTACCTTAGCCAAGACTTCCTTCTCTGCCTTATTTCTCTCTTCGACGACCCGATCCTGCCTTGCATCGAGAGGGAAGACTTCCTTAGCCATCAGTATTTTGACTCTTCTAACACCCAGACTGGGCTTTTCAATCCAGGCTGGAGTATCATAGGCATGCATCCGTTCACATCTCCAGCCATGTTCCAGTAAAAATCCATTGTATTCACCCAGCCATTGGGCTCCTGCTTTGCCCTTTTCTAATTCTTTAATCACTTTCTCTTCATCATTGGTCTCGAACACATCTCTCAAACCCAGCTCCACGGCTCGTCTGCCAAGTCGCCACAACTCCCTGACGACCCTGTGGTCCTGACTTTCATATCCTGCCATCAATTTGCTGAAATTCGGATCAATCGAAGCCTCCATCCCGAATAGTTCACGCCACATCTGTTGAAACAAGCCACTGATGTAATAAGAAGCCATTAACATGATGAAATGGGTTTCGGCCTCTTTTCGATTAATGACATAGACAAAATCCAAGAAGAAAGAGAGAAGATCTTGGTTATTGAGTTTTTTTATGTCTTCCCATTCCTTAAGGCCCCTTGAATTCTTGGCTCTTTTATACATTTCCAACAATTCTGTCTTGAGTGGATTCCATACTCCATCAAAGTTCTCGAGAAAGGGCTTGATCTTCTCCCTGAAGAGCGGTTCACGCGTCTTGGCCTCTGTTTCCGTGGTTCTGATTGCGGTGATATAAGGGTAGCCCTTGATAAACCTGGAATCCCAGCCATGAGTCGTGGTCAAAAAGAGTGTTTCCGCCCCATAGCGGACGCCATGGTAATACCAATACCAACCGACCCCGATATAGAGGGGTTTCATGGGAGGTTTGCCGTGGACCAGGTCGCACAAAAGGACGCCATAGTTCTTGGGGTCGTTTTCCTCGTCAAATTCATAAAAACTCAAGTCATACGCCGGCGACAACATATTGATTCTCCTTTCTGGACGAGCCAATGCTCTCCTTAGAATCGTTTAAGCATCAAGTCCACAACCTGGTCAACAGCACTCTTTTTCTGTACGATCACCGCTGCACGAGTTTGTAAGAGAATAATATTCTCTGGGAACGGAGAGTCTTCGTCTATAGCCCATTCTGCGTCTTGAGGAACCCCGAAATGTTTCTCCAAAGTCACGGCCAATCTTCCTACTTCGGCCACCTCTTCATTCTTTAGACAGAATGCAGATCTCTTATGAAGGGGAGTTTCCTCTTCAACGACACCCAATTCCTTAAATGTGACACATTTCTGTTTTGCTCCAAGCTTCCTTTCACATATTTGCAGACTCTCCTTATTGATAATGTAGGTGTCCGGCATTGACTCACCACCGACCACACTCTCCCCAAGTCCCCAGTTTGCCTCTAGAATCATCTTGGACATGTCACCCGTATTGGGATCCGCTGTAAAGATAACCCCGGCAGCGCGGGCATTTACCATCTTTAGGACTGCAACGCCGATCGGGTCGCTTTCCAAGGGGATACCCTTTCGACTTCGAAAGGCTAAAGAACGGGGGTTGAAGGAACTCGCCCAGACTTTAATTATCTTTTCCAGGAGGTCCTGCTCGCCTCTTACATTCAGATAAGTCTCATACTGTCCGGGGTGGCTGACCGAGCCAGCGGACCTTGTGGCTACGGCGACATCACACACATTGCACTTCCGGCAGAGGCCGTCATAAAATGAGAGAATCACTCTCCTCATCCCCTCAGGCATTTTTTTTGATTCCACAATCTGACGAATCCCCCGGCTCATCTCATTGAATAGCTCTATGCTTTCGATGCCTCCGCCAAAACGCTGCAAGTAATTCTTGATCTCCTGGATTGCATTTGTTTCCTCCAGGAAATCCTCATAGGCTCTTACAGAGAGGGCGAATCCGGGGGGCACAGGCAATCCTATTTTGGCGATCTCCCCCAAATTTGCACACTTCTTACCCACCAGACTATTTTGATCTTGTCCTAACTCCTCAAACCAAAATATATATTTCTCTGGCATGATGCACCTCCAAGAGCAATCCCTTTTCCAGTTGGGTAAAACTCTTCCGAAAAGGCGTTAGGTGTGCTGGTAAACCCTTACACCGGTAC
>Ga0209048_10004899_pt1 | contig 12728 bp, 11 predicted proteins | sample FrelakmetCRP12CR_FD_187146 | JGI IMG/M metagenome (GOLD analysis project Ga0209048, IMG submission 187146) | Freshwater lake sediment microbial communities from the University of Notre Dame, USA, for methane emissions studies - CRP12 CR (SPAdes)... | ecosystem: Environmental > Aquatic >... | reverse complement strand
AAGAGTATGCCATCAATTCTATAGAGAAAACAGTGGTTATAAAAATAGAGATTGAAAAGGTCACAGGAAAAGCCAGAACATAGATTAACCATGGACTCGTTTCTAACTTGAGTGAATTGTCTATGAGGCGATTCAATATGAATCATTTTATATGTACAGTTGAAAATATCTCTGGAGGGATGTTAAGGCCAGTTATCCGAGAAACAGTCCTCGGGCCAATCGTTTCAGAAGGTAGGGCATCATGAACCGACATGAATTTGTTGCTACCCGTGAAGATTGCATGCTGCTGATTATTGACATCCAGCAGGCCATGCTCAAGGTTATAGAATCGTGGCAAAGTGCAGTCCACAAGGTGAATCAGCTTACTCAGGCAGCTGAAACACTTGGCATCCCGATCTTGCTGACAGAACAGTATAGCAAAGGACTCGGGGCAACCATTCCTGAAGTCCTTGATCAAATCAGGTCTCCCAAGGTCTTTCACAAGGAGCATTTCAGCGCATGCCTTGAAGCCGAGTTTCTGCCACTGATCAATTCGTACCATCGAAACAAGATCGTAGTTCTTGGCATGGAGACTCACGTTTGTGTCTTGCAAACGGGCATGGATCTCATCAAGGAAGGTTATCAGCTTCAACTCGTGGCTGATGGCGTGGCTTCACGGACCACTCAGAACCGTGATATCGCCATAGAGCTTTTCAGGAAGGCTGGTGCCGTGATCACTTCTACCGAAATTGTTATCTTCCAGTGGGCTAAGCGCGCCAATACGGAGGACTTCCGTAAGATCCTTCCCATCGTGAAATGACAGCCGTCGATTGGTCCCAGGACCGAAGGTTTATTGGTCCATTCCAAGAGGCTTTTAGGGCGAAGTGATGGGCTGATCTCGATAACGTTTCCGAAAAAAGAGGAGTGCTCAAATGAACAGAGGCGGCTTCTCATGGAAGCGATTCACCGGCATCTCCGCTGCCAAATCGCGAATATCTCGATCAATCGGCATTCCTTTAACCAGGAGCGGAAGAGAACGAAAGATAGGAAGAATGCTTACGGGTGGCGGTTGTTTGGTCGTCATCTGTATTGGGGCTTTCTTAGCGCTTGCCGTGACTGTTCTGGCATGCCTTCTTTTCTGACGGAGCAAGCAATCTTATGAGAAGCCTCTTTGAGATGTTCGGTTCACCGACCGATCGCGCAGAAACTACTGTCTTCAAGTTGCTGGGGGCACTCAGCTTTTCGCACTTTCTAAACGATATGCTCCAATCCTTGATCTTGGCCATTTATCCAGTACTGAAAAGTACTTTTTCCCTCAGTTTCACGCAGATCGGTTTGATCACATTGACCTATCAGATTACCGCGTCCTTATTGCAACCGGTAGTTGGGCTTTACACGGACCACTATCCGAAACCCTATTCCCTGTCCATCGGCATGGGTTGCACTTTGATCGGGCTGATGACCATGGCGTTAGCCCAAAATTACGGCATGGTGCTCTTTGCTGCCGCCTTAGTCGGCACGGGTTCATCAATCTTTCATCCGGAATCTTCACGTGTCGCACGAATGGCCTCAGGTGGGCGGTATGGCCTGGCCCAATCAATCTTTCAAGTTGGTGGTAATGCCGGCACTGCGATGGGGCCATTGCTGGCGGCCTTGATAATCATGCCTCAAGGCCGAACGAGTCTGGCTTGGTTCTCAGCGGCAGGCCTGCTTGCTGCTTTCGTTCTGATGCAGGTTGGTGGCTGGTATAAGCACCAACTGACTCTGAGGAAGAAACGAGCCAAGTCGCACGACCTCGGCGCCGGAGCACTCCCATCGAGCACCGTGGCAAGGGCAATGCTGGTCCTGATGATACTGGTTTTTTCGAAATTCTTTTACCTGGCAAGCCTGAATAGTTACTATATCTTCTATTTGATTAGTAAATTCCATCTTTCCGTACAATCTGCGCAAATTCACCTCTTCATATTTTTGTTCGCCGCTGCCGTTGGAACCTTTCTGGGTGGGCCTGTTGGGGATCGCATCGGGCGCAAGCGCGTGATTTGGATATCGATTCTAGGAGTTGCTCCGTTCACGCTGATGTTGCCATACGCCGACCTGGCCTTGACCGGACCACTGACATTCATCATCGGTCTCATAATCGCATCGGCGTTTTCAGCGATCTTGGTTTTCGCTCAAGAACTCATACCGGGTAAGGTCGGGATGGTATCAGGGCTGTTTTTCGGGCTTGCTTTCGGCATGGCGGGAATTGGTGCAGCTGTTCTGGGCAAGGTGGCTGATGCGTATGGCATTGAGTACGTTTATCGATTGTGCTCATTTTTGCCGCTTCTTGGGGTCTTTACTGTTTTTTTGCCTGACATTGGAAAACCTTCTCACAAATAGAGCAATTCTACTCGACCCCTTGACTGGAGAAGAGGCGCGAGAATCTCCTTGGCATGAAAACACATCTCGACGATCAGTTTGGGGTGAATTCTTCGGGGTCGGGCAAGAAAGCCTTTAATGAAAGTATTTGAACTCCCAAAGAGGCGATATAGGAGCAGTCGCGATTATTGCTATCCTCCTCTTTCCTCCTCAGAAAAGCCGCCTCTTTGAGAGATTGCGGTTGATTATAAGCATGGAAGCTCGTTTGTCTAGAAGAATGAGGCCTGGTGCCGATCAAAATCTTGTCCATTTCACCGGGATGCATGGGTGGCCCACTTCGGTGGGATCCTTCACAAATCGGCCTCAAGTGATTACTGTATCGCCGGGAAGCAACATACTTTCCTCCTCCTAAGAGAGTCAGGCATCCCCCTCCGTCCTGGCTCTCTTTTTTTAAGTGACAACCGGGCACTATTTCATTTTGAAACTGCACCCGTAGCCGAATCAATCCGGCTTATCTGTGGAATAATCTCCAAGCCTTCCCGAGGAGTATTCCTCCAGCACTTCATCGATGTTCAACGGGTTTAGAGGCTTGCAAAGGATTTCATGAACCCGGAGCCTCTTGAGGTGTTGAGTCGAAGCTGCCTGCATTACCAAAGCTGTGTCGGATCCTCGGGCTGTCCCGGCGATGACGATCAGTTTCTCTCCGCTTGTCACCAGGCCAGCATCAGTAGCCATTAGAACGATCTCAAAACAGACCTTAACACCCTGGCTGAAGCAGCGTAAAAGGTTAGCCATCAAGATTGGAGCTTTGGATTCATAGAAATTGTCTGTATGGAAAAGCATGGTTCCGAAGTGGACTTCATGACCGGAATCTCTCAAAGACTTGGCCAACTCTGGTGGAAATGGATTAACTTTTCTGCGAAAATCAAACTGATGGGGCACCACGATCAGTTTTGCTCCGGCATCTCTGAAAAATTCCATGGCTGCCTGAGCTGTAGCGCCAGTTGTAGAAGCAATGACAAGTTTTTTGATACCGGAATTGTTCAGCCTTTCCCGGACAAGTTGGAAGGTGGTCAGGGTGTTCTCGACTTTTCTGTCTTCGAAATAAACTATCTTGCTCTCCATGGTTCGGCTCCTTGGCGAAGTCCCTTTGTGCAACCACTGGTGTAGTGATCCCAGGCGGTTACTATGGAAGCAATTTCATGGTGCCACTCAGCAGCCCGTCACTTTTTTGCTGTTCCGTGATCCCCTTTGAAATAACAAGCCTCCGACCTACACGCTCTCCATCCTTGAGCACCTTTTGATCCTGACTCGAAACGCCTCTCCTAAAAGTGGCTATGCGCAGGTACCTATAGGCCAGATACCCGGCAAGGAGCGGGTCCTCCATCTTGACAAGAGCAAATTCGTCCCGAGACTCCATCTGTTTCTGGGACTGTTCCAGCTTTGAACGAAATCCATGGATGACCCCGACCGCAAAGTCGGATTTTCTAGAGCTATTGAGCCTCTTATCCTTATTGTACTCAACCCATTGGGTTCTGATAAACCTGCACACAAAATTGTGAACGTAACTGGTAATCTTCAGATTCTGCAAGGTTCCACTGATTTCAAGAACCCTCCCCATCTTCTCTTTTTCGACAACATAGGCAGACACCCATATGCCATGCACAAAATAAAAATCCTGGAGTAAGTGGGCGAGGTGATAATCTTCGCGAGTATGCCGCAAGGCAGGCTTCCCCACAAAAACACTCGTAAAATCCCTCCGGGCGTTCTCTTGTGCGAAAAGATCCAGATTGTACTTTGTGATGAGTTCGTGTGCCTTGGCCATTGCAGCTTCAGCCTCGTGCCTGTTGCCGCTTTCCGCCAGCGCCATAAGTTTCTTGACACGTAGCATCGTCTTGTCATTCGAATGCAACGATTCGGATGCTACTTGTTCGTCAAGAAGTGGGTAGTTTCCAGAACTTTTGGGATTCGCCCGGAGTAGGTAGCAGGCCTTTTGGAACTCAGCACCATGAGGCGGTTCATTATGACCCCCGGAAACTTCATCAACATATTGATGCGCTATTTCGTGCAGGAGTACCTCGCGCACCGAATCCCATGAATGGTTCAGAACAAGCTTTCGGCTCAAAGATATCTCGCGTTTGGATCGGGACCACATCCCCCATTTTCCGTTTAAATCTCGCAGGCTGAAGAGAGGCATCTTGAGGGGACAGCTTGAGATCGACCTCAATTGTGACGCAGCATGAGCCCACTCTAGAGCGATCCCATGAAGGATTCGTTGCCCAAGCTCTTGTTCAAGTACTCTCTTTTGTCCATCATCACTGGCCATTGTTGGTTCTTTTCAGTTTGATGAGTTCCTCCAATACCTTATACGGCTGAGCACCGACCACCATGCGCCCGTTGGCGACAAAGTTCGGGACTGCCGTAATCCCGTATGCTCAGGAATATCTCCAGTCATGGTCCATTGCTTCTTTGAAAGTCCCTTTTGACAAAACTTCTTCCGCTCCCTTGAGACCAATAGACTTTGCCAGCTGAACCACAACCGGAATCTTAGCAATGATTAGTCCCTTCGCATGGAAAAGAACTTCTCATGAGAACGGGGTACAGGCATCTCATTTATGACCTTAAAACCCCAACTCTCGTACTTCCGGACGTTATCGAGTCTCTGGGTTATCAGGGTGCAGGGAAGGTTTTCCCTTGTGGCTTTATCCAGCATGGGCCTGATCAGTAGCGAGGAGTACTTCCGTCCTCTGAACTGCGGGCGTACGGCCACTAAGTGAAGGTACCACTGTGGCTCTTGGCCTAGATGCTCGGTCAGCAAGCCGATCACGTCGTTCACCGCTTTCATCTTTTCCATGGTCCCCAGGTCTGCAAAATCTTCTGCCTTAAAAGGGTCGGTATCAGCACCCTCTGAGTGGTCCATACCCGGTGGGAACCAGATGCTCACAGCCTCAAAATTTGGGGATATCGCCTGTCTCACGGCCTTAGGGGAGCAGGATGTCACAAGGGAGCGAAAAAACCGCTTCTTCAAGACAAGGTGATTCGGCTCATTTTGGAACATGAAGTTGCCGATGGGGTCATCGCAACTGATGAATGCCTCGGCGGATACGTCGGCCACCTTTTCAATCCTGGTCAGGGGTATTTCGCAGATCGTAGACATCTCTTAATCCTCACAGACTAAGGGTTAAGAAGAGAGAATGGGCACTATGTCTTGCTTTGCTCTTCCTTGAGCTTCCTTTCCCAGTAGCACGAAATACCTAGACCTTGCATACCTGTCTCGAAACAGCGGTTGCATGAGATGCACTTAGCATTGGTGGTATCTCCGCCCTTCCATCGTTTAATGAGATATGGTTCGCGAATAAACGGGCGGGCCATGGAAATGTAGTCTGCTTGTCTCTCCTTTAGAATCTTGTCTATTATGGGCACTGACCGTATGCCCCCAACAATTATTGCGGGAACCTTAATCCTTTCTTTAATGTACTGGGCAAAGTCGGCCAGGTAGGCCTCATCTTTTTCTTCAAGAATCATGCGCTTCGTGCAATGTTTATCTGCATTTGAAATCGAGCAGCAGGCGCTCACCTGGATCGCATCTATTCCGTCATTGGCGAGATGTCGAGCAATTTCTCCTGATTCGGAAAGCTCTAGACCGTTTCCGACAAAATCCTGTGCGCTGAGCTTGAACATCAATGGAAAATCTTTTCCAACCTCTGCTCTCATTGCTTCGAGGATCTCTCCAACCAGGCGATACCGATTCTGAAGACTGCCGCCATACATGTCGCCGCGCCTGTTCCATGCAGGAGAGAGAAACTGGTTGATGCCATACCCATGAGCGCCATGAATCTGAATACCGTCGAAGCCACATTTGAGAGACCGGGACGCTGCAGCGGCATGAGCCTCCACGAGTCGGGCAATGTCTTTTCGGGTCATCTCCTTGGGGACTTGGTCTCCTGCAGAATAAGGAATCGCAGAAGCACCCCATAATTCATCGCCTTCCCTGAAAAAAGACTTAGGGTTGGCCCTTGCCAAACAGTGGACGAGTTGGGCAGCGATCTTGCCACCCTCTCCGTGCACCGTGTCGACGAGTTTTTTCAGCCCTTCAGCCTGCGTGTCGTCGTAATTACCCACCATAAAAGGCAGTCCCTGCCCATTGGTCATGACATACTGGTAACCGGTCAAAATGAGCCCAATGTCTCCCTTGGCAAGTTCACCATAAAACTCCAGCGCACGGTCGGTCACATAGCCTTTCTGGTCTCCTACGCCGCTCCATGTGGATGACCGAATGGCACGGTTAGAGAGTTCCAAGGATCTGATCGAAGTTTTTTCGAATAGAAGGTGATTATCGGCCCTCGCAAGTTTTGATCCCACAACTACTGTCGCAGTTGCCACGAGCCCTGTTTTCAGAAATTCTCGACGGGAGATTGTGTCAGTCATAAAATCTCTGCCTCCTCTGGCAGTTCCATTTTGGAAGATTTACTCAAAATCAATAGTATAATGGATGCCTGTCAAACCAACAGGAAAGCAGCATAATGACATGTTGACCGAACTTCAAGGCCAGATCGAGAGGATTACCTATACCAGTGAAGAGAGTGGTTTCACTGTCGCCAGGGTTAAAGTGCCCGGTCGCCACGATCTTGTAACCGTGGTTGGAAGCCTCATGGCACCAATGCCTGGGGAGATCATCAGGATGCAGGGGGAATGGGCAAATCATCCGAAACACGGTGAGCAGTTCAAGATAGTCCAATACAAGTCGCTCGTTCCTGCCACAGTACAAGGCCTTGAGAAATACCTTGGCTCAGGACTTATCAAGGGCATTGGCCCTGTTATGGCCAAGCGCATCGCCAAAAGATTTGGGAAAGAGACGCTCGATATCATCGAAGCAGAACTTGACAAACTCGCTGAAGTTGACGGGATTGGTCCAAAACGAATCGAGATGATCAGGAAAGCCTGGGCCGAGCAAAAAGAGATCCGGGAGGTGATGCTATTCCTCCAAGGCCATGGTGTGAGTTCTGGCTATGCCACCAAGATATTCAAACAGTATGGCAACGAGTCCATCAAAGTGGTCAAAGAAAATCCTTACCGCCTGGCAACGGACATATTCGGGATTGGGTTTATCACGGCTGACAAAATTGCGGAGAAGTTGGGCTTTAGCAAAGACTCTGAGCTTAGAGCAGAAGCCGGTATACTCTACGTTCTTCACCAGTTGTCCGATGAAGGGCACGTTTATTATCCTTACGAGCCTCTGGTCGAGAAATGCAAAGAAATCCCTCAGGTGGAAAGGGAAGTCATTGTTAAAGCCTTCGCCACGATAGCCATCGATAAACGAATCGTAATCGAGGATCTGGATACTGACGTCGAAAGTTATAAAGGGAACAACAAAGCAATCTACCTCGCCAAATTTCATCTTTCTGAAACGGGCATTGCCAGCCGATTGAAGATGCTCGTCAACAGTCCTAAAGCCACCAGGAAAAGCGACGCAGATAAAGCAGTAGAGCGGGTTCAGGGGAAGTTGGCAATCACTCTGGCTGAGCGGCAAATAGAGGCTATAAAATGCGCCATCCAAAACAAGGTAATGGTGATCACCGGCGGGCCAGGTACGGGAAAGACGACGATAGTCAATGCAATCCTTAAAATCTTCAAAGCTGTCGGTACGAAAATCATGCTTGGGGCACCCACGGGGAGAGCTGCGAAGAGAATGAGCGAAGCTACCGGCCATGAAGCGAAGACGATCCATCGGATGTTGGAGTATAGCCTGAAGAAGGCAGCTTTCCAAAAGAATGCTCAGTTTCCGCTGGGATGTGATCTTTTGATCGTAGATGAAGCTTCTATGATCGACACCATCCTGATGTACCATATCGCCAAAATCGATTTTGAAACACAAGAAGTCATCATCTCCTTTGATGGGCGAGATGTGGACTACGATTTCACCGATTTGGATGAAGTGGTATTGGCATATGCGGTATCGGTTCATAAATCTCAGGGCTCCGAGTACCCTGCGGTGGTAATCCCCATTCTCACTCAGCATTATGTCCTTCTACAAAGGAACTTGATTTACACAGGCATTACCAGAGGCAGGAAATTGGTGGTCATGGTGGGCACCAAAAGGGCACTGGCGATAGGGGTCAAAGACAACAAGACCCAAATGCGGTATACCAGGCTGAAGCAGAGGTTGAGCTGAACGATGCGATGAGAATCTTTCAACGAAAAGGCGTGGCCGAAATGGGTAAAAGGCATCGAGACATTGAGAAGATGGCGGAAGAAATTGTCGAATCTCTTCTTTTCGCTCGCTTCCCGGTAGCCCGGAGTTCATCGCATTGAAGAAACAACTTAAAGAAGAACTCACAGCTTGCAAAGTGCCTGGCTAGATTGGGATCGCACACATGAAATCGATCAATCGTAATGTCATTATCATTAAGCCAAGAGAGCCTTTCCTGTCCTGGCTTCAGAGTTTGCCAGATCCACTGGAGAGCTTGACCTTGGAGGAACTGAGAAGAGATTGCATTTGCTTGCTCATCCCCGAGTCAGATTCACAGGAGGAAGCCACTGCTCTGATCTCCAAACACTACAAGAAGATCTTTGAAAGCGAACTCATGGCTTGGGATACTGTGAAGCGAGATTGGCCCAAGAAGAGAACTCTTTCCATGTTCAGGGAGTGGTTTGATTTGGAAGTCCATTCCGAGGTCGTCGATTTAATCGAAGTGCCGATTGAGAAAGAGGACCTTTTTCTGATCTGAAAGCTTAGAACTGCTTCTTGCCGCCTGCTAATTTGTAAAAAGGACACTGATGCGCCAGCTGTGGAGCTATGAAGATTGTGTGGAGCATCTGAGCCATGCCAACAGTCTAGTTCGAGCATGGGCTCTCAATATTATTCGAGAACGATACCCCCGTCGTTACACACTGGAAGTCGCCAGATTAATCGGAGACCCGGACGAGCACCTTGCGAGTGCTGCAGTCAGGTATCTTGCGAGTCACAAGGCAACTGAATATGCACCTGCCATCCTGAAATGTCTCTTCTCGGGTCAAGGAAATGTCCCGGGGAATTGCGCCACGGCTCTGGGTGATTTGCTTTACCAGCCTGCCGCTGATCCAATCCTCAATTTCTTGCCTCAATGCACCGAAGCGAACACGTTCCTGGGTATTCTTCACTATCTTGGGAAAATCCATCGTGAAGATTGCCATCAGGCTCTCCAATCAGCTTTGCACCATGCTCAGGACCATTATTGGGCAGATGCCGCGGCGCTACACCTGCTTGAACACCACGACAAAGATGACGTGCCCTTGGTCCTTGACCGCTATTTCAAGAAAGCTGATCCAAAAGTCAACGCTCAGTTGCAAAGACTCGTCGGATCTGTGAACGGATCCGTTCTATGTGAAGATTTTGCAGATTATCGCGGAGAACTCTTAAGCAACCCTAAAGAGAGTATCATTGCTGTTGTACGTCAGCATGCGATCATCGAGCCTGAATCGGGATTACTGGATGAGCTTGGTAGAATGATCGAGAGCGGTCACTACGAACACTTCGCCACCTCTCTAATGTTCGCTACACAAAAGAGGCTTCAATCTCGGATTCTCGAAGAACAATCTCCGAGCTACTTGTCCGAGGTCTATGCTTACGACCAATTGGCTTTGGCATTCTTGGAAGAGTTTTCAAAGCATCCTTCAATATTCCGAAAGTTCCGACAAGAAGAGTCTGTCATAACGAATCTCGTCTCGGCACTCTTGGCCTGCTATTTCTCAATAGTTGAGCGTGAAGCCTACATTCCTGCGTTGGCTCCAAAAGCAAGTCTTGATGAGTTGCTCGCCGCCTTAAAATCTGCTGGTTCCGAGTTCCCCAAGGTATTACAGGACCGATTGGTAGAGGCGGCCCCAGTTCCAGAGCTCAAGGCAGTGTTGAGTGAAGGTCTATACGCTTGGGGAGACCTTTGGGCAGTTCGCTTGATGGGGAGAATCGGCGACCCGGCTTTTGTTCCGGAGTTGGTTCGAGTTGTGCGCGTTACTGAAGGCGTGTCATACATCCACGAAGATGCAATCAGGGCTTTGAATGGAATTGACTCAAGAGGGCACGAAGAGCTGCTCCATGCCATCCATGAAGGAAAGATAACCGATGACATCGACATTCTGGGCTTGCTGGAGCACCTCCCTTATCCGGAGTCATTCGATATGGCGATGCAGCAATGGCGAGAGGACAGAGTTGAATCTTTGGAAATGCTTGGGACTTCCCTTGAAGGAATAGGAGATGTCAGAGGAATTGAGCTTCTTCAGGAGGTTTATGCAGAAACCGAGGCAGACTCTATTGGGCATTCATTGGAAACCTTGTGTCTAATTCATGACAGGGAAGTCCCTGAGCTACCAAAGATCCGCCACCAGAGAAAAGAGAATCAGGAACGTCGCCAGCGACGATGGCAAGAACTGAACAAACTGGCGGACAAAGCCAACAAGAAAGGCTTGCCTTCATACTATACGGGCAAGGCACCTGTTACGGTTTTGCCCAGGAGTGCTGAAAAGATCGGCCGGAATCAACCTTGCCCTTGTGGAAGCGGCAAGAAGTACAAGAAGTGTTGCTTGCTGAAACAGTGATGGACTTTTGGTGACAATGTTGGAGGAACATATGCCGATGCTCTTTGAATCCACTGTGATCAAAAAAATGTCCCTGGTAAACCGATTCGTCCGTTCAGCCACCTGGGAAGGAATGGCAGGGGACGATGGTTCATGCACTCCCAAGCTCACCGAACTAATGGTTCAACTTGCTGAAGGGGGGGTGGGGTTGATCATCTCCAGCCACACTTACGTGAGTCAAGAAGGGCAAGCGGGGCCTTGGCAGCTTGGCATTTACAGCGACAAACTCGTTGCCGGATTTTCTGAGATGACCGAAGCGCTGCACAAGGCATCTGGGAAAATCGTCATGCAGCTTGCTCATGCCGGGATTCAGGCCAATTCTTCTTTGACGGGTCAGCCACCCAAAGGACCTTCTGCCTTTGATAAAGTTCCTGCCGCCCAAGAAATGAACCATGAGCAAATTCAGAAGGTCATCAAGTCATTCGGTCAGGCAGCTCTTCGTGCACAAACAGCAGGCTTCGATGGAGTCCAAATTCATGCGGCTCACGGGTTCTTGCTGAGCCAGTTCCTCTCTCCCTTTTTCAACAAAAGAAGGGATCAGTACGCCGGGAGCATCGAAAACCGGGCGAGGTTGCTCCTGGAGGTTTACCATAATGTCAGGAGCCAAGTTGGGGATCATTTCCCGGTAATGATCAAACTGAATTCAGAGGACTTTTTGGAAGGAGGCCTCAGCATTGATGGGATGGTCCAAGTGGCAGCAATACTTGAGACTGCTGGGATTGACGCCATAGAAATGAGTGGAGGAACGCTTTATTCGGGAGAATGCACCCCGGTCAGGCAAGGGAAAGTAGATTCTGAAGAAAAGGAAGCGTATCACTTGGATGGAGCGAGAAAATATAAGGAAAAAATCGGCGTCCCCTTGATATTGGTTGGAGGGATACGCTCTTACGGAGTAGCCGAACGATTGGTAAGAGAGGGCCAGGCCGATTACATTTCGCTAAGTCGCCCTCTCATTCGAGAGCCCCATCTCATCAGTCGTTGGAAGTCTGGAGATACGCGAAAGGCAACGTGTCAATCTGACAACTTATGCTTTGATCCTGCGGTCCAGGGAGAGGGAATCTACTGCGTTGTGGAGAGGCGACTGGCAGCCAGGAAGAATTCTTAGGGGCGATAGCTCCTTACGGTGAAGAAGATTTGGTGAACGAAATCGCCCGTATTGCCAATCTCTCCCTCAGATTGGGCTATCAGCTTGAGTCACAGGACAGGCTTTTGACCAAGGAAGAAGCCTATGTTCAATTGAGTCACAGTGCGTCTTTGCTGAAGGCTATTTTGGATCATGCGAAAGCGCCACCCGGACCTTAATGATTGCTCATAGATGAAGGGAGAGATGCGTCGTCACCCATGGTCTCTTTCGTTGAGGAGGAAAAGCGCGATGTCTCTGCAAGACAGTATCATAGAACGTCATGAAAGGTCATACTTGATCACCCTGGAAGGCAGGCTGGATAGCAACACGTATCTTGAGTTTGAGGAGAAGATAGGTCCAGTGCTGAGCAGCTCTCCAAGATTGTTGATCTTCGATCTGGAGAAATTGGATTACATCAGCAGCCTGGGAATCAGGTCAATTGTTAACGCGAGAAAAGCTGTGGAGTCTCAGGATGGTCATGTGGTTCTAATAAAGCTACAGCCCCAGATTCGGAAAGTATTTGAAATCGTAAGCGCTTTGCCTCTCGAAGCAGTGTTTTCCAATGTGGAAGAGGCTGACAGCTATTTCGATATGGTGCAAAAGAAGGAGATTGAAAAGTCTAGGAACAGTAACTGAGAACGGTGCAACCCACACGGCA
>Ga0209048_10004898_pt1 | contig 12728 bp, 11 predicted proteins | sample FrelakmetCRP12CR_FD_187146 | JGI IMG/M metagenome (GOLD analysis project Ga0209048, IMG submission 187146) | Freshwater lake sediment microbial communities from the University of Notre Dame, USA, for methane emissions studies - CRP12 CR (SPAdes)... | ecosystem: Environmental > Aquatic >... | reverse complement strand
GCCCGCCGAGGGCGAATCCCCGCGAAGGCAGCGCGATGACAGCGTCTTCGATCGCAACCCCGACCAGCCGCTGCCAGCGCGGCGCCCCGAGCACGCGCCGGCACCGGCGCTGACCTCGACCAACCAGGCGCCGCAGCATCCGTCGCGGCGCGGGCATCCGATTCCCGCATTGCTGATCAAGCGGTCCGCGCCGGTCCCCGAAAAGGTCTAGCATCGGCAGGGTGTCGACGCTGCACAGCCGACTGCTCGCTGCGCGCCCCGCCACGCGTCGACGCGACGCGCCAGTGACGCTGCTTTCGCGCGCTGGCTGAATTGCCGACGCCTGCGAGCGTTGTCGCGCATTGCCGCATCGCATTTGAGGACGAATGCGCCGTCGATATCGAGCGCGTCGCTGTGCGCGCCGGCATGTCGCTCGCCATCGATGCCCGCCGCGGCCGCGCGTTCGTGACCGCGAGCGGCGTCGCCGATACCGCGCGCTGGGCGAAGGCGCTGGCCGCCGAACCTCCGCTGTTCGCGCGCTCGCTGTTCCTGGGTTCCGGCCCGCATGCATTGTCGGCGCGTGATCGCATCGCGCCGCTCGTCGCGCAAGCCAGGACGCTGGGGCCGCCGTTCCAGTGCGTCTGGCTCGAAACCCCCGACACCAACGACGGCAAGATGCAATCCGGCCTGTGCCGGCGTCTCGCGCCGCTGCTCGAGACCGCGCTCGACGCCAGCGCCATGCTCCAACGCGGCGCGCCGCTGCTGCCCCGCCTGCACGTGCTGTTCGAGGGCGCCGAGCGCGCCTGGGTGGGTGTCAGCCAGACGCCGACCGGCAGCCGCTGGCCGATGGGCATTCCGCGGCTGGCGATGCCGCGCGCTGCGCCGTCGCGTTCGACGCTCAAGCTCGCCGAAGCGCTGCTGACTCTTCTCGACGACGATGAGCGTGAACACGCGCTCGCCCCGGGCATGCGCGCCGTCGACCTGGGCGCGGCACCGGGTGGCTGGACGTGGCAACTCGTGCAGCGGGGACTCTCGGTCGTCGCCGTGGACAACGGGCCGCTGAGCACGACGCTCGCCCGCGACCCGCTGGTCGAGCATCTGCGCGTCAACGGGCTTGCCTACCGCCCGCGTCGCCCGGTCGACTGGATGGTGTGCGACATGGTGCTGCAGCCCTCGCGCATCGCCGCGCTGGTCGCGGGATGGGTTGCCGACGGCGCGTGCCGGCGCACCGTTTTCAATCTCAAGCTGCCGATGAAAAGGCGTTACGCCGAAGTGCAACGCTGCGAGGCGCTCATCCGTGATGCGCTCGACCAGCGACGGGTGCGCTACACGCTGCGCTTCCGGCACCTCTACCACGATCGCGAGGAAATCACCGGCTATTGCGCCCGCACCGGCTGAATTCGCGCGTCTGCGGTCGCGGCGCGCCGCGTTGCCGCCGGCTTCACTGACCAAGCTGCGCGAGCTGCACCTTCAATTTCGCCAGCGTTGCCTGCAGCGCAGCCAGCCGCGCGCGTTCCTGGGCCACGACGCTGTGCGGCGCGCGGGCGACGAACGCATCGTTGTCGAGCTTGGCCTTGAGCTTCGCGATCTCGGGCTCCACGCGATCGCTCTCCTTCGCCAGCCGGACCTTCTCGGCTGCGACGTCGACTTCGATTTGCAGCATCAGCCTGAATTCGCCCACGATCTGCACCGGGGCGTCGCTGCGCGGAAGCTCGGCGACGATCTTGACGTCGGCAAGGCGCGCGAGCGCGGCGAGGTAGGGAGCGAATGCGGCCAGCCGCGTCGCGTCGCCCGTTGCGATCAGGGGCACCTTCTGCGCCGGCGAGAGCTTCATTTCCCCGCGCAGCGCACGACATGCGTTGACCACGTCCTTGAGCAACGCCATTTCCGCGGTCGCGACATCGTCGACACGATCGAAATCGGCCACAGGAAACGGCTGCACCGAAATCGACGCGCCCCGCTTGCCCGCGAGCGGCGCGACCGATTGCCAGAGCTCCTCGGTGATGAACGGCAGGAACGGGTGCGCGAGCCGCAGCAGCGCTTCGAGCTCGCGCACCAGCACCGAGCGCGTTCCGCGGGCGGCCGCCGCGTCGCCGGCGGCTTCGGCACGCTGCAGCTGCACCTTGGCGAGCTCGACATACCAGTCGCAATATTCGTCCCACGCGAATTCGTAGAGCGCCTTCGCCGCCAGGTCGAACCGGTAGTTGACGATGTTATCGCTGACGTCGCGCTTCGCTTGCTGCAAGCGACCGAGCAGCCAGCGGTCGACGAAGGTCAGCGTTCTGGGCAGCGAGTCGTCGAGGCCCGTATCCCTGCCCGCGACATTCATCAGCACGAAGCGCGTCGCGTTCCACAGCTTGTTGCAGAAATTACGATAGCCGTCGCAGCGATCGAGATCGAAGTTCAGCGTGCGCCCGAAGGTCGCGAGGCTCGCGAAGGTGAAGCGCACGGCGTCGGCGCCAAACGCGGGTATGCCGTCCGGAAACTGCTTGCGGACGCGCCTTTCGATGGACTCGCGCTGCTTCTCGATCATCAGCCCCGACGTGAGCTTGCGCACCAGCGGTTCGAGCCCGGTACCGTCGATCAGGTCGAGCGGATCGAGCACGTTGCCCTTGGACTTGGACATCTTCTGGCCGTGTTCGTCGCGCACGATCGAATTGATGTAGACGTCGCGAAACGGCACCTTGCCGGTGAAGTAGGTCGTCGCCATGATCATGCGCACGACCCAGAAGAAAATGATGTCGAAGCCGGTGACCAGCACCGCGCTCGGGAGGAAGGTCCGCAATTCGGGCGTATCCTCCGGCCACCCCAGCGTCGAGTGGCACCAGAGCTGCGACGAGAACCACGTGTCGAGCACGTCCTCGTCCTGGTGCAGCGAGGCGGCCGGCTTGCCTGCCTTGCGCGCGGCTTCCTCGGCACTGCGCGCCACGAATACGTTGCCGGCGTCGTCGTACCACGCGGGAATGCGATGCCCCCACCACAGCTGGCGGGAAATGCACCAGTCGTAGACGTTGGCGAGCCAGTTGTTGTACCAGGTCGTCCAATGCTCCGGCACGAAGCGCACCGTAGCGCGCAGGTCGGTGCCGGGCTGAGCGAGGCCGCCGTTGACCGCGTCGAGGCAGATATCCTTGAACGACTTGCCGGGAAAGTGCGGATGCGTCGCCGGCGCCGGTTTGGTCATCGCGACGAACCACTGGTCGGTGAGCATGGGCTCGATGATTTCGCCGGTGCGTTCGCAGCGCGGCACCACCATCTTGTGCGGCTTGTCCGCAGCAATCAGTCCGGCGGCCGCGAGATCCGCCAACACCGCCTTGCGCGCCGCATAGCGGTCCAGCCCGCGGTATTTCGCCGGCGCATTGTCGTTGATGTTCGCGTCGAGCGTGAAGATCGTGATCGGCGTCAGCCCGTGGCGCTGGCCGACGTCCCAGTCGTTGAAATCGTGCGCCGGAGTGATCTTGACGCAGCCCGTGCCAAAAGCCTTGTCGACGTACGCATCGGCGATGATCGGAATGCGGCGCCCCGTCAGCGGCAATTCGACCTCGCTGCCGACGAGGTGTGCGTGGCGCCCGTCGTCGGGGTTCACGGCGACGGCGACGTCGCCCAGCATCGTCTCCGGCCGCGTCGTCGCGACACTGACGTGGCCGCTGCCGTCGACCAGCGGATAGCGAATCTCCCACAGCGTGCCGGTCTCTTCCTGGCTCTCGACTTCGAGATCGGATACCGCGGTGCCCAGCTTCGGGTCCCAGTTGACCAGGCGCTTGCCACGATAGATGAGTCCGTCCGCGTAGAGCCGGACGAAGGTCTCGATGACGGCATTCGACAGGCCGGGATCCATGGTGAAACGCTCGCGCGACCAGTCGCACGACGCGCCGAGGCGGCGCATCTGGTGAGTGATAGTCGACCCGGACTCGGCCTTCCATTCCCAGACGCGCTCGACGAATTTTTCCCGGCCGATGTCACGCCGCGACGTGCCCTCCGCCAGCAGCTTGTTCTCGACGACGATCTGGGTCGCGATGCCGGCGTGGTCGGTTCCCGCCTGCCACAAGGTGTTGTCGCCGCGCATGCGATGGAAACGGATCAGCACGTCCATCAGCGTCTGCTGAAAGGCGTGACCCATGTGCAGAGTGCCGGTCACATTCGGCGGCGGCAGCTGAATGCAGAATGCCGGCGCACCGGCACGCATCGACGGCTTGAACAGGCCGCCAGCCTCCCAGTACGCGTACCACCGGGATTCGATTGCTTGAGGGTCGAAGCTCTTGGCGAGTTCCATCGGCAAGGGTGCGCTCAACGGGCGCGAGCGTAACGGTAAAAGCCTGAAATTATAGCGGGAAAGCACACCTCGCCGCGGGTATCAGCATGGCCTCGCGCCGCGGCCATGGCTAGAAATCGCGTCCGACGGCGCGCGCGACGGCGCCGAGCTGGCGCATCAGCGTCGCGAATTCCACGGGCGTCAACGCCTGGTCCGCGTCGCACCACGCGTCGCAGGGATTGGGGTGAATCTCGATGAGCAGCCCGTCGGCACCGGCCGCGACCGCGGCACACGAGAGCGCCGGCACCATCCACGCCTTGCCGCCCGCGTGCGACGGATCGACGATGACCGGCAGGTGCGTCTCGCGCTTGAGCACCGGTATGGCGGTGACGTCGAGTACGTTGCGATACGCGGTCTCGAAGGTGCGAATGCCGCGTTCGCAGAAGATGATGTTGTGGTTGCCGCCGGCGGCGATGTACTCCGCGGCCATCAGCCATTCGCCGATCGTCGCCGACATCCCGCGTTTGAGGATGACCGGCTTGTCGATGCGGCCAACCTCCTTGAGCAGATCGAAATTCTGCATGTTGCGAGTGCCGATCTGGATGACATCGACCTTGTACTCCAGGAAGGTGTCGAGCATGCGCACGTCCATGAGCTCGGTGACGATCGGCAGGCCCTGCGCGTCCGCTGCGGAACGCAGCAACTCCAACCCTTCGACGCCCTTGCCCTGGAAGGTGTAGGGGCTCGTCCGCGGCTTGAATGCACCGCCGCGCATCAGTCTGGCGCCCCCCTCCTTGGCGCCCTGCGCGGCGGCGGCCATCTGCGGCGCGGTCTCGACCGAGCACGGACCGGCGATGACCTGCACCGTCGGCCCGCCGATCGGGATGCCCGCGACATCGATGACCGTGTTCGCCTTGTGCCATTCGCGTGCGACGATCTTGTACTGCTTGACGATGTGCATCGACTTCTCGACGCCGGGCATGGAGTCGAACATTTCCGGGTCGAGCTTGCGCTCGTCGCCCACGGCGCCGATAAGCGTGCGTTCCGTGCCGCGCGATATGTGCACGTCGAGTCCGTGGGCGCGGATCTTGGCCTCCACGGCGTCGACTTCCGCCGCGCCAGCCTCGGGTTGCATCACGATGATCACGATTGCCTCCGGCAAAAAAAGGGGCGACCCCTGGGTCGCCCGATCGTTGGTGAATTCGCTGTGCAATCTACCGGTGAACGCGACCCTGGAGAAAGTTCCCGAAATGGAACCAGCAGACGTCGCCGGCTGCGCGCCGGCCGTTATCCGCATCGGCGGCAATCGCAACCGTCAGCACGGCGTCACATTTCATGGTCAAAAGTCTAGCACGGTGGCGGCGACGCATCGGTCCGCACGCGCTTCAGTGGTGATCCCGCCGCCACTGGGCGATTTCGCGCTCGATGGCCTCCGCGACATAGCTGCGGATGAGCTTTCCGACTTGTTCGTTGATGGCTGCCACCAGTTCGGCGCTCGCGCGATCGACGATGGGTTGCAGATGTTGGGTCAGCTGATCCTTGAGACCTGCGTCGGTGAACAGGTCGACGCGCTGCAACACCTGCATCGATACCTGCTCCGCCAGCCCCTGCCAGGGGTCGCCGGGCGCCGCCTGTACCGCGAGTGCATCGACAGCGGGCACCATGGGCACCGGCGCGTCCGCAGGTGCGGCAATCGGCGGCGGCAGGAGCGTCGGCTCCAGTGGCACGCGCGTGCCCGAAGTCGAGCCAACCGGCGGCGGGGTCGCCGCGGATCCGGCGGCCTTGAACGTCGCGCGGGTGGAAACTTCGGCATCGCCGGGCGAGTGCTCTGAGCTTTTCAGCGTGAACGGTGGCACCACGGCCAGCGTGTCAGGCGCCCTCCCGGTCACGCTGTGCATCGCCGGATCGATCGTATCCATGACCAGCCAGTCCGATGGATCGCCCTCGAGGACCGGCCCGTTGGCGATCGGCTGATCGGGCGGCGGCATGGCATGGACCGCGACAGCGTCGACCTTTTCGGTCAGCACCGGGATGTCCGGGGGCGGCGCGCGACGCAACGTCGACACGGCGTCGACCGAATCGGTCAGCACCGGGATGTCGCTGTCCACGCGCCCGCGGTTGCGGCGCATGAGTTCGTCGGCCTGCTCCAGAAGTTCGCGCGCGGTCGCCATCAGCCCTGGCCGCCCAGGTTGTGCGTACGCAGCCGGTAGCCGCGCTCGCGGTAGAAGCGGAAGCGCTCGCGGGCAACGACAGCGTCGTCGGCGCCGATGCCGACGATTTCCGCCAATCGCTCGAAGCGCGCAAAGAACGGTGGTGGCGCCGCATGGAGGTTGATCAGCACCGCCGCCGGCCCCTGATGTTCGAGTACGTGGTCGATCCAGATCGGCGTGTCGGCGGCGTGGCGGTCGTGGGCACGACAGTGCGGCAGGAACCCCGTCGCCGGCTGCAGCCAGAGTCGACGATCAAGGGCGTCGGTTGCTGCGGCATCAGGAGTGAGCACACGCACGCTTCCGTGCTGGGCGAAAGCCTTGGCAACGAGCTTCGCGGCGACGTCGAGACGATCGCTTACATGAGTGTAGAAATCGATCGCGGTCATGGCGCCGAGCTATCGCATCATGAAACTGCGCTTTCCTGTGCCAGGAGCCAGGTCGTAAGCAGCGCGACGGGCCGACCGGTCGCGCCCTTTTCCTTGCCTTCCTTCCAGGCGACGCCGGCGATGTCGACGTGCGCCCAATCGTACTTCTTGGTGAACTTGGACAGGAAACACGCCGCGGTGATGCTTCCGGCAGGGCGGCCCGCGACGTTGGCAAAGTCGGCGAAATTGCTGTTGAGCCCCTCGTGGTAGTCGTCCCACAAAGGCATCTGCCAGGCACGATCGAAGGATTCCTCGCCGGCGTTGAGCAGTGCCCTCGCCAGGCTGTCGCTGTTGCTGAACACGCCGCAGGCGACGTGCCCCAGCGCAATCACCATCGCGCCGGTGAGCGTGGCCAGATCGACGACCGCCGCAGGCTCGTAGCGCTCGGCGTAGGTAAGCGCGTCGCAGAGGATCAGGCGGCCTTCGGCGTCGGTATTGAGTACTTCGACCGTCTGGCCGGACATGCTGGTGACGATGTCGCCCGGCTTGGTGGCGCGTCCGCTGGGCATGTTTTCGCAGGCGGGCACCAGACCGATGAGATTGATCTTGGCCTTGAGTTCGGCGACCGCGCGAAACGCGCCGAAGACGCTCGCCGCGCCGCACATGTCGTATTTCATGTGATCCATGTCGGCGGAGGGCTTGATCGAGATGCCGCCGGTGTCGAAGGTGATCCCCTTACCGACCAGCACCACCGGGGGCTGCTTCTTGCCCGCTCCGTGATATTCGAAAATGATGAATTTGGGCGGCTGATCGCTGCCGTTGGTGACCGACAGGAACGAGCCCATCTTGAGCTCTTCGAGCTGCGGCCGCTCCAATACCTCGCATTTGAAGCCGAGTTCCTGCGCCAGCGCGTGGCCACGCTCGGCGAGGTAGGTGGGCGTACAGACGTTGCCCGGAAGGTTGCCGAGGTCGCGGGCCAGGTCCATGCCGTGCGCAATCGCCAGGCCGCGAGCCGCCGCCGCCTCGCCGGCCGCGAGGTCGCTACGCTGCGGGACGGACAGCGTCAGCTTGCGCAAGGGCCGGCGCACCTCCGCCGGCTGGCTCTTCATCTGGTCGAAGCGGTAGACGGCTTCCATCGCCACCACGACCGCGTGCTCGACGCGCCACGCGACTTCGCGGCGCTTGACCTTCTCCTCGGTCAGATATATGACCGCTTCGTACGATCCCGTCTCGTTGAGCAAGCGCACCGCCGAACGAATAGCGCTGCGAAACTCGCGCTCGCGAAAGTCGCGCTCCTTGCCCAGTCCGACCAGCAATACCCGGTCGGCAAGGGTGCCCTTGACGTTGTGCAAAAGCAGCGTACTGCCGAGCTTTCCCTCCATGTCGCCGCGGCGGATGATTTCACTGATGTAACCCCCCGACGCGCGGTCGACGAGGTCGGCGGAAAGACTGGGCTTGCGGTTGTCGAACACGCCCACCACGACACAGGCGCTTCGCTGCTTCTCCGGGCTGCCGCTTTTTATGGTAAATTCCATCGCCGTTCCTTCGAACGAAAAATTTGCCTTTTGGCGGTACGACCCGCATTATCGGCAAATCGCCCCGAAAAAGTCAAAATATTTCCGTCGTCATGGTGTTCAGGCGCAGCCTGGTGCGAGAACTGACGGTCACGGCCGTCGGTCTGTTTCTGGTCCTTCTCGGCATCCTCTTTACCAACATCGTATTGCGACTGTTGTCCCGCGCCGCGGGCGGAACCGTCGCCCCCGAGGGCATTCTCGCCCTCTTGGGCTTCAATGCATTGTTTTATTTCAATATTCTGCTCTCGGTCGCATTGTTTTTCACGGTGCTGCTGACGCTGACAAGGTGGTACCGCGACAGCGAGATGATCGTCTGGTTTACGTCGGGCCAGGGGCTGACGGCGTGGCTCAAGCCGATTCTATGGTTTGCCAGCCCTTTCCTGCTTGGCATCGTCGTGTTGACCTTCTGGGTGTCGCCGTGGGCGGAGCAGCGCCGACTGGAATACGAGCGCCAGCTCGAATCGCGCGAAGAGCTGGCACTGCTCGCGCCGGGCCTGTTCAAGGAATTCCGGTCGGCGCGCCTGGTCGTGTTCATCGAAAGCGTCAACAGTTTCGACGGAACGATCCGCAACGTGTTCATGCACTCGATCGAGAGCGACAAGGACGTGACCACGGTCGCCCGCTCGGCCCACCTCGAGGACGCCAGCAACGGTGACCGCTTCATCGTGCTGCAGGACGGCAGACGCTACGAAGGCCAGCCCGGAAGCGCCGAATTCCGGACGGCCGAATTCGAAAGGCTGGGGCGCCGCCTCGAGCCCGTCGAAGTGCGCGCGCTGCCACTGTCGCTGAGGGCGATTCCGCTGCCCGCGCTGGTCGCTGCCGCAGGCGCGCCCGAGCGCGCCGAGCTGTTCTGGCGGCTGTCCGTCCCCATCAGCGCGTTTCTGCTGCTGTTGCTGGCAATCCCGATGTCCTATGTCAATACGCGCATGGGTCGCTCGTTCAACCTGTTCGCGGCGTTGTTCATGTACCAGGTCTACAGCAATTGCCTGAATATCGTGCAGAGCGTCATCGCCCAGGGGAAATTGTCGGTCGTCGCCGGTCTGCTCGTGACGCACGTGACCGCCGCAATCGTCGTGGTCATGCTCTTCTACAGGCGCACGTCGGTCCATGGCTGGTTTCCGCGGCGCCGTGCGGCATGAAGACGCTGTCGCGTTACATCGGACGCGAGGTGTTCTATGGAACGATGCTCATTTTCACGGGCCTGCTCAGCCTGTTCGCCTTCTTCGACCTCATCCACGAGCTTGGCAATGTGGGCAAGGACGGCTATACGCTCAGCCGAGCGTTGCTGTTCGTCGGCCTGAGCCTGCCCGGGCACGTCTACGAGCTGATGCCGACTGCGGCGCTGATCGGGACGCTGTTCGCCATCGCGCAACTGGTGGGCAACTCGGAGTACACCGTGATGCGCGCTTCGGGCGCGTCGCTGACGCAGATCACCCTGGCGATCCTGCGCATCGGCGTGCCGCTGGCGATCGCGACCTTTCTGGCCGGCGAATTCCTGGCTCCGCCCGCGGACCGCCTGGCGCAGCAGATGCGCACGCAAGCCCGCGGCGAGGCCTCTCGCTTCGTCGCCCAGCAGTTCAAGTCGGGCTTCTGGTTCAAGCAGGGAAAGCAGGAGCCCAGCGCCCAGGAGCCGGGCGAGCCGTATGAAACCTTTGCCAACATCCGCAGCCTGCTCACCGACAACACGCTGCTGGGCGTGCGCATCTACCAATTCGACTCCAATTTTCGCCTCACCGCGCTGCGCGTTGCGGATAGCGGAACCTTCGTCGGCGACGGCCAGTGGCTGCTCAAGAACGTGCGGACGACCGATCTCTCGGCCACGGGTGCCCAGATCGCCAATGCCGACCAATGGATATGGAAGACGGTGCTGAAGCCATCGATCCTGACGGTGTACCAGGTCCCGCCGGAAAAGCTGGAAATGACCTCGCTCTACGACAACATCAACGTGCTCGGCAGCAACCAGCAGAAGACTTCGCGTTTCGAGATCGCGCTGTGGAACAAGATCTTCTACCCGGCCGCGGTGCTGGTCATGATGGTGCTGGCGCTGCCCTTTGCCTATTTCCAGCGCCGCACGGGAGGCATCGGCTTCCGCATCTTCGCGGGAACGATCCTCGGCTTGGTGTTCTTCCTGGTCGGGCGACTGTTCTCGTACATGGGCGTGATCAACGACTGGCCGCCGCTGTTTTCGGCGGCATTCCCAGTGGCGGCGTTTTTCGTGGTCGCCGCGACGATGCTCTGGTGGCTGGAGCGCCGCTAGCGTCGCTCAAGCCGTCCGGGCGCTCGTGAAAAGCCCCGCCGAAGCGGGGCATTGTCTGCGGCGGCCGGATATCGCGCCGTCCGCGCGCCAACGTTCTCTAGGCTGCCGGAACGATGTTGACGAGCTTGCGCCGAGTGGCGCCCCGCGTGACGAATTGGACGTGGCCGTCGACCAGCGCAAACAGCGTGTGGTCCTTGCCGATGCCCACGTTGACGCCGGGATGCACCTGCGTCCCGCGCTGTCGGGCGATGATGCTGCCGGCGTGGACCGCCTCGCCGCCGTAGGCCTTCACGCCCAGTCGCTTGGAATTCGAGTCGCGGCCGTTGCGGGAACTGCCGCCTGCTTTCTTGTGTGCCATTGCCGTGTGTCCTGTGCTTGGCGAGCGTCAGCCGACGATGCCGTCGATCTGCAACTCGGTGTAGCCCTGACGATGCCCCTGATGCTTCTGGTAGTGCTTGCGCCGGCGCATCTTGAATATCCGCAACTTCTCGCCGCGGCCATGGCTGATCACGGTAGCCTTGACGGTGGCGCCGGTCACCATGGGTTGACCCAGGCGAACCGTCGAGTCATCGCCCACCAGGAGCACCTGGTCGAGAATTACCTGCGCGCCCACGTCCGCCGGAATCAGTTCGACCTTGAGTTTCTCGCCGGGGGCGACCCTATACTGCTTGCCGCCGGTTTTTATGACCGCGTACATAGGAATACTCCGTCTGGCCCGCAGCCAAAAGTCGCAGCTGCGCGAAAAAGTTTGCTATTTTAAGACCTTAGCCCTGCCATGTCAAAGCCACGCAGCGGCGGTCTTCAGGGTGGCAGCGCGCGGCCATCGGGTAGAATGCCCCGAGGCTTTGGGCTGCCGCGCCGACGCTTGCCGGTCGCGCCCGCCTTCCCGCCGGGACCGGCGCCCACCGCAGGCAGTCCACCGCACCGTGACCATTCACTTGTTGCAACCGATCCTGCGCGATGACCTGCAGGCCGTCGATAACGTCCTGCGTCGGGCGCTCGACTCCGACGTCGCGCTCATCCGCCAGGTCGCCGAATACATCATCGGGAGCGGCGGCAAGCGGCTGCGGCCGGCGCTGCTGATGCTGACGGCGCACGCCTGCGGGTACAGAGGCAGCCATCATCACACGCTGGCAGCGGTCGTGGAAATGATCCACACGGCGACGCTGCTGCACGACGACGTGGTCGACGAATCGACCCTGCGCCGCGGACGCGCGACCGCCAATGCGAGTTTCGGCAATGCTGCCAGCGTGCTGGTCGGCGACTTTCTCTACTCGAGGGCGTTCCAGCTCATGGTCACTGTCGATCGGATGCAAGTGCTGCGCATTCTCTCCGACGCCACCAATGTCATTGCCGAAGGCGAAGTCCTGCAATTGATGAACTCGGGCGATGTCAACGTCGACGAACTGCGCTATCTCGACGTCATTCGGCGCAAGACCGCGAAACTCTTCGAGGCCTCGACGCGCCTCGGCGCCGTGCTTGGCGACGCCGGTCCGGAAGTCGAGGACGCGATGGCGCGTTACGGGATGCATCTGGGCACCGCATTCCAGCTCATCGACGACGTGCTCGACTACACCGGCGAGCAATCCGCGATCGGCAAGCACCTTGGCGACGATCTGGCGGAAGGCAAACCGACGCTGCCGCTCATCCGCGCGCTGCAAGTCGGATCCTCTGGCGACGTCGCGCTGATTCGCACCGCGCTCGGCTCGGGAGGCCTCGCCGATTTCGAACCCGTGCTCAGCGTCTTGCGCCGCACCGGCGCGCTCGACTACGCGCATGGCTGCGCTGAGGCGGAAGCCCGGCTGGCGGCTGCATGCATCGAGCGGCTGCCGCCTTCGCCTTACCGCCAAACTCTGCTAGACTTATCGGCCTTCGCAGTGACGCGATCCGCGTGAATCGTGCCGGATCGGCGCTCGCTGCGGATCTCGGGGTGTAGCTTAGCCTGGTAGAGCGCTACGTTCGGGACGTAGAGGCCGGAGGTTCAAATCCTCTCACCCCGACCAGCTTTGCGGCTGGTCCGCTTCCCTGCAGGACGCGGCGCGGGGCTTGACCGTATAATTCGCGATCGCCTTCAGCAACCTGCCACGCGGCGAC
>Ga0209048_10004897_pt1 | contig 12728 bp, 8 predicted proteins | sample FrelakmetCRP12CR_FD_187146 | JGI IMG/M metagenome (GOLD analysis project Ga0209048, IMG submission 187146) | Freshwater lake sediment microbial communities from the University of Notre Dame, USA, for methane emissions studies - CRP12 CR (SPAdes)... | ecosystem: Environmental > Aquatic >... | reverse complement strand
CACGTACGCTGAGGCCGCCTCCACCGGACAACCAACCTACCTGGCAGAACAGTTACTGCAAGAGGCGCAAGATGTGGCTGATCGCACCGTCACCGTTAGCAGCTTCGCTTGGAGCGCACATCCCGTCAAAGTAGAGATCGAGCGCGAAGGCGTCGTACTGGCGCTTCAGGGCCGGCGCGCTGAGTTTCGAGGCCGGCTCTTCGCCGGCAAAAGCCACGGCGGACCAGGCGGCTGCAATCACCGCGGATAACGGAGGGGTTTATATCACGGGAAACTGCGGGCCCGAAGGCTCACCCCGGGACATCCTCACTATTAAGTACGATCTTTCTGGGAACCAGCAGTGGGTGATGCCGTATGACGGGCCGGCGGGAGCGGATGATGCAGCCGTTGCTATTGCAAAGGATGTCTCCAGCAACATATTTGTTGCAGGCATATCAAATATATTGGGCACCGCCACATCTATAGGGGGGCCGATCTATACATTGATAAAATACACGCAGACACCCGGTTTTGAACTGTCCCAGAGAGAGATTACCTGCGGGTCGGTGGATGTATCCTGTTCATCGGAAGAAAAAATGATGATCAGAAACCCTGGCGCCGGGGCGCTGATTATCAGCTCGATTGTATCGGATGATCTCAATTTCAAGCCGGGTACAACAAAGGCTGTAGTGCCTCCTAAAGACAGTCTAGAGCTTACTGTGAGGTTTGCTCCCCTGACACCGGGCCTTAAGAGCGGGGCAGTAACATTAACGCATGACGGACCGGACTCACCCGACACGGTTTCCGTAACCGGATCTGGCATCGGAGACGGGACGGAGATAACGTTGCACAACAGTTTTTCAAAGGGATGGCAGCTGATATCACTGCCGCTGGAGGTGCAGTGCCCCTTTGTCATGCCGGTACTGTTTGAATACGACAACGGGTACCTGCACAACGACACGATGAATATAGGAAGGGCATACTGGAGGAAGTTCGATGAGGAATCGGAAGTATATATGACGGGGAAACCGACCAGGACAGATACATTTGAGATAAAGGCGGGCTGGAATCTGATCGGTTCTAAAGCGGTAGCTCTTCCGATAGCTAATGTGAGTACAATACCGGGTACATTGAGCTCTTTTATCTACGGGTATTCAGGAGGTTATTCGGTAGCAGATTCGATTGAACCCGAGCGTGGGTACTGGATGAAGGCAAGCCAGGACGGGAAGCTTATTCTATGGAGCGGATCTCAGAGCCGGCCGAAGGGCGGTCCAGATCTTGCCATTTTAAGTGCAAGTAGCGTTATCAAGTTCTTGGATGCCTCAGGTGGAGTGCAGAAACTTTACTTCAGCGGCAGCCGGAGTACCGGGGTGGATGCAGCGAGATATGAGCTGCCGCCTGCAGTTCCAGAAGGAGGGTTTGATGTGCGATTTGCTTCAAACCGGCTGCTGGAGGTTATAGATGGAAAAGGGGAAGGCGAATACCCGATAAAAATCTCTGCAACCGAATATCCGGTGAATGTGAGCTGGGAGATGAAGGGAGGAGAGGGGAACGCCATTTTGATTGTGGGAGGAAGGGAGGTAAAACTTGGAGGAATGGGGACAGTCAAGATTTGCCGAGAAGAAGCGGGAAAGGTGATTTTAAAAATTACGGGGTCAAAAGGTTTACCAAAGGAATATGCGCTGGAGCAGAATTATCCGAACCCGTTTAACCCTTCAACGACTATAAAATACCAGCTCCCCTTCGATAGCAAGGTTAGCTTGAGGGTGTACGATATGCTCGGCCGGGTTGTAGCGGCACCTGTCGAAGGGTTGCAGCAGGCGAGCTATCAGTCGATGGAGTGGAATGCCAGCAGCGTCGCCAGCGGGATATATTTTTACAGGTTGGAAGCGACGAGCATCACCGATCCCGGTCAGAGGTTTACGAGTGTGAAGAAGATGATGCTGTTGAAGTAACTTGATTGAGCCGTGCAAGAAGCTCAGCTTACTCCTCCCGGGTAGGCTGGGTTACATTTTTAGGCGTGTTACTCCTAGGCAGAAATTTATCTATTGGAGCCCGTACTTGAAAAGAGAAGCGTGGTTAATTGGTCAGAATACCAGTGATTGTCCGTGGCGTGAGTAAACTGAAAGACCTATTCCAGCGGGGCTTGCACACAAAGCTAAGTTTGAATATCCGAAAAGCACCTCTTAATTTCTGTCCCTAATGAGTCCAAGAGGCTCTGACACAATACAATCCCTTTCACAATTTCACCTTCTTGTAAAAAACCGTCTTTGCCAATTCCGCCGTGATCATGTAAAACAAGACGGTTATCCCGATCAGCAGCAGAAAAGCCGTTGGCAGCGGGCTGAATCCAAAAATCCCAGCCAGCGGGGTGAAGGGTAAGATCAACGTCACTATAACAATTGACAGAGTTGCTAGTAAGAGAAATTTCCCGGGTCGACTCTTGAAGGAAGGCTTACGACTTCGAATAACAAGCACAATCAATGAGGCTGAGACAACGGATTCCAGAAACCAGCCGGTTCTGAATTGAGCCTGAGTAGCATGAAGGACAAGCAAAAGCATACCAAAAGTGAGATAGTCAAACACCGAACTCAAAATGCCAAATGTAATCATAAACTGGCGAATTGCCTTAATGTCCCAGCGCCGCGGATGGTCAACCATTACGCTATCCACCCTATCCGTAGCGATGGTCATCTCCGGAAAATCGGTCAGCAGATTGGTCAGCAAAATCTGCTTGGGCAGCAATGGGAGAAACGGCAGAACGAGGGATACTCCAGCCATGCTGAACATGTTTCCGAAATTGGCGCTGGTCGCCATGAACACATACTTGAGCGTGTTGGCAAATGTCGTCCTGCCTTCGCGCACACCCTGGACCAAAACGCCCAGGTCCTTTTCGAGCAAGACGATATCCGCCGCATCCTTGGCAACATCCACAGCGCTATCGACAGAAATGCCAACATCGGCAGCATGAAGCGCGGAGGCATCATTAATACCGTCGCCCATGTACCCAACGACATTTCCAGATTTTCGGAGAGCGAGAATGATTCGCTCTTTTTGATTGGGCTCGATTTCGGCGAAGACATCTACCTCCGCCACACGTGTGATTAGCGCAGCATCGCTCAACTGACTGAGGTCTGGACCCGTGAGGATTTTTGTATTCGACAATCCCATCTGCTGACTGACGTTAGCGGCGACGAGGTGATTGTCGCCCGTGATGATCTTTAGCGCAACGCCGAGGTTCTTGAGGCTGTTAATCGTCTCGATGATATTGGACTTGGGCGGATCAAAAAGAATGAGAAATCCTGAAAACGTCATGCCCGCTTCATGGTCTTTGCTGATGCGCGACTCTGTTCCCATATTCTTGTAAGCAACGCCCAGCGTACGAAAGCCCTTACTGCTGAACTCCTCAAAGTGACGCTGGATTCGGTCCCGCACTGTGGCAATATCGACGATGGTTCCCCCTACGGTTTCCGCCGAAGAGCAGACGGCTAGAACATTCAGCAGTGCGCCTTTGGTCACCATCAGATGCGTATCATCATATGAAACCAGGATACTCAATCGCTTACGTAGAAAATCATACGGGATTTCGTCCTGCTTCCGGTAGCCCGAAAGGTTAAACTGGCGATGGGCGCGGATAGCTTCATCGATCGGGTTCGTAAAGCCTGTCTCGTAAAACGCGTTTAGATAAGCCTGAAAAAGGACTTTGTCGCAAGGAGCGCCTTCCACATCAAGGGCGGATTGCAACTTCACGATTCCTTCGGTCAGGGTGCCGGTTTTATCGGAGCAGATCACGTTCATGCTTCCGAAGTTTTCAATCGAAGCAAGCCGTTTGACGATCACCTTTTCTTGAGCCATCCGTTTGGCGCCATGCGAAAGGTTGATGCTGATGATCGCCGGCAGCAGTTGCGGGGTTAGCCCGACAGCGAGTGCCAGCGAGAAGAGAAATGAGTCCAGGACTGGACGCGCCAAATAGACGTTGATGGCGAAGATGGCCACCACCAGCACCAGCGTGATTTCCATGAGGAAAAAGCCGAATTGCCGGATGCCACGCTCAAAGTCCGTTTCCTGTGGCCTGAGTTTCAGCCGCTCGGATACTTTGCCGAACTCGGTTTCCTTGCCGGTACGTACAACCAGTGCCGTTGAACTGCCGCTTACTACATGGGTTCCCATCCAAAGCGCGTTTGTCCGTTGACCCAACAGTGTCTCTGCCGGCAACAGTGCCGCCATTTTTTCCACCGGGAAAGTTTCACCTGTCAGCATGGCTTCATCAACGAAAAGATCTTTGGATTCTAGAATTAGCCCGTCACCTGGGACAATATCGCCGGCGTTCAGGATGACGATATCGCCCGGCACAATCTCTTCGACTGGAATTTCTCTGGAGCTTCCATCGCGCAGTACCGCCGCTTTAATCTGCACGATGGAAAGCAGTTTCTCCACGGCGTTCGATGCACCGTGCTCCTGCCAAAATCCGAGCAAGCCGCTGGCGAGGACGATTGAAAGGATAATAAAGGCATCAGCCGGATCATGGAGAAAAAATGACAACCCCGTTGCGACCAAAAGGATGACGATAATCGGACTTTTAAATTGGGTGATCAGGAGCGTCAGCACATCCGACCGCTTTGGGGGTTTCAGGAGATTAGCGCCATAGCGAGCGAGCCGCTGTCTGGCTTCATCGCTTGTCAATCCTTCCTTTGCCGTTTCAAGTTTTTGGAGCATCTCGGCCGCGGCGATGCTCCAAAAAGTCGGCGGAAGCTGGTTCATCCTATATTCCTCTCTTAGAGATAAGGTTGATTTGATTCGTAATTGAGCTGATAAATCTCTGTAATACCTCAGAGGCATTCATGAACTTTATGTCAGTAAACTGAACCAAACGGATTGGCAAGCTCAATCACGGATAAAATTGTGTAGAACGAAGCCCTGCTCATGCAAACTCCTTTATGGATATTCTATCCTCCTCCTGATATCAAATTATAGCGTATAGTTCGGATAAATACAACCTCATTAATTTCCTTCCTCCCTTCATACTCGTTAACTACTGGTCCATGTAAAGCATTTATCATGGTGCATAATTGCGTAACGGTTATAGGATGCCTCGCAACAGATGTGTATGCTTATTTATTTTAGAATGCCAGCATAAATTATTTATAGCCGTATCCACGAGTTAATCGGCATACATAAATACCTGTTGTTACTGTTCCAACCCCATCTGATTTCCCATCTCGGGTGATGTTGTGCACCCCTCCTGACCAAATATATCACAAATATTAAGCGTAACATTCGATGGTCTATCAAAATAATGCTGCATCACAATCTCACATTTAAATGGATTGGGATAATTTTGCTTTAACTCAAATATATTTAACAAGACATTAGCAGACACCCTTGCCTTCCGGCTAATGATTCCCCCTCCTGCAGGGCGCACTCAATTAAAACCCCAGCCTGGAATCAACAAGCTGGGGTTAATAACTACAGTCGGTACGGAGACTCACTGTAACAGCAACATCTTTTTTATCTCCGTGAATTTCTTGCCTGGGTCGTCCACGGCCGTAGCCTCCAGCCTGTAGATATATACACCCGATGCGAGGCCGGCAGCTTTCCATTCTACTGATTTATATCCGGCTTGCTCCACGTTATCCCTCAGCGTAGCGACAACCCGCCCGAGAACATCATAGATTGCGAGATGAACTTTGCTCTCTACAGGCAGAGCGTACTTCAGCCTGGTCGTCGGGTTGAACGGGTTCGGGTAATTCTGATCCAGCCGGAACAAGGGCGGCACGTTCCCTATGTGTTGTTCTTCTACCGATGTCGGCCGATTAAATGGAGTGATCCAAATATTGAACCCTTTCCAAACACTCCTTTTATCTATAGTCCCGCCTTGAGAAACCGAGGAATCAACCGTCACCTCATTATATTCTATGATGTATATACCGTTTTGCTTCGTAAAGGACGCTCCTGCGGTGTGCTCATCTACGGCTGTGCCAAGCGAAATGCTTGTAGTATCAGACCACGGGTTGCTGTCGTACGTCCATCCGGAGTACTTATCGAAGTCTCTTGTGCTCGATTCTCCTTGCATATAATACCCCGCGTTGAGGTCAACGGACTTCGCTTGCACCGACCACTGCAGGTCAAAGTTTGTCACCGTCGCAGACGGCGTCATGTTGCCGGCGGCGTAGAACTCTGTGTGCACGACCGTTTCCAATTTCCCGTCTGGTTGTACTCGTTCATCATCGAGGCTGGAGAAGGTATAACCTAAAGATGTGTAAAGCCCCCGGATAGAATCATGAGCTTGAGGAGGATATGAAATTTCTAGAAAACTGTCGGGGTTTTGTGTTGCATTGTGCAGTTCGTACACGAATTTGATGTGCGCTCCTGCGCTGTTGTGATTCCAGGCATATACCGGAGCGCCCGGTGAATGGTTCTCTACTTTCTCTTCAACCATGTACGATCCGAAGATGGAGACCTCGTAGCTGCGAGGATTTATGTTCACGATGGCTTGTCCGTTGAACACCCCGCTGCGTCCACACGGCTTCTTGTGCACATGCCAGGCATTAATGACACCCGGTCCAGTACTCGTTGACGTGAATTTAACGGTCGCCTTCCCGTCGGCATCGGTCGTGATCGTGGTGGGTCTGACTATCCCGCCCGACGGCCCGTCAAGCAGCATGCCCTGAAATGTTTGCGCAGCGAACGAGATTGTCCGGTTGGCAAGCGGCACGCCGTCACAATCGATCAACGTGACGTCGACATCTGTGGAGTCGCCCAGCGTGAGCTTCGACTTTCTCGGGGTGACAGTCATCTCCGGTGTTGAGTTTCTTGTCAACATATCACGGATGGCAACAGTAACGTCGGAATTGCGTTTGTTGACCTCAAAGGTTTGAATGGTTTGGAAGAGCGGCATGAAAGCACTGGCTGCCGCTTGCCCCGCCACCTGTCCGCTCGACACACCATAGATGAATGACTGGCTGTTTGTCACAACGATTTCGCGCGACTCGGCTGTTTCCAACCTGAGCGTAAACGTGTAATTGCCGTTCGATCCTGTAACGATGCTAGTAATGAGGTAGGTGGCTGACTTAACCGGACCGGGTGGTGGAAGGTTCTCATACTCCGGTCCGAAACGGAGAGTATCATTCTGGTATTCATGCGAATTGACCATTGCACCGTCGAGCAATGTGATGCAATCCTTTGATGGATCATTGTCGGAGAGGTATCCATTGGCCCACTTCGTCGGCCAAAAAAGATCAAACCACTTGACAATTGAATCAGGAATTGTCGGCCGGGGAACCTGAACATCGCAATCATAGAGTACCACTCGCGGGCGAGAGCACTCACCGCAATCCTGCGCCAGAGCAGCCCGAGTCGCACAAAGGATAAGGGAAAATGCCAGGAACAGCCAATGCAGATTCAACTTGCCCAGCCCGCCACATATATTCGGATGAGACCACATTGTTACCTCCTGTTTTTTCAAAGTGAATGGAACGGTTACTGCCCTAAATCAAGAGATGGTTTCAGAGATAGTCAAGTCATTAATTGTTGTTCCCGAGTTTGCATATTCTGTCAAAGCAAAATAAGAGGTTCTGCAAAGCCGCAAGCTAGCGCGGCGGCTTTATGCCCCCTTGTCATGAATTGTTTCAGTGCAAAATGAAATTTTAAGCGTATGATTTCAGGTGAAGATTAGAACATACCTGAGTCCAATTTTACCTTGCCCTATGTAACTTCTCCTTCCGCTTTTTTAGACGATCAGCGACTTAAATCTGAGCTGCAACCCTGCGTATTTGTATTATTGAGGGTTCCGTTATGTTTGAATTCATACCATTAAAACAATACTACATACTCCATCAGTCCTCGAACAGGCAATCTTCAGGTGCCTAAATTACTCAATACAGCACAACTAACCTTTGCCATTATGATCCTCTAGAGTGGGTTGATCCAAGTCGATACTCAGATAATAAAAAATACGATAGATTGCAGATAGAAGGCAAAGAAAGAACAAGGTACCGCTGAAATGCAAATGGATTCGTCTGCTACCTGTCAGCCATTGCCTCAGGCTAGATGAGGAAGGGGTAGCTCCTAATTATTCAATAAATGTACGGAGGTTTTAAGAGTTTGTCAAATGAAAAAGCTGAGAGCGAGGGGATAGACAGGTGGGAGATGTCATAGATCAGCTTTCTGGACTGTTTGTGACACGATGGACACCAGACTTCATCCGATCGAATAACGGCTCTGAGTTTACGGCAGAGGCGATGCGGTAATGGCTACAGCAGCTTGGTGTGAAGCCGTTGTTCACCGAGCCATTAAGACTGTGGGAGAACGGGCACTTCCTGAAACAGCACGAGTAACCCTTACCATCTATAATACACTAACAATTTGGGATCGCTCTTAAGGCTATCCAACATTGTTTCAAGCCCTTTTGTTCCTGCTCAAGAGCACTGAGCCGATCCAGAAGTGCCCGGTTTCCGCCACTTTGTTCAATGGCATCGGTTAGATTCCGGATTTTGTTTCCATTCTCCCTATTTACTTTTGTTGAAAGCCACCTCGCGCGCGCGCGGGGTCAATGCCTCCTGGAGAACACATCGCCCTTCTGTGCCGGAGTAATCGAATTCTCGCCCTGATAGGATGTTGACCATGGATCCGGTATCACAACCAGAATTGAGCGCAGATCATCTCGTTTTGGCATTTTACCGTGTTGTTTGTACAGGATAAACATTTTTCGTGGGAGATGTCACGGAAACGCAAGCAGCGCCGGGATGTCCACAGTACAACAACTGAGACGATGCTGGAACGACGACGGATTTGGAATTGAGAAGAATTAACCGTAGATTAAATATGTGATTCTCGCTGTTGGTTCGAGCTGATCGACAATCCCTCCTACCAAGTTGACTCACTTAAGACACTACCTACATACTCGCAGGTTAGGCACTTATCCCGCGAAGAAAGAAAGAGACGATGAACATCTACACCGGTAATTTAGCTCCAGAGGTAACAGAGAAGGAATTGCGCGAGACGTTCCAGGCGTTCGGTCAGGTTGCCTTCGTCAACATCGTGCGGGATCGACACAACCGCGTTTCGATAGGATTCGGCATTCTGGGAATGCCCGTGCAAACTGAGGCAGAGGCAGCGATCGCCGGTTTGAACGGGAAAGAGCTCAAAGGAAAGTCTCTCACTGTCAACCTTCTCCGTCCACGCTCTCTTCCAGCATCCTAATGAAACAGGTGTACACCACGCGATAGTCACACCGACTACCGATCAGCAGGACGGATTGAAAGGACACACGCCATGACCTGGACACACGAGAAACCGACAAAACCGGGTTTGTATTGGTACCGCCATGACCCGGATTCACAACCGGAGAACTACGAGCCTCTGAAAGTCGCTTGGGACGACCGGCAGAGTACCTGGTCGGTACGGTCACCCGAATCCGACAATGGGTTTGTTGCCGAGTACAACGGCGAATGGTACGGCCCGCTCTCGCCACCTTCACATTTTCCAGAGGAATGGGATCCAACGGATACCAGATGCAATGCCCGCATCATCGTCCGGCTACGGCACGGGGGGTCGTTCTATGTCGAGAAAAAAATTCCTGACGAGATTGCCAGGCTCCTCAGCAGGAAGTTAAAGACGCTCCGGGAACACGGCGACTCAATTCCAACACACCTTCGCATGAAGATCTCGGACATCGTTCGCGAACTCATCACGTTTACCGGCTTGCCGCCCAAGAAGGAAAAATGACCTCCAATAGCGGGGCACTGGAAAAACATTGAGGTAGCAAGCTCCCGCCAGACAACTCGGCACGCATGACCTTTTCGGGAGCGAGCCTGAAACACACTCTCGTCTACCTGCGTTTCCCGGACACGTTCTGGAGTTTCCCTTACGCACTGAATTTCATTTCGAAGAAAAACCATTCAACCTAGAAGTTGCGGGAATCAATCGGAATCGATGAGGCTTAATAGTGAATCGCTACGGTTGGAACTGCACACCGAACATTCTTACGACCTTCAATAGGTTTTGGTCACAGAATTCCGTATCTTAACTACACCTATCGTGCTCGTTTACACCTCGTTATTTCTGTTCGAATTCGATAGCATAATTCTCATATTCTCAAACAGCCAGCATCACGCATGACCACATTTGAATCGTTTTCACTCTCCAAGTCCACACTTGCCCTTCTCACGAAGCACGGCATCACCACCCCAACCCCAGTTCAAGAAGAGTTAATCCCGCGCATTGCCGCGGGGCGCGACATTATCGCACAGTCGGAGACCGGCTCCGGCAAGACTCTCAGCTTCGCACTGCCTCTGATCGATGCCATAAACCGGCGCGACGGGCTGTCTCTGCTCGTCCTCGCACCGACGCGCGAACTCGCGCTTCAGATTTCGCAGGAATTCGTCAAATTCTCGCACGGAGCGCACCTAGGCATCACTCCAGTGTACGGAGGTGTTTCAATTAACGATCAAATACGAAAACTTAACCAGACCAACATTGTGGTTGGGACACCGGGGCGGTTGGTCGATCTGCTCCAGCGCGGCCAGCTTCACCTGGAGACCATCCGATATCTCGTGTTCGACGAGGCCGATCGCATGCTGGATATGGGCTTTCTCCCGGACATCGAACGCATCCTGCGGCACGTTCCCAAAAAACGGCAGACCCTCCTGCTGAGCGCAACCTTGCCAAACGAAATCGTGCGAGTTAGCCAGAAGTACCTCATAAACCCTTTCCGCATCGAGCTGGCTTCTGCCGTGAAACCGGAATTTCTTCGACAGACGTATTACCAAACGAACACAGAACAAAAACTTGCGCTGCTCATACACCTTCTGCGGTCCGAAAGGGATCTGGCGCTCGTCTTCTGCAACCGCAAGCACGTTACCTCGAAGCTCGCCCGGAGGTTGTCCAGCAACGGGGTGCACGCGAAGTGCCTGCACGGCGACATGTCGCAGAACCAACGAGAGCGGGTCACCTCGGATTTCCGTCTGAAGAAGTTCAACGTGCTCGTCGCCACCGACGTCGCGGCCCGGGGGCTGCACATCGACGACGTCACGCACGTGTACAACTACGAAATCCCTCGCGACGTCGATTCGTACACCCACCGGGTCGGTCGTACAGCCCGAGCCGGAAAACGGGGTGAAGCAATTTCCCTGGTCGCCACAGATGAGGAGCGGCAGTTCTTCAAACAGGTCCTCTTCACATACAGTGGCCACATCAGTCTCATACCCGTCAATACAGCGAATCTTCCGCGCACTATCGAAGCACCGAAAGCACATGTTGCGCCGGGTGTATCCCGTCATCACCCGCGCGGCCGGTCACGTCAAGGTGGTTCGTCGGATCGTCATCGTCGGAGCGGACGATCGCGGTAGCATATTGCATTTTACCCCCGCGGATCCCGCCGCCGCGATGCCCATATAGCAGGATCCCTTCCATCATGCAACGCCGATTCCGAATAAGGAATTCTATGGAACCGAAGCCAGGTTCGACAATGATTCGGGTGATCAGTTCCCGCTGAAAAATTATTCTCGGTAATCATGGATCCTTAATCAGTTGTTGCTGGATCTCAATCCTATAGTGTCGAATATTGAAAAACTCAGCGCGGGGATTTGTCTGCCATGTCACGGGTAATCGCATGCCATATTTGTAGATTAGGAGTCAATCACATTCATCAACCCCCTGGCTGTCAGTAAAACCTGCCGTCCGCAAGAACCCGGCCAACTCTCTGCTCTACACGGGTGATATTCCATATGCCGGCATTGAAAACCTTTTCTCGCCTTTGTAAGGCTTCCGCTATGTTCAATTTCACCCTACGGGCCCATTCCTTATAATCTATGAATCGTGACCGATTTTGCGGAGGAAAGGGACCTGCATGCGGCAATTTCTCGCTTAAATGGAAATCCCGGAACAGATGATGAGAACGGAACCCATCTTTTGCATTTTACGTTTAATATATTATATAGCGATAACGAAACACTTGAGATCGACATCAGCCATGAATGTAACCATACGCACCTTTTATTACGGGCTTCATCAAGATTCACATCTTACATCTCCAGACGTAGAGCCCGCACATGGGCTCTGGTTGATTGAAGAGCTTGTACGCCGCGGCTATGACATCAGTACAAACACATTTTATTACATCTTTCATTCATTGGAGTAAAATGGCCCGGTCAAATCAGCAAATTATTGACGGCAAAGTTCCTACATATTATCGAAATCCGACCAAAAGTATAAAGATACTGCATGAAGCCAGGATGAAAGTACAAGAATTACCCAAAGAGATAACAGCAAAATGAAAAATATGTCGTGGAGGTTTTGGAAGTGTTTTATTCTCCGCATCAACATCATTTTATCCCTGATGCCTTTATCTGCTATGGCGGGTCCACCGTTCAAAACTGATGACCCACAACCGGTCGACCATCTTCATTGGGAATTTTACGTGGCATCAGAACAACAATTCATCGGGCATGAAACCGATGCCACATGCCCGCATATCGAGATAAATTATGGGGCAATCTCCAATATGCAGCTACATATCGTTGCTCCCCTTGGATACGTTCATACAAGCGAGGGAACCAATTACGGCTATTCCGATACAGAGATCGGCATAAAATACAGGCTTGTCGAAGAGAAGGGATCAGCACCCCAAATCGGAATCTTTCCTCTGGTCGAATTACCGACTGGCGATGAAAATAAAAATCTAGGTAACGGCAGAGTCCGGGCATATCTCCCGCTATGGCTCCAAAAGAGCTGGGGGAATCACACAACCT
>Ga0209048_10004896_pt1 | contig 12735 bp, 12 predicted proteins | sample FrelakmetCRP12CR_FD_187146 | JGI IMG/M metagenome (GOLD analysis project Ga0209048, IMG submission 187146) | Freshwater lake sediment microbial communities from the University of Notre Dame, USA, for methane emissions studies - CRP12 CR (SPAdes)... | ecosystem: Environmental > Aquatic >... | reverse complement strand
GCTGAGAATACCCATCAGTCGGGCTTCCTCGGCGCTGGTACCGACCTTAGCTAGGCCAATCTGTTCGAAGATGCGTTGCAGGAAAGGCAGTGGGTCCGCATTCTGGGTGCGCATGGGTGGGTTCAAGATCCGGCGTAGCAGCTCTTTCGTACCACCGCCGGCCGGGATAACCCCCGCACCGAACTCAACCAGGCCGGCATACAGCTCAGCCCCCGCAACCACCCTCCCCCCATGCATGGTGATTTCAGAGCCTCCACCCAGGGCCAACCCGGCCGGCGCGACCACCACTGGCCGGGAGAAATAGCGCATGCGCATGTTCAGGTCTTGCATCTTGCGCACGCTCGCATCAAGCTGGTCCCACATCCCGTTCTGTGCCCCCATCACGACCATGAACAGATTCGCCCCAGCGCTGAAATTTTCTCCCTGAGTGCCGATCACCAGGCCCTCAAAATCCGTCTCGGCCCGATCGAGGGCTTGCTGGATCATTTTGAAGGTATCCTCATCCAGGGCGTTCATTTTTGTGTGGAATTCCACACTCGCCACACCATCATCCAGGTCAACCAACGACGCGGAGGGGTTCTTAGCCACCAGCTTACCGGCTGATTTTTGTTCATTCAATACGAGCAATCCGGCCGGGCGCTGGATGGGGACGTAATCGCAGTGAATGGGGTAGTAAACGCCAACCTTGCGGTCTCCATAATATTTATAGAAAGATGGATGCCCTGTAGCGAGCATCTCTTCCACCCAAAGCGCCGGCTGGAAACCGGCAGCTTTTATTTGCTCCAGTGTTTCAGGTACACCCAGAATATCCCAGACCTCAAAGGGTCCGACCTCCAGACCGTAGCCCCAACAGATAGCATTGTCGATCGGCCGAGGTGAGTCGGCGATTTCCGGGATAGTAACGGATGCATATGCCAGGTCGTGGAAGAAGGTTTTTCGCAAATATTCACCGGCCCTATCATCAGCCTTCATCAGGATTTTCAAGCGATCAGCCAGCTTTTCCACATCCCGAGTCTGCCCAAGGGAAGGGAAGCGTGGCTTGGAGGGCGCTTCGTATTCCAGGGTTTTCAAGTTGAGCGCCCAAAACTCTTTCTTCCCATCTTGCTGCATTTCCTTGTAAAACCCCTGCCTGGTCTTATTTCCCAACATGCCACGCTCAACCATCGTGTGGATGAGCTGTTTGCCAAGTGGGGCATTCAGATAGTGCTGGGCAGGCTCATCATAGGGTATCGCCTGAGCCAGGTTGCCGCAAACATGTTCCCATACATCGATTCCCACCAGGTCCAGCAGGCGGAAAGTAGCCGTCTTGGGGCGACCCACTGCTGGACCGGTGATAGCATCGATTTCATCGACCGTATAGCCGTTTTCCAGGATATATTCCATAGCGAAAGTCGTGCCTACTGTGACCAGGCGGTTGGCAATAAAGTTCGGCGTGTCTTTGGCCAAGACCACACCCTTACCCAGGCGGTATTCGGCAAAGCTCGAGACCACATCCACAACTTCAGATAGTGTGTCGGGTGTGGGGATAACCTCCAACAGCTTCAAGTAGCGAGGCGGGTTGAAAAAGTGCGTTCCCAGGAAGTGCTGCCGGAAACTTTCTGTGCGTCCTTCTGCGATCGAAGCGATTGGGATCCCGGAGGTGTTGGTGCTGACGATGGTATAAGGTGCACGAGTGGCGTCGATACGCTCCATCAATAGGCGCTTGATAGCCAGGTTCTCGACGATAACTTCGATCACCCAGTCAGCCCTGCCGACCTCCTCGAAATCGTCTTCCAGGTTGCCAACAGACACGATCCCGGCACATTCGGGCGTAAAAAAGCTGGCTGGCCTGGACTTCAACGCCCGGTCCAGGCCTTGCTGAACGATGCGGTTACGCACGTCTCGATCCTGGAGTGTGAGACCCTTCTTCTGCTCTTCCGCGGTAAGCGCCTTAGGCACAACATCCAGCAGAGTAGATGGTATCCCGGCATTGGCCAGATGGGCAGCGATAGCTGCCCCCATCGTGCCAGCCCCAATTACAACAGCGCGGTGGATTTTGTACTTCATTATTTCCTCCTTTATGGTTGGTAGACCGCAATATTATCAAAAAATGCAACCATGCCTGGCTTCATACGAGTTCCAGCCACCATTCCGGTTGAGCCGGTCGGAAAGTCGCTATCCTGAACTTCGATCAGTTTTTGTCCATTCACATACAGGGTTAACGTGCTTCCAACACACTCGGCATGGATTTGGTTTGCTACACTCCCCACCTGGATTACCCCAGCCTGAGCAAGCCCTTCCTGTAAGAACTCGAATTTACCGGCCTTCATTTTCGCAATACCATAGCTATTATTCGAACTTATCACCAGAGCGTAGTAGTTGCTTCCATTTTGGAACCGGCATACTGCTCCATAGTAACCGTCCAATGGTCCGGAGAGCTGGGATGCATCCAAATCAACCATTACATCATCCAGGGTCAATTCCTTTACACTCCAGATCGCAGCGTTGAGGATATTGACATAAATCCGGTAACCGCCCTGGTAAAAGCCAAATCCGTAATCATTGCCGGATTGTTGACCCCAGCCGGTTTCGTATTTAAAATTATCGTGGAAAACCAGTTTTGGGGTAGGCGTCGGCTGCGATGGTGTGGAGGTTAATAGCGGGGTAACGGTTGGAACCGGCGTGGGACTTGGCAAAGGTACGGTGCTCGTGGCCACAATCGCCGGCGGAGCAGGGGTGATAGTGTCCTGGGTGACCAGTAGTTCCTGAGTTGCCAATGGGGCATTTCTGGTCAGCTCTGCGTAAACGGTTTCCGCCACCTGAGTGTAGGCGGCTTCATCTGCTGGCGCGGGCGTTTCTTGCCCCTGGCAACTGGTAAAAAAGAGGGCCATCACGATCAATAAAGTCATGGGACGAAGTGACATTCTATTCATTCTCCTTAATTGACCTAATTATCTCGCTTCAACACCCGGTTATAGAATTCAACCATCCGTTGGATAAACAGCTCGTCTCCAGCTCCATGGAAAGTATGGGATTGGTCTGGATAAGTGAAGCATTCGACCGACTTTCCGAGTCTCTGCAAACGCTGGCACAGGTCTAGCGACCAGGCCAGAGGCACATCTACGTCTTTTTTACCATGGTTAATGCTCACCGCTGCCTGGATGCGGTCTAGAAAATTAATGGGCGATATGCGGGCGAACGCAGTTGCGGGTGCTTTCAACTCTTCAATGCCCTGCGTATGGTTCGAGAAGTAATTAAAATCACGCTCGAAATTCTTCCGGTCGTCGCCGCTGATCGCTCCATATAACACTGCCGCACGGATATCTGGACTGATAACCAGCACCCGCGTGACAACTCCACCGCCCATGCTGTGTCCCCACAAGCCGATTGCTTGAGGGTCGGCAAGGGCCAGAGACCCTGGCTTGCCCGCCTGTTCCTTGACCAATGCGATCAGGTTTAAAACATCAATTGCCATGCCAACGCTGAAAAGATCGTCGCCATTATCAGATGGCGGGTAACCACGCAGGTTGGGGTGGAGGACAATATAGCCGGCCCAGGCCAGCGAGTCGGCATAGTGAGTGGTGTAATCAATCGTGTTATAAATCGCCGGGTCAATGTAACCATGCAACGCAATCACCAATGGATAAGGGGGTTTCGACCTTCCCGGCTGCGGCACATCCATAAAGCCATAGATCTTCAAACCTTCGCTCGGATAAGTTATCAACGTCCGAGTAAAAATGGTATTGGTCGCAAGCGTTTCCTGCACCTGGAGTTCTCCTCCTCCATAACTGCGTCCTATCAGGTTTTCAATTGTATAAGCAGCGTATGGATCTGGTTTAGGAACAAGGGTAGGTATGGATGTAGGTGTAAACGTGGCAGTAGGAAGAGGCGGGATCGGGCTGGCGGTTGGCTCGATGGTTGTGATGACTCTTGAATTCCCAGAGTCGGAGGATACAGCCGGCAAAGTCACCGTCCAGTTATCTACAGGTTTCTGGATAGCTTGTGTGGAGGTCCTGGCAGGCGTTTGTAAGTCAAAACTCTGGCAACCGGAGGCCAGGAGAGCTATCAACACCAGGAAAGCAAAGAATCGTTTCATTGTGACGATCTTATTCCTTGCTACGAGCAATATAAATTGTCTTTTCTACAATTGCCCGGACGTTCCCCTCTGTATCCTTCAAATCGACAGAATAAACCCGATCGATTGATGGCTGCCGGCTAAGCTCAATCTGGATATCCTGTAGATCAACCTCATTCAGAAGAAAACGTGCATACAGGGTAGACCGGCCAGGCTTCTTGAAACGGATACTGGCAGCTTTATCCCATACATTATATTCAGGACCCAGGTTCCTCATCAGCATAAGCATGTAAATAGGATCCACAGCGGCATAAATGCTTCCGCCGAAAATCGTCCCTACGACGTTACGGGTCTGCCAGGAAAGGGGCAACTTGACGTGGATTTCACGCCAGTCAGTAGCAATGAAAGTAACCCATGCGCCGCTGCCCCGGTAACAAGGGTAGAAGTTTAACCACCAGCGAGCCAGCCTGGTCTGGAAAGACTCTGGCATCCTGTTCTAGCGCAGCTCGCGTCCGCTATAGCCCAGGACATGGCGAGCCACGATCAAACGGTTGATCTGTCCGGTGCCTTCGTAGATATCGCTGATCTTGGCGTCTCGGAACCACTTCTCGAGCAGGTGGTCACGGCTATAACCAACTGGCCCCATGATTTCTACTGCTTTCTGGGTAATCTTGGTGACTACGTCGCCGGCACGCACCTTGGCCATAGAAGCTTCCTTCGAGTTGGCTTTCTTCATATCAGCCATCCAGACGGCTTTGATCACCAACAGCCAGGCAGAACGCAGCATCACTTCCATGTCTATCACGTCACGCTCGATGGCACTCAATTTCTGGCGCGGCAAGCCGTAGCGGATGCTTACCCCTTGCTGCGAAAGCATTTCCCTCAGCAGCTCGAGAGTGCCGCGTGCCACCCCGATCGCCGTGGCAGCCACCAGAGGACGTGTAGCATCAAAAGTCGCCATGGCGCCCTTGAAACCTTTGGTGGTGGTCGTTTCCTGGACCACCTCGGCGCTGCCCAGGATGTTCTCAAAGGGGATCCGGGCATCTTGAAGTACAATCGCAGCCGTATCGCTGGCGCGTATGCCCATTTTGTGCTCAAGCTTGGTTACTTTGACTCCAGGCGTACCAGATTCCACCACAAACGGGCGCATGCCGGCCCTACCACCAGACGGGTCGATCGTAGCCCAAACGACTACGAAACCTTTGGTCTCTACTAAAGATTTCTGTCCGGCCGTAACGAAGATCTTTTCCCCGTTTAATACCCACTCGTTCGAGGTCCTGTCTAAAATCGCGGTAGTGCGGATCGCTGAGGTATCTGAGCCAGCTTGAGGTTCTGTCATAGCCATGGCAGCGAAAACCGGCTTTTCTTCTTTGAAGCGGGCCAGGAACTTCTGCTTCTGCTCGGGTGTGCCGGTAGCTTCGACTGCTGCTGCACCCAACCCGCCACCGGGAGTCACCAGGTACATACCGACATCGCCCCAGGACAGGTTCTCCAGCATGAATGCCAGGGATTGGTAGCCGATTGGTGGGCGGTCTTTTTTCTTCTCATCGCCATCCTTAGCTTGTTTGGGTTCTGCGGGCGCCAGGGAGCCAGCTCCGGTGGCGCGCATTGCCATGTGCATGAAGTTGATATAGTCCCAGGGTATCTCATGCTCGTGTTCGTCGAAGTAGCGCGACACGGGTCGCATCATATTCTCAGCGACCGTTTGCAGAGCATAGTTTGTCTGGGCGATTGGTTTGGGTATTTCGAAGTCTATCATTTTCAGGCTCCTGGTTTTTAGTCATTCAGTCGATTAGTCTTTAGTCGAATGGTCATCGTTCAGTTAATTCAATAATCGGCTCGTGCTGTTGTCGGAAGATTCCTGTATTGAGGCGACTGATTGACCTTCCAACTACAGGACTACCCGACTATCCGGCTACTAGACTATGGCGAGTCCATTGAGCATAGCGATACCACGGCCGTTGCGCATCCACATTTCCACGGGGTGCTCGCGGATGTAGCCATGCCCACCTAGAATCTGCACGGCGCGGTCGGTAACCATCATGGTCATATCCGTTGCGCCGGTTAATGCCAAATAGGCTTGCTTGCTGGCATCCGATTTGTCGTTATCAAGCATCCAGGCTGCCTCCCAGACGAGCAGGCGGATAGCCTCGATCTCGGTAGCCATTTCAGCCAGCATGAAGGCAATCGCCTGCTTCTGGGCAACTTTCACGCCAAACGCCTCTCGCTCCTTGGCATAATCGCGTGCATATTCGAAGGCAGCTCGTGACATGCCCACTGCCATAGCCGCTATCGCAACCCGCTGTGCATCCAGCACGGGGGCAAAATTGTGGCCCAGCGGCCCACCCAGGCGGTCCGGTTTGGGGACACGCACTCCTTTCAGGGCAACCTTGCAAACCGGCAACGCGTGGATACCGAGCAGTTTCTGGCGCTCGCCAACCGTAACTCCGGCTGTGCCCTTCGGGATAATAAAACCTTGCGTAGCACCTGCCAGGTTAGCAAAGACAAGCAATGCTTCCGCCTGGTCTGCATATGGAACGTAGGCTTTCTCACCACTGAGCTCGTACTCTCCACCACAGTCTTCGGCAACAGTCTTGAGATCGTTGGGGTCGAAGTCATAACTCGGCTCGATCAAAGCAGCCGAATAGGGCTTCCACTCCGCCTCAATGACCTGCGGCAGATAAGCTTGCTTTTGCTCCTCACTCCCCACCTGCAAGATAGGCGTTGCAAACAAACCAGGCGCCATTACCGCTAATGCGCCCGCCAGATCTCCCCAGGCCATTTCCTCTGCCGCCAGTACCCCCGTCACCGCCAACCGCTCCCCAAAACCGCCAAATCTTTCAGGCACCGAGGCTTGGAGAAAACCCAGCTCCCAACCTTTTTCGATCAATGGCTGAGGTAGCTGCCCCGCTTCATCGGCATCGTGCGCTTTGGGCCGCAAATCACTGGAAGCAAAGCGGCTGATTGCATCCACAAGCATTTTTTGTTCTTCTGACGGTTCAAAAGAATACATAATGATCCTCCTTTCATTCCCCAACCAAACGGTAGTAACGGATTGGGACGTGGTTTGAGCCAGTTTCCAGCTCTACCAGGTTGGCAATCCCTAATAAACCTCTCTGGTACAAGTACTCGACATGCGCACCAGCTTCTTCCAGTCCCAACAGAACTTCATAGCCATGGAGGTCTCTAAATAAACCATACGACACCTCGGCAATTGTGTGCGGTTCCTTTAACAGGTCCAGGACCTTCGCTAACCTTTCATCATGGAGCTCCCGGATTGCATCCAGTCGCGCAGGCAGGTCTACGATCGGCAATTCGTGACCACCCAAGACCAGGCGCGCCTCTTCCGCCCAGGGGCGCAAGATCTCCAAAGACTGTAAATAGTGATCCAATCCAGTTGATAGGGTCAGATGTTCCGGAGATTGGTGCGGGCTGGTATGCTCCAGCACATGGTCTCCGGTAAATAGCACGTCATGCAAGCGGATAACGACATGCCCCGCACAATGACCGGGTACATGTAACATCTCAAATGGACCCATACGCATGGCGACCGCTTCATAGGTAAAATCAACCTTTACAGAGTGGTATAGGCTTTTCGTAATCTTGTAGAGCTCTATGAGCTTCGTACGCCGGTCATCCGCCACGCCTGCTTCGATCAAGAATTCATCCAGCCGGCGGGCGACTACTGCTAATCTTTCTTCGTAGTTGGTCAAGACGCGCCGGTCAAGCTCGTGGACGCCAATTTTGGCATGGGTACGGGGATAGATGTAGGAAAGTCCCCCAAAATGATCAATGTGAGCATGGGTAATTAGAATGTGGGAAAGGCTTTCCAGGGTGACTGGCTCGCCAACCTGCTCGGTGACCGCCTGTAACCCAGCCTCCAATTGCCGGTTCGAATCACCAAAGCCGGAGCCAGAATCTATCAAGACTCTCAGTTGCCCCAATTCACGATCTTCGGTTAATACCAGGAAAACATTTCCCCATAAGCCAGGAAAGTCTTCAACTGGGAGCTGAAAGATGCGTGCTCCGCCCGAGGAGGTATAGGATTGAATTCCAGGTTCAGAAGGTATCATCGTGATATCCCATACCGAACTTTCAAGGCTTAATCAGGGCTTTGCCTTACCAAAAGGCCGCGCAAGAATAGGTGGGCGAACTCAGTTGAAATATCATCAACAGAGAGCGTCCCTTCTGGCTTGAACCATGTGATGGTCCAATTCATCACACCCAGGACTCCTCGTGCGGCAAGCGCTGGGTCGGCACAACAAAACGCACCTTTTTCCAATCCCTCTTGAATCAAATCTCGCCACAAATGCTCGAAACGATCCCTGCGAGGGATGTGACGGGCCGCCGCTTCAGGGTCGAGAGAACGATGTTCCAGAAGTAACACGGCTGCCAGGTCACGATGCTCAAGCATAGCTTGCAGGTATGAACGGATCGCCTCGCGCAGCTTCTCCTCTGGCGGTAAAGGCAAAGCTACAACTGCTTCCATGCGCTCGATTAAGAGATCTAGAGCCCGGTCCAGTATTGCAGTCAAAATTTCTTGCTTGCTATTGATATGATGATAAAGGCTAGCTTTTTGTAACTTGACCGCCTGGGCGATATCCTGCATCGAAGCCGCGTGAAAACCCTTTTGGCTGAAGATCTGGGTAGCGGCATCCAGGATGTCATCACGAGTCACAGTTCCTCCCTACCGAACGGTCGGTAGAGATAGCATACCAAACACAACCATAAATGTCAAGACTTATGACGCGCCATGTCATAAACACTAACCATTTCTTCACCAATTTTTAATATCCTGCTTGAATATAGAGTGTTATGATCTAAAAACTGGAGGGCGATATGGATATCGGACCCACTGAGCTGATCATCATTTTACTGATCGTTGTCTTGCTGTTTGGCGTTGGCAGGATCGGAAAAATCGCCGGCGAGCTAGGCAGCGGCATTCGCGCCTTCCGCGAAGGGTTGCGCGGCGACGACGATGACAAGCCAGTAGATGAAAAGCCTTCAGAACCGCCTGCTGAAGAAAAAAAGGACTGAGCGCTAACTTTTGGACCCAATCCTCGCCGGTTTGAGCACTCAGGGAATCACTTGAGCGCTTTTCATATTTCTATTTGTGGATTTTGACCATAGTCAGTTATTTTATTCAATCGAGGCGCTACAACTTCTTCATTCCCGCCTCAAGTCTCTCCATGGTTCAATCAAGACTAGAAGTCATTTCAAAATTCGGTTAACACACTGCAAAATCAAGGCAACCAAGCAAAAGGCTTTGTCAGCCGCCAAAGATTCGGGTCGGGTGCGAGGACGACCTCCGGTCTGTGGCACTCGGATGGTCTTCAGCGTCTAATCGGCCAATGTGATTTCATGTGGTTGGGCGCTATCCAGATGCAAACAAATCGGCAAGCCATTGCCATCTCCGACCAACATCACCTCACTACCCTTGCCGACTTTGGTCTTGCCTATTCTGGAGCCCCCCTTTTTGCGGGAACAAAGCTCCCATCGGGAAAGGCTTGCGCATCTGGTTTACTCAACAGAGCTCACCAGATCAATTCCCAAGCGCCATCTTCAGACCATTAGCTCAATCGTCGCCAGCAGATGGTCGAAGATCCATATTCAGCCGGCATATCTTGCAAGGTACAGCCGGTTTTGAGAATGTATTGAATTATCGACTGGTCTTTTATGGTTTTTGTTTTGGTGCCATAGCCGATATCAGCTGTCCTAAAAAAATCAGACAAAACGTCTAATCATTTTGACAAGGTAAACATCGAGTCAAATGGATTATTATTATCCCCTAAAATGTTTGCTTCAGAGGATCGACCGGGGATACTCATCTGGCCATTTTCCTGTCTCAAATTTAGAACTGATGTCACATAAGCATCCCAACCCGAAGTCGCCAGTACCAGATCAGATACCTTTGGCTTACCGTCATCACCACCCAACACGCCTATTGTCTCACCAATGAATGACGAGGCATGGCTACCAGTAATCAATACCAACCGTCTCTTGCCAGCAATCTCGAATAACTTCAAACCCCAGATGTCATTCTCTTGGGAATCAAACGTCTGCGGTCCCTGGCCCAGCGTTAAAAGTTGTTCAAACACCTTTATCCGCAAATCTTGGTTATACTGGCCCCAGGTATAAGCCATGATCATCCCCCAGTCGGCGTAAAAACCATCCACAAACGCCGGATCCGCAGCCCACACAGTCTGATTCCCTAAATCTCCGCCTAAATATATCCCTTTAAACGGAATTTGTACCGGGTTGCCATCATTATCTTTCCCTATCACCGATCCCGGCATAAAATAATCATGATCTTCCCAATAAGCCTGCAATTCTTCATAGGTCGGGTGTCTTGAGTCCCTGGCGTAATCTTTTAATAAATAATAAAAATACCAATAATTTCCGTTCTCGCCGTGACCTGAATGCCAAAAGTCAACACCTTGAGCGCTTGGATATCGGAGATCCAATTCAGCTAACCACAAATCTTTCCATTTTTGCTTTCCCATCTCCTCATCCACTACCGCACCTATCCCCTCCTCTTCCACCGGTGCCGCCAAACCTAACTTTACGGCCACTATCCCCCCGGGCTGGATTTGTCCAATTTCAACCTGCGTCAATCTTTCCGCAGTCACCCACTCGCCCTGCTCGTTTATTCGTTCCACAACCGTATTTGTCTGTTTTTCTCTCCTTACCAGCAAACCATTTTCACAGCTTAAGTACCAATCCCACCGGTCAATGTTATCCCACCCATTATTAGTCAAAAGTAATGGACTCAAACCTTTTTCTATCTCACCGTTGAAATACTTCGTCGGTGCCACCCCCACAGGTCTGCCATTAATATATGGCACTGATATAAAATCTATTTCCTGTCCATCGACTTTATACCCGCTATTTCTAATATTAACTACCACACAGGCATCTTGGGGGTTTTTCGGATCGTACTTATATTCAAATTGAAGTATTTCGTTTGGACCTAACACCAATCCTTCCGGGCTTTTTGCTCTTGTCCAGTATATCCAGAAATCCTGAATGGCCCGTTCCTGCTGGGCAAACCCCCCTGCTTCAATTTTATTCCACAAACCTTCCGGATATACACTCCCAGAAGCACCCCGATTGGCGACTGGCCGAGCAGGTGTTGGCACTGGATTATCTGTTTCGGTAGCTGATGGTTGTTGTGTTATTGTCTCCGTTGCCGTAGCTATTCTGGGCGTTACTTCAGTCATCCGTAGGGGAGTTGGTTCGGCGTACGGTGTTGTTGGGGTTAATGCCGGTTTCGCTTTAACCGATACACAACCGGATAATAACGTAACAACCAGGCATAGATTACAAATCTTTACAATTCGCCAGATTTTCACCATATACACTGCCAAATGTAATCTCCTTCATCGAATGATTATTGCAAGTATATCCGAATTGTCTTCGCCTCTCAACCTGGTTTTACACTACGATTCCTTCAATCTCACGATCTCTCTGGAGTTGTATTGGTTCTTCTCAGATAACACGGCAAAAGTGCTAAGATATAAGCATAATGTCTGATCTACACCAAACCGCCTGATTGTGGCTACGCATCCGGCCAGCCGTTCATCAGGTGGTGGAGCGTGACCAGGGTTTGGTTGCCGTTGAACGGGTTGCAGATTGAACGCTACACAAGCCGCACTTTAAGGATCTTATGCTTGCGAAAATGCAAAGCAAGAAGGCCTTGAAAAAAGATGCGGTTAACGCGATAATAATAGCGGCTCCAATCAAACCAGCCTCATCATTGAGCCTATCTGAACCCGATGATCCTTTGAAAAAGGAGGCCAGCTTATCAGAATTGGAATTTGACCCATTTGAATAAAGCCTCAGCTCAAACCGGAGCTGAGGCTTGTTTTTTTCTGGTTGACTCAACCTTCCTCCACACCTTTCAATAAGAAATTCAAAGAACTTCTTTTCAACAAAAATTAGATAATTAAGGTAAAATATAATGGTAAGGGTGGTTATTCATAAGGGAAGAGATATCAAAAGCCATGTCTAGACGATATATCGTTATATTTTCTTTATTATTTACTATTTTTATTGCTGGTTGCACATCGAAAGGGCAAATTACACCTCAATCCACCGCTGGTAAACCAACTGGTACCTCCACAGCCATGATCCAAGCCAGCCCCAGCCCTATCTCCAAGACGCCCACGGCCCAATCCAGCCCCAGCTTGGTCCCTTCTTCTAAACCGGCGCTAACCGATGGCAAAACTGCTATCCCGGCCCAAGCCACACCTGAGCCCACATCGACACATCTAGCCCCGACCAGCGAGCCACCCACTCTAACTCCGACGATGAATTCAACTGTCACGTCTACTCCTACCGAGGTAGCAACTCCGACTGAGATTCCAATAACGCCCATGCCTACAATCGATAACAGCAGCTGCACAGACCGGGCGACCTTCGGAGGCGATGTAACCATCCCTGATGATACAACCTTCCACCAGGGCGACCAATTTGTAAAGACCTGGAAGCTATATAACTCAGGTACCTGTGCCTGGGGACCTGGTTATGAGCTTGTATGGGTGCATGGCGATCCGATGAGCGCATCGACCTCGAACCCATTGCCTGTAGCGCCACCGGGCACGAGCGTGGATGTTTCACTGAATATGACCGCTCCCGCTGGGGCTGGAGAAAACGCAGGCTATTGGCAGCTCCAAAATGCA
>Ga0209048_10004895_pt1 | contig 12735 bp, 10 predicted proteins | sample FrelakmetCRP12CR_FD_187146 | JGI IMG/M metagenome (GOLD analysis project Ga0209048, IMG submission 187146) | Freshwater lake sediment microbial communities from the University of Notre Dame, USA, for methane emissions studies - CRP12 CR (SPAdes)... | ecosystem: Environmental > Aquatic >... | reverse complement strand
CGGGGGCGACGTGCGCCTTGAAAAAAGGCCGTCAATTATCGTGTTGGAACTTCAGCAAAATCAATTTGCACTTGACAGGGGGATTATAGGATGTCCCCTATTTGTCCCCAACTTCTACGAACCACTACCTGTCAACGCAACAAACCTGCAATCTCTTTATATATCCGAGAGTGATTGCTATCACAGATATTTTCTGAATTTGGTCATAGTATTGAAGTAACACAAAATAGGGTTGCCGGCTAAAACGCCGACATTCACTCATGCAGCACCTTGTAATCTCTACTCAGAGCACAGGAGAAACCATGAAATCGGAGCAACGGGACTAACGAAGTATAGGAAGCAATGTTCACCGTGACATCAGAGATTATCGCTACTGGTTTTTTAGTTGCTCCAAGCATTGGGGGCACATGAAATGTTGAGAAACATATACATTTACATCATGTTATTGGTATCAATAATTGGTAATTTGGGTGGATGTGGCGCAAGTAGTGTCGTTTCGACTTCAGCAAGAAGCGCTACGACGAGTGTTTCTGGAATGGTCGGCGTAAACGTATCTGGGTCGGAGTATTCTTGGGAAACTTATCCGGTTGCAAGCCATCTTGACTATCTTAAAAATAAAGGTATCATTCTTGTCCGCTTGCCTATTGCGTGGGAAAAAGTACAGTCCTCACTCAATGGACCACTCAATCAAACTGAAGTTGGAAAACTTAAATCATTTTTAGACCTAGCAGCGTCTCGCAATATGCAAGTAATTGTCGATATTCATAATTATGGGCGCTACAATCCTGATTGGGCAGCTGCCGCAGCGGCTAATTCTGGCATCATTGCCGTCAGCAGTACCAGTGGACTGGTAATCGGATCAAGTGCTCTCCCGATTTCAGCTTTTCAAGATCTTTGGACCAAACTGGCGGGTGCGTTAGCAGGACATGCGGGTTTAGCGGGCTACGACATCATGAACGAACCTCACGACCTCGGCACAGGCGTGTGGCCAATGGCAGCGCAGGCGGCGGTTAATGGCATTCGCAGCGTCGATATGAACACAACGATCTATGTGGAAGGCACGCAATGGGCCAGCGCTTACTATTGGCCCAATGACAATGGCAGCCTCCATATTACAGACCCGGCGAATAAACTCATCTATGAGGCCCACTTGTATTTTGATGGCAACGGCAGCGGTATTTATACGCAGACGTATGACCAACAGGGCGCGTATCCCAACTGGGGGGTTGATCACGTCCAGCCCTTCCTTCAATGGTTAAAGCAGAACAATGCAAAAGGATTTATAGGAGAGTTTGGAGTTCCCGAAAATGATTCTCGATGGCTTACTGTGCTTGACAACTTCCTAAACACCCTGAAGCAAAGCGGCGTATCGGGAACGTATTGGTACTATGCCTATTCCGATCCTTCTGGAGCGAATTCATGGTGGCCGCAAATAAGAGGTACGGATTACAGCATGAGTCTGATTCCAGAAGTAAACGGACAGGATAAAACGCAGTGGAGCATTATCAACAAATATATACATATACTCTGAGGCCGCCATATAATTTGAGGTAATGATCGGCTCCTTAGCCGGAGTCATTGAGTTATTGATTTCAAGTCGCTCTATGTAGTTTCGCTTTCGTTAACTGGACTCCGAAATAAAATACAAATCTCGTATTGTGTTTGAGATATCTTTTCCACAAACGACGCGGTTCCATGCACAGACGAAATAGCCACTCAAAACCAGTCCGTCTATTGCTTTTAGACTAAAACTTACGTTTTCTTGTATCAATAAAGTGATTGCTATTCGACTGATTCAAGATTTGTCGGGATTTCCTCTCGCAGCACATATGAAGCCAAATATCGATGCATTTCATAATAAAAATGATTCTGCACCTGAGAATTTGCGCGTGAAACAGGCGAACAATGCCACTTGACCCGAAGACGGCTAAACATAATTACTCTTCGCCAGCTCTTCAAAAATATCATCAATTGAACGGGTAATAGACCAGTTTGGAAAATCACGCTTCAACTTTGTCAAATCAGAATAGTAACAAATATGGTCGCCAATCCTATTCTGGTCGGTATATTCATATCTTATTCTCTTTCCGAGCAAGCTTTCTACCCGTTCAATGCATTCCAAAATCGACACGGAGTTCTCTTTTCCGCCTCCTAAATTGTAGACAGCAGCACATTTAGGGTTCATAAAAAACTCGTCGAAAGCCCTTACCACATCAATACTATGAATATTATCCCTCACCTGTTTCCCTTTATATCCATAAATAGTGTAAATTTTACCAGTAAATGCTACCTTAAAAAAATAAGATAGAAAACCGTGAAGCTCGGCTCCAGAATGACCGGGGCCCGTCAAACAACCGCCCCTAAACACTGCGGTCTTCATTCCAAAATACCTTCCATACTCCTGGACCATAATATCGGCAGCAACCTTACTAGCCCCGAATATGCTATGTTTTGACTGGTCAATAGAAAATACTTCCGGAATTCCGTTAACGTAGTTAGAGTCATCGTAATCCCATCGTGTTGGAAGTTCTTTCATCTTAATATTGTTTGGCGCGTCACCGTAGACTTTATTTGTACTAGTAAAAATAAATACTGCATCGGGGGCCTTTTCTCTGGTAGCCTCCAACAAATTCAGTGTTCCCACTGCATTAACTTCAAAATCAATAAATGGAATTCTGGCGGCAAGGTCATGAGAGGGCTGGGCGGCGCAATGGATTACTAAATCAGGCCTCATCTCGTCAAAAACCTTGTAGACGTCATGTTTTACCCGTATATCTACCGAAACGTGGCGGTATCGCTTGCATTGCGCCTCGAGTTCTTTCCGTTTCCAGTTAGTATCTCCATCAGAACCAAAAAACTCCGCTCGCATGTTATTGTCAATTCCCAACACCAAATCAGATCTGACATCATAATACTTTACAGCCTCAGAGCCTATCAAACCACAGCTTCCCGTTACCAAAACTTTCATCACCGTGCCCCCTAATTTGAGCGACTGGCTCATTTCTCATTGGATCTTGCCGATTTTATAACTGCCTTAGCAAGTTCAATGAGAAAAATTGTATTTGTGGTAAGATACCGTTTCCAAAGACGATTAGGCTCATGGCATAGACGGTAAAACCATTCGAAGCCACTCTGCTGAACCCACTTTGGCGCCGTCTTTTTAGTGCCAGCAAGAAAATCAAATGCTGCCCCGACGCATAGTTGCACGGGCCTAATTTTGTCACGATGGTCATAGGCAAAACGCTCTTGAAGAGGACAACCGAGACCCACAAAAAGGATCCCAGCACCGCTTGCATTAATTCTCTCGACCAATGCACAGTCCTCATCATAAGTGAGAGGACGAAAAATTGAAGGCTCGTAGCCCATCACTTTCAAATCTGGAACCTGCCCCAACAATGCCTTCTGGAGTTTTAAAACGACGTGCTCATGACTACCATAAAGATAAATACCGACGCCTTGTCCAGCTGCTTTTCTTACTAGCTTTAGCATTAGACCCGGACCGCGGACATTGCTCGGCAATCTAGTCCCGAAAAGAAAATTGAGCGCCGCCTTCACTGGCTGGCCGTCCGGTGCCACTATGTCGAAACTGTTGACTTTCTCCTTTAAGCTTGGATCCTTGCTAGCCGTAACTAGACCATGAACGGCAAGGTGAGTAATCGTTGCAGGCACACCTTGTTGCGCGGCATACAGTATCGATGCTATAGTCTCTTCATAGGTAGTAGCGCTCACCAAGACACCAAACAGTGGGTATTTGCGCGGGAATGATATCATTGCACCTCCCCCGTCTTAAAAGCGATGTTTAGCAGCCCAATATTTGGCAGGACAGTTCGACATCACTTCTTAAATACCTGCCATGACCAGTTGGGATGATGGGTTAAAGCGCCGGGTTTCTCAAGCCGTATTCAAAAAGCACCTGCCATAACATCTGCCGTATCCTTATCCAATCCATGCCTCCGATGCTTACCGCTCAGGACCGCTCGTATGCGATTGCCTATTCGGCAAGAACACTCCTTGTTTACTGCCTTCTTATCCAGACAACATCGGTAGGATAACTTGAAATATCATTGACCCGACGAAATAGTGCTTTGAAAACATACACCGAAATCACTGACAAGTTTGTAAAGCTTACGAGTCCTCTATAAAAGCTTCCCTTTCTAAAAGACTGTATTAAAATAAACATCGGTATCATGAAGCCGGACAGGGCTGAAAGGATAGGCTTGCCAGCAACAGCAAAAACAACCGTGCTCGCCATACTTACCATAATAAAGCCGGGGAATAGCATGTATTGTTTAAATCTTTTCCAAAGCATGAGGTAAAATCTGTTCCGCACCGACCAAGAAACCATATCTCCTATACCCATATGCAATCTCTGCCGACATCGTCTAACCATTTCTGAAAATGTCTGATCAGGCGCACAGTGATGGTAAATCGAATCGTAAGGAATAAAGTACAGCTTATATCCCTTATTTCTTAGTCTTTGTGAAATCTCTGCCTCCTCTTCTGCTCTCAAGAATGGTTGAAAGTTTCCCGAATGGAGTAAGGCACTTCTCCGGAAAATCGATGACCCCCAAACATAGTCAATAAGTTGAGCCTTATTCTTGTCTTTTGGCCAGGAGGCCGGTCGTCTGAACTGCGGGGATTGGGACAAATCATACACGTCATATTGCCTACCCATCACAGCGGCAACCTGAAGTTCGCGATTCATAAAGTCGAGACCCGCTTCAATCCAGCCATCTTGTAGTTCCATGTCTCCGTCAATGATCAAAATGTATTTACCTGAAGTGTTATTTACTCCTGTAAATCTGCCAGCAGCTGGTGACAACTGCCAAGTTTCCTTTAATCCCACGATATTAACCGCGTACCCCTTGGATATCGAGACCGTTCGATCAGAAGAGCAAGAATCTACTAGCAGAATTTCTACGTCTCCGAGGTCCTTTGTACATCGTTCGATGGACTCTATACACCTGGCAATATTCCTTTCTTCGTTTCTTGCCACAATTACACAACTCAGATACAAGCCTCATCCCCTCCTTCCGTCAGACTCATCTGGATATCGAGATCAAGAAAACACCGGAAGGGCATATAAACAAGTGATTCCACGGATCAAATATCCTTCTTTACAACCGGCGATCAGTTTGCACACAGCTTGGTCTGACCCTAAGCCTGCTTGCGCAATTACTGTGCTGTCCTAATCTTGGGTTCCACCGCATCAGGGTCATCGGAGGAATCCGAGGGAGAAAGCTTGTTTCTCGAGTTAGCGAAAAGTCGACGGCCGAAAAGACGACCCGGCTCTTCTTGGACGGACAAGGCACCGGCGGACATTAGCTAGATTAGCTAGCCGGTCTCCCTGCGTGATGCCAAACCTATTCCGCAACTAAAGCTGAGGACATTGAATACAACCCATACGATATTCTGATTCTGTCCAAGCGTCTGCTCGGTCAGGGCAGCCATGATCGCTCCCACAAAGAACATCAGCGAGAACCAGCCGAGGGGAAGAATTCCCGCCTTGCAGCACCGCAGGCCGCTCCTTAACGCGATGACGATGATCACCAGGATCACCCCCACTCCCATCAGGCCGAGCTGCAATGTGATTTCCAGAAATGCGTTGTGCGAATGGCCCGCGCCCCATTCAGCCATTTGGTCAATAAGCGCGGCGGAAGCATCGTTCGCTTGCCACATTGCTCGGTATCCCCAGCCGAGCACTGGCCGCCGCTCTATGAGCAGAACTACCGAGGACCACAGCGCAGTACGCCCGGTAAGGCCTGTTTCTTTACCTAGTATGCTGAGGGCAAACTCCGGCTCGCTCCAGACAACAATGAGAGCTGCGAAGAGGAGAAGAACAAGCGATACCGAAATACCGATACCCAGCAATCTATCACGCTGCCAGAAAAGATAGACGCAGGTGCCGACCAAAAACGCCAACGACAGAAGCAAGGCTGTTGCTGAATGGGAAAGGACAACCAACGCAAAATAGGTGCCCAACAAAGCAAAACGCCATCGGGGCCGGCCCTTACAAGCTACTAAAATGAACAGCTCTGCAAAGACCGCGACCGCCATTACAAGGCCCAACGTATTCTTGTGTGGAAATACTCCTCGCCAAGCTCCAGCTAAATCGCCGTCTTGCATGATTCCGAATTGAGGAAAAACTGCGATAAACGATAGGGAACCGATCGCCGAAATGGCGAAGCTCCACGAAAGTACCTTCATTCTGTCAACGACATCGAAGCGTAATGAGAGATACGCCGCGATAAGTATCGTCAAAACGTAACCTATACCTCGGCGGATTGTTAGATCAGGATGTACTGACCAGGTTGCGGACGCTATGACGAGCAACATAAACAAAAGCGAAAACCTATTGTTCAAAGCCAAAAAACCAATTTGTCGGAGCCAGGGAAAACAACCGATCCCGATACATACAATACTTATAGCAATCCCGGCCGTATTGAAGGGATTTTGAATATCTCGTAGTGCGACCAGGGAAAACTCTCTGAGAATCAGCGGAGTTGATACAAAAGCATTCTGCTGAATTATCACCACAAAGACGACTACGATCCATGCTAATCTTGGCGGCTTTGCGTTGACAGGCAGCAGCATCCTGTTCGTGTAATTCATAGATAACATATTAATACATACTATATGACCGAAGGGATTTCGATCTTGTATTTACGGCGGAGAAACCAGCAACACACAGCTTCTAATTCCCATTTTTATCCATTAAATTTATCACCGATGAAGATTCCAACGATTTTTTAACGCCATTCAAGATAGTATGCACCTTTAAAGCATCTTCAACAGATATTGTAGGCTTCTCTACACCAATTATTGATTTTATAAAGTGCCCATTAATTAATCCGTATTCTTCCCCCAACGATACAGGACGTACAACTGCTTTTATTTTGCTATAAACAATCTCTCTTACATTTTTTAGGTCAAAGATTACTTTATCAACTCCCCCAGACGAGGGGGTTATGTGCTCAATCGAATCCTGATATACAACCAGACTTCCGGACGTGCCATGGATTGTAATAGAATTATAATGACGGCCTGTATTCCATCCTATATTTACTGAACAAATCGTTTTGTTATTCTGCATTATAAATGCTATATTATCTGGCATTTCCAAACCAGAAAACGAGCTGATGTACGACGCACTCACCTTATCAAAAGTCTCTCCACATATAAAAAATATTAAATCAACAATATGACTTCCCATATCATATAAAACACCTATATTCTCCTTATTATAATACCAATCGCTTTTCGGGTCCCATCCCGCGTACGGCCCCGGGGCAAAACAGGTTGCTTGTATTTGGAGCAATTTGCCGATACTTTTTGACTTAATAATTTCTTTCGCCCTCGAATAATATTTGTTAAATCTTTTGTTGTAACCGGCCATAATTATTCTGTTATTTATATTACCCCTGCTTATCATCGATAGCTCAACACCCGACAGCCCAACTGGTTTCTCGCAATAAACATGCATATTTTTTGAAATTGCAGCCTTTACTGCATCCAAATGCAAGTGATTTGGCAAGCATATGTACACGGCATCCAACGTTTCTTTTTCTATCATTTTTTCATAACTTGAATAAACACGCGTGATATTGAAACGCTTTTGACTGCGCTCCCTTTGATAATCATCTATTTCAGCTCCTGCGATGATTTCTGTATCTTTTCTTTCCATCAAAATCGGAATATGTACCCGTGTAGCTATTCCCCCTAACCCGATTATTCCGATCCTGATTTTATCCATTTTTCTTTAGCCCCCTATCGTTTGCCTTCTTTGCGTTAATCCTTGATACATAGTTTGCACCCATTTTTTCCATAAAGGCCTTGTTTGAAATTTAATACAACCCTCCTCGATAGATACTCCCAATACTTCGTAGTTCTTTAACCCAATTTCATTTTTTATTGCAATTCTAATATGTGGAACCTTCATAGGGTCTATGCCCATGAGACGAGCGCATACCATATCAGTCGCAACTGCATCTGTTCCCCCTATAAGCAATCCGGAGAGTATGGGAGTTCCGCCCACCGGGCCCTGCCCCTGATGACCAATTAATCCATCTATTAAACAAATATCTGGAGGGCGAATTCTGACACTATCGACAATGACCTCTGCTAAATTAGCATGGTAATTCAGTTTTAACTTCTCAGAAAGCATTCCAAATTGGTTTTTCATTATACACGTAATTTCTTGTGCATTATGAGTCTTAAGTTTGCCGAACGATATTAACAGGTCGGCATCGAAAACTTTTTTTGCAATGTTTATCTTTTTAAGGAACAACCCATTCAATTTAAACTCGATTTGCTCATCCTTACTCAAATTTAGAAGCTCTACTTTATCCATGTCCCCAAATGTCCTTTCCCATCCGAGCGCTTTGAAGGCAATTTGGGCATTAAGGTGCGTTGCATCGGATTCCGCAACATAAATTTTGTCTATTTCACAATTCTCAAATAGCCACTCGCAAAGCCACCGAACTAGCACCGGATCGACTGTTATCCCAGTCTCTGGTCCCTTTAAATAGCATATATTTACTTTTATAATTACACTGCCCATTTTTTTATGTTTTAGTGGCCCTATAATATCTTCCATCACACTATTAAACTTATCCTTCGTTTCGTTAGCATCATCTATGTCTTGAACCTTTCGAACAGATACCTTTGCAATCATGGGTCTTCCTCTCATTATTTCATTAATTCGTGCGTTGCCCAGACATACTAACGCTTGAAGTAGCCGCGTATGTGGGCCTCATAACGTTAAATGTCGGATACGCCTTGGGGCAGCCTGTCGGTAAAGTTTAAAGGCTCGAATAGAGCTCCCCGAGTTTGCGAGAAACAACGTCGATATCAAATTCCTCTCTGGCCAGCCGGGCATTAGAGTCCCCGATCTGTATTCTGAGTGCATCATTTTGCAGAAGGATGAGCAGCTTGTTGATAAGCTGCTCAGGAGCGCGAGGTTCAACCAGAAAACCGTGCACCCCGTCTTGTATCACTTCCGGGATTCCTCCGGCGCGCGTAGAGATCACGGGGAGACCTGCCGCCAGGGCTTGAAGCATGGCCGTGGGCATACCTTCGAAATAATAGGTCGGCAAAACGAAGACGTCCGCTGCCATAAGCGCCCTCACTACATCCTTGTATGTGAGGTGGCCTGTAAACCGCACGTAGTGGTCGAGCCCGTTTTGTCTGCAGGTGTTTTTCATCTGTTCAAGCTCGGGCCCATCGCCGGCAAAAACGAAACTAACATTTTCGAATCGGCTCACCACCCCTGGAATGGACTCTATGAGGTCATCCCCCCCTTTTTCCTTTATGAACCGCGAGAGGAAGAGAACAATTTTGTTTTCCTGAGGGACGCCTATAGTCTCTTTGAAATTTCCCTCACCTTCTTTAAAATCACTGACCCTTATGGCGTTCGGAAAAGTCTGAATGGGGACATGGGGGACCAAGGCCGCCATTCGGCTGATGTCTTTCTGGGAAAACACGAGCACTCTGTGGCAAAGTGAGAAGGCGCGGAATGCCGTCCAGCGGACCATCTGGGGATAGATGTAGTCGCTCACAGCGCCGTGAATTTGAAGCACAACTTTTCTCCTTAAAAGTCGAGAGATGAGGACCAGCAACGCATCTCGCATGAGGGCATTCGAATCAGGGCCGGGATTAATGTGCACTATCCTGATGGACCTATTGCTTAAAAGGGTGCCGAGAAAACGATTTATGCCTATAAATATTCTCAAGAGTCTACTGGCCAGGTTTTCTTGAAAAGGCCTAGGCGAGGCGAACTGAAAGGGGATCAACGCAAAATTCTTTTGACGGGGCAAATCAAAAAGGACCTGGTGGAGAGCCACAATGCCCCCTTTTGCCTGGTGGGGAACAGTGGTCATAAGAACTTGGGTCTTGCGGGTTGCACAATCAACCATGGGCTACCTTAGCGTCACGATGCATTTCCGCCGCACGAGGCCAGGAAAATTCGGTGTATGCTTCGGATCGAGCTTTTCCCGACATCTTTTGCTTAAGATCAGGATCTTTAAGGATAGTGATAATTGCCTGAGCGATGGCTCGAGAATCCCTGGTCTCCACAAGGGTGCCAAGGCTGCTTTCATAATAAGGCGCGAAGTGGGGATGTTCAGAATCAGATTCCTCTCCGACCATGCCGCTTCAGTCCGTATCTCTCGATGACTCCCCCATTCGCGGATTCAATCGTTCATCGATCGACCTTCTGGCATCTATATCGAGAGCGGACAATCCTAGAGAAAGCTACCGAGAGCAGGATCAGGTATGTAGAATTGCTTAATAACAGGCCCACCGCCGCGCCCGCGGGACCAAATCGTTTCACGAGCCAAATTCCGCAAAAAAATAATAGTACCAACGACACAATGCCAATCCTGACATCCAGGTCAGCTCGTTCTATGGTAAAGAGGGCACGAGAAGGAGCAAGGGCCAGCGATGAAATAAGGAGGTTAACGGCCAATATAGACATAATCAAGCCGTTCCCAGCATACTTGTTGCCATACAATCCCGAGACCAAAGGGCCACCGAACACCAGCAAGAACAGGCAAAAAGGCAAAATCGTCAACCCTACAGTGATGGCCGTGTGCAGCGCAAACCGACGTAAATCGTCTATTTTGCCCTTAGCATAGACATGCGCCATTTGGGGAGCGAAATAATTCTGCAGTCCCAGAAAGAGCGGGTTGCACAGGCCCACAACTCCCTGGCACACAGCCCATACAGCAGTCGATGCAGCACCGTGAAAAGCTGCGAGCAGCCATGGATAAAGATAGTTATTTGCGATCCATAGGAGTCCACTGCCGAAGATCCACAGGCCTGTTGACAGATTTTGGAGCAGATCGTTAATCGCCTGCTTAAGACTCAATTTGAAGATCTTCCGGTTCAGGAGAAGCCAACTAAGAGTCACGACACCGCAGACAGTACCAACTACCCAGTATGCCCTGACGGCTGACAAATAGCCCAACTCGGCCAGGATCAGAAGCACACCAACCTGCAATACTGATACGCAGGAATCTAGGAGAAGAGCATTTTTCATCTTGAGGGTCGCGAGGGAGATGCGTCTGGCGTAATCCCAGAGGAGGATGAAGCTGGTGACAAACATGAGTGTCTTAAAGACCGGAGCCAGTCCTGAAGGTCCGAATCCAAGCGAAAGGACCGTTCCGGTTATCGCCAGGATAATTATAATCAAAAGAGACAATGCTAGGTGATGGAGGAGGGTGCTACCGGTATATCTATTGAGCTCGACGCCCTGCAAGTGGGGACTGTAAATAATATACGGGGTAGAGATCAAAGAGTTCTGAACATGCATTATGGACATGATGACGGTCAAACCGAGCATGTAGAGGCCGAATTGCTCTTTGCTGCAGCTACGGCTGATGATCAGCCCGGTCAAGAAGTTGGCCGCACTTACCACGCCCTGATCCGCAAGGGCGACAACACCCTTGCCGAGAACAGCCCCCGATAAAAGGCCCCATCCAGCTTGCATCCTATTTATCAAGTTTAATGATGGTGCGAGAGTGTTCAAACCTTTTTTGATTGATTTCAAGGATGAGACCTAACTACTGCTAATTTTACACTGATTTCGGGCAACTTTTGATATTTGTACCAAGTACCTTTTGTAAGTTAGTTAATTGCATCTAAATGCTCAAGATGAATTTTCATTGCATGGAAGAAAAAGGCATCCACGCTAAGAGTTAGGAACGGATTCGTGGGCAATGCCTTCCAAAAGCCTCAAGAACACCGGCTCCCCGCAAGTAAAGCCGGCATTGTCTCAAACAAGCTGAAAAGCTGGTAAGCCAATACTTACGCTGCTCCGCTACCCTTCAAAACCGCCGGTATTGTTCCCAGCAATATCTTGAGATCAAGCCATAACGACCAATTGTCGATATACTCCATATCCAGTTCCATCCACTTATCAAAAGAAATGCTGCTCCTACCACTGATCTGCCAGAGACAGGTGATGCCTGGCCGCACGCTGAACCGTCGGCGGTGCCAGTCTTGTTCAAGTCCTTCATAGTCCCGTACTGCTAGCGGCCGGGGTCCCACGAGGCTCATGTCCCCTTTCAGGACATTAAAGAGCTGGGGCAGTTCATCAATGCTTATCTTTCTCAATATCCTGCCGATCGGGGTGATCCGCGGGTCGTTTTTGATCTTGAACGCTGGGTACTGCACTTCATTAAGATGTTCCAGCTTAGCCTGCATCTTTTCCGCGTCCGGCACCATGGTCCGGAACTTGTAAACGCCAAACCTTCTCTTATGAAGCCCCAACCGCTGCTGGATGAAGAAGATGGGTCCCGGTGAGGTGAGCTTGATCAGGAGAGCAGTGACCAGATAGAGAGGCGAGAGAGTAATGATTATGACAAGGGAAAGGAGGATATCCAGGGCACGCTTGATGAGGACATACCGGCCAACCATGCTTCCGGTGAACAGAGTGACGATTTCTTCGTCATCATAGGTTATGGTTTTGATACGGGCAATCTTGATATTAAAGAAGTCCGAAAGAAATCTCACGATGATACCCTGTTCTGCACAGGCGGCGACTATGTCCGAGGCGTCTTGATAAAACGACTTCATGGGAAGGCAGATTATCACTTCGTCGACGATATTCTTTCTCAAATAGGAAGGAAATTCCTTTAGGCTGCTCACAACGATATAACCGGCCTGTTGGGCTTGCTGAAGCTGGGGCCAATCATTGTCTGCAAAACCGATGAGACGGTAACCGAGCTCATTGTC